>FSXN01001116.1_pt1 | contig 17171 bp, 14 predicted proteins | sample 1638221 | NCBI WGS metagenome assembly FSXN01 (sample SAMEA3914788, study PRJEB12502) | metagenome | biome: forest; material: soil | place: Canada | collected 2011-07-03 | depth 0.1 m | reverse complement strand
GGCCCTGGCCCTGGCGGCGCTGATCGCCTCGATGATCCTGCTGAACCGGCTGCTGACGACCGGCACCCCGGACATCTACTACATCGCGCCCCTGATCCTTTACGGCTGCTGCCTCTCGCCGCTGCTGCCGGCGGTAGGCAGCGGCACCGTGGCCAAGATCGAGCAGAACAAGCTGCTCGACGGCGTGTCGCTCTACATGACCTTCCGCCAGTTCGGCGCGTCACTGGGCGTGGCGCTGCTGACCATCCTGATCTCGCACCGCGACACCCTGCATTCCTCCCGGCTGTTCGAGCATCTGCGCACCGCAAACCCGACCACCCGCGCCTGGCTGTCCCAGACCGGCGGCGACTTCATCGCCCGCGGCGGCTTCAGCCCGCACGAGGCCCCACGCGCGGCCCTGCGCCTGCTGGCCGAAACCGGCGCGCGCCAGGCCGCGACCCTGAGCTACGCCGACGCCTTCGCCTTCATGGCGGTGATCGGCGTGATCGCCCTGTGCCTGATCCCGATCATTCCGCCCACGCCGGGCATCCGAAAATGACCATACAGCCCCGGGCCTGCCGATGACCGACACCCCTCACGCCCCGACCCAGCCGCCCACAGCCCCGGCGCCCAAGCCTGCACAGCCGCGCGCGCCATCCGTACCGCTGCTGGTCGGGATCGTGGCCCTGGTGATCCTGATCGGCCTTGGCCTGTACCTGACCCTGGCCGGCCAGTACGACCAGCGCACCGACGACGCCTATGTCGAGGCGCACGTGATGTCGACCATCCCCAAGGTGCCGGCCTATGTGCAGGCCCTGCATGTGGACGACAACAGCCCCGTCCGGGCTGGCGAGCTGCTGGTCGAGCTGGACCCGCGCGACTACCAGGCCCAGGTCGCCATCGCCCAGGCCAACCTGGCCGCCGCACAAGGCCGGCTCGGCGAGGCCCAACAGGCCGTCGCGGTCGCGGTCTCGACCATCGGCCAGAACGCCGCCGAGATGAAAGTCGCCCAGGCCAACGCCACCCTGGCGACGATCAACCTGTCACGCCTGCGGGCGGTGGCGGACTCGCGCGCGGTCTCGTCCCAGCGCATCGACGAGGGCGTGGCCGCGGCCAACGGCACGCGCGCCTCGCTGGACGCCGCCCAGGTCAAGGTGAAGACCTCCCAGACCCAGGCCGACCTCGCCCGCGCCCAGGCCAAGACCGCTCTGGCCTCGGTCCAGCAGGCCCAGGCCCAGCTCGCCCAAGCTCAACTGAACCTGTCCTACACCCACATCTACGCCAACGAGGACGGCAGCGTCGCCAACCGCAATGTCGAGCCCGGCGACTACGTCCAGCCGGGTCAGTTGCTGTTCTCGGTGGTGCCCAACCGGGTGTTCGTGATCGCCAACTTCAAGGAGACCCAGCTCACCCACGTGCGGCCGGGCCAGGCGGCGAGCGTGACTGTGGACGCCTTTCCGGGCCAGAGGTTCGAGGGCCATGTCGACAGCCTGCAGCGCGGCACCGGCTCGCGCTTCGCCCTGCTGCCGCCGGAGAACGCCACCGGCAACTTCGTCAAGGTGGTCCAGCGCGTGCCGGTTAAGATCGTGCTCGATCGGCCGGCCCAGGCGCTGCACCTGATCTCGCCCGGCATGTCGGTGGAAGCTCGCATCGAGATCGGGAGGCGACCCGCATGGCTCGGCGGCAATTGAGCATGCGCGCGCCGATCGCCGGAGCGACGCTCGCCGCCCTGCTGCTGGCCGGATGCACGGTCGGGCCGAACTATGTCGCGCCCAAGCCTGCGCTTCCCGCCGCTTTTGTCGAGGCGTCGTCAGCGTCCCAAACCACCGCCGCCCCCGACGCCTGGTGGACCGTGTTCGGCGACGCGACCTTGGACCGGCTGATGGACCAGGCCCTGCAAGGCGCGCCCGACCTCGCCGAGGCCGAGGCCCGGGTGCGCGAGGCCCGCGCGCTGCGCGGGGTCACCGCTGCGGATCAGCTCCCCACCGTCGACGCTGGCGGCGCCTATGACCGCAACCACGGCAGCGCCAACGTCCCCATCGGCGTACCGCCCGGCGGCCTCGGCCCTGGCGTCGACAGCGACCTATGGCAGGCCGGCTTCGACGCCGCCTGGGAAATCGACGTGTTCGGCGGGGTGCGCCGCGCCGTGCAGTCGGCTGACGCCGCCGTCCAGGCCGCCGTCGCCGATCGCGCGGACGTGCTGCTGAGCCTGCGCGCCGAGATCGCCCGCAACTACATGGAGTTGCGCGGGGCTCAGCAGCGGCTGGCGGTGGCGCGTGACGACCTGGCGCTGGAACAGGACACCCTGGGCCTGACCCGGTCCCAGTTCGCCGCCGGCCTGACCTCCAACCTCGACGTGCTGCGCGCCCAGGCGCAGGTCTCCGACACCCAGGCGCAGATCCCGACGCTGGAAGCCGACGAACGCGCCGCGATCTATCGCATCGGCGCCCTCGTCGGCCGCCCGCCCGAAGAGCTTCGCGGCGAGCTGGATGCGCCCGCGCCGATACCGTCCAAGCTTATCGAGGTGCCGGTCGGCCTGCCGTCGGACCTGCTGCTGCGCCGCCCCGACGTGCGCGCCGCCGAGCGCCGGATCGCCGCCGCCAACGCCCGCATCGGCGTCGCCAAGGCCGACCTGTATCCGCGCTTCTCCCTGACCGGCGTGGCCGGGCTGGAGAGCCTGAACTCCGGGACCCTGTTCGACGCCTCCAGCCGCTATCTGATGATCGGCCCCAGCGTCAGCTGGACCGTGTTCGACGCCGGCCGCATCCGCTTCCGGGTCAAGGCGGAGGAAGCCCGCACCGCCGAGGCCTCCGCCGCCTACCAGCGCAGGGTGCTCGGCGCCCTGCGCGACGTGGAGACGGCGCTGGTCGCCTATGGCCGCGCCCAGGTCCGCCGCCGCGAACTGGCCGACGAAGCCGCCGCCGACCGCAAGAGCGTGGACCTGGCTAAGGACCTGTACCGCCAGGGCGTCGAGGACTTCCTGCCCGTGCTTGATGCGGAACGCTCGCTCTCAGCCGTCGACGACCACCTGGCCGAAAGCGATCGCGACACCGCCGTGGCGCTGGTCGCGCTCTACAAGGCGCTGGGCGGCGGCTGGCGCCCGCCCGGCCGCGACTAACGCCCTATCCGCAGGGCGACGCGCGTCTCTCTTCCGCAGGCGTGTCCAACTCGATCACAGACGTTCAAGACCCCAAGGCGCAGCTGGCCGATGGTACGCACGCGCCGCCCCCGCGGCCGATCCCATTCGCCTGAAGCCCTGGAACCTCGATGCCGACCGATGACCCACAGCACGGGGCGTTCCTGTCCCCTTCCAGGCGCAAGGTGGTGCTCGGCGCCGCCGCGCTCGCTGGCGGTCTGGTCGCCGTCGAGGCCGTTCAAGCCGAGCCGGCGCGCCATCGCGCCGCGCCTTCCCACGCCGTTCCCAAAACTGGAGACCACAAGATGGATACGATCAAGACCAAGGACGGGACCACGATCTTCTACAAGGATTGGGGTACTGGCCAACCGATCGTCTTCCACCACGGCTGGCCGCTGTCGTCCGACGACTGGGACGCGCAGATGATGTTCTTCCTGAACAACGGCTATCGGGTCATCGCCCACGATCGCCGCGGCCATGGCCGTTCGACCCAGACCGCGACCGGCAACGACATGGACACCTACGCCGCCGACGTCGCCGAGCTGACCACGGCCCTGGACCTGCGCGACGCCGTGCACATCGGCCACTCCACCGGCGGCGGCGAAGTCGCCCGCTATGTCGCGCGCCATGGCCACGGCCGGGTCGCCAAGGCGGTGCTGGTCTCCGCAGTGCCGCCGATCATGGTCAAGACCGATAAGAACCCCGGCGGCCTGCCGCTGGAAGTGTTCGACGGCTTCCGCACCCAGCTCGCCGCCAACCGCGCCCAGTTCTACCGCGAGGTGCCGATCCCCTTCTACGGCTTCAACCGCACCGGCGTTAAGACCCTGGACGGCGTGGTCGACAACTGGTGGCGCCAAGGCATGATGGGCGGCATCAAGGCCCACTACGACTGCATCAAGGCCTTCTCGGAAACCGACTTCACCGACGACCTGAAGGCCATCGAGGTTCCGACGCTGGTGCTGCACGGCGACGACGACCAGATCGTGCCCTACCAGGACGCCGGCGTGCTGTCGGCCAAGCTGGTCAAGAACGCGACCCTGAAGATCTACCCTGGCTATCCGCACGGAATGCTGACCGTCCATGCCGAGCAGCTCAACAAGGATCTGCTCGCTTTCATTCGCGCCTAGGCGACGAAACCTTCGGGACGGCGGGACCGACCAACGGTTCGCTCCGCCGTCTCGCACTTCTTTTCGCCCCGGCGAACCAAGGACTTCAAACCATGACTATCCAAGCCAAAGCCGTCCCTGGGCCGATGCTGCTGAAGCCGCACGACCACACCCTGATCATGATCGACTTCCAATCGCAGATGTCGTTCGCCACCAAGTCCATCGATGCGGTGGCCCTGCGCAACAACGCGGCCCTGGTGTCCAGCGCCGCCGCCGGCTTCGGCGTCTCGACCATCCTGACCACCGTCGCCGAGAAGAGTTTCTCCGGGCCGATGTTCGGTGAAGTCACCGCGCCGTTCAAGGATCTGGCCCTGATCGACCGCACCTCGATGAATACTTGGGAAGACGAGAACGTCATCAAGCGCGTCAACGAGATCGGCAAGACCCGGATCGTGCTGGCGGGCCTTTGGACCGGCGTGTGCATCGTCGGGCCGGCGCTGTCGGCCATCGACCAGGGCTTCGAGGTCTATGTGATCGCCGACGCTTGCGGCGACGTGTCCGAGGAGGCGCACGAGCGCGCCATGCAGCGGATGATCCAGGCCGGCGCCCGGCCGATGACCTCGCTGCAATACCTGCTGGAACTGCAGCGTGACTGGGCCCGCACCGAGACCTACGAAATGACCACCGGCATCGCCAAGCAATATGGCGGCGCCTATGGCCTCGGCATCATCTACGCCAAGTCCATGTTCGGCGTTCAAGAAGGTCACTGAGTCCAAGGCGCGCTCACGCGCATGGCCATCTCGCACCTCGGATCTGCGCTTCTTCTGGGAGCTGAAGCCCGATCCGAGGCGCGAGACCCGTCCGCGCCGCCCGCTATCGCGTTTCGCCCAGCCGGCGCCTTGCTACGGGAAATCTGAACCATGGCGGACGACGACGATGGAGCCATCCCGGCAGGACTGAAGCGGATTCTCGCCGACACCTTCGTGCTGCGCTTCATCGCCGAAGCCGCCCTCTGGCGCATCGATCGGGCGTCGTACGGCGGCCTCGCCGGTCGGCTGGAAAAGTTCGTCCTGTTCCTGGACGAGGTCGCCCGCGACACCGCCCTGCGGATGCTGGTCCTGGGCGACACGCCGCCCAAGACTATCGACGAGCTGATGCGGCTTTCCTCCTGCCAGCCACGGGCCGGAAGCGATGACCTCATCGATCTCGCCTACGCCGCCATGCAGGTGGCCCGCGACTTCTGCAATATGAGCCTGATCGCGCGCGACAGCGGCGACGAGGCCACCGCACACTTCCTGGCAGGCCGGCTCGGCCAGATCGAGGAGGCCGTGTGGAGCATCGGCCGCCTGAGCCGCGACATCCACAGCGGTCAGTTCAACGACAGCTAGCCATCCTCGCTGACCTCGAAATGAACGCCTGCGCAGGCGTAGTCGGTCCCCACAGCCGCTCCGCCAAAAGCTTCCAAGCGAGGAAAAATCTTCAAGACCGCCCTCGAGCGGATGCATTAGCTCGGCGCGACCTGAGCCACGCTCCCCTTACAGAGTAGGGGGCGGCGCCAATCGAAGACAGATGCCCAAGCCGCAGATATCGACAAGCGAAACCTCCAGTCAGGCAAACGCCCTGCACCTGGCGCTCGTTGATGCGATGTCGTCCGCAGCCTCGCCCCGTGGCGAGACCCGATGAAACCGGCAAGGTCGGCCCTGCAACTGATCGACCAGGTGCAGGACGCGCTGGATTTTGACCTCGACGCCGCGCGCGAATGCTTGCGTCACCTCAAGGCCCTGATCTCGGACCACGAAACCGGCATCCTATGCGAGCACGGCGCGGCGCCTGCGCCTTTGGAGCCCGCCCATCCCGGCGCCCTGGCGCCTTGGCAACTGAAGCGCGTCACCGCCTACATCGACGCGCACCTGTCCGAGCCGATCTACATCTCGACCCTGGCGGAAATCGCCAAGCTCAGTCCGGCCCACTTCTCGCGGGGTTTCAAGATCAGCGCGGGAGAAACCCCGCACAACTACCTGACGCGCCGCCGGATCGAGCGGGCGAAGATGCTGATGCTCACCACCGCCGACAATCTAAGCCAGATCGCCTGCGCCTGCGGGCTGGCGGACCAGGCGCACCTCACCCGCCTGTTCCGCCGTCAGGTCGGCCAGACGCCCTCGAGCTGGCGGCGCGCGCGCTATCAGGTCACGTGATCCGGGCTGCAGGGCCGCGGATCATCGGCGGCTGCGGCGCCACCGCGCCGGCCCCTCGCCCACCGTGCGCGTGAAGATGCGGGTCAGGTGGCTCTGGTCGGCGAACCCGCAGGCCAGAGCGATTTCCGCAATCGGCAGGCGGCCGTCGCGCAACATCGCCTTGGCCATCTCGATCCGATACCGCTGGCGCCATTGATGCGGGGTCATCTCCGTCGCCGCCTTGAACGCCTTGGTGAAATAGCTACGCGACAGTCCGCTGTCCCGCGCCACCTCGGCCAGGGATATGTCGCGATCGAAGTTGGCCGCGAGCAGTTCCTTCGCCCGCTCGGCCTGCTGGATCGAGAGACCCGGCGCCGGACGTAGCTGCGCCAGCCGCACCCCGCCATAGCGCGACACCAGGTGCGCGCAGAGCGCCAGGGTCAGATGGTCGACGAACAGCGACTCAGCTTCCTCAACCCGCTCGAGCACGGGCAACAGGGCCTGGGCCAGTCGCTTCAGGATCGGGTCGCTCGCGCCCGGCTTATAGGCCAGGGCGAGCACGCGCCGCGCATCGGTCTCGTCGGTGAACTCGTTCAGGACCACCCGCGGGATATAGAAGCTCAGGCTTTCCTGCGGCTGGGCGACGTAGGCGGAAAACCCCTCCTGGAGGTTGACGATCCGCGCCGAATAGGCCGCGTAACCCTGGTTAAGATAGGGTTTTCCACCACGCCACATTTCATGACGGGCGACGTCGGTGAGATAGATCGCCAGGACGAAGGTGTCTTCCGGCGGGATCGACGCGCTCATGCCCAGCTGGGCGGCGCCGAAAGAGAGGCGGCTGATCCGCACCTGCGACTTCGCAAGCGAGCGCGTCGCCACGGCCGGCGCATGGTCCAGCCCGAAGCTATGGGCGACGACATCGCCATGTACGCGCCCGACGCTCAAGGTCGCGCTTCTCGCCCATGCGAAGTCATTTGATTTCGATCATCCGCGCCCAATCCGTCCGTTGACGGCTGAAAACATCCCCCTCGTTCGGGTAAACCCGAAATACGACGTCAGATCAGGGCGAGCAAATCGGAAAAGGTGATCGTCGTTTTCGGCCATCGATGGCCACGCGAACGATCCGTTGGATTCAGTCCGCAGGCGCCGTTCCTTCCGCACGTCACGAGGCGTTTCGTCAAACTGCGCGCTTCCCTGCAAGACGCAACTCATCGAGGATGAGACACGATCTGCGAAACGAAGGAGCCGGATGTGAGCGAGAAGATCACGGTCAAGGTCGCGGACGGCGAGTTCGCCGCCTACGTCGCCCGGCCCACGACGAAGATCGCGCCTGCGGTCATCGTTTTGCAGGAAATCTTCGGCGTCAACGTTGACATCCGCAAGACCTGCGACGAGCTGGCCGTGGCGGGTTTCATCGCCGTGGCGCCGGATCTGTTCTGGCGCACCGATCCTGGACTGGACCTCAACGCCCTGAACGAAGCCGAGTGGAGCAAGGGCCTCGCGATCTATCAGGCCTATGACCTCAACCTCGGCGTCAAGGACATCGCCGCCACCATCCGCGCGGCGCGAGATATCGACGGCGCATCCGGCCAGGTCGGCGTCATGGGCTTCTGCCTGGGCGGCCTGCTGTCCTATTTGACCGCCGCGCGCTGCGACGTCGACGCCGCGGTCGAATACTATGGCGGCGGGACCGAGAACCACGTAGACGAGGCCGGCAAGGTCACGGCCCCGCTGCTGGTTCACCTCGGCGAAGAGGACGAGTTCATCTCCAAGGACGCCCAGGTCCGGATCAAGCAGGCCTTCGCCGCCAACCCGCATATCGAGGTGTACAGCTACCCCGGCTGCAGCCATGCCTTCGCCCGGCACAGCGGCCTGCACTACGACGCGGACGCCGCAGCCCTGGCCAATGGCCGGACGCTGAAGTTCCTCACCGACCATCTGGGGTGAGGCTGGGCGCGGCGGAGGCGGCGACGCGCCTCGCTCAGCGCCTCCGCAGCAGGCTCGAGACCTGAAGCAGCGCCGCTACGGCGGCTAGGCCCACGCCCAGGATCGAAAGCGCGCCCCAGCCGCCCATCTTCCAGGCCGCCGTGGCCGCCGCCGAGCCGCCCGCGCCGCCCAGGAACATGGCTCCCATGAAGATGGTGTTCAGCCTGGCCCGGGCTTGCGGCCGCAGGGCGTAGACCACGTGCTGGTTGGACACCAGGGCGCTCTGGACTGCGAAGTCCAGCACGATGACGCCGACCACCAAGCCGATGATGGAGCCCCAGAGCCCGAAGATGACCCAGGCTGCAAGCGTCAGCACAGCGCCCAGGGCGATCACCCGGTGCGGTCCATGCTTGTCGGCGACCCGACCCGCGATCGGGGCCGCCAGGATGCCGATGGCGCCGACGATGCCGAACAGGCCGGCGATCTCGGCGCCCAGGCCGAACTGCGGCTGCTGCAGGCGCAGGGCCAGGATGGTCCAGAAGGCGGTGAAGGCCGCAAACAGCAGCGCCTGGGTGACCGCCGCCAGCCGCAGTTCGCCGAACTCGCGCCACAGGTGGATCAGCGAGCGCATCAGGTCGCCGTAGCTCAGGTCGCTGTCGGGATGGCTGCGCGGCAGGCGCAGCGCCATCAGGCCGCCCGCCGCCAGGGCCAGGGGCACGCCGAGCCAGAACATCTCGCGCCAACCGGCATGGGAGGCGACAAAACCGGCCAGGGTGCGGCTCAGCAGGATGCCGCACAGAAGCCCCGACATCACCGTCCCCACGGTGGCGCCGCGCTTTTCAGGCGCCGACAGGTGGGCGGCTAGGGGCACGATCTGCTGCGCCACGGTGGCGGACACCCCGACCAGCAGCGAGGCCAGGACCAGAAAGGCGGGGCCCGGCGCCATGGCGGCGACCACCAGGGCGGCGGCCAGCACCACGAACTGGATCACGATCAGCCGCTTGCGCTCGATCAGGTCGCCCAGCGGCACCAGCAGGAACAGTCCCGCTGCGTAGCCGAGCTGGGTCGCCGTCGGCACCAGGCCGGTAAGGCCGCCCGGCAGGTCCCGCTCCATCACGCCCAGCATCGGCTGGTTGTAGTAGATGTTGGCGACGGCGAGTCCCGACGCCGCCGCCATCGCGAAGGTGAGGCCGCGCCCCAAGGCCGGCGTAACAGCCCCGCCGATGTTCGTTCGCCCGATCGCAGTCATGGCCGACTCCTGGCGAACTGGATCGCCATTTCGAGGAAGGGATAACCGCAGCAACCGGCGCGCGCCGACCTGCGGTAGCGGACACCATGTAGAAGCGTAACGAAATCGGCTGTAGTCTCTGATGTTGATATGGCTGCATATTGAAAGGTGATATAATGGACCTCGCCGACGTCGCCATGTTCGTCGAAGCCATCCAGGCCGGCAGCCTGGCCGCAGCGGCACGCCGGCTCGGCGTCGCGCCGATGGCCGCCTCGCGACGGCTGGCGAGCCTCGAACAGGAGTTGGGCGTGCGGCTGGTGCATCGGACCACGCGTTCGCTGGCGCCGACCACCGAGGGCGAGGCGTTCCTGCCCTTCGCCCAGGCCATGATCGAGGACGAGGTCAATGCGCGCGCCGCGATCCGCCCCTCGATCGCCGGTGCGTCGGGTCTGCTGCGTGTCACCGCCTCGCTTCCCTTCGGCCGCAAGATCGTGGCGCCGATGATCCCCGATTTCATGCGGGCCAATCCCGACCTGCAGGTCGACCTGCTGATGACCGACAGCGTCGTAGATATCGTGGCGCATGGGATCGACGTGGCCGTACGCATCGGGCAGCCGCGCGAGAACACGCTGATCGCCCGCCGGCTGGCCGACAATCCCCGCACGCTCTACGCCTCGCCGGCCTATCTCGCCGCCAATGGCGCCCCGACCATGTTGTCGGATCTGGCCGGACATCAATGCCTGGCCGTCACCGGAACCCGCCACTGGACCTTCCAAAGCAATGGTAAGACGGTGCGCCAGAAGATCGCCGGCCGCTTCACCGCAAGCTCGGTCGAAGCTCTGCGCCAAGCCTGTCTCGGCGGGTTGGGGATCACCATCCTCTCGACCTGGGACGCGAAGGAAGCGCTGGCGGACGGCCGCCTCGTCGCGCTTCCACTCCAGGACGGCCACCCCGAAAGCTGGGCGATCTGGGCGGTCTACCCGACCGCCCGCCTGGTCCCGCCGAAGGTCCGCCTGTTCGTCGCCGCTCTGGAAGCGCATCTGCGAAACGCCTGAGACGACCGCATTATGATTCATCCGGCATCGGCGCCGGCTAGGACCGGCGCCGGGACAGGTTCGTCCCGGCGCCGCATTCCCAAAGCGCCGAAGTCAGATCGCCGATATCAGGCGGCCACGTCGACCAGCACGATCTCCGCGTCGTCGATGGCGCGCACGTGCAGCGTCGGCTCGTTGGCGATGGCCGCGCCGTCGCGGGCGTTCAGGATCACGCCATTGACCTCGACCGACCCGGTGGCCGGAACCAGATAACCCCGGCGGCCGTCGCCCAGCGCATAGTCCGTGGTTTCGCCGGCATGCAGGGTTGAGCCCAGCACGCGGGCGTCGGCGCGAATCGGCAGTGCGTCGCCGTCATTGTCGAACCCGCTCGCCAGGGTGACGAAGCGGCCGGACCGCTCGCCCTTGGGGAACGGCTTGGCGCCCCAGGCGGGAGCCCCACCGGCTTGGGTCGGCTCGATCCAGATCTGGAAGATCTTGGTCACGCCCGGCTCCAGATTGTACTCGGCGTGCCGCACGCCTGAACCCGCGCTCATCACCTGGACGTCGCCGGCCTCGGTGCGGCCCTTGTTGCCCAGGTTGTCCTGGTGCGTGATCGCGCCTTCGCGGACATAGGTGATGATTTCCATGTCGCTGTGCGGATGGGGCGGGAAGCCCGTCCCGGCGGCGATGGTGTCATCGTTCCACACCCGCAGCGGACCCCAGCCCATGTTGGCCGGATCGTAGTAGCCCGCGAAAGAGAAGTGGTGCTTGGCGTCCAGCCAGCCGTGGTTGGCGCCGCCGAGCTTGTCGAAAGGTCTGCGCTCGATCATGTCCGTTGCTCCCGGGGAGAACCGCCCTCGGTCTCCGTCGACGCTCAAGATGCGCACGCTCCAGCGAGCATTAAATAGAAACGTTGGAAATGGATCGATGCCGAAATCGGCACGATCTCGACGCCTCACACCTTCTCCAGCGCAACGGGCCCAAAAAGGACTCGCCGGCTACAAGAGAGTTGTCGGCTGCGGATCAGAGCCACCACGTGCAGCAAAATCGATTTTCGCGCCCCGCCTCACTCGCAGGTGCAAACATGAGGAATATCGCCAGGCGGCTTTCTCTTTCGGCTTGGCCGCTAGACCGTTCCTGGCGCCGGTCTATTCACGCATGGGCAGCGGCGGATTCAGTCGGAAGCATCTTCGGCGCGACCACCAGAAGCTCTCCACCGCTGAGCACCCGATGCTGGCGACGCCAAGCCGAGGGGCTGGCGCCCACCTCGCGCCGAAAGATTCTCGACAGATGCGCCTGATCCGCCAAACCGCAGACCACGGCGATCTGCGCCAGCGGCATGTCGGTGGTGAGGATGAGCTCCTTGGCGCGCCGAACCCGACGACGGATGACATAGGCGTGCGGCGGATAGCCGAACGTGGCCTTGAAGGAGCGGGCGAAGTGGTTCTCGCTGAGACGCACCAGTTTCGAGAGCTGCGTGGTGGAAAGCCGATCCGCGAGGTTGGCGTCGATATGCTGCTTCACCCGCGCTTCCTGCCAGGCCGCAAGACCGCCGGAACCAAAGGCGGCGGCCGCCGCCGGCTTAGCATGCTTGGGTCGAAGCAGAGATTCGAACTGGTCCAAGCAAAGCTCGGCAGCCTTGGGATCTCGCTTGATCTCAATGCGAGCATTTTGTATAAGTTCAGCCAGAACTTGCCTTATATCGCCGTTCCCTGCGAGATCCGCATAGACGTCCAAGCCGTTTGCCTTGGTCGAGATCATCACCAGACCTCCATAATTCCAGGGTTCAGGAGACCTTTTCTCGGCCCCCGCCGTCTCTTGAGCCATGCGCCCGCGCATCGTTGGGCACGATGTGCTTGATCGTTCCTACTGCCTGCGCAACAGTCGAAAATGGCGAGGTGACGCGACGGTCAGCCAGCCTTCAGGCATAAGGTATGACCGACTTTCCCGGCTCTAGGCTCTCCCTGCCCTGTGCGACCGAGTGTGTCTGCGCTTCATCAAAGTGCCGCTTAACCGCCCGAGATCATACACCCAAATGGGCTAATCGGATTGCGCTCGTCTGGGCGTGGCGACGCCAGCGTCGGTTTGCGATCCTGGCGATCGTGGCGTTGCAGGGAGCATTGCGGCGGTGCAGAGCCGCGGCGGTTATCGCCTGGGTGTTCGCACTTCCGCTCGTCGGCGTAATGACTGCCAGCCCCGCCCTCGCGCTCGACCCGAGCAGGACCATCAGCCAATTCCAGCACACCGCCTGGACCATCAAGGATGGCGCGCCGCCGGACGTCTGGACCCTCGCCCAGTCCAGGGACGGCTATATCTGGCTTGGAACCGGCGGCGGACTGTATCGCTTCGACGGCATCCGCTTCGAGCGCGTCCAATTGGACAATGGCGGCTCGTTTCCCAACATCGACATCACCGCCCTGACCGCGACGCCGAACGGCGACCTGTGGATCGGCTATCTCAACGGCGGAGTATCGGTGCTGCACCAGGGAAGACTGCGCAACTTCCTGCACGAGATCCCGCCCGGTCCCGTATCGCGCATCGCCGCCCTGGCCGACGGAACCCTGTGGATCGGCACGTTCGGCGGCCTGGTTCGCTACGCCGGCGGAACGTGGGAGACCATCGATGACGGCTGGGGCCTGCCGCGCACGGGGATCGGCAGCCTGCTGCAAACCCACGCCGGGACGCTCGTCATCGCAACGGAAGAGGCCGTACTGTACCTGCGCCCCGGCTCGCACCGGTTCGAGGCCACGGGCGAGCGGGTCGACGGCTGGTATTCGCACTTGGCCGAGGCTTCGGACGGTCGCGTCTGGCTGACGGATCGCAGCGGTGGCACCCGCGCCCTGCCTGAGTTCTCCCAGGGCCTGCCGAAGCGCTCCCCGCCGGCGGCCCGGACCCGGCCCGAGGGCTCGCCCGAGTCCAAGCGCCTGATGTTTGACGCGGATGGGGCGTTGTGGGGCACGGACGCGGCCGGCGGGATCTATCGCGCGCCATTCCCCAACAGCATCGACCGCATCGCACCTCAGGCGAACCGCGACATGTTCAAGCTCAAGGACGGCCTTTCCTCCGATATTGCGGTCCCCATTCTCGAAGATCGCGAGCACAATATCTGGGTCGGCACCAATCTGGGCGTTGATCGGTTTCGCGCAGCGGCGGTGGTTCCCCAGGCCGACTTGAAGGTCACCTCCAGCTACGGCTACGTCGCCGCCCAGGGACGCGACGCCTTCTATGTCGCCGCCGGCGAGGACATCATCGCCATTCGGCCCGATCATGCGCCGGAAACCATCGGCCATGTGCAGGCCCCGCTTAAATCCATGTGCACAGCGCCTGACGGCTCGGTTCGGCTCACAACCGGAAGCAAGCTGTGGCGTCTCGATGGGCGCCGCCTGCAGCCGATCGCAGCGCCCTCAGCGATCGACAATCAAAAGATCTGGAACTGCACGTTCGACTCCAAAGGACAGATGTGGATTTCGGTCGAGCACCAAGGTGTTTTCGAACAGACACCGGTCGGATGGCGACGGCTTCCATTCGGATTTGGCGAACGATCTCCGACCCAGATCGAAGGCGACCACAGTGGCGGCGTTTGGCTGTACTACGACTCGGGGCGCCTCAAGCGCGTGCAAGGCGATCAGGTCCGTGATGAATGGACCGTCGACGCGGTGGGCATTGGCCCGATCCAGAGCCTCGCTGAAATGCCGTCCGGCCTGCTCGCCGGCGGCGATCTTGGTGTCGCGGAGTTCGACGGCCGGCGCTTCCGCGTCCTGACCTCCAAGCGCATTCCGGTGCTGACTCGGGTCTCCGGGGCGATCAAGCGCCCTGACGGGGAGGTCTGGGCCGCCGGCATCCAGGGCGTCGTGCACCTGTTCGCCGGCGAGTTCGATCATGCGCTGCAAGATCCCAACTACCGGCCGCGCTACGAAGTGCTGGATTATCACGACGGCCTGCCCGGCGCGGCGCAGCAGGATTCCGACGGCTCGACCGTGATCGCGGGATCGCAGGGCCGGGTCTGGTTCATCACCAACCACGGCCTGGCTTGGATGGATCCGGCCCACCCTGTGCACAATGACCTGGCGCCGCCGGTGCTGATCCTGGCCGCGCTGGAGAACGGACGGCGCTTCGACGTCACGCCCGGCCTGAAACTGCCGGCGGGCGCGACCCATCTGGAAATCGACTACACCGCCCCCAGCCTGACCATGCCGGAGAGGGTTCGGTTCCGATATAGGCTCGAGGGCGTGGACGAGAACTGGATCGACCCGGGACTGCGCCGGCAAGCCTATTACACCAACCTGAAACCGGGAAAGTACCGCTTCCAGGTCATCGCTGCGAATAACGACGGCGTATGGAACAATACAGGGGCGGCGTGGACATTCGAAATTCCCCCGACGTTCGTCCAGTCCAAATGGTTCATAGCGCTGTGCGCCGTGTCCGTACTGGGCGTGATGTGGTTCGCCTACGCCGTTCGACTTCGCTACATGGCGGAGCGTATTCAAGGCCGCCTGCAGGAACGCGTCACCGAGCGCGAGCGCATCGCGCGCGAATTGCACGACACCCTGCTGCAGGGCTTCCAGGGCGTGGTGCTCCGCTTCCAGTCGGTGGCCGATCAGCTTTCCGATGCGCAGGCTAAGCGGCGGATGGAGGACGTGCTGGAACGGGCCGACGAGGTGCTGCTCGAAGGGCGCGACCGGGTGATGGACCTGCGCAGCCTGGACGCCTCCAGCGACCTGAGCGAAACCCTGATCGCCGCCGGCCAGGATGTCATCATCAATCCCGCTATCAGCTTTCAGGTCCGCACCACCGGAACCACGCGCGCCATCCATCCGGTGGTGTTCGAAGAGACCATCAAGATCGGGCGCGAGGCGATCTCCAACGCAGCCCAGCATGGCCATCCCAGCGACATCGAGGCCAGTATCGACTATCGCCGCCGCCATCTCAGCCTGCGTGTCCGCGACAACGGCGGCGGCATCGAGCCGGCCATCCTCAGGCGCGGCGCCCGCGAGGGCCATTTCGGATTGCCGGGCATGCGCGAGCGAGCGCGCAAGATCAGGGCGGACTTCCACCTGACCAGCCGCACGGGGCTCGGAACCGAGGTCAGGGTCGTCGTTCCCGCCGGGGTCGCCTATGCGGCCGCCAGCCCCCGCAAAGCGCCCTCACCCCTTCGATTTGCATTCCTCGGCAGGCGGTGATCCATGGCTTTCACCGACCCCCAGACCCCGATTCGCATCTTCACCGTCGACGACCACCCGATCCTGCGCGAGGGCATCGAGTCGATCATCCGGCTGCAGCCGAACATGATCCTGGCCGGAGAAGCCGAGAACGGCGCCGAGGCCGTCGAAGGCTTCCGGCGGCTACGCCCTGACGTGACGCTGATGGACATTCAGATGCCGGTCCTGAACGGCATCGAGGCCACCAAGATCATTCGCAGCGAATTTCCGTCCGCCCGGATCATCGTCCTGACCACCTACGCCGGCGACGCCCAGGCGGTGCGCGCCCTGCGCGCAGGCGCGGCGGGCTATCTGCTCAAGAACACGCTGCGCAAGGAACTGGTCGAGGCCATCACCGCCGTCCACGCCGGCCGTCGCCACATCCCGCCCGAGATCGCCCGCCAGATCTCCGACCACTTCGACGAGGAGACGCTCAGCGAGCGCGAGCTGCAGATCCTGCGCCTCGTCGCCGCCGGCAAGGCCAACAAGGAGATCGCCGTCGAGCTGAACCTGGCTGACGACACCATCAAGGCCCACCTGCGGCGAATCTTCGCCAAGCTCGGCGCCAACGACCGCACCCAGGCGGCGATCCTCGCGGTCAAGCGCGGGCTGATCGAAATCTGACCGCCCCCAGGACGGCGCCTTCGTCCAAAGGCCGCAAGCCTGTTCTATCAACGCAGAGCGCCGCCGACTCTTTTGGCGGCGGTGGAAGATCCTCGGTCCGGCGAACGTTGCGAGCTATTGATCGACCGCGGCGTCGCCTAAGCGCATGGCGACGTTCATTGTGCGCCTGCCGGCGGGCCCCAAGGCCGGAACGAAACGATTTGGAGGACCGGATATGAGCGGCGCGAAGCTTTTCACCCCAATACAGATCGGCTCACTCAGCCTGGAAAACCGCATCGCCATCGCGCCTATGTGCCAGTACTCGGCCGAGGACGGCCAGATGAACGACTGGCACCTAATGCACCTGGGCCAGTTGGCGATGTCCGGCGCCGCCCTGCTGACGATCGAGGCCTCCTCAGTCCTGCCGGAAGGCCGGATCACCTACGGCGACGTCGGGCTGTATTCGGACGCGTGCGAAGCGGCCATGGCCCGCGTGCTCGAAGGCGTGCGGCGCTGGTCGGACATGCCCATCGGCGTCCAACTCGCCCATGCGGGCCGCAAGTCCTCCTGCGAAACGCCCTGGCGCGGCGGGGCCCAGATCGCCCCCGGCGAGCCGAACGGCTGGGAAACCTTCGCCCCTTCCCCGCTCGCCTTCGCCCCCGACCAAGTCGCCCCGACCGCGCTGAGCCTGGAGGACCTGGCTCGCGTACGGGACGCCTTCGTCGCTGCAGCGCGACGGGCTGCGCGCCTGGATCTGGCGTTCGTGCAGCTTCACGGGGCGCACGGC
>FSXN01001075.1_pt1 | contig 17441 bp, 15 predicted proteins | sample 1638221 | NCBI WGS metagenome assembly FSXN01 (sample SAMEA3914788, study PRJEB12502) | metagenome | biome: forest; material: soil | place: Canada | collected 2011-07-03 | depth 0.1 m | reverse complement strand
GGTCATGGCCGAGCCTCCCTACCGGACCCCGGCGCCGGGTCTCCTGGGGAACAGCTGTGGCGCGAACCGCCCTCGCCGTGGCGATGTCGCCCCCAAAAAAGCGACGACAGGATCGCATGGACCGCGCGCTCGGGCGTGGAGAACCTGCGCCTGGATGGACGGGTATCGTACATGCTTGGCCTCGTCTGCTCAGCCCCGCCGCGGCCACGGCTGCAAACCGACCACCAGCATGGCGAAGACGGGGCTGGGGGTGGAGTACGAAGAGGGATACCGCAAGAACGTCCACCCTTAGGCCCCAGCAGCCCCAAGACCTGGACCAACAGGGACGCCCCGCTCGCGCGAGCGGGGCGTGGTCGGATCAGTCGACGCTGCGGCGCGACCAGATCAGGCTGCAGCTGGTTTTGTCTTCGGCCTCGATCAGGGTGGCGTAGATCGGAGCGGGAAAGCTGGGGTCGTCGAGCTTGACGGAGATGTACTCGCGATTGTCGCGGGAGCGCCTCTTCCAGGCGGCGCCGAACTCGGTGGCGCCGGCGAGAACGCGGTAGTCCGGGGCCTTGTCGTTGTCGGTGTGGTCTTCGCGGAAGGTGGCTTTGACGTTGAGGGTTAGGGTTTTCACCGAGCCGGTAAAGCCGGTGTCGGTCTTGGTGAAGGTTCCGATGGTCGCCATGAGATGTTCCTTTCCGGTTTCGGACCGCGACCGACGCGGTCTCGATGGCGATCCGAAAATCGGGGACGATCGACCTGCACCGCGCCCAGCGGCCATGCGCAGCGCCGGATGGCGAGCGCCTGGCTTTTTGGCTGGCGATGCAAAGCCGAAGGCGGCGGAAAAAGACTGAAGCGAGCCATTGCAGGGAAAGATCGAGGCGCAGCCGCTCTCCGATCAGATCCGCCAGCAGAGAGAGACGGCGCGGTCGCGTCTGCCTGCGAAGGGAAGTTATCGTGGCGAGCCCATCCAGCGCCACCGACCGCTGAACCGCAAACGCGCCCGTGCGCCTCACCTTGAGATCCTGGCCCAGCTTGCGCTGTGAACGCTTCGAACCCAGGGCGATATTGACGTCGCAATACGCCGTCGCCGCCGTTTGCGCCAAATAAACGACCCGTCCTCCTCCCGGCCGATCGCCCAAACCTCTAACCCCCGCCTGTGCGCGGCGGTCGTGAGCGTCGACTTGGACGGCTGAGTAGAGCCTGAGCCTGATCCTGTCGAAGCGGCTGTACAAGGCGCAGCGCCTCCCACCTCGCGCGATGGAGCGCGATCTGCACCGCGTCTTCAAAGGTCGAAGCCGCTGGCGGGCAAGGTGATCGCTATGATTTGGGGCGGTCTGTCGTTTGCGCTTCAACCCGCTTCGCCCGGCTCGGCGGAAGGATCTTGCCGGGTCTTTATCAGGTCGGCGGAGGGCTGACTCATCACCTGCTCCGGGTGCGGCAGCAGCGCCAATACCCGTGTCAATTTGCAGCCAGGCAATTTGAACCGGCCGCCGGTCTTGGCGGCGTCTTCCGATGTGAGCGCAGTGGAAACCCCGACGGCTCCGCTGCGCCCAGATCGATCGCGTTACGCCTTCACTGCGGCGCGCTTGGGCGAGGCCTTGGCCGGCCCCTTCGCAGCCTTCGGCGCGGCGGGCTTGGCCGGGGGCTTGGTCTCGGCCGGCGCCGTGGCGGCGGCGGTTTTCACCGCCGGCGACTTGGCGGCCTTCGGCTTGGCGGCGGGCGTTTGCGCCGCCAGCGCGGCGGGGGCGGCGACCGAGGCGGCGGGGGTCTCGGCGACGGCGGGCGCTGCCGCGGCCGTCGCGGCGCGCTGGCCGAGGCCGGCCTTGCGGGCCAGGGCCGAGCGTTGCTCGGAATAGCTCGGGGCGACCATCGGGTAGTCAGACTTCAGGCCGAAATGTTCGCGATAGGACTTGGGCGTATGGCCGTGGGTCGAGAGGTGGCGCTTGAGGCTCTTATACGACTTATTGTCGATAAAGCTGATGATGTGATCGTGGCTGATCGACTTGCGGATCGCGGCCGGCGACAGCTTGGGCTTTTCAGCTTCAGGAGGCGTTTCCGGCGCAGCCGGGGCGGTCAGGGCCGTGCTGATTTCGCGGATGACGTCGACGATCTGGTGTCTTTCGACCGGGTTGCTCGGGTTGCCGAGATAGGCCGCCGCGATGATCGCGATGTTGGCGCTGATTTGGTCGTTTTTAGTTTCAGCCACGAAATATGCCTTGTGCGGAGAGGAGGTTGGGCGCCGTCTTGAGACTTTAATCGACAGTCGTCAACCGTTCAGTATCCAGAAATATACTCCGCATGATGATTAACGCGCCAGCTTAGCGCCGAAAACGCGCCGATCGGATCGGGCTCTAGACGGTCGCCCCGCGCAAAAGGCGCAGATAACCACCCTGCATGAGCTTCATACCGTCGGCGACCAGGCGCAGTGTTCGGGCGCGGACCGGCGACAACTTCCAGGCGCTGGCGGGTAGCGCGCCGCAATCTGGATCTAACAATTCGACAGCGATCTGGCGGTGGCTCTTGCCTGATCTCCAGGCGTCGATGGCCTGGAGCATCAAGTTCAGTCGGTCTCGCTGCTGCCCGGTCAAGCCCCAGCCGCGCGGCGCTGGACCCGCCGATCGCCCTGACAAACGCCGCTGCAGTCTTTGAGTGGCCTCAAGCCGCAGGCCCGCGTCTTGCGCCATGGGCGTCAAGGCGATCAGCGGTTGGTCCAGAGCCGTATCGCCCAGAAGACAAAGGCGGTGAACGCCCACGGCCTCGGCCAGAACCAGATATCGAACCTCATCGACAACCTGGTCGCTAAGGATCCGAGCTTGCGAAAGATCCACTCGCTTCAAGCCGGCCGTAAACGCTTTCGCCGTCGAGGTGAGGATCACCGCGACGGGATTTAGTTCTGGGCGCCAGACGTGGACAGGTGGTGGCGGAGGGCTGTCTGGATCGACGGCGAAAACTCAGCCCCCAATGCTGTCCTAACCGGTCGATCGGAGCCCCGGCGAGATGAGGCCGGCTCGCGGCAATGCCCATGGCGGCATAGGCTCGCCGGTAATCTGGATTGCGCCGCAGGAACTCAAGCGCGAAATCTGCGCGGTCCGCGGGTGTCATGGCTCCCACGGCGCGAAGCCGTCCGTCACGGCGGGGCTCGTCCCGGCGGGGTTGGGGCCAGCCGCTTCGCCGCTGCGCATCGCGGCGAAGGGACGCCGCTGCGGCGTGGGGCGCCCGATCGCGGCGACGCCGATCGTGCGGCGCGGGATCTCAATTGCACCAAACAGCGGGCGCCGCCTGGCCGCGTTGATCAAATCACGATCGGGCTTCATCGACTTGCGATCACGCGATCCGAAAGCGCCGTTTCAGATCACCGCGATTGGACGGCGACGGCGAAACGGCGGCGCGGGAGGGGATGAAGGAAGCGGCCTTGTGTCGGCGGGGCGAACAGAAAGACGCGCTTACCCAGACAGGGTCATTGGAGATCGATCAGTCCAAGGGCCACCGCGCGCGCCACAGCCTGCACCCGCGTGCGCACGCCAAGCCGTCGACAGGCGCTGCGCAGGTGCTCGTCGACGGTCCTGGGCGACAGGCCAAGGAGGCGACCGATGTCGACGGAACTCTTGCCCTGGCTCGCCCAGTAAAGGCACTCGCGGTGACGTGGCCGCAGCAGCGGCGGCGGGTCAGGCCTCGCCATGGCGACGCTTTGGGTTGCACACGCCGATCACGTCTCCTCCAGGGATAAGCCGGCCATGAGGGCGGCGATGTCCGGCTGGTAGACGATGTCGGCGGCGACCCGGGCCGCGCGATCGGTGAGATCGCGCCGCTGCGGTTCCGGCGCTGCGAGCAAGACGCTGGTCGAGCGCTCGATCGCCAGGACGTCGACACCTGCCGGCAGCCAGTTCGGGGCGACGAAAAGTTGCCGATGGGCGATCTGAAGCACTTTGCGAGCATGCTCCAGGTCTTGGGACGTCACCCCGATCTCAAAGGCGATGGTCACGCCGCCTTCGTCATAGGGGGCGGGCAGGCCGAGGGGGCGCAGGCGCAGTCCGCTGAACCGGCGCAAGTGGGTCAGCAAATCCAGATCCACCAGACCGATCAGGCGCTGGCCGTTTAAATCCTGCACCGCCTCGATCAGGGCGATATGCAGCCGCGAACGCGCCTCGAAACCGCGCAGACCGCGATGGCGGCCCGTGGTGAAGTAGCGAGTGCATTCGAAGATGTCGGCCGCGCGGATCGACGCTTCCGCATCCAGGATGAGATGGGGAAAGATATCGGGGATCACGCCGCCAGATAGCGTTGGGCGCAGGCGTGCGGCGACGCTGATCTCGCCTGCCATGTCGAAGCCTAAGAGGTAAACCGCTTTCTCGTCGTCGAACTGGTCATACTCGCCGCCATCGCGCACCGGCAGGCGCCAGCCCCGCGCGTCGACGAACTGACGCTTGCGCTCGGTGTGCATGGCCCGCAGTTGAGCTTCGTAGAGGTGGCGGTTCGCCACGGTGATCAGATGGATCATATATGCCCTCGCTGATTGAGGGCGGTATTTTCACAACCTTCCGGGTTCGGAGGAATCGCCTACATAGAGTAGTCGAACCAGCCTGAACGGTAGGCATAGCGAGCCGCAAGGTGCCGATTCGTGATGCCCAGCAGCCCCATCGCCTTTTCGATATGGGTGTGGACGGTGTGTTTCGAGATGCCGAGGATCACGGCGATATCGCGCTCATATTTCCCTTCGTGCACCCATCTCAGGCACTCGATCTGCCGATCGGTCAGCGGGCAGGCGGGGTTCAGTTCGATGTTGAACTTCAGGTCGCAACCCCGGGTCACGTAGTAGTAGCCGATGTGCTGCAGAATTGGGCGCACCTCGGCGTCAGTGACCAGGTCCGGCCCGCTAAAGGCTGCGGTGAACACAGTTCCGCCGCGCTCGCGCACCGGCACGACAATGCCCTCGTTGCAGCCGGTGAAGTCCAGGCAATCCCGAATGACCTTGGCGCCTTCGGGCGTGCCGAACCGTTGCTGCGCCTCGCTCCAGGTGAATGGAAGCGACATCTCTCGCAGCATGCTCAAGGCCGGATCAAACTCGGCGTAGCCCTTTCGGTCGTAGCGGCGCGACCAGTCTTCCCATTGGCGACCAAACTGCATTCCGGGGCGGATCATCCGGCCGGGCGCCGTGATCAGGTTGGCTGAGAAACAGGTTACGCCGAAGGCGGCGAGGACCTCGCCGGCGGCCGCATTGAGCTGATCGATCGAAACGATCTGGTCCGATCGCGCGCTGAAGGCGAGGGCGGCGTAGGGATCCGGCTGGATCGGAGGATGAACGGTCTGGCGCATGGGTGTCACAGCCTTTCAAATTCCGGGTTTCAGACGTCTTTCGGCCTCCGCGGCTTGGTCGGCTTGCAGACGACCTCGCAAGCGTCGAGTTTCAAGGCCTTGGCGATCAACTCGAGATTATCGATCGAGATATTGGATTCGCCCCGTTCGACCTGGCCGATGAACGTCCGGTGCAGGCCAGCTTCATGGGCGAGAGCTTCCTGAGACCAGTTCAGGCCGCGGCGGAGGCGCCGAATATTGGCGGCGACACGCAAACGCAGGTTTTTTTCGCCGCCCGGCATGTTCGGACGGTCTTCGGTCGCCGCCTATACGTCGACAGCGTATACATAGCATTTTTAGGCCCGGCGCCCGCGTCGAACGAACACCCGTAAACTTGCGGGTAGCGCGAATTCGCCCAATTCGCCACCATGGCGGGTCATGTTCGCCGCCCGGCCGCGGCCGGCCAGCCCTGACAAACTCCCAGCGAACCGACGGAGCGGAGAATGCCGATCGGCGACGAAGAGACTGGATTCAACGATTCGCTTGGCGAGCGTGTCTACGAGGGTGTGAAGGCCTACGTCATGTCCGTCGCCCGGCCGGGCCAGCGCCTGGATATGGCGGCCTTGGCCCAACGTCAGCGGGCGAGCCTTACGCCGGTGCGCGCAGCGCTGAACCGTCTGACGGGCGAAGACCTCGTAGAGGCCCATCTCAACTTGGGCTTCCGCACGCCGCCATTGTCGCTCAGCGGCCTGCGCGATCTCTACGACTTGAACCGCCAGTTGCTCGTCCAGGCGTCGACCGTCGCCAAGACACGCACGGGGACGGACGGCATAGGGACATTTGTTTCATCGCCGGAGAGGGGCGTTGTTCGCGATGTCGCCAGCCTGTTTCAGGTCATTGGTCGACGCTCCGGCAACGCCGAGATCGAACGCATTGTGAAGAGGCTGAATGATCGTCTTCATCGGGTCCGAATGTGCGAGCTGGCGGTGCTGGGCGACGGGGTCCAGGAACTGGGGGAGATGATGGCCCATCAGGATGATGAGCGAGGCGCGGGGCTGCGCCGCGCAATTCAGGCTTATCATCGTCGCAGGGTGAAGGCGATCCCGGACATCCTTGCGTTTGCGGAGCGTCGTTAAGCAAAGGGGGGATTCGTATAATATACGTATGTTATAAATCTCCAATATCTTCGATATACTTTCTGGGTTGCGTGACTTCGCGGTTAGACTTTTCGGTGTCGGCATCCCGCCGTCATCTGGAGGACGTGAACATGCAACGCGACCAGGAAACACCCGTCGAAGGCCTGATCGAGCTCGGCCAGGCAAGCGTCGAGACCCGTGGCCCGCCGGGCATCTACACCGAAGTGTCCGGCTATGCCGACAAGCCCCTGGGCCTGTCGGACTGAACGCGCGGCCAGGGCGCGCGGCGACCGACCGCGCGCCCAACTTCAATTTCTAGATTTGGAAGGCACGTGATGGAACGTGAACACCCCATCCCTGAGGTCGGGTTGATCGAACTCGGCCAAGCCAGCGTCATGACCCACGGGGCGCCGGGCATGTTTATGGAAGTCACCGGCCCGAACGATTTCGCCACCGGGCTCGACGACTAGATTGGGGCAGGCGGGCGCGTGGTCCGGCTGCGCGTCCGTCAAGTCAACGGGTGGAGACCATGGGCTACTGCATGCCCGACCACATCAGTTTCTGTCAGGGGCCGAGCGGAGTGATCCTGCTCGATCTGCGCCGCGACTGGTATTTCCAGCTCGATCCGGCGCTTGAACCCGCCTTTCGCGCCCTGGTGCATGAAGATGGAGCTTCGCCGGATCGGGAGCGCGTGCAGCAGCTGATGACGCTCGGCGTCATCGAACACAGGTCGGGCCTTGCAACCCGTCTCAAGCCGCCGGCCGTCACGCCCGCGGCGGCGAGCTGGCGTGACCAGGCGCCACCCAGTCGAGCCTCGTTCCTGTTCGCCGCCGAGGTCTGGCGTTCGCTGCGCACGGCGCGGGCGCAGGTCGCCAGGACGCCGTTCGAGAACATCATAGCGCGGCTGCGTGCGCGTAAGGCGCGTCGCGTGTCGTCGTCTCACGACGTCGAGGCGTTGAAGCTCTGGGCCGCGCGTTTCGAGGCCGCCCGGCGCGGCGCCCCGATCGACGCGGTCTGCCTGCAGGACTCGCTCGCCCTGCTGGAGATCTACGCCCGCCGAAATCTCTATCCGGAGCTTGTGCTCGGGGTGACGGTCGCGCCGTTCGCCGCCCACTGCTGGCTGCAGGCGGGCGGGCTGATCCTGAACGAGGCGCTGGATGAGGCCGCTCCGTTTCAGCCGATCCTGGTGGTGTGATGACGCCGCGGTTCGTGGGTCTCTTCGCAAATACCGAGGCGGCGCGACCAAAGGCGCAGGCGCTGGCCGAGCAGGTAAGACGCACGCTCGCTTTGGAGGTTCGCCTGTCGCTTCCGAACGCCCAGATCCTGGCGGCGCCGGAGGTCGCGGTACGCAAGGCGGGGGGGACCGGGGTCGTCTTGGGCCGGCTGTTTAAGGCCAGCCCAGGGTTTGAGGCCGCGCCTTCGGCGCTGGAGCCAGGCCTGCTTGACGCGCCCGCGGACGGCTTGGTGCGGCGCTATTGGGGCGAATACGTCGCCATAGCTGTCGCGCCGGACGATGGGGTCCTGGTCCTTCGCGACCCCTCGGGCGCCGTCCCGGTCTATTACGGCGTCCATGACGGTCTTGCCGCCTTCGTTTCCGATCTGGCGCTTTGGCGTGAGCTGAGCCTGTTTTCGGATCGACCGTCATCCGAGTTCCTGTCCCAGGTGCTTTCATTTCCCCTGCTGCGGCTGCCGGCGACGGGTGTCGAGGGCGTTTTGGAGCTGCTCGCCGGCCAGGTCGCCCGGGTCGGCGCCTGGGGCGCGGCAAGCGGGGCAATCCAGCTCCATAGCGGCTGGGCGCCCTGGAGCCACGCCAAGGTCGAGACCGGCATGAGCTTTGATGAGGCCAGCCAGGCTGTGGGGGCCGCGGTCCGGGACTCAGTCTCGGCGCTGGCGCGGGGCTGTGGCCCGATGGCTATGCGCCTATCCGGCGGCCTGGATTCCTCGCTAGTGGCGACAAGTCTTCACCAGGCGGGTCGCCGACCCACTTGCATCCATTTGCATGCGCCGGGCCCCGGGGGCGATGAGCGGCGATACGCTCAGGCCGTAGCCGAAGACGCTGGATTTGACCTTGTCGTGGCGAGCCCGTCGCCGGCGCCGATGTCGGACGCGCCCCATCCGCCAACGTTTCGGCCGCCTTCGGGCTTGCGGCTGCTGGAGGGCGTGGACCGGGCGCTCAGTTCGGCGCTGGCTGGCCTCGACGCCCAGGCGGTCTTCACGGGATCGGGGGGCGACAGCGTCTTTCTGCATCTGAACTCCGTCACCCCGGCGGCCGATCGCCTGCGCGCTTTCGGCCCGGGCCGGCGGTTCTGGCGCACGGCTTCGGAGATCGCCAGCATCCGCCAGGTGACGACCTGGGCGGTGGCGTCGCGAAGTCTGCGCCATGTGGTCCGGCCCAGGCCACCCTGGCGCGTGGATCTGCGGTTCCTTGATCCTGACACGGCGCTGTACATGCCGAAGCCCCATCCTTGGCTCGCCGACCCCGCCGGACCGTCCCCAGGGCGCACCGCTCACATCCACGCGATCCTGGGCATCCAGAACCACGTCGATCCGGCGCTCCGGCCGAGCCCGGTCCCCCTGGTCAATCCGTTGCTGTCCCAGCCGGTGATGGAGGCGTGCCTCAAGGTCCCGAGCTGGCTCTGGGTCGCCGGCGGCGCCGATCGGGCGGTGGCGCGGGCGGCGTTTTCCGGCCAGACGCCGGAGCTGGTGCTGCAGCGGCGGGGTAAGGGTCGGCTCGAGAGCTATTGCGGCCAGGTCTATGCGCTGTCTCGAACCAAGCTCCAGGAGGTGTTGCTGGATGGGCTCCTGGCGCAAAGAGGCCTGCTCGACCTCCCGGCGATCCAAAGCTACCTGGACGCCCCAGGCGCGCCGCGCGACGCCGGCTTCTATCGGTTGTTCGAACTGGCGGACGTGGAGCTCTGGCTGCGCGGCTGGTCGACGGTGTAAGCGGAGGCGAGCCAAGCTTGGCGCTGCGAGCGCCAGCGCCGGTACTGGTCCGCCTTCGCGGGATCTGGATCAATCTCGCCTTTCAGCCAGAACCGGAACCAGTCGAGATTGCGTTGATAAACCGCCAGGCGGTGCACGGGCTCCGTCTTGATGTGCGGCTCGTCGGGAAACACGTCGAGCTCCACAGGTACGGCGGTATTGGACAGTTTGGAATAGAGCTCCATCTGGTAGCGGAACTCCTGCTCGACCATCTGCATCAGGATCGGGGTGTGGATCGTCTCGATCTTCATCGCCGGCGAAACCTGACGCCAGGCGGCGGGCGTGAGATCTGGATCGCCGAGGCCCCAGACTTTCTTCAGGATCGCCGGCTGGGTGCGGCCGGCGACGCTGTTGAACCAGTAATAGGTCGGCTCAAGCTGGGTGCTGGAGATCGAAGCCGCCGCTAGCAGGTCGCTATGGGTGGCGACCCACATCACCACCTCACTGCCGAAACTCAGCCCGCCCATGCCGACGCGGCGCCGGTCGATCAACCCCTGGTCGGCCAGGCGGGCGACGATGGTCTGGACGCCCGAGAGGGCGGCCTGGTAGCTCGCCACTGCATCCTGGGGACCGACGCGGCTGGCGGTCTGGTTGATGCACAGCGTCGCGATCCCGCGAGCGGCCAGGGGCGCCAGAGGCCATTCATCGCCGGTGCCGCCACGCAGGTAGCCCTGGCAATTGTAGTAGGTGATGAACAGGGGCGGCGGACCGCCGGTGGGCCGCGCCGAAGGCAACATCAGCAGGCCGCCGAAGCTGCGCCCGGCCGGATCGGTCCATAGCAGGGTTCGCGCCGCCATGAGGTCGTCCGAGGGCGCCGGGGCCTGGGGATGGTCCAAGACGGCCATGCGGCCGGTGTCGAGGTTGATTGACACCAGGCGAGGTGGGCTGAGGGGCGCGGCGGCGACGCAGACCGCGACGGTTGTATCCAGGGCGCACGGAGAGATCGGATCGACGCCCCCGCTGCTGAGCGTCCCCTCTATCCCCGCAAGGCGGCGCAACTGATCGTGCGTCAGGTCCCAGATCCAAAGGGTCTGGCGATAGGCGGCGTCCTGGGTGGCGACGAGCAGCTGCTCGTGCCCGGGCCGCCAGCGAAAGTTCGCCACCGCGTCGACGAACGTGTGGCTAAGGCCCTTGGCGGCTCCTCCTGCAGCGCCATCGACCCGCAGGGTCGCGCGGCCGTCGAGGCGGGCGATTCGACCGTCGGGACCTTTGATCGGCGCGCGGCGACGGCCGATCGGGTCAGGCGGCGCGACGCCGATGGTCTCCGTCGGATCGGCCAGCCGGGCGCCCTGGCCGGCCGCGTCGACCACGGTGAACCGGGGCGGCGTGTTGGCCAGCAGGCCGGCGCGGGCGAACCATTTTCCGGAGAGGCGCTGGGCGGCCATCCGGCCGTTGATCCTCGCGCCGTGAAATAGACTCTGGGCCACATCCACGCTGGCGTCGATTCGCACCCCATGGGCCGCCTCTTCCGCCTCGGCCCGAAGGATGGCGTCGCGCGTCGCGCCGGTGCGATAGACCAGCCGGTTCGCATCCAGCAGCCCAAACGCCTCCACATCGGCCGCGTCATGGGTGACGGCTTGAACCTCGCCGTTCAATTTCGCCCGCCACACCTGCACCTCGCCGCCGATCAGGGCGCGGACATAAACCGATCCGCTGTCCGCCGCCCATTGCGGGGCGGCGTCCTCCAGCACGCCCGCATCCATCCACACCGGGCCGCCGCCGTCGGCGATACGCCGCGCGGCGCCGGGCGCAGTCAGGGGCGCGATCCACCAGGAGATGTCGTAGCTGTTGGCGGCGACCGAGGCCTGCACCCGGCGATAGAGCACGAACCGGCCGTCCGGGGAGATCGTTGGATTGGAGAGGTCCGGCGTCTCGATCAGAGCTACCGGCGTGGGGCTCGGCGTCGAGGGCGTCGCTGCACCGAGCGTCAGGGCCGGCGCTGGGGCTGCAGCGACGGCGAGCGCAACTGCGCCCGCCGTCGCCAGAATGGAACTGAGCACGGGTCACCAGGCCTTGGTGAGCTGTAGCGAGATCACCCGTCCGAGCGGACTGGCGTTGTCGGAGTCGTAGCCCACCGCGGAGATGCCGTTGAAGTTGGCCACATAAGGCGGGGCGGCGTTGGTGAGATTGCTCACGTTCAACGCCAGCTTGACGCCGTGCAGTACGCCCGATTTGGCCGGCAGGCTGTAGCCGAGCTGCGCGTCCACGGTGGTCCAGGACGAGACCCGTTCCGCGGGCGTGAAGGTCGGATTGCTGTAGGCGCCGGTGTAGTTGACGAACAGCGCGCCGCTATAGGGACCCGATGCGGCGGTGACCCGACCGCGCAGGCGCAGACGCACCGGTTCGCCGATGGTGGCGACCACATTGGTTGTCGGAGCGCCGGCGCTGACCGACTGATCGACATGCAGGATATAGGTTCCACCGAGACCGGCGCCGGCTGTGACCGGGCCGATGGGGTGGGTGTAACCGGCGTCGAAGTCCAACCCGTCCTGATGCACCCGGGCGATGTTCTGCACCCGGTTGTCGACGATGGTGGTGATGGCCGAGGCGGGGATGTTGTACGGGTTCTCGAAATAGGGGCTGGCGTAATAGGCGGCGATGGTCGCCGCGCTGGGCTGAGTGTTGATCACTGCAGCATAGGTCGAGCGGTTCTCCAGCACGCTTAGGATGTCGTTGGTGGGCGTGGCGATGCGGTTGTCGAAATCCACCAAGAAGTAACTGACGCTGGCCTTGAAGCCCGGCAGTCCATCCGGCTTGAGGTCCAGGCCGGCGTTCCAGGTGGTGGCGGTCTCGGGTTTCAGCGTCGGCGAGTTGCCGACCAGGAGCAGGGTGTTGGTGAGCCCGGTGGGCGACTTCGGGTCGGTGAGCGGCTCGGCTGCGTAGATCACTTCGCCCGGGCCGTAGCGCAGGTCGTTGAAGCTCGGTGCGCGGAACGAGGTGCCGTAGGCCAGGCGCAGATCGACGCCGGTCACGACCGACCAGCCCAGGCCGACCTTGGGGTTGGCGGTGCTTCCGACATCGCTGTAGTGCTCGAACCGACCGGCGACCGAAAGGTCGAGGCGGCGGACCCCGAGGACGCCCATGCCGGCGTCGACCACGGGAATCAGCAGTTCTCCGTAAGCCGCAGCCACACTGCGCGGACCCGGGATGTCGGGCACCGGCAGGGTGCCCGGGTTCGCAGTGTCGAGATACTGCTGCTCGTAGACCTTATAGCGCTCCACCCGGTATTCGGCGCCGAAGGCGGCGCGCACCACCCCGGCCGGAAGGTCGAACAGCGGACCATCGAGCTTGGCGCCCACCGACCAGATCGCCGAATGGCTGGTGTCGGAGTCGTAGCCGCGGATCTGGTTGAGGGTGGCGGGCGTGTTGCCGCCGCCCGAGCCGAACAGGTTGAGCGCGGTCGCCGGATTGGTGTCGGCCAGGGCGGCGGCGACCTGGGTGGTGTTGGGCACATTGTAGGAGGCGCTGTATTCGCGCTCGAGCCCATAATCGCCGAGCAGCTCCGCGGTCCAGGCCCCGAAGCGATGGTCGATCCCGACTGTTGCGTCATAGCCTTGGGTCATGCCGCTCTGCAGCTGAGATCCGAGGTCGTGATTGAGATTGTACTCCACTTGGACGGGTTGGCCGGTCCCCAACGGATCGACGTAGAACGGGTTGGTGGTGGGCACGGTGTAGGGCGCCTCGCCGTTGGGGATCACCCGTGCGAGGAAGGTGCGCTCGGCGAACAGGCCCTGGGCGAATACGGTGGTGTCGGCGTCCAGGTCCTGGTGCACAGAGCCGTAGAAGCTGTGCCGGCGTTGATCGGGCAAAAGATCGGTGCCGCGGATCTGGTCGGTGAGGTTAGTCTGACCGGCCAGCAGCGACGACGCGGTCAGGCCGACGCCGGTCGAGCCGGCCGGGATGGCGTAGGTCCCAACGCCGGCCAGGATGTTTCCGGGGGCGGAGAAGGGGCTGCGGTAATCCTGCCCGCCGAAGGGGACGAGGTTCTCTGTCGCATAGGCCCGGTCGTTGGCCGGAAGGTTGGTGCGGTCGTAGTATTCGTAGGCGAACACGGCGTGGCCGGAACCCCAGCTGCCGCCGACGATCTGGCTGATCTGGGTCTCGCCAAAGTCCCCGTCGCCCGTGCCGTAGCGCAGACTGGTCTCGGCGCCCTCGAAGTTGTCCCGGAAGATAAAGTTCACAACCCCGGCGACGGCGTCGGAGCCGTAAAGCGCCGAGGCGCCGTCGGCCAGAACCTCGACCCGCTGGACGATGGAAGAGGGAACCATGGAAACGTCGGCGAACACCCCGCCGGTGCCGTCCAGCGCCGGCCGCTGTCCATTCAGCAGCACCAGGGTGGAAGTGTTGCCGAGGCCGCGCAGGTTGACGCCGGACCCATAGCTCAGGTTTAGCCCGGCGTTGTTGCGGAAGCTGACGCCTTCGGTGCTCTCGCTGGCGCCGCCGCCGAAGTTCTGCGGCAGCGCCTGCAGGAGCTGGGCGGTGGACGCGTAGCCGCTCTGGTCGATCGCGTTGCGGTCCAGCACGATCAGGTTAGCGCCGACCGGCGTCTGGCCGCGAATGCGCGTGCCGGTGACGGTGACCTCCGACAAGACCTGCGGATGCGCTTCGGGGGGCGGCCCAGACGGCAGGTCGGCCGGACGCTGGATGATCACCATCATCTCGCCGACGGCGGTCGGCTGCAGGTCGGTCCCGCTCAGGGCCGCCGCGTAGGCCTGCTCGGCGCTTAACTGGCCCTTCACCGCGCCGGAGCGTTTGCCGTCCAGCAGCTTGGAGGCGGCGACGAACCGTCGGCCTGAGGCCAGCGCGATCTTACGCAGGGCCTCGCCGAGGTCTTGCGGCTCCAGATCGTAGTTTTGCGTCGCAGCCGAGGCCGACGTTGCGGCGGCCGAAGCCGTCGGTGCGCCAGCCAGAACCGTCAAGCTAACGCCGGCGAGCAGGCCAATCGCCGTTCGTGCACCCAAAATCATCCGTGTCTCCCCCGAGACGGCCTCGTTTTTGAGGTCCGTTCAGGGGCTCGACGGGCGGGGCGGAAATTCTCCCCACAAAAATCTTCAGGCGGAGGATTTGGGCCGGGCTCAGGCGGTCCGGCGGCTCAGTACGAAGTCGCCGTTGGGTGCGGTCGCCAGGCTCAAATCCAGCGCTCGCGCGAGACCCTGCGCCAAATCGCTTGAAGCACTGGTGTCGAACACGCCGGTGATCTCCAAACCAGCCAGGGCGGGCGAGGCGAGGCGGATCTTGCGGGGGCTGTAGCGATTGGCCTCGACGAGCGCGTCGGCGATGGGCGTCTGGTCGAAGCTCAGCGGACCAACCGTCCAGTCTTGAGCCGAGGCCGGCGCGCCGAGCGGCGAAACGGCCATTCCGCGCGCCCGCAGGCTCACGCGTTCGTGCCCGGTCAGCTGCATCAACCGCTCCGGGCCAAACAGAGCGAAGCGGCTGCGCCTGGCGATATCGACCGAGCCTTGGATCAGCACGATGTCGACCTGATCAGTGGCGACGCGGTCCACGTCGAACTCTGTGCCCCGCGCGGTGACCACGGCGTCGCCCGCGAGTACAACGAACGGGGCGATCCCGGTCGCGACAGCAAACCGCGCCCGGCCACGAAGCAGGCGCACTGTACGGCTGTGCTTGGTGATCTGGGTTGAGATCGCGCTGTCGGCGTCCAGCTCAAGCCGAGACCCATCGGCCAACACCACGGTTTTACGTTGCCCAATGGCTGTGGCCATCTCCGCCCCATTGGGGCGGGGGTGAACGCCGATTAGCAAGGCGAGCCCCAGGGCCGCGATCGCCAGGACCAGCGCCGCCAACGCTGCCGCGATCCGGGCGGGCCCGCTGAACCGTGATACCGGTGTCTGCAGATACGACTCGACGGCGTCGGACTGAGTGAGCAGGTAGGACGCGTCCCAGCGAGAGACGAGGCGCTCGTAGGTCGCCCGGTGGCGGGGATCTGCATCGAGCCAGGCCTTGAAGCGGCGGTTGTGGCGAAAGGCGTTCGACCCGCGCATGCGGCCGAACCAACGCGCAGCCTCTCGCCGCAGCCGTTCTTCAGCGGACCAGAAAACCATAGCTTGTGTGTTAGCGAGGCCCAAGCCGGCGGTCGAGATGGGCTATGGCCTTGCTCATATGTTTTTCGACGCTGCTCGGGCTCAGGCCCAGGCGCGCGGCGATGCGCTCGTAGGTCAGGCCTTCGAAGCGGTGTAGCAGGAAAACTTGGCGGGTCTTGGGTTTCAGGCGCGCCAGGGCCGCGTCGAGCCGACGCGCCATCTCCCGGGTCTCCGTCTCGGAGAGCGGGGAGGGGGCCGGATCGATCAGCTGCAGGTCGTCCAGCGGCACATGCGCCAGGCGATGGGCGGGCGCCCGGGCGCGATCCACCAGCAGGTTGGCGGCGATGCGCTGGAGATAGGCTGCGGGGTTGTCGAGCTTTCCCGGAAACGACATCCGCGCGAAGCGGGCGAAGGTCTCCTGCAGGAGGTCGGCAGCATCCTCCTCGTAATGGGTGCGCCCCCTTAGGAAGCGTAGCAAGGCAGGGCCTTCCATGCGGAATAGGACGTCCAACTCGGACTGTGAGCACCAACGGCTCAGATCGTTTGAGTCGTCCACAGGCGAGAATCCCGCCTGCGATAGCGCAGACGAATTCATAGCCACGCACCATTGTGCGCTTTAGCGCATCTCGGTCGATGAAGCGGAGAGCGTCCAACAAAACCAAAAAGGCGGCGCATCGGATCCCATCCAAATCCGAAATATGGATATCCGAAAGACAGATATCCGGGACTTGGATTTATGTCCAGAGGCTGACCTGACCAGGCGGCCGATGCCCAAGACATTTCACGGCGAGGCGTACGCGCTCTTTATTGAGAGGCTCGTAGCTGCGCGCATCAAAGCGGGCATCACGCAGACTGAACTCGCTAAGCGATTAGGCCGACATCAATCTTTCGTATCGAATTTCGAAACGAAAATACGACGCCTGGACATTGTTGAGGCCATGATAATTGTCCGCGAAATTGGCCTCGATCCTATGGAAGTAGTGCGCGACCTATCGATTTTAATCGGGCCTGATATCTCAATCTAGTTGCTGAGCGGCGGCAGGGTCTGGCTTATTATGTTGAAAAAGTCTACGGGCCGTTCATATGGTCACAATTCTTGCATTTCCATTGCGCGCCAAGCGTTTATGCGGGCGCGATTATATCGCACCGTGGGTCGAGGGGGTAAGTTATTCCCGCAATCAAGGCTCAAAAGACTTTTCACAAGATGGGTGGTTTGCGGACCTACAGATCCTTTGTCTCCGCAACTGCTGAGCCCGCCGGGGCTTTGCGCGCGAGATACTTCCGAGCCCATGGCCAGAGCGCAATGGTGACGAGCGCGGTGATCTCGCCCGAGATCGGCTTCGACGGTTTGTTGAAGGCCTCGCAGGTCGCCTTGACTCCCAGAATCTCGCCCTGTGGTGTGTAGCGAAGCGAACCATCGCCAGCTCGATCACCTCGTCGCGCTGCAGGTCCGTGCCGGTGGTCTCCACATCCAGGATCAGGCCGATGCAAGTCCCCTCAGGCGCCGGCGCGGACGAGCGACCAAGCGCATGTAGGCGTCATAAGACGCGATAGTCGCCGCTCGCCTCAAGCCGGGCGGCCAGCAAATCAAGCTCGGCGTCGGGAGGCGACTCGCGGTTCATCATCGGAGGAGTTCGCCCAACATGTGGGCTGAAGTCAAAGCACCAACGATTGAAGGCGCGTGGTCGGTTCTAAGCCGCCCCTGGCAGAATCCGCTTCCGGCGCATTGATCGCTGCGCCCGTCAACGGGGAGAATGGCTCATTGCTGCCGCTGAAAGAGTCCGAATCCTGGACCCGCCCCGCGCCGCGCCCCTTCCTGGCCAATAAGCCCTCCACTTCGGACATGGAGAGGCAAGTTGGCCCCGGATAGCTGCCATTCCGATAATCCGGGCGGACCTGGCTCATTTGTATGGACCGGCTGCGTATCGCAACTGACGACGTTCTGGAGATCAGAAGTCGCTTCTATGTATCCGGCCTACTGGTCGGCACGCGGGCCGTGGCCTTG
>FSXN01000210.1_pt1 | contig 17622 bp, 18 predicted proteins | sample 1638221 | NCBI WGS metagenome assembly FSXN01 (sample SAMEA3914788, study PRJEB12502) | metagenome | biome: forest; material: soil | place: Canada | collected 2011-07-03 | depth 0.1 m | reverse complement strand
GGGTCAGGGCGAAGGCCGCGCCGTCCCAGTGACGCTCCGCGAAGTAGAGGGCGATGAAGGAGGCGATGGAGCCGAAGCCCACCGAGCCCAGCGCCAGGGCGACGCCATAGGGCAAAACGCGCTTGAACAACTGGTGCATCGCCAACCGATCGTCGGCGGCGACTACGGCTACGGCTGGCCGAAACGCTGCGACGACCGCCCCGATCCCTCCCAGCCCGATCACCGCGAGCCCGATCGCTCCGAAGCCGAACCCGTGCGCCAGCGCCACCCCGGCAGGGGCGCCGAAAGCGAGCCCGCCGTAGGTGGCGACGCCGTTCCACGAGATGATCCGCGTGGTGTGGTGCGGCCCAAGGCGCGCAATGACCCAGGACGGCGAGCCGGTCCCGACCCAGCTCTCGGCGAAACCGAGCACCAGCCGGCTGGCCAACAGGATCACAAGGCTCAGAATTGGCGCCCGACAGGTCAGGGCTGAAGCGAAAAGAAGCACGCCGCTCATCGAACAGCCCGCCAGTCCAAGCAGCACCGTCTGCTTGGGCCCGACCTGATCGGCCATGCGTCCGGCATGCGGGCGGCTGAGGAAGGTGGCGAGATACTGCGCGCTGATGGCGAGGCCGGCCATAAGCGAGCCAAGCCCAAGCGTGGTGTGCACGAAGCCCGGCAGGATCGCGAGCTGCAGGCCGATGGCGAAGTAGCAGAGGAACGTTAGGCTGACGGTCCCGACAATCCGGCCAATGATCAGGAAGTTCGCGCGCGGCGTCATCGCAGGTCTCACGAGCCGATCCATATCGGCTCACACACAAGTTGAGCATGACGCGCGCCGCTCTTGCCGCCGGCTGCGCGAAATTCTTCGCTCTCCGGCGAGACAACGGGGAATCATCGGGGAGGGACGGCCGCCAGGGCTATCACGTGGTCTTATATGACTTCGGGATGCGGCCTGAAAGAGGCGTGGTTCCGATCGGAGAAGCTACGAGCGGCCTGCGGCGGACGAGAGCAGCCGGTTGTCGTTGCGCGCCTGCGCCCGGGGCGCGTGGGCCAGCCATAGGATCAGCGCCAGGCTCGCCATCAGCAGAATTCCGCTGACAATCAGGGCGCTGCGCGAATCCTGCCCGCTGACGAAAAACGAATCCATCACCGGCCCGAGCGCGCCGCCGAGCAGTTGCGCCCCGCCGATCTGCACCGCCGCCCGGCGCGACGGATCGGCCTGGATCGTCATGGATACGAAGAAGGGCATGACCAGCAGGCTGAAGAAGCCCACCGCGCCGCTGACCGCGATGAACAGCCAGGGCGGCGCGCGGGTCGCGTAGACCACCAGCGCCGCCAGCAACGCGCCGCCGCCGATCAGGAACACGTCCTTGTAATTGGCCCGGCCGGCCACGGCGGTCGCCGCCCCTGCGCCCAGGACCTCGAGCGCCAGGGCGATCGACACCGCCATCTGGGCGTCGCCGTCGCTGATGCCGGCCTGGTGGGCCAGCGGCATGATGTAGACGCCGGCGCCGGCGACCGAAGCCTGGAACGCGAATACGGCGAGCAGGGCCAGGCCGCCCCGAAGCGGCGGCGTCCCGCCTTGCATACCGGGCGGCGGCGGTCCGTAGCTGTGCGGCAGGAGACAGGCCGCCAGCACGCCCAGTGCGCTGAGGCCGCCAATCAGGAGAAAGCCGCCATCGGCGCCGTACCTGGGCATCACCAGCAGCGCCAGCACGAGGGCTGCAAGAAGCTGCGCCGCGGCCATGCCGGTGAAGAGCACGCCAGAGGTCCGATCCGGCGCCGGGGTGCGAGCGACCAGCCCCACGACCAGCCAAAGCAGCACGCCCTCGGCGACGCCCGCCAGCGCCCGCATGATCATCAGCGGCGCGCCGCCCAGTCCCAGGGTCGCGATATTGGTGGCGGCGAGGCCGAGCGAATCGATGACGGCGATCATGCGCAGGTTCCGCGCCTTCAGGATCGCTCCGGCCAGGCCCGTGGTGATGGCGGCGCTAAGCAGTTCGACGGTAGCCAACTGGCCTATGCCGGCGGGGGTCAGCCGATGTGCGTCCTCGAGCGCGCCCAAGAACAGCGGCATCAGCCCCGACATCATCAGCGAGAGCACGCCCAGGCTGATGGCGGATCCGACCTGAATCTGTGTGAAGGGTTGCGGCGCCATCGGCGGCGCGGATCGCGGTGCGAGGCGCACAGCAACCGTCGGCAACGCCCTGCGCCGACCCGAGTCGGGCGAGGGCGTCGCGCTGGATGCGCGCCTTGAACCTGCTTGTTCGGTTACAGACACTTCTGCTCCGATGTCGGCTGCGATTGTGGCTCAACACCTTGGTGGCGACCTCGTTCCGGGCCTGCCGCAGGTTTAAGAAACCTATTTTAACTAGTTGACCGAGCCGGGCGTTGGATGGCCCTGCAAGACTACTTTTGGTTGTCAGGCGTGCTTGGCTGGCCATGGCGGCGAGGACATCTCGCCAACTGCGAGCGATCAGGCGAGAGCGACCAATCTGGCTGTCCCTAGGGCGCCAGTTTCCAGTGCAGCGAGGCCAAGGGCGCGATGTGGTCGCGACCGGTGCGCTCTTCCCGCAACTGCGTTTCTTGGTCCTGAAGCGACACCACGCGATAGATCGGCAGGCCGCCAGCCTCGGCCGAGACCAGATCGCCGGCCTTCAAGGCCGAGCGCTCGATCGCAATCCAACGAGGAGTAGGCTGTTCCACAACGGCCTCCAACGAGATCAGGTCCTCGGATCGACGACCTTGGAGCCAGTCTGCATGGAGGCTCCTGACCGAGTGCTGAGGCCGCAATTCAGGTTCGGTTCATGCAGCGTCGGCGCGCGGACATATGTTAGCGTGACGGCTGGACGGTTCGCTTTGACCCAGCCAAACTTGCGTTTGGAAGCGATGCGGGCCCGCGCGAGGGGGCTGACACAAAACGGCGAAGGTGAAAAAGTTATATCGGCGCCGACATATGTCGTCTAAGCGCAATGCCTCGCGGCTTTCCGCGCTTTCGCGCGTTAAAAGCGAACCAATTCGCTTACGACCCTAATTGGAGAATGTTGCATGCCGACGGGCACGGTCAAATGGTATAACGCCGCGAAGGGCTTCGGCTTTATCGCTCCGGTGGACGGCGGCAACGACGTGTTCCTGCACGTGAGCGCTGTCGAGGCGGCTGGCCATGGGGATCCCTACGAGGGCGACCGCATCAGCTACGATCTCGAAAAGGATCGGAACAACCGCCTTTCGGCGGTGAATCTCAGAAAGGCCGAGGACTAGCACGCCTCGAATGGGGCGACCGGGATAAGTCGATCCGCCTCCACGATCGAATGATCTGATCCCGCTGGTCGATACGCTGGCGGCTACTGCTTTGGAGCGTAGCCGCCATTCTTCCACTCGCCTCAAATGGAGGTTCTCCATGGCCGACTTCACCGTGATCGCCGTCTCCGCCTCCAAGGGCGCGGAGGAGGCTGAACTCTACGTGGTGGCCTCAGATTTCAGCGTCGAGGCCGAGGCGGTCGGCTATGCCCGCCGGATGGCCGAGGAGAGCTATCAGCTCGCCGGCCAGCTCGATCTCGATTTCGACGAAAGCCATGTGTCGGTCTATGTCGGCGACGTCGATGTCGACGCGGTCGACGCCGACCACGCCAGCTTTGTCGGCATGTGGTTCTTCACCGATGACGGGGTCGACTGGGCGTCGGCCGAAGCCCTGCGCGAAGCCGGTGAAGATGCGCCCGACGAGGATGTCGCCTGATGGCCGCCAGTAGCGTCCCCGTGGCGACCCGCGTGATGACGCGCTGCGACGTCGGGGCGCGGGACGTCTTCACCGGCCACCGTATGCGTCCTACCGAGCTGGCGGGCCTGAAGGCGTGCCGTACCTTCCGCTGCACCTGCTGCGACGGCATCCATAGCTGGACCGCCGACACCGCTTGGTGCGAGGAACGACCGCGCTACAATTGAGCGTGGCCCTGACCTGAGGAATCGTGGCGCTTTGCTCCTGCCGGGGTGAAGCGCCAGACCTGTCCGATCGTCATGATCAGGACCGAGCTTCCCCAGAACACCACGCCAACCGGCGCGAACGCTGAGGTCAGGCTCGCGAGCGCCAGGGCCGCCGGCGTTCCCCAGGTCCAGTCCTTCCAGGCGCGTTGTAGACGCGGCGCCGGCCGCCCGCGATCTCGCCGACGCAGCAGCCAGATCGTAATCCCGGTCGCGCTGATATAGGTCAGGGCCGCACCTAGCACGCCATAGGCGATGCGCACGGGCAGACCGCCAAAGAACCCGAAGTGCACCTGCGCTGCGCCTGCGTAGACCTGCAGGCCAGCCGGCCCGGACGCGAAGCGCCCCCAGCCGATCTGGTGTCCCCGGACGTCGAAATAGGCCTGTTCTCCGCGCGGCAAACGACCCGGGGCGGTCACTTCCACCGTGATCTTGGCGCCTTGGGTCTCGGGCTGCTCCACCCCGATATAGGACAGTTTGGCGCCGGGGCGCTGGGTCAGGACCTGCGCGACGAGCGGCGCGAGCGGGGGAAGCGGCGCCGCTCTGGAATCCGCGGCGACCGTCGGGCCTTCCAAGACGCGGGTGGCGCGGGCGGGGTCGCCGTGAAAACCAAGCATCGCCACGGCCATCAAGGCCAGGTTCGACAGGCCGAAGAAAGCGCCGGTGAGGGTGACGGCGATGTGGAACGGCAGGCCCCAGACGCTGAGCCGATTGTGCAGGTCCGCCTCCTGCAATCGCCGGTTCCCGCCAAACCTCAGGACGAAGGCGTCGCGCAGGATCCGCGGGTGGGCGAGCACGCCGGAGAGCACCAGCGACAGCAAGGCCGCGCCGATCACGCCTACCGCCACCGATCCCCATGGCGAGGGCAGGGTGAGGGTCATGTGCAGGTCGGTGACGAAATCGGTCCAGGGCGTTCGCATCGGCGTCAGGCCGCCCTTGGCGTCCATGCGCCAGGTCTGGTCGCCGGACATCACCGTCCAGCGCTGGCGCGGCGTGACCGGGCCCGAGATGAACACGACGCCCGCCTTGGCCGGCCCCCCAAGCCGCTGGATCGCCTCGGCCATGGCTGTGTTCAGCGCCCCCGGCGTCAGGGCTCGGGTCGGCGGCGCGGGCGCCTCGATCAGCTTCAGCTCGTCCACGAACACCGAGATCGTGCCGGTGAGGCAGATCAGATAGATCAGCGCCCCGAACGCCAGTCCGATCGCCGAGTGACCGGCCAGCAGGTTGGCGACCAGGCGCGCGGGTAGACGAGGCCACGACCTGCGCGCGGTTTCGACAGCCTGCCGTTTCATAGGGCCGCCGCCGCAAGCATCACCGCTGCGCCCGCGCCCAGGCCGAGCCCGATGCGCGAAAGCCGCTCGTCGGTCGTCGCCCAGATCATGCCCAAGCCCCAGAGCACCGGGACCAGCATGCCGCCGGCGATCAGGCGGTCGGCCTCGCCCAGGGGCGCATGCAAGGCGACCGCGGCCCCAGCGGCGACGGCCGCGACCGCCGCCAGGGGGCCGGCATAGAGCGTGCGCACGAGGGTCCGCCAATAACCGCCAGGAGCCTCAGGCAGCTCGACCGCGGGTTTGGACGGGCGCTGGCGCTTCTTCGGCTTGAACTCGGCCTTCAGCGCCAAGACCGTGTAACCGACCAGCGACGGGACCAGCAGGGCGAGCGCCGCCGCCATGTCCAGCCCCGCCGTGGCCGCCCATCCCAGGAGGCCGAGCGCCAGCAGCGCCCAACCTCCCGCCAGCCAGGGGCCGTTCGGTCGGCGACGCCAGCCGCGGTGCAGCGCGAACACGCCGCCCACAGCCGCCGCCAGGCCGAAGCCGGCCCCCATCAAGCCGATCATGCTCACCAGCGATAACGCACGGTGGCTCGTGCGTCGCGCTGGGCGCCATACCAGCACCAGTAGGTCGAGTAGCAGGCCGAGATGTACCGGGCGTCGAACAGGTTATCGACATTGATGTTCAGGCTCAGCCCCTTCCACGCCGGGTTCAGGTGCGAGAAGTCGTAGGTGGCGATCAGGTCGAACAGGGTGGCCGAAGGCACGGTCAGTGCGCCGGACCCCGCTACGCCATTGAAGCTCTGGCCGATGAAACGCACGCCGCCGCCCAATCCCGCGCCCTGCGCCACGCCGCTCTGGAAGCTGTAGACGCCGAACAGGTTGGCGGTCTGTTGCGGGACGCCGTAGGGGCGCGTACCGACCAGGCCGGTGTTGTCCTTGGTCACCATGTTGTCGATGTAGGTGTAGGACCCCGAGACCACGACGCCGGGCAGCGGCTTGGTGTGGCCCTCCAGCTCCACGCCCTTGGAGCGCACCTCGCCGGCGGCGACCGAGAAGGTGGGTTCGGCCGGGTCGGAGGTGGCGACATTGGTCTGACGCAGGTCGTAGAGCGAGAAGGTCAGCAGGGTGTCCCAGAAGTGGGGCTGGTACTTCAGGCCCACCTCGGTCTGCTTGCCCTCGGTTGGGGGCAGGACCTCGCCGTTGACGCTCTCGGCGGTCTGCGGCTGGAACGAGGTCGAATAGGAGACGTACGGGGCCAGCCCGTTGTCGAACAGGTAAAGCAGGCCGGCGCGGCCGGTGAACTTGCCTTTCGACTGCGCGGTCGTGGTGTCGCCGAGACGATCGTACTGGCTTGAATCGACCCAGTCGTAGCGACCGCTCAGCATCAGGCGGAAGCGGTCCAGCCCGATCTGGTCCTGGGCGTAGACGCCGGTCTGCTCCAGGTTCAGGCGGACGCTGAAGCTGGTGGCGGGCGGGGTGACGGCCGAGCCGTAGACGGGATCGAAGATGTCCAGGCCGCCGACCGTGCCGCCGAAGCCCGCGGCCTCGGTCTGGCCGGTGTGCTGGAAGTCGACGCCGAACACCAGGTTGTGGGACACCGGACCGGTCTTCAGCGCGCCGGTGATCTGGTTGTCCAGGGTCAGGTTGTCGACGCCCTCCTTGGCCACGGCCACCGACCGCTCCAGGGTGCGGTCGTCGGCGGCGAGACCGTACTGGTAGACGCTCTCATAGTCCGTGGTGATCCGCATGTAGCGGGTGTTCTGATGGAAGCTCCAACCGTCGCCCAGGTCGCGGGTGAACAGCGAGGTGAAGGCGTTCTGGGTGCGGCGGAACCGCTCGTAGCCGGGCTCGCCGTCATAGAAATCCTCCGCCACGCGGCCGTACGGATTGGGCAGCAGCGAGCCCTGCACCGGATCGGCGCCGTAGTCGCCGCCCTTGGGGTCGTGCGTGTACGAATAGAGGATGGTCCAGCTGGTCTTGCTGTCCGGTCGCCAGGTGAGGGCGGGGTTGATGGTGTAGCGCTGGCTCTCCGACAGTCGGATCTCGGTGTCGGAGCGGTCGGCCATGCCGTCCAGGCGGAACAGGAACTTGCCGTCGTGGTCGATCGGACCGCCGAGGTCGAAGGCGCCCTGGACATAGCCATAGCTGCCGCCGCTGAGCTGCACCTCGCCCATCGGCTGGGCCGTGGGCATCTTGCTGGTCAGGGCCACGATGCCGCCGGGGCTGGCCTCGCCATAGAGCACCGAGGCCGGGCCTTTCACCACTTCGATGCGGTCGAGAGTGGTGATGTCGATCTGGGGCACGGCGTAGCCGTTGACGCTCTGGATCAGGCGCAGGCCATCGAGATACTGGTCGGGCGAGAAGCCGCGGATATTGAACAGGTCGTACCGGCCGGCCGTGTCGCCGCGGATCTCAGGCGAGACGCCGGCGGTGTAGTGCAGGGCCTCGCTCAGGCTATCGACGCCGCGTAGGTCCAGTTCGCCGCGGTCGATCACCGAGATCGACTCCGGGGTTTCGATCAGGGGCGTGTTGCTCTTGGTCCCGGCCGAGGCTTCGTTGTCGGTGCGCGCACCAGTCACCACGACCTCGCTGACCGAAGAGGCGGGGGTGACCGCCGCATCGTCCGCCCACGCCGCAGTTCCCATCGCCCACAGCAGCGCCCCGATTGCCGCACCGCCAAGGGCCGCGCGACGCCCCGATCCAACCTTCATGATTCAAACCCAACTGCGAATGCGAATAAGTCGGATCTGACTAGGGAAGCTGGACGTTAAATGCAAACGGTTCTTAATAGCGGTATACGATCGATGGCGAATAACGCTCAATCGCGCAATTTCAATGGCTTGCAGAGAATTTGTTCGTAAAGCAAACGGCTAGGAAGTGCGCATCGCTGCCGATCCAGAGGCGCTTTGGGCCGCCGAAGTGCAGGAAAGGCACACTCCAAATGGGGCGCTCTTGCCCGGCCGACCGACCCGGCTGCGCGCGCGAACCGGGTCAGTCGTGGTGGACGCCCTAATACCGCCAGCTCTGTAGATCCGCGCCCGGCGGGGCGGTCTTGGCGATGCGGTCGAGGATTTTGGGCAGATACATCGTGTTGTAGTGCAGGCGCGAATAGGCGTTCGGCAGTTTCGGGTCGCCGTTCCAGCAATGCTCCGCCCGATCGCCATAGGCGACCTCGCCGCCCCAGGCGGGGTTGCGCAGGCTTTCAAGCGTGTCCTGGGAAAAATAGACCGCGTCGTTGAGGAAGTAGGTGTCCGCCGAGCCGACATAGATGTGCAGCTTGCCCTGAAGCTTGGGTCCCAGCGTCGCCCAGTCGCGCGCGACGATGTGGGTCAGATCGAAATGGTCGCGCCAATAGGCGACAACCTTGGGATCGATCACGCCCGTGTCCTTGTCGAAGATCGGCTGCGGATAGCCGTCGGCGCCCTCGGGCCCAAACACCACCTGCCAGATGTCGTATTGGCCGCCGGACCGGCTGTGGTCGCCCAGGGCCAGCTCCATGTGGTTCTCGTCCCGTTGGGTGGCGAAGGTCTGGCCGAGATAGTCGCGCATGGCCGGCCGCTCGATGTCCTCGGCCACGCCGTCCTTGGCGAAAGCGTTCTTGTCCGCATACAGATTGATCGTGGTGTAGGCGTGGAAGTCGATCGGGTCCGGGCAAGCGACGAAGGCGCCGTTGTACATGTCCGGATAGAACACCTGGGTCGCCATCGCCTCCCAGCCGCCGGTCGAGCCGCCATATGTAAAGCGCGCCCAGCCCTGGCCAAGCCCGCGGAAGGTCTTCTCGATATAGGGGATCAGCTCCTTGTTGATGGCGTCGCCATAGGGGCCGAGATTGGCGGAGTTCACCGCATAGCTGTCGTCGTAATACGGATTGGCGTGCTGGATTTCGATGACAAGGAAGCGGGGAAAGTCCTTGCTGATCCAGCGCTGGTAGAATGCATAGGACTCGGCTTGCTGGATGCGGTTGTAGCCAGCGATGTGGAAGCGTTCGGAATAGTCCGGCTTCAGGTCGGGATCGGGCGGCGTGGTGCGGAACGCCTCGATGTCGTCCGGGAAGTGCCCATGGAACACCATCAGCGGGAAATGGGCGTTCGGATGGCTCTCAAAGCCCGCCGGCAGCAGCACGTGCGCGCTGAGATACATGGGCCGCCCCCAGAACTTGGACAGCAGCTCGCTCTTGATCCGCACGTGGCGCACGAACTCGGTATCGGCCTTGGGGGGAATGGGCGGGATGGTCTGGTCCAGGGCCAGCGTCACGGTCTTGGCGCCAGGTCCCAGATGAATGCGAATCGGCTTGGAATAGAAGTTGCCGGGCTTGCTGTTCCACTGCTGCCCTTCGCCCATGTCCGGCGGCAGCTTCACCGTGGAGCCGTCGGCGCGATGGTAGGTCTCGTAGCGGTTCAGCACCGCCTGCACGGTGTAGTCGCCGGGCGGTAGCTGCGAAAGCTTGCGCACCGGCCAGCCATAGGCCGCCTGGCCGATGATGACGCCGCGCGCGGCGGGCAGGGCGTCGACGGTCTGACCGAAGATGAAGGGGGTGTGCAGCGGCGACTCGAGATCGACCTGTCCGCGCGGTTCGGGCGTGGACTTGGGCGAAACGATCAGGATCACCCGGCCGTCGATCACAGAGCCGGCGGGCGCCGCGGGAAAGGTGACGGTTACGGTCGCAGCCTGCGCAACCGCTCCTGTAGCGAGCGTCAAGGCGAACGCGCCCGCAGCCGTGTAACGGGTCAGGTGCATCGCCACTCCCATGCGCTTATCTTTTTCCCCGGCGGCATAGTGGATGGAGCGCCCGACCGGCTCAACATCTTTTCGGGATGTCGGCCGGCGCCTGTGTTCCTGACGCCTGCTTGGCCCGCTAGAGTCTAGTCCTCGTTCCAGGGCGGGGGCAACTGGCCGGACTTGAACAGGATGGTCGGGTTCTCGTCGTAGTCGCCCATCTCCACGTCGGCCGCCACCGAGAACGCCACTACGCCCAGGCGCAGGGGCGCCAGGCGCTCGGCCTTGCGGCGGGCCTCCTCGGCGGTCTTGCAGCCCACCTGGGGTTCGGCCTTCAGGCCCTTGCCGCGCCCGGCGACATAGGTTTGGAGAATGTGTACGGTTTCGCGAGGCATGGCGCGGTACAGGCCACAACGCGGCGCCGATAGCCAGTCCGCAGATATGCGAGGGCTATGCGACGACTGGCCGATCGCATCAAAGTCTGGGCCGCGGCAAGGTCGAGCCCGCGACAGACGGTTCGATGGCGCAGCGCGAACAGAGGGGTAACCAGGGTGCAGGAAGCCGGTCGTCTGCCCTGCGGCTGTCCGCGCGCCTTCTCCGGCTCGAGCATGGCAGGCGCGTTCCAGGTGCGCTTCAGCCGTTATGCGCCGCAGTGCGCCTCAGGCCTCCACCGCCATGCCGAGGCGCGCATCGTGTTACCGGTCTGGCGCTCGATGGAGTCCCGATACGGGCGGCGCATGATCCCGCTGCAGCCCGGCCAGGCGCTATACCGGCCTGCGGGCGAGGACCACGTGGACGCCTATGACGCGCCGATGGACTGCGTCAGCCTGCTCCTGCCCACCCGCGAGAGCGTGCGTGTGCTGCGGGAGCCCTTGGTCATCGGCGACCCCGACCTTGCCGGGGCGGCCATGGCCCTGCGGGTGGAGGCCGAGATCGGCGACGCCGCGAGCCCGCTGGTCTCAGAAGGCCTGGCGACGCTGATCGCTTCGATCGTGCTCAATCGGGCGCCGGTGGCCGCGCGCGGACGACCCCATTGGATCGGGCGGGTGCGCGACCGCCTGGAAGATGCCGACATCGAGGCTCCCACCCTGGCTGAGCTGGCGCGGGAGGCGGGCAGGGCGCCGGCCCATGTGGCGGCGGCCTTCAAGGCGGTCTACGGCGTCTCGGCGGGCCAATACCTGCGCCGCCTGCGGCTGTGGCGCGTGCGCCGCGAGATCGAGTCCGGCGCCTGCGGCCTGGCTGAGGCGGCTCAGCGCCACGGCTTCTCCGACCAGAGCCACCTTACCCGCCAGTTCCGCGACCTGTTCGGCGTCGCTCCGGGCGCCTATGCCCGCCGTCACGGTGCAGGGCAGGTCGTGCGCGATCCACAGGCGTAGAGCGCTTCCAGCGTCGAGGTCCGCAAGGTGATTACGGCTGAGGCGTCAGCGACCAGGCCCTGCGCATCCAGGAGATCGACGCCCAGGAACCGCTTCACCAAGGCGGCTGGCGCGTCGTCAAAGCCGTTGCCCAACAGGGCGACGTATCGACCCGAAAAATCTGCGGGATCAGCCTCGAAACGCTTCAGGTATTCGACCGCGAGCAGGCCGGCGAACAGGTAGTTGGTATCGTAAAGCGGGTCGGTGAAATAGAGCCGGTTGCGCGCCCAGGACAGACGCATCTCCGGCGCCACGGCCTCAGGACTGTTGTAGCGCGACAGCACCTGGAGGGTGAGCGCGCCGAGATCCTCCGCGCTATGCAGTCGCCCGGCCCGGACGCCCGCGTAGATCGACTGTTCAAGCTCCGTCTCCTGGGCCGAGCCGAAGATCTGGAACGTCATGTCGCCCAGCAGTTGATGCAGGTAGTAGGCCTTCAAGGTGGGCGAGGGCGCTGTCCTGTAGAGATGGTCCAGCAGCAGCAGCTCATTGAAGATCGCGAACGACTCGAACAGCAAGTTCGGGCCAGTGTTGTAGGCGGCGATAGGCTGGTGCTCGTTCATGAACTGGCGATGCACGGCGTGTCCGGCCTCATGGGCGACCGCGCGGATGCTGCCCACATCTCCGCGATAGGCGCCGTAGAACAGGCCCGACTCCACGCCGGCATATCCGACCGAGAACCCGGTACGGTCGCATGTGGGCGCCTGGCACCACTCCAGGTGGTGTTGGGCCGGATCGAACAGCCGGGCGTAGTGGTCCGTATATTCCGACCCCATGGGGCGCTCGGCGGCCAGGATGATCGCAAGGGCGTCGGGCAAGGTCACGGGCGCAGGCGTCTCGGGATCGGCGACGTCGAGCGCCCACGGCCCTAGGGCGGCGTTGGAGATGCTGCGCTTGCGCGCCGCGGTGGCCAGCACGGCCTGGAAATGCTGATTGGCGGTCGAATGTCCAACCGCGGTGAGCACGTCCGCCACCTGGGTCGGCGTCAGACCCTGGCGGGTGAAGGCGGCCTCCGGCGCGCCGACCGCGCCGCGTTCGCGGGCCCGGCCATCTTCCAGTTGGACGATAGGCAGGAGTAGGGCGGCGAAGGCCTGCTCGTTGGCGGCATATGGAGCCCACCTGGCCTTGAAGACCTGTTCCGGTTCGGGCTTCGACCCGGCTGGCGTGGTGGGGCGGCGTTGGCGAGGGACTTGTAGCCGTTCGCCAGGGTTTCAAGCGCGGCGCTCATGGTTGCGGCTGCGGGCGTGTCGGCCTTGCCAGCGCCGCTGGCCAGCGAGGTCTCGATGAAGAAACGATAGGTCGCCAGCCCTTCGTCCCGGCCCAGCCAGTCTTCCAGGCGGGGCTTGCCGAGCGAAGACAGGGTGCGCTCCGCCGCACGATCCAGGCGGTCCATCGCGTCGCTCAGCGCATCGTCGGCGACCTGGTCAGCGTGGTCGTCAAGGTCCCGCTCAGCGCGCAGGTAGACGAAGACGTCGTGCCTGTGGAGGCGAACCAGTAACCGATCCCGCCGCTGCAGCCACGCCCGCAGGGCGGCGGGAGAGTTCAAAAGGGTGGGTGGTGTCGCAGCGAAGTCGGCGACCTCGGTCAACAGGCTCGCACGCTCGGATTGCTCGACGACCGGGCTGGGGAAGTACCGGCCCAGATCCACATGATAGGCGGGAGTAGCGGCAAGCACCGCCGCGGCCAGAAAGGGAAGGAACGTCATGCCTTCCCCGTGCCGAAGCGAACAGCGCGCGTATAGAACGGGATTTCGGATTCCGGCACCGACACGCGCTTCACACGACGTCGAAACCGGAATGGTAGGCGACCTCTCCAATTGGGGCGGTCGCGGTGAACGGCAGCCGTAGAAAATAGCCGTCCGGCGCGCCGGGATAGCGAAGGCCCGGGTCGCCCACGAAGCCGAAGCGGCTGTAATAGCCCGGATCGCCGAAGACGACGCAGCCAAGGCCGTTCATCGCCTTCAATCGCTCAAGGCCGTGGCGGATGACCGCCGAACCTATGCCCGTCCGCTGGCGGTCCGGGCGCACGGAAACCGGGCCGAGGCCGTACCATCCGCCCTCGAAGCCGTTGATCTTGACGGGCGAGAAGGCGGCGTGTCCGACGATTTCGCCGGCCTGGGACGCGACCAGCGAGAGGGTCAGCACGCCGGCGTCGCGCAAGGCGTCGACGATCCTGGCCTCGGTCTGGAGGCTATGGGGTGCATCGCGAAACGCCGCCAGGGTGAGGTCGCGAATGGCGTCCACGTCTTCGGGGCGTTCGAGTTCGATCTGCATCCGGACCCGCGTGTCTTGATCACCAGGGAACAGTACGGCCAAGATAGTCGAGATACTGCAAGCCGGGCGCGCCCTGTTTGGAGAGCAGGACGCTCACCAGGTTCGGCACGCTGTCCTCGATGCTCAGGCGTGCATCGGGTCCGCCCATGTCGGTACGCACCCAACCGGGCGCCATCAGCACCATGGCGCGAGACGCCTCGGCGTGGCGGGCCGCTAAGCTGCGCATGAACATGTTCAGGGCCGCCTTGCTGCCGCGATAGACCTCCCGCAGGCCGGTCTCGTTGTTGCTTACGCTGCCCTGTCCGGACGACATCACACCGATCAAGCCCTTGGGGCTGACGAGATCCTGGAGGCCTTCGATGACGCGCATCGGGCTCAGCGAATTGGTGACCATGACCCGGACGAACTCCTCCGTCGGGACATCCGCGATGGTTTGCGTCACCTCGTTGGTGGTCCCGGCGTTGACGAACAGCATGTCGAACACCCTGCCGGACAGGCGTTCACGCAGGGCTGCGATCTGATCCGGCTCGCAGATATCGAGAGTCTCGATCTGCACGCGGCCCTCGAACGCGTCCGCAAGGTCGTGCAGCAGGGTTCGCACGCCGCCGCGGACCGTGCCGACGACGTTCCATCCCCTTTGCAAAAACTCGGCGGCCATGGCGTGGCCGAGACCGCGGGATGCGCCAATGAGCAGGATCGTACCAGCGGCGGCGCTTGAAACAGCTTGTGACATCAGCGGAAAGTCTTTCATCGATGACGATTGGCTACGGATATGCCCCCTCGCGCGCGCCTTGCGCCAGACGCACAGAACGCAAACTATGATTGCGCCTGACGCTATGCGGGGCGAGACGGCTGCGATATCCACGCGCCATGGAGGATGTGGACCTGAACCTGCTCGCCGCGCTGGACGCCCTGCTGGCGGAGGCCAGCGTGACGGGGGCGGCTCGACGTCTTGGCCTGAGCGCCTCCGCCATGAGCCGGACGCTGACGCGGCTTCGAACGGCGACAGGCGATCCGCTTCTGGTACGCGCCGGACGAGGGCTCGTACCCACGCCGCGCGCGGCCGAATTGCGTGATCGCGTTCATGAGCTTGCCCGCGAGGTGCGGGCGGTGCTTCGGCCGCAAGCCGATCATGTAGACGCGGTCTCGCTCGAGCTGACCTTCACCGTGCGCGCCAGCGAGGCGTTCATGGAGCTTCTGTCCGCGCCCGTGGCCGTCGCCATAGCCCAGGCCGCGCCGCGCGTGCGCCTTCGCTTCGCCCCCAAGCCCGACAAGGATGCGGCCCCGCTTCGCGAAGGGCTGATCGATCTGGAAATCGGCGTGCTCGGAACTTCCGCTCCGGAAATCCGCACCCAGCCCCTGTTCCGCGACCAACTCGTCGGCGTGGCGCGGGCTGGACATCCCCTCCTGGCGGGGCTCGGCGTAACGCCCGAACGCTATGCGGCTTGCAGTCATGTGGTGGCGTCGCGGGAAGGGGAGGTCGTCGAGCCGATCGACGAAGCCCTGGGACAGCTTGGTCTGAGACGAACCGTGGCCGTCGTGGCGCCGGGATATCCGGATGCGATGCGGATCGTGCGTAATTCGGACCTAGTCGCGCTGGCGCCGCGCTCGTGTCTCGGCAACAGCCTGGCGCCCGACCACGCCGCAGCGTCCGGCCTCGAAAGCTTCGAGCCGCCGCTGCCGACGCCGGAGTTCATGATATCGGCGATGTGGCACCCGCGCATGGACGCCGACCCGGCGCACCGCTGGCTGCGCGATATCGTGACCTCGGTCTGCCGCAAGGCCTATCCGCGGCGATGAACGCGTAAATAGGAGACGCGAAATCGTGACCCTAGCCATCACGCGCCGGCCAAGTCCCAGGATGATGGAGGCCGAACTTACCCATATCGGCCGGTCCGTGATCGATACCGCGGTCGCCAACGCACAGCATGAGGCCTATCGCGCCGCCCTTGGCGCCCTGGGCGCGGAGGTCATCGATCTTCCGGCCCTGGACGCCCATCCAGACTGCGCCTTCGTCGAGGACGTCTGCTTGGCGCTGCCCGAACTGTTCGTTCTGACCCGCCCCGGAGCGCGGTCCCGACTTGGCGAGGTCGAAGCTATCGCGCCCGCCTTACCCGCGGACCGCCCAGCGGCCCGATTGAAGGTGCCTGCGACCTTGGATGGCGGCGACGTGTTGGCTGTCGGGCGAACCCTGTTCGTGGGCCTCTCCACCCGCACCAATACGGCCGCGATCGAGGCGCTGATCGAGCTGCTTGGGCCGTTCGGCTACGAGGTAATCGCCGTGGAGGTGGCCCGCTCGCTGCACCTGAAGACCGCCGTGACCGCGCTGCCGGACGGAAGGTTGCTGGTCAATCCGAGATGGGTCGACGCGACCAAGTTCGATGCCCGCGACACGATCCAGGCGCCTGAGCAGGAACCGTTCGGGGCCAACACTCTGTCGCTCGGAGACACGGTGCTGGTGCAGGCGTCGACGCCGCGCACAGCCGAACGTCTCATGGCGGAAGGCTATGTCGTCCAGGCCATCGATATCGGGGAATTCGCCAAGGCGGAAGCGGGTCTGACCTGCATGAGCATCATCGTCCCGGGGCCTTAGACCTAAGCCTACCGTCCTGGATCCGGGATTATGCTGCAGTCGGGCAGGAGGGGAGGGCCAGGGATCAGGAATGACCGATGAGATTGGCGAGTTGTCGATACAATCCCATGGGGGACTAGGGTTAGTCGACCTCGACGCGTATATTTCGTTTTTTTAGAAAGGGCGGAACGTTGGTTGAACCTGTGTAGCTGACTCCAAATCCTGAGGTCGGACCTGATTGCGCAAAAGGGCCGCTGAATCTCCGCGAGTCCTGCAGCGGCCTTTCGCGACCCGATTGACTCCAAAATCCGCCATCGCGCCGAACCTCAGTGACGGAGCTAGTAGGCCACCCGAATTCCAAGCCCCGAACGGCCCAGGCCTCAATACGGGGCCTTGTAGTACGACGCAGGCAACCGCTCCGTCAGGATATCCGCCAAGAGCTTAGCGCGACGCATGTGATCGGCGCTGGTAGGGTCGAGCCGATCCGGGGTGGCGATCATGATCAGGCCCCCATCCTCAAGGCGCTCCACCCGGATATCCGCCGGCGCCCGGAGGCCGTCGGCCAAGGGGCGAGGGAGATAGGCCATCCACGGGACAAGCAGCGGCCCATCATAAAGCGCCTCATAGGCAGAAGGCATGGGCCCAGCCTCCCTGTTCCACCCGTGCGCACGGGCGCAAGCCCAGCCAGGTCGCCAAATGCTGACGATCACCTTCAGCGCCGTATGGAAGACGTCATAGCTCGACACCGAGGGGGAGGGCATCACCCTATAGGTCCCGACTTCTAATTCGGCGCGATTGCAACGATCGAATTCCGCGCCGGCGACTGCCGAGAAAATCAGGCTCTCCGGGGTCACATCCGGCGATTCCTCAAAATCGTTGAAGGCGACAGTCCTATATCCGCACCGTGCATCCGGCACATCAGTATCGTAATCGCGATAAACATTGCCCTCGACGAGGTCGGTCATCCGCGCTCTTGCTTTGATGAGTGGCGGTGCGCTCATGTCGGCGTCGACCGCTTCCGGTCTATTTCTTCTGGTGGAAAGATCTCCCACCCCCCAGCCGCGGAACACTGGATCCTCCGCGCTGAGCTCGTCGAGTGTTTGGACGAATTTTTGTCCTATGATTTGTGGGCTTTCAATCCGCGGCCCCCAGCTCGAATAAATCGAATAGCCACACCGGTTCATTATCGATCTCCGCTCCACGGCAGTGCGTATATTTGTATCTGCCCAAAGGCTTCTTTGTGCCTTTTGGCGAGTTCCCGCGCCTCGTTCGCTGCTTCCTCCGAGCCGAAAAACCAGATGATGGGCCTGCCCTGGCTTGCCGCGACCTGATTTTTAGCTTGCGTAATTAGATCGCCGGCGGTTTCCCAATTTGGGATTATCTTCTGCATATTCAGCAGATGGGCATATATCGCTC
>FSXN01000222.1_pt1 | contig 17784 bp, 14 predicted proteins | sample 1638221 | NCBI WGS metagenome assembly FSXN01 (sample SAMEA3914788, study PRJEB12502) | metagenome | biome: forest; material: soil | place: Canada | collected 2011-07-03 | depth 0.1 m | reverse complement strand
CTGCGCTACGGCACCGGCGTTCCGCCCCTGGAGGCCGCCATGCTGAATTCCAAGGGCGACGCCTACCGCCGCTATCAGGCGCGGGTCAGCCCCTTCCTTCCGCGACCGCCCAAGGAGCTTCCCGCATGAGCGCGCTTGCCGCCGTGATCCAGGCCTTCGAAGGCGCGCCCTTGCCCGACGCCGTGCGCCGGGCCGCGGTGCGCATGCTGGTCGACGGCGCTCGCCGCAACCTCGCCCGCGGGGACGGCGAGACAGACGCCGCCTTCGCTGTGAACATGGCGCGCCATCCGATCGCCGAGCACGTCCAGGCCGCCAACGACCAGCACTATGAACTGCCCCCCGCCTTTTTCCTGAGGGTGCTGGGACCGCGGTTGAAATATTCCAGCTGTCTCTATCCGACCGGAACCGAGACCCTGGAACAGGCCGAGGTCGCCGCCCTGGCCGAGACCTGCGCCCACGCCGATCTGCAGGACGGACAGGAAATCCTGGAGCTGGGCTGCGGCTGGGGTTCGCTCAGCCTGTGGATGGCCGAGACCTATCCGAACGCCCGCATCCTCAGCGTCTCCAATTCTACGCCCCAACGTCATTTCATCGAGGCGCGTGCGCACGAGCGTGGCTTGACCAACCTGACCGTGGCGACCGCAGACATGAACGTCTTCGCGACCGAACGCCGGTTCGACCGGGTGGTGTCGGTGGAGATGTTCGAGCACATGGCCAACTGGCGCGCCCTGCTGGAACGAGCGCATGGCTGGCTTAAGTCGGACGGCGCGCTGTTCCTGCACGTCTTCAGCCACCGCACCACGCCCTATCGCTTCGACGCGACAGACCCGGCCGACTGGATCGCCCAACACTTCTTCACCGGCGGGCTCATGCCGAGCCACGGTCTGATCGGCCAGTTCGCCGACCTGTTCGCCCTGGAGCAGGACTGGCGCTGGAGCGGCGAGCACTACGCCCGCACAGCCGAGGATTGGCTCGTCAACTATGATCGCCATGCCGAGGAGATCGGCGCGGTGCTGCGCGAGGTGTATGGCCCCGACGCCAGGCTGTGGAGCCGGCGCTGGCGGCTGTTCTTCCTGGCCACCGCCGGGCTATTCGGTCACGCAGGCGGTCGCGAATGGGGTGTTAGCCACTACCGTCTGAGGCCGGTGGCGCGATGAGGTCTGGAGGACGCATGATCCGGGGCGCTGGCGCGTTATGCTGAAGCTGGCGACCGCCTATCTCTGCGCGGGGGCGACCTTCATCGCGCTGGACGCCGCATTCCTGACTCTTGTCGGATCGCGACTGTACCGGCCCGAACTCGACCTGCTGCTGGCGGACAAGGTGCGCGCGACGCCCGCCGTGCTGTTCTATCTGCTGTACGTGGCCGGATTGGTCCATTTTTGCGTCCGGCCGGGTCTGGCGGCGGGGTGGCGACAGGCGCTGTTCGCCGGACTGGCCTTCGGACTGGTCGCCTATGGAACCTATGACCTGACCTGCCAGGCGGTGATGCGGGCGTGGTCGTGGAAGATCACCCTGGTCGATCTGGCCTGGGGCATGTCCGCCAGTGCGATCGCCTCCGTCGTGGGTGTGCTGGCGACGCGCGCCTTGGTGTCGAAGCATGGAGCCGCAGCATGACCGCGCTTCCGTTCGCAACTCAGGCTGGCGGGGCAGGGCGGCCTCGGTCGGCGGCTTTCCTGGCCCTGATGGCGGCGTTGCGGCGGTCCTGGAGCGCCGGCGTGCTCACCGCTATCGGCCCGGATGGTTCATCTCACCGTATCGAGGGGCCGAGCCCGGGTCCCGAAGCCCTGATGCAGGTGCGCGACGCCCGGATGGTGCGCCGGGTGCTGGCCTCGGGCGATGTCGGTTTCGCCGATAGTTTCATGGCGGGCGAGGTGGATACGCCTGATTTGGCGCGGCTGCTCACCGCCTTTTCGACCAATCTCGACGCCATGGCCCGGCTGCTGGCCGGCAACCCCTTCGTTCGGCTCAGCAACGCTCTGGCGCACGGTTTGAACCGCAACAACCGCGCAGGCTCCCGTCGCAACATCCACGCGCACTACGACCTGGGCGACGACTTCTATCGTCTGTGGCTGGACGAGGGCCTGAACTATTCCTCCGCCCTGTTCACGGCTCCGGGCCAGGATTTGGCGTCCGCTCAGCGCGAGAAGCACGCAGCCCTGGCGCGCGCCATGGATCTGCAAAGCGGCCAGAGCCTGCTGGAGATCGGCTGCGGCTGGGGCGGCTTCGCGCGCTTTGCGGCGGTCGAGTACGGGGGTCAGGTGCGGGCCATCACCATTTCTCCGGCTCAGCACGCCTTCGCCGCCGCCATGATCCAGCGTGAAGGCCTGGGCGAGCGGGTGAAAGTGGAGCTGTGCGACTATCGCGATGTCGCCGGCCGGTTCGATCGCATCGCCTCCATCGAGATGTTCGAAGCGGTGGGGGAAGCCTACTGGCCGACCTATTTCAACCGCCTGCATGATCTGCTGGCGCCGGGGGGGCGAGCCGGACTTCAGGTCATCACCATCCAAGACGACCTGTTCGAAGGTTACCGCCGTCGCCCCGACTTTATTCAACTGCACATCTTCCCGGGTGGTATGTTGCCGAGCGAGGCGCGGCTCAAGCGCGAGACCGACCGGGCGAACCTCGCCTGGACCGGCATACGCCGCTTCGGTCAGGACTACGCCCAGACCCTGGCGGAATGGGCCCGGCGTTACCAAGCGGTGTCGAGCGAGGTCGCCGCCCAGGGCTTCGACGTTCGCTTCGACCGGCTGTGGCGCTACTACCTGGCCTATTGCGAGGCAGGGTTCCGCACCGGACGTACCGATGTGATCCAGCTGGGGCTGGTCAAGGCTTAAGCGCTAAAGCGCCTGCAGCTTGCCCGTCGCCACCACGGGGCCGGTGGGCTGGCCGGTCGGCGAACCGCCTTCGGGCTCGATCGAGACCGCCAGCGTGGCCCCTGACCCGGCTTGGCCGGCGCGCGGATCGAGCTGCACCACCTTCTCGAACGCGGCGACGCCGAGCGCGATCGGCTTGCCGCCGGTCGGAATCAGCCACAGTTCGGGCGAATGGCCGGGCGCCGTCGCGACCGAGACCGGCGCCAATACATATTGCCGCCGCACCGGATCGAACATGGCGACGTAGACACTCTGAGCGCCCGAGAGCTTCGCCATCAACAACGGGGACGAAGCCGGCTGAGGCCGCGGCAGGATCAGCGCTGCGGCCAGCGTCGCCGCCACCGCTGCGGCCGCTATAGCCGCGCCACGCCAGATGGCCAGGCTTCGCCTCAGCCGTAGCTCGACCACATTGCTTGGAGCGCCCAGCCGTTCGATGATCCGCGCCCAGACTTCAGCCGGCGGGTGTTCTGAGGACGTCTCATCGACGAAGGCCGCCAACCGCGCCTGCCACGTCTCAACCGCCAGGGCGAAGGTGGGTTCGAGCGCCATCCGACGTTCCGCGTCCGCGCGGTCCGCCCCGTCCAGCAAGCCCAGCGCGTGCTCGGCTGCGAGCACGTCGAGCGGTTCGCCGCCATCTGGCGTTTGCGGGCTCATGGTTCCAGACAGGCCCGCAGGCGCATCAGCGCCCGGCGGATCCAGCTCTTCATGGTGCCGAGCGGAACACCGGCCCCTTCAGCCAGGGAGGCGTAGGTGTGGCCGTCGAAAAAGGCGGCGCGGATATAACCGGCGTGGTCGGGCTCAAGCTCGCCGAGGCAGGTCGCCAGGCGCTGGCGCTCCTGGCTCTGTTCCAGCACATCGACCGCGGCGGGCGCCGGGTCGGGGGCTTCGGCGGCCAGTTCGAGCGGACGGTTCAGATGGCCTTTGCTCGCGCGCAGACGGTCCACGGCGCGGTTGCGCGCCAGCGTCGCCAGCCAGGTGATCGGGCTGACTCCGCGCTCCGGATCGAACGACCCGGCTCGGCTCCATACGGTGACGTACACGTCCTGCAAGACGTCCTCGGCTTCGGTTCTGTCGCCCAAGATACGGAGGCAGACACCGAATAGTTTCGCCGAGGTCTGGTCGTAAACCTGACGCAGCGCCGGCTTGTCTCCCGCGGCGACACGTTGCAGCGCCAAGCTCAAACGCTGTCGCTCCGTCGTCAGGTCCAAGTCGTCAAAGCTCCATGGCCTCGCTGAGGCCCTTCAAGCTCTACACGCCTGTGAGGGCGGCGCAAGCCTAGCACTTTGCAATCAAAGGCCTCGCGCATCGACCGCATCCATTCCGCGCCCGGAGCGTTGCTGCAGTCCCTTGAGCTTGGCCAAAAGGACTATGATGAAGCTGCCGAAGCCGGATCAACGCCAGGACCTGCTGGCCGCCCGCCAACAGGAGAAGATGGCGAGGTCGGCCCAGACCTATGTCCGTGGCTCTACGGCGCAGTTCTACGCCTGGCTCGAACAGGACGGCCATAGCTTGCCGGATGGGCCGTCCGTCTGGATCTGCGGCGACTGCCACTACGGCAACCTGGGCCCTGTGGCCAACTCCAAGGGCGATGTGGCGATCCAGATCCGCGATCTCGACCAGACCGTGATCGGAAACCCAGCCCACGACGTGATCCGGCTGGCGCTTTCGCTGGCCAGTGCGGCACGTGGGTTCGACCTGTCGGGCGTGACTACGGCGCGGATGGTTGAGCAGATCGTCGACGGCTACCAAGCGGCGCTGGCCGATGGCGGCGATGCGGATCAAGACAAGCCGCCGGTGGTCAAGGGACTGCTGAAAACCTCCCGGCGGCGCCAGTGGCGTCACCTCGCGGAGGAACGCATCGAGGACGTTCGCCCGACCATTCCCCTGGGCAAGCGGTTCTGGCCCTTGGCCGACGATGAGCGCAAGTCGCTGGCGGCGTTGATCGCCTCCGAGCCCCTGCGCGACCTGATCACCGGGCTGTATTCCCGTCCAAGCGAGGCGGAGGTCGAGCTGGTCGACGCCGCCTATTGGGTCAAGGGGTGCAGTTCGCTGGGGCTGCTGCGCTACGCCGCCCTGGTCGCTGTCGGTGAGGGCAAGAAGCGCGAGCTGGCGCTGGTTGACGTCAAGGAGGCGGTCAAGGCCGCAGCCCCCCGCGCCAGCAAGGCCGATATGCCTAAGGACAATGGCGAGCGGGTCGTCGCCGGCGCGCGCAACTTGGCGCCCTATCTGGGCGAGCGGATGCGGGCAGGGCGGGTTTTGGACCGCTCCGTGTTCGTGAGGGAATTGCTGCCGCAGGACCTCAAGTTGGAGATCGAGACCTTGCAGCCCGGAGAAGCGGTGCTGGTGGCGCGCTTCCTGGCCGGCGTTGTTGGACGCGCACATGGCCGGCAGATGGATCAGGGGGATCGGAAGGCCTGGGCCCGCGAGTTGGACCGCAATCGTTCGGGCGGGCTGGACGCTCCATCCTGGCTATGGCGGAGCGTCACGGAACTGATGGCCAGCCATGAGGCCGCCTATCTGGATCACTGCCGCCGGTGTGCAGCGATCGCGGCGTGAATGGGATTAGTGCGCGCGGGCGGCTCGGGTCTGGCTGACAGCCTTGGCGAGGAATTCCTCCGCCTGCGCGAGCGTGCCCAGCATCCGCGCCCGGCGCTGAGCGTTCTTGACCCAGAAATGCTGAATCGAGCCGTTCGCGGTCATCCAGAGCTCGAAGCCTTCGATCTTCTTGACAAGCGTGGACTTCATAGCATCGACCCCAACGGACATTCTTAACCCTGCATTAACGGGATCGAGTCGGCTTTGTCACATCATGCTCTCGTGATCCGGCGGGGGCGGGGCGTGGCCACCCGAACCGACGGCCGGCAAGCGGCGGCCGAAATCACCTCCGCGGCGATGAAGTAGATGAACCCGCCTGCACCAAGCGCCACTAAAATGCCCATCCCAGTACTCCCTTAGGGCTCTATCGGCCCATGGCGAGAAGATGGCCATTTTATTGCTGCGCTGACAATCGCACTCACCTGGTAAGCGATGTCGCAGGCTTGGCCATATCGACCGTGTTCCTCATCCGTCCAATTCTTAATTCGAACCGTAGTTCCTCGCGGATTTTAATTTATACCGCAGCGCAATACCCGCCGATCGCCGAACATGTTCAGCGGAACTTTGACCAAAGCGCATCGTTTTCCAAGATGTGTGGCCAAGGAGGCGCTTGTGGGACGTGCAATTCTGCTTTGGTTCCTTGGTGTGCCAATTCCAGTGATCATCCTTCTGTCCCTGTTCTGGCATTGAGTACGGGGCACAGGTGAAACATGGTCTCTGATATTGACATTGCTGGGCGCGACGCTGGCCTCGTGGGGGCGCGGTCAGCCGTGTCCTGGGCTGCGGTGTTTGCGGGCGCCTTCGTCATGGCGGCGTGCGGACTGGTTCTGGCGGCGATCGGCGGCGGCTTCGGGCTGGCGACGGTTTCACCCTGGCCGGGAGACGGCCGAGGCGCGGTGACCTTCGCCCTGCTCGGCGGACTGTGGCTGATCGTGGTGCAGTGGATCGCGTCCGGTCTCGGCGGCTACATCACCGGCCGGCTGCGTACCCGCTGGCATGGCGTGCACGATCACGAGGTGTTTTTCCGCGATACCGCGCACGGCTTCCTAACCTGGTCGTTCGCGACGGTCGTGGCGGCGGTGACCCTGGGCTCCGCCTTGACGATGGCGGCGGGCAAGTCCGAGCCCGCTCCCGCTCAGGCCGGGGCGGGCGATGCGGTCCAGTCGGCCGCGGTCAGCTATGACGTCGATGCGCTGTTCCGCGCCGCCTCCGCCAGCGACCCCGCCGCCAGGACCGAGGCGAAAGGCGAGGCAAACCGAATCCTGACCGCCGGCTTGGCGACGGGCGGTCCGAGCGATGCGGACAGGGCCTATCTCGTCCAGTTGATCAGCGCACGCGCCGGAGTTTCGGCCGACACAGCGCGTATTCGCGTTCAGGCCACGATCGACCGCGAGATCGCAGTGGCCCAGGCGGCCAAGAAGGCGGCGTCGGCGGCGGCGATCTTCGGCGGCCTGTCGATGCTGATCGGCGCTTTCATCGCCTGCGTCGCCGCCGCGCTCGGCGGCCAGCAGCGCGATCTTCACCCCTGAATCGGCAGGGCGATCAACAAGCCAAGTGTTGGGGCCAGGCCGCCGGGCGCGTCTCTCGCGGCTGTGGTCTTGGCCGATTGTAGGGAGTTCTGTCGATGCGTACCCGCCAGATGCTGGGCCTTGTAGCTTCGGCTGCGCTTTTCTCGGGCGGGGTGGCTCTCGCCGATGCGCCCCAGCCTCAGCCGCCGGCCCTGACGCTGAACACGGTCAATCAGGCCACCTTCTCGGGCGGCGCGCCGGCGAATGCGGACAAGCCCGATGCGGCCCTGATCCGCGCCGAGGTGCTGCTCGACCGGGCCAACTTCAAGCCGGGCGTGATCGACGGGCGCATGGGTGAAAACGTCGCCAACGCCTTTTCCGCCTACGCCAAGGCGCACGGCCTGCCCGATACGCGCGCCCTGACGCCCCAGGTCTGGCAGGCCTTGGCCTCGGCTGACGGCGCGCCGGTGCTGAAGACCTACACCATCACCGCCCAGGACGTGGCGGGCCCCTGGAGCCCGGCGGTAGGCGAGGACTTCGTCAAGATGTCTCAGCTGCAGAGCCTGGGCTACACCGGTCCGCAGCAGATGCTGGCCGAGCGCTTCCACATGGACCAGGACCTGCTCAAGGCGCTCAATCCCAATGTCGATTTCGCCAAGGCCGGCGCGACGATCACCGTGGTCGATCCCGGCGCTGCGACGCTAGCCGGACCGGTGAAGCGGCTGGTGGTGGACAAGGCCAGCGCCTCAGTCACCGCCTTTGGCGACGACGCCAAGGTGATGGCGATCTTCCCCGCCACCGTGGGCTCGGCCGAGCGGCCGTCGCCGCACGGGACCTGGAAGGTCAAGGGCGTGCGCCAGAACCCCGACTACGTCTACGACCCGAAGAAGCTGCACTGGGGGCCCAGGCATGCGGGTAAGCTGCATATCCCGCCCGGGCCCAACAATCCCGTCGGCGTGGTGTGGATCGCCCTGACCGCACCAGACTACGGCATTCACGGCACGCCCGATCCGCGCCTGGTGGGCAAGACCGCCTCGCACGGATGCGTGCGGCTGACCAATTGGGATGCTGAGGAGTTGTCCAAGGCGGTGAAGTTCGGGGTGCCGGTGGAGTTCGTCAACGCCCGCGCCCAGAAGCCTCACGCCGCCTGACTTCGTTCACCGCCTGCAGGCCCATGTGTTGCGCATGCGCGTTGAGCGGTTTTGCTCCAATCATCGCCAAGCCCGGTCAAGCGCACGACATCTATTGGTGTTTTGCTGCCTGGACGCTTAGGTCCTGCGTCGGGCGCGAACAGCGAGAGATTCTGAATGACCGTGACCGTTCGGGCTAATCAGCAAGCCCGCGCCGCGCCCTTGCTCGCGATGTCTGCGTTGGGGATCGTGTTTGGCGATCTTGGCACCAGCCCGCTCTACACCATGCAGACGATCGTCGGCGCGCTGGGGATGGGTCTGTCGCCGGCTCAGAGCGCTTTGGGCGTGCTGTCGTTGATCTTCTGGACCCTGCTGATCACAATCTCGGTCAAGTACTGCCTGTTCGTCATGCGCGCGGACAACCAGGGGGAGGGCGGCATCCTGGCCCTGATGTCGCTGGTCGGCATGAACGACTGGCGGCGCGGCGCCTATCTCGGCGCCGGCATGGGCCTGCTCGGCGCCGCCCTGATCTATGGCGACGGGGTGATCACGCCTTCGATCTCGGTGTTGAGCGCGCTCGAAGGGGTCAATGTCGCCACCTCGGCGCTGAAGCCGTTCATCCTGCCCTTGGGCGTCGTGATCCTGACCGTTCTGTTCCTGGTGCAGCGGTTTGGCACCGCGGCCATCGGCAAGGCGTTCGGGCCCATCATGCTGGTCTGGTTCGTCACCATTGGCGTGCTGGGCGTGATGGGGATTGCGCGCCACCCCGGCGTGCTCGAGGCGGTGAACCCCTATTTCGCCGCTCGTCTGTTGATCTCCAGCGGGCCGGGCGCGCTGCTGCTTCTGGGCGGGGTGTTCCTGTGCGCCACCGGCGGCGAGGCGCTCTACGCCGATATGGGCCACTTCGGCCGGTTCCCGATCCGGCTAGCCTGGTACGCCGTGGTGCTGCCGAGCCTGCTGCTGAGCTACGCCGGCCAGGCGGGGCTGCTGCTCGATGGCATTCCCAAGGGGGCCAATCCGTTCTTCCTGCTGGCGCCCGGCTGGGCGGTGATCCCGCTGGTGGTGCTGGCGACGCTGGCCACCATCATCGCCAGCCAGGCGATCATCACCGGCGCCTTTTCGATGACCCGCCAGGCGATGCAGCTCGGCTGGCTGCCGGGCTTCGACATCCGCCAGACCTCCGACGAGGTCTATGGCCAGATCTATGTGCCGGCGGTCAATTTCATGATGGCGGTCGGCACCATCGCCATCACCCTGGTGTTCCGCAGCTCAGACAAGCTGGCCGGGGCCTACGGCACGGCGGTCTCGACCACCATGGTGCTGACCACGCTGCTGCTGTTTCGCGCCATGCACCGGGTGTGGCGCTGGCCCCTGGTCCTGGTGATTCCGGCGGCGGCGGTGTTCATCTGTGTCGACCTCAGCTTCTTCGCCGCCAACCTGCTGAAGATCGCCGACGGCGGCTGGATTCCCCTGACGCTGGGCCTGGTGATCTTCGTGATCATGATCACTTGGCGCATGGGTGTGCAGGCCCTGCGCGCCATGCTGACCGGCCTGGCCGAACCGGCGGAGCAGTTCCTACAGGAGCTCAAGGACAGCAATGTGCCGCGCGTGCCGGGTACAGCGGTGTTCCTGACCCGGACCGGCGACAAGATCCCCAGCTACATCTGCGACCACGTCCGCAATATGGGCTCGCTGCACAAGACGGTAATCATCCTCAACCTGTCGTTCGAGGAGCAGCCGCGCATCACCGAGGACCGCTGCCGCTTTGAGCGCCTGGCCGACGGTCTGACCCGCGCGACGGTGCGCTACGGCTTCATCGAGCGTCCCGACATACCGGCCACGCTGCGCGCCAGCGAGGGCTTGCCGGAAGGGGTCGATATGGATCGCGCGGTGTTTTTCGGCACCCGCGACCTGGTGACGGCGGCCAAGCATTCACCGCTGGTGCGGTGGCGCGTCTTGCTGTTCGCCTTCCTGTATCGCAACGCCGTGCGCCTGATCGACCGCTTCGACCTGCCGCCCGCGCGGACCATGGAAATCACGCGCCAGTTGAAGTTGTAGGCGACCCAGGACGCCAGATCGGAGCCTGGTTCAGGCGAAGGCGGCTGTTCGGCGCTCTTCGAGCATCATCCGAACCTGATGGAGGTCGGAGACGATGTGCACGCACAGCCGTTCCATCTCAGGCGTCGGCCCCAGCAGGTCGGGCGCCATCACCGTCATCATGCCTGCGGCCGCGGCCGCGCGGACGCCGTTGTGGGAATCTTCCAGCGCCAGGCACAGGTGGGGCTCGACGCCCAGGCGCTGGGCCGCGGTCAGGAACACCTCGGGGTCGGGCTTGCCGCGGCTGACGTCGTCGCGCGCCACCACGGCGCGGAAGCTGTCGAGGAAGCCTGCCTGTTGCAGGTGCTTCAACGCCGCCGGCCGTCCTGTCGAGGTGGCGACGGCCGCCGGCAGGCCGGTTTCACGGAGATAGGTCAGCAGCTCCGGCGCACCCGGCCGCACCGGAATGCCGTGCTGGGCCAAGACGGCGAAGCGGGCGCGATAGGTCGTGACATAGGTGTCGAAGGGAAATGCCGGCCCGAACGCGGCTTCCAGCCGGATGCGGTTGGCGTCCAGCGGACAGCCGACCAGCGACAGATGCAGGGCGTCGTCCATCGCGAAGCCCAGCTCGTCGCAGGCCCCCATGATCGCGGTGCGATACAGGGCTTCGGTGTCGAGCAGCAGGCCGTCCATGTCGAAGATGACGGCGTGGGGCGTGCTGGGCAAAGGCATGGCGCTCCCTTAGCCGCCCCAAGCCCGGCTTTGAAGCCGCGTCGAAGCCGCAATAGGGGAGCGCTCGACAAAAATTAGAACAGCGGCGCGACCGAGGCGCTGGGGAGGCTGACGCCGAGGAGCTTCGCTGTGGTCGGGGCGATGGCGCGCATGTCGACGTCGCCCAGCGAACCGTGCACCGGCAGCTTGGGTCCATCCAGGAGCAGGGTCGAATGCATCTCGGGATGGTCGGGGAAGTAGCCGTGCGTGCCCTTGACCGACCCCGGCCCGACCAGGGGACCGGTGAACCTTGAGCTGAACGAATAGCCGATCTTGGCGTCGACGAAGAAGTCCGCGTCGGGCGCGCCGCCCATGGCCGCGATCTCGGACCGGGCGATCACCCGGCCGACGCCGGAATTCGGATCGGCGGCGAGCCTGTTCAGCAGATCGGCGACCTTGGCGCGCAGCGCGGGATCTTCGCGCCGGGCCAGCACCACGGCGGCCGAACCACCCGAGCTCCACGGCGCAGCTTCCCAGGCCACCGGCTTTCCGGCTGCATTCAGCGTCACCAGTCCGGTCTCGGCGAAAGCGGTTCCGAGGTTCACGTCGTGCTCGACCGGAGCGAAGCCGTGATCGGAGACGATCACCACCACCAGGTTCGGCTCGACCTTGCGGGCGGCCGCGACCACCAGGGCGACGTCGGCGTCGATCCGGGCCAGGGAGTCGTGGGCTTCGGGCGAGCCGGGGCCATGCACGTGCTGCATGTGGTCCAGGCTGGACAGGTGCAGGGTGAAGAAAGCCGGCCGCTTCAGCGTGTAGATCGCCGCGGCGTCCTGGGCCTTGATCTCGTCGGCCTCGGGACTGGTGTCGGAGGTGTCGACCAGGCGCGTCTTGGTTTCGCGCTCGATCGCCTCGGGCAGGCCGGGGGTGGCGAGGGCGCGGTTCAGCTTGGCGTCCTCGGCGTTGTGGACGCGCCAGTATTCCGGAAGGTTATCGTCGATCGAGGTCGCGCCGACCGTGACCGGCCAGCCGATGCTGGCGACCCGCAGGCCTGCGCCATGCGCCGCGTCCCAAAGGGTCGGAACCTTGATGTCCTGGGTGTACCAATACCAGCCCTCGGCGTTCTTCCCGAGCGGGTCGAAGGTGGTGTTGCCGGCGATGCCGTGCACGGCCGGCCAGACGCCGGTGACCAGGGTGGTGTGGTTGGGATAGGTGACGCTGGGCAGGGCGTCGCGCACGTTGGTCGCATAGGCGCCGTCATGGGCCATGCGCTCCAGGGTCGGGGCGTGGACGCCACGGGCCTGCGCCTCGAGGATGTCGGCGGGGCGCAATCCGTCGATGGAGATCATCAGCACCGGCGCGGCGCGCGCCGTTCCCGTTACGCCCAAACCCGCCACGGCGGCGGCGACCATCGCAATCAGGCGCATCGGCAATCCCTTGTCAGTCGTTCAAACGCATCAACGCCCGGCCGCGACCAGGCGTCTGCGGCATGGGACGCGGAAACGCCCCATGCCGCTTACACAGCTTAGATTCTGGAGAGGCTTAGAACGCGCCTTCCAGGGTGACGAAGCCCATGCGCGGGGCCACCGGATAGGCTTGATAGCCGCCCGAAGCGCTGGTCACCGACACGGTGGACACGCCCTTGATGTCGGCGATGTTGGTGATGTTGATGCTGATCTTGGCGGTCTTCAGCCAGGCGCCGGGCGCCATCTGCAGCGCGTAGCTGGCTTCGAAGTTGCCCTCCCAGGTCGGCTGCACCTCCAGGTCGTTAAGGTAGGTGGCGTAGCGACGGCCGATATAGTCGCCGCTGAGCTGGGCTTCGAACGGGCCGAAGTTGGTGCTCAGGATCGTCTTGTCGGTCCAGTCGGGCTCCCCCGGAACCTGCTTGCCGGAAATCTTGACCACGTTGGCCACACCGTTGGTGGTGCCGCTGTTGTAGTTCTGGTCGTAGGTCGAGCTGTTGTACGATACCGAGTTGTAGGCGTGGAAGTGAGCCCCGAAGTTCAGGGTGCCCGCGACATCTACGCCGTTAGTGGTCACGCCGCCCACATTGACCAGGATCGACGGCGCCGGGTTGATGAAGTTGTACGGCGCGATGTTGAGAATGCGGTTGGAGAAGTCGACGTGATAGTAGTTGGCCTGGCCCTCGACCGAGGTCAGCCAGCCCAGATCGATCGTGCGATGGCTCCGCACGCCGGCTTCATAGGTCCATGACGTTTCCGGTTGCACGGTCGACTTGAACAGGTTGAAGGCCGCCTGGTTGCCGAGGCTCCACGGCGAGGTGCCGAAGAAGCCGCCGCCCTGGCTGTAGGTGATGAACTGGCGCATGTTCTCCTGGATGTTGGCGAACAGCTGCTCGTGCTCGGTGACGTCCCAGACCGCGCCGAACTGCGGCAGGAAGGCCTTGTTCGTCGTGATCGTGCCGGTCGGGAATTGGACCGGAGTGGCGGCGTTGGGCAGGTTTTGCTGCTGGACCAGAACGTTGTTGGAGGCGGTCTGGAGGCTGGACTTGAAGCCGGCGCTCAGCAGCAGCTGCGGCAGGATGCGCCACTGATCCTGGATATGCGTCTGGACGACGTCGGTGGAGAAGTCGACCGCATCCTGGGTGAACAACGGACCCTTCGGAATGTCGTAGGGCGTGGTGTCGTTGTTGGCGCTGCTGAAGGGATACCAGACGCGATGCTGGCCGGAGTCGTTGTGCTCATACCAGATGCCGGCTTCGATCTGGTGATTGCCCAGATTCCAGTCCAGGTTCGACCGCTCACCGTAGCGGTTGATGTGATACTCGGTCGTGCGGACGGCCAGGCCGTCGCCGCCCAACAGCTTGACGAGGTTGGTCAGGCTGCCCGCGCTGGTCGCTGAACCACCTACGACCTGGTTGGGAAAATAAGTGCCGAACAGGGCCGGCAGGCCGGCGGTGTTGACCGGACCGGCGACGATGCCGCGACCATAGTCGTAATGATAGTAGAACTGGTTGGACCAAGTGACGTTGCTGTTGAGCTTGTAGTCATACTGGGCGTAACCCAGCAGGTCGGTACGCTGTTCGGCGCTGAAGTAGTTGGAGAAGTTGTTGCCCTGCCCAACCGGTGGCGTGCCGTTCAAAACCCCGCCGTTTGTCAGGCTGGCGATCTCGCCGGCCAGGTTCGGATACTGATAGGGGCGGGTGTAGGGGATGAATTTCGCGCCCGCCGCTGTCTGCTGGCTGCCATAGCTGATGGCGTCTTCGTTTGGGTCGGTCTTCTGCGAATAGTCGAAGAACAGGGTCAGCTTGCCACGTTCGTCGTTGTGGACGTACTTGGCGTTGACCTGATCGCCACCCTGATAGCCCTGGAAGTCCCAGGCGCGCGCGCTCTGGTGAGCATAGGAAATATAGCCGGCCCCATCGGCGAAATCGCCGGTGTCCAGTCGCAGATAGGTGCGGGTGGTGTCGTAGCTGCCGAGCGTTTCGCGGACGTCGACGCCCATGGTGTGCGACGGATCGCTGGAATAGGTCTCGATCGCGCCGCCCAGGTTGCTGGTCGAGGCCACGCCGAGCGCGCCGGCGCCGGACGAGAGTTCCACCCGGCCGACATTCTCGCTGATCACCGCGCGATAGGGGCTCAGGCCGTTATAGTTGCCGTACTGCTGGTCGCCGAGCGGTACGCCATCCATGGTGTAGCCGAGTTGCTGCGTGTTGAAACCGTGGACGAAGATGGCTTCGTTCTGCTCGTCCGCGCCCCAGGGGTCGGAGCTTTCGAACACCACGCCGGGCAAGGTTTCGATCGCCTTGAGCGGATTGACGCCCGGCAGGATCTTCTGGACCTCGGTGTTGGCGAGCGTCACCGACGAACGCGTGGTCTTCGCCACCGAGACCACGACCTCGTTCACCGAAGCCGAGGCGGGGGCTTCCGCGGCCGCCGCGTCGGGCGCCGTGGCCACAGGACCGTCCGCGCTCGGAGCAGTTGCGGCGAAGCCGGCGCCGGCCAGGCCGAGGCTCGTCAGTGCAGACGCAGTGAACAGAAGAGCGCGCAAACGCCCTTGTGATAAAATATTCATAATCTGCCCCGATGGACCATTAATGCGCGATTGCGCGTCGGCGGGTCCTTAGGGGTTGCTCACGACGGATTCGCGACAATTGCGTTGCGATTTTAAGCTAGGACTTCAGCGTGGCCATATAGCCATGCTCTAAAGAAAATTCGTAAATCTATACCTGGGCGAGTGAACTCTACTATCGCGTGCGGTTTGGCGCGCTTCTGGCGTTAAAAAGGGGCTTGGCCGAGCTGTTCGAGATCGGTTTGCGCAAAAATGGGCCCTTCGGAGGGATGCTGGAACGCCGCCGATGTCGGGGCCTCTGGGGGCATGCGAAGCGGGCCGGCAGGCGGAAAATTCAATTTACATCGACCGATCACGAGATGCAGCGGCCGGAAAGCGCCGCTTCATCTCATGATCGCGCGGTGTGATTCGCTTTCTGACTCGCCCTCGTCCCGCGGCGACTTGGGGCTAGAACCAGCTGCGCGCGCCGATGGTGAAGCGGAGGTCGTCCGAGCGTTCGCCTGCCGCACGCACGTAATCCGCCGTTCGCGCGAACTGTTTCTCGTAGGTCAGGCCGACATAGGGGGCGACCTTGCGCGTGAGCTCGTAGCGCAGGCGCAGGCCGGCATCGAGGTCCGACACACCCGACCCGACCCGCCGGGCCGGATCGCTACGGGTGTAGAGGTTCAGTTCCGCCTGCGGCTCCAGGATCAGGCGCTGGGTGAAGCGGATGTCGTCGGAGGCCTGGAGCTTGGCGGCGTAATGGCCCCGGTCGCTGGCGTAGAGCGTCGCCGAGGTGGTGATGTAGTAGGGGGCGAAGCCTTCGATCCCGATCGCGCCCCAGCCACGGCCCGCGCGGGAATCGAGGTCGTAGCGCCCGCCGGCCTGGAGATCGAAATAGGTGGTGATCGGCCGGTCGTAGAACAGCTCCTGCTGGCCGTCCTCGACCTGGCCATGGGCGACCTCGCCCTCGCTCTTCAGCCACAGACGGTTGGTGTCGTCGCCAACCCAGCCTTCGCCCTCCCAGCGGAAGCTCTCGTCGGCGCCCAACCGGCCCTCGAACTCGTCCAGCAGACCGTGCACGAAGATCCTTTGATCTCCGACCGGCGGCCCGAACGGCGCGGCGGAGTTGGGGTCCGCGCCAGGGGTCTGGGCGAGGGCTGTCGCGGGCGCCAGCAGCGCCGTCAGTAATAGCGTCTGCGCGCTCAGCAGGGCCGGCAAGCCGGTGCGCCGCATCAGGCCACCACCACGGTGCGGAACATGCCGGTTTCCATGTGGTACATCAGGTGGCAATGGAAGGCCCAGTGGCCGGGGGTGTCGGCGCTGACCAGATAGCTCACGCGCTCGCCCGGCTTCACCCGGACGGTGTGCTTGAGAGGGCGGTGATCGCCTTGGCCGTTTTCCAGTTCGCTGAACAGGCCGTGCAGGTGGATCGGGTGCTCCATCATGGTGTCGTTCACCAGGGTGAAGCGGACCCGCTCGCCGAGCTTGAGGTGGATCGGCTCGGCTTCCGAAAAGGTCTTGCCGTCGAAGCCCCAGGTCCAGCGCTGCATGTTGCCGGTGAGGTGGAAGACCACTTCGCGGCTGGGTTCGCGTGGATCGGGGATCGGCGTCAGGGCCCTCAGATCGCTGTAGACCAGGGTGCGGCGACCGTCGTGTGCGAGCCCATCGCCGGCGGAGTCCATCTGCGGTTCGGTCGCCATCGCCACATTGTCGACATTGACCGCGCCCTTCAGCGCCTTAGAGGCCACGCCGTCGGCGTTTGACGAAGCAATGTTCGACGGCTTGGCCATCTTCATTCCGGGCATGTCCATTCCCGGCATGTCCTTCATCTGGCTCATGTCCATCCCGGGCATGGAAGACATGTCCATGCCCGCCATGCCGGCCATGCCCATGTCCGCCATGGTCAGCACAGGGCGCGGGTCCATCGCCGGGACCTCGGCGCTCATGCCTGGCTGTGGAGCCAGGGTGGCTCGGGCGTAGCCTGAGCGGTCCATGGCCTGGGCGAACAGGGTGTAGGCGCGATCCTCCGCCGGGCGCACGATCACGTCGTAGGTCTCGGCTGGGCTGATGCGAAACTGGTCCACGCTAACCGGCTCGACGTCGCAGCCGTCCGCCTGCACCACGTCCAGCTTCAGCCCCGGGATGCGCAGGTCGAAGATGGTCATGGCCGAGGCGTTGATGATGCGCAGCCGCACCCGCTCGCCTGGCGTGAACAAGCCGGTCCAGTTCGACCGTGGCGAAGCGCCGTTGACCAGGTAGGTGTAGGTCGCGCCGCTGACGTCCAGGATGTCGGTGGGCGTCATGCGCATGCGCGCCCACATGCTCCGCTCGCGCCAGGTCGCCGCCAGTCCGTCGCGCTTCAGTTCGTGGGCCAGGTCGCCCACGGTGCGCTGGCCGTAGTTGTAGTAATCGCCCTGCTGCTTGAGGTTGGCGACGATGTTCATCGGATCGGCGTCGGTCCAGTCCGACAGCAGGATCACGTGCTCACGGTCGTAGGGATGCGGTTCGGGCCCACGTGGCAGCAGCACCAGGGCGCCGTGCATGCCCATCTGCTCCTGCATGCCGGAATGGCTGTGATACCAATAGGTGCCGCTCTGCTTGACCGGAAAGCGGTAGGTGAAGCTCGAGCCCGGTGCGACGCCGCGGAACGACAGGCCCGGCACCCCGTCCATCTCCGCTGGAACCCGCACCCCGTGCCAATGGATCGACGTCGGCATCCCCTTCATCCGGTTGGCGAGGTTGATTGTCACCGTATCGCCCTCGCGCCAGTACAGCGTCGGGCCGGGCAGGGAGCCGTTTACCGTGGTGGCCATTACGTGGCGCCCGGTGATGTTGGCCATGGTGTCGTCGACGAACAGGTCGAAGCGATCGCCCGAGAGCTGGGGCGGGGCGGGCGGCGTCGCCGCGTTGGCCCGG
>FSXN01000004.1_pt1 | contig 18522 bp, 18 predicted proteins | sample 1638221 | NCBI WGS metagenome assembly FSXN01 (sample SAMEA3914788, study PRJEB12502) | metagenome | biome: forest; material: soil | place: Canada | collected 2011-07-03 | depth 0.1 m | reverse complement strand
CCCGCACCCAGACCCCATCCAATCCCCATAGGCCGCGGCCGGCATCCCGCGGGTCAGACTTGGAGCCTTCTCAGACACCCGCCGCCCGGGTCGTCCCTCCCGCTTGCGCCTGGCGGGTGTCCAAGAAGCCTGAACCAGAAGCCTGAACCAGACCGGACTCTGATGTTCTTCCGCTAACGCGACTTTCCGGCTGCCGGCTTGGCTCCGGGGATCCACATCGAATGACGGAGCGAACTGGGCTGCTGCGCAGCGCGGCCAAGCCTTTGGGAAATGGGAGAGTTCTCCGCAACATGCGCATTAGCGTTTGCGCCACGCTGGGTCGCCGCGCGTGACGCAGCGCCAAGCGCTGACAGCCTCTGACCGGCTCTCTAGCATTGTTCGAAACGGCAGGGAGGTGATCATGAAGGCGTCGCGGCGTCAGCTGGTTGGCGGCCTAGCAGCGGGCGCGGCGGCGCTGTGGGCCGGCGGAGCTTTAGCCCAGGATGCGGGCTCCGAAGACATCCTGCACGATGTCGACCCAGAACTGCGCCCGGCCGCGGCCCAGATGCTCAAGGCCCCTGCGGGAGGGCCCATGACGCTCGCCGGGGTGGTCGCCTCGCGTGGGCAAGCTCACACCCCGCCTCCCCCTTTGTCTTCGCCATCCTGGGCCCGGCGCGTGATCCCTGGGCCCAACAGCGCGCCGGAACTGGTCGTCTATGTCGTCAACGCCCAGCCGGGCGGCCGGCGCCCGGCGATCCTGCACACCCACGGCGGCGGCTACATCTTCGGCTCCGCCCGCGACAGCCTGCCGATGCTGCAACGCACGGCCGCGGCGCTCGACTGCGTGACCGTGAGTGTCGAGTACCCCTTGGCCCCGGAGACCACCTACGCCGGATCGATGGAAGACAACTACGCCGGCCTAATGTGGCTGCACGCCAATGCCGAGGCGCTCGGCGCGGACCCGGAGCGGATCGCGGTGATGGGCGAGAGCGCTGGCGGCGGCCATGCGGCCCTGCTGGTGCTCACCGCGCGCGACCGCGGCGAGGTGCCCTTGATCTTCCAGTGCCTGGTCTATCCCATGCTGGACGATCGCACCGGCGTCGCCAGCAGCCCAGCCTTGCCGATCGGGAAGTTCGTCTGGACGCCGGAGCTGAACCGCCTGGGCTGGAGCGGCTTCCTGGGCCAGGCGCCGGGCGGCCGAGGCGTGCCCAGCCGCGCCGTGCCGGCTCGATATCTCAGCCTGGCCGGCCAGCCCCCGGCATGGATCGGGGTGGGTGGGCTGGACCTGTTCGTGGACGAGGACATCGACTATGCTCGGCGGCTGATCGATGTCGGGGTGGCGACCGACCTGCTGGTGGTCCCCCGGGCCTATCATGGGTTCGACGACCTTGGCGCGCAGAGCGCTGTGGCCCGTCGCTTCACCGCCGCCAAGCTCGACGCCCTGCGCCGCGCCTTCGCGAGCTGATCTGGTTCACGATGGTATCGCGCCGCCCGCTCGTGCACCTCAAACGAGAACTTGTTCGTACTCTTGCTCGTCATGGCCCCTCCCCCCAGGAGTTGGGTCTCCGGCAACCCGGGGCGGTTCAAGTATCCAGACGGGCCGGAAGCGCTTGGTCGACTAGCGCGAGCTTCCCAAGGCGTCGCGCCGCTTGCTTTCACGAAGTGGCCAGAGACGGCACCTTCTCCCAGCAGCGCATATTCGACCGCAGCCTTGCGCCTTCCTCGGCCGTCATGAAGCCATTGTGCCCTGTCAGGTCGGTCTTCACATAACCTGAGCTGACCGAGTTGATCACGTGGGGCGTATCACGCAGCTCCTCAGCAAGCTGGACGGTCAGCATGTTCAGCGCAGCCTTGGATGCATTGTAGCCGATCGGCCGGCCCGAATAGCAGGGCGAGGACAGACTCTCTTGAAGCGCCGACACCGGCGAGGCGGCTTTCCCGAATGGTACGGCTCGGCGGGATGGCCGAGCCGTACCGAACGCTTGAATGCGTTCGGCTGAGCCGCTTTCCCAAAAACGGCCTGTAGGAGATGGAGAAGCGGAACTTCGGTCCATTCCCCAGACGGCCGGATCGGGAGCGGTGCCGATCTACTGAACGTTAGAGGCGACGAGTGCCAGCGTGGCCGGCAAGCAAGCTCCTCAAGTTAGCGCATATAGGTATCCCCTCCCCTAGCTCAGCCCCCTCACCAAGGAGGTTCATTTCGCCTGACAGTGCCGACGGGCGGACTCCGACGCTGTTGAGGGTCAATCGACTGAGACGGCCGACTCAGTCTTGTTGGCCAACTCGTGGGCGAAATCCCAAATAAGCTTGGCCACTTCCATTGGGGCCTCCAGCGGGGACAGGTGGCCGACGCCTGCAAGGACCTGAAGCTGCGCCTGCGGGATCCGTGGCAGAAGCTCTTGCTTCAGCATCTCGATACGATCGACTCGATCAAGGTCTCCGGAGATGACGAGGGTTGGCTTGTTGATGCCCCCAACAGCGCTGGTGATATCCTCCTGGCTGGTGGATAATGGCCATGCAGCCTTGGCCGCAGGCGCGCCCGCGAGGCTATCGGCGATAACCCTCTCGAGATCGTCGGAATTCAGGCCGTTCGCCGTCAACATCTGGTTGACCGTCGCGATTATGCTTTCCCGGCTGGCGTAGGCCGCAACCATGCGTTCACGCACTTCAAGCGGAAGATTCATCGGCGACGGTGGGGACGGCGCGACCAATACGACGCCGGCCAGTCCTTCTGGGCGGCGAGAGGCGATCAGCTGCGCCACCTTCCCGCCCATGGAGTGGCCGACCAAAATGTAGCGGTCCAAGCCGAGCGCCTGGATCACGCCAAGCGCGTCGTCTGCAAGGCCCGCCAATCCATAACCAACAGTGGGCGCGTCCGACTGCCCCCAGCCGCGCTGATCAACGGCGATTGTCCGAAAGCCTGGCGCCAACTGCGCGACCACGTGATCCCAAGTGCGGGACGAACCACCCCAGTAATGCAGGAACACCAGGGCAGGCGAGCCGCTTCCCCGTTCTTCAATGTGAATCTTAATCCCGTTCGATGCGATGTTCATGGCATCGGTCCCTTTCTCACAAGCGTCGCTGCCGTACGGCTCGCCTGACGACAGAGATAGACCGCGCAACTGGACGCTATAATGAGCGATTTGATATCCTCAGCCGATAGCAAAAGGATCGGATCGAGGCGGTGGATCGTTTCAATAGCATGGCAGTGTTTGTCGCCGCGATCGAGGAAGGCAGCCTCAGCGCTGCGGCGCGCCGCTTCGGTCTATCCGCGTCGATGGCGGGAAAATACGTCTCGGGACTTGAAGCTGAGCTGCAAGTCCGTTTGCTGCAGCGAACCACACGCAAACTCAGCCTGACTGAGGTCGGGCAGACCTATTATCGGCGTTGCAAGCAAATCCTAGAGCAAGTCGATGAAGCTGACCGCGAGGCGCGCGAGACGCAGTCGACCGTCAGCGGCGTGCTGCGCGTGGCGGCCCCCGCAACCTTCGGAGCGCTCCACCTGGGCGAAATCGTGACCCGCTATCTGGCGCAGCACCCAGCGGTCAGCGTTCATGTTCTACTTAGCGACCGCTATGTCGATTTGCTGGAAGCAGGGATCGATGTGGCGATCCGTATTGGACGGCTGCAAGATTCCGACCTCGTCGCACGACGCCTGGCGCCCTGCCGTATGCTATTTTGCGCATCGCCCGCCTTCCTTGATCGCCACGGTATTCCGCAAACCATCGAAGATCTGAGGCGCATGCCGCGGCTTGCATTCAGCGACGCAGTCTCCCCGGGCGACTGGACGATTTCGGATCCAGGTGGAGAATTGCACACGATAGATGGGCCAGTTCGCCTCTACGCAAATAACACCCAGATGCTCCTCTCCGCGGCCTTGACCGGCTCTGGCGTCGCCTATGGGCCAAGCTTTGTTTTTGCGGATCGGATCGCCACCGGTGAGCTGGCGAAGCTATTGCCTGATTACAGAACTTCGGACCTCGCTATCCACGCCGCCTTTCCAACAGCCCGCCACGTATCGGCCAAGGTGCGCGAATTCGTCGATCTGTTGTCAGCCAACTTCGGCCCCGCCCCGCCATGGGATTCGCCGATCAGCGTAAGGAAAGTGTGAAAACTGCACCCGCGCCATCTTGATTCCGAGCTGGCTCTTCTCCCGTTAATCAGGATCAAAACTTGACCTGCCCCTTCAAGAACGCGCCTACTGAGCGGCGGCTCGGGGCTATCCCTTGCCTGTGGGACGGAATGAAGTCTTGCGGGCTGAGCCGCTGCGGCCCCCTGAATTCCACAGTGTGACAAGAGCCGGCCACGGGTCTCAAAGCTGAGTGTCTGAACTCCGCGCTCGGGGTTGTTCCGACATGTCTCAGTGATCACCAAGTCAACGCGGCCGCCACTAGGCGTAGTAGTCTGGCGCCTTCTTGAGACTCTTCCAAGCTTCGGGATCATGGCCGGTGACCACCATTGCCCCCCGCTTCTCAGCCAGAGCGCGTAGCTTTCTGACGGACGCAACCGTCTCGATTGACGAGGCCATCAGCCCCGGCAGCGCCATATCGTTCCAGTGGTCGAACGTGTAGGCCGCATCGCAGGTCAGGATTACCGATCCCGTTTCAGGGAGCGTCACCATGAACGATTGGTGCCCCACCGTGTGCCCTGGAGTCGGTATGATGGTCAGGACGCCGTCGCCAAAGAAATCGACTAATTCATCTTCTGGCCCATCCAGGAACTGCCATCTCAGACCCGGCCGGCCAAAATCAGCACTCACGTAAGCGCCCGCGGCCGGCCAATCTGGTGCATGGGCGTAGTCATATTCGCGCTTTCTAACAACGTGTGTGGCGTTGGGAAACCGACCGATCGATCCGGTATGATCGAGGTGCAAATGCGAGAGGACGACATACCGAATATCGTTAACATCAACCCCAAGGCGATCGATTTGCGCCACGCAACCATCGCACTCTGTCATGATTGGCCAGTAGACGTCCGTGACCTTTCCCCAATAGCCGCGAGGATCCGAGGCCGTTTCCGCAGCGTTTCCACCGTCGATCACCACATGGCCCTTCGGATGCATTAGCAGGAAAAATGGCACCGGAATAAGATAGTTTGGATCCCCATCCTTATTCATCCTAATGAAGCACTCTCTGCACCTGAGCGCACCCGAACTAAACATGTACAGCCGAATCGAATTTCGCACCGAAATCTCCAATTTTGCGCACGTTTAATTTTCGGATAATTGCTTTATGAGCGCCCTAGCGCGAGTAAGATCTACGCTTGAATCACCTTCGGGAAACTGAGCATATATTGAGGTGAGCAGATTAAATGCATTATCTCGGCATCCTTCGCGGCGATAGAGGCTGGCCATACTAATGGCGGTGCGAAGCTGCCATGCGGGCATGCCCCAAAATCGGGCCTGACCAATAGATTTTTGAAACAGCTCCTCCCCCATAGCCTTTCCGTTCTCGGCGCCGCTCAGGACCAGAAGATCGCCTTTGATGCGCAGAATTTCGGGGAGACACCACCCTTCTTCGTAGCGACGGCAACGCGACAGGGCTTCGTCGATCTCTTTGAGGCCATCGCCCGGCCGATTGGCGACCCCCAGCAATTCTGCATACTCAGCAAGGTAGTAGGTGTAGCGAAGGACAAAGCCAGTCGCGCGAAGCTCCTCCAGCGCCGCGGCCACGCCCAGCAGGCCGTCATCGAGTTGGCCACGCCGCGCCGCCAGGATGCCCGTGAAATAGCGGCCCCAGGCGCTCCACGGTCCAAGCCCATGCGCGGCTGAATGGTCCGCCAACATTGAGACAAACCGTTCGGCCGCCGTCAGATCGCCCACTAGGAATGCGGTTGGGCAAGCCGCCGTGCTCAAGGCGTATCCCAGTGAAAGGGCGTGGTTGATCGATTGAGCCTCATTGATCGCAAGGCTCGCATTCGCCATCGCTTGGTCGGAAAATCCCTGGAGCCACAGGATTGCCGACAAAGGGACCCGGGCGGCCACGCGCTGGTCGTACTGGAAACGAACATAGTCGGACCGGCGCGTAGGAGCGACATAGGTCCTTAGCATGCCTTCCACATGTTCACGCGCCTCGCCTTGTCGACCGAGCATATGCAGGGCGAACCCGAGCAATCGATCACCTGCCCTCGCATCACTGGGGTTCCTGGAGTCCTCCGCGATCTTCCGGAATATCTCGGCCCGCCCTAAAGCGGTCCAGAAGTTGCCTTGGTTAAAAGTCGAGACGAAGAGGCCCCATAGCGCCCGCAGCTGATAATCGACGTTGTTCAGACTTGTCGCCAAGGCAAAGGCTTTATGCAGAGCCTCTTCGATCTGCGGCCCGGGCCCTTGGGTGTAAATGAGGGAGAGGCCAAGGGCGGCCAGCAACTTCATCCGCCGATAGGCCTGAGCGCTTGTGGTCAAGGTCAGAGCATCCATTCGCTCGAGTGCCCTGCCAACAGATTCACTGCATTCGTTGAGCAGCGAGAGGTGCATCCAAAGAGGCACCGCAGCTGCCGTTAGGGTTGCGGTAAATTCCGGATCGCCTTCAGGGGATAGGGACCACAAAAGCGCGGCCCGAATGTCGTCTATCATGGGCCCGTAAAGGGCCACCCAGGTAGAAGCATCCATCTCATCCCAATCCATCTCGGCCTGGGTGAGTACATCGACCACGCGCTCCGCATGGCGCCTGGAAACATCACGGAATTGTCCCGCCTCCTGCAGCTTAAAGAGAGCATAAGCTCGTGTACTGTCCAGAAGACGGCAGGTGACAACCTGACCTGTTGCATCGATCTGGACCAACGATTTGTCAGACAGGCTTGCGACGCAATCCATGACGGCATTGCCACTAAGCCCGGCCCCCATTGCAACGGCAGCTGCGCTCTCGAAGGTGAAGGCCGCTCTGTAGATTGACACGGCGCACAGCACCTTTTGCTCATCGGTGCTGAGGAGACTGAAGCTCCACTCGAGAGTTGCGTGGAGGGTTTGGTGTCGCGGGAGCGCCGTTCGGCGCCCCTCGCTCAGCAACAGAAGCCGATCATCCAGCATTTCTGCGAGGCGACGCACCCCAAAGACATTGACCCGCGCGGCGGCGAGTTCGATAGCCAGAGGGAGCCCATCAAGACGCCGGCATAGATCAACCACGAACGGCGCATTTTCGTCGGAAAGTTCAAAGGATTCGCTGATCGCGCGCGCCCGCTCGGCAAAGAGCTGGACGGCTGGCGACACGCGAGCCTCGTCTGCGCGAATGCCGGCCACATCGTCTGGCACATCCATCGGCGCCAGCCGGTAGATCCACTCCCCCCCCACACGCATGGCCTCCCGGCTTGTGGCAAGGATGTGGATGTCGGGCGCTCCCCGGAGGACGACTTCAACGAGCGACGCGGACGCACCGATCACATGCTCGCAGTTATCCAACAGGATGAGCATGGATTTCGCCCGCAAGTGGGCCACAAGCGCCGGTATCGGATTTCCGGACGTTATGGACAACCCTAGCGCCGAGGCGAACGCGCTTGGGACGAGTTGATCGTCATTAAGCGGAGCCAGATCGATGAACTGCACCCCATGCCGATAGCGATCGGCCAATTTCCGGGCCGTGGCCACAGCGACGGTCGTCTTGCCGATCCCGCCAGGTCCAACGACCGTGACGAAGCGATACCTACCAAGATGGTCGGAGAGAGCGTCGATGGCGCCGTCGCGTCCGATCACCCGAACGAAGTGCGCTGGCAGAGTCGAATTCGCCCGCGGCGACAGCGGTGTATCGTCGCCGCTGATCTGGCGGGAGACGGGCGCGGTGAAACAGTAACCGCGTCCGGACAGATTGACGATATAGCGTGCGCCGTCTTGATCCTCGCCAAGGGCCTTGCGCAGCGCTGCGACATGCACCCGAAGATTCGCCTCTTCGACGTGGGTATTTGGCCACACGGCGGCGATCAGCTCCTCCTTACTGATGGTCTCCCCATGGCGGCTGACCAGGGTGATAAGGATCTCGATCGCGCGGGCGCCGAGTCGTATCGGGCAGTTGTTCGCGAACAGCGCCTTGCGCTCTGGTAGCAGCTTGAAGGGGCCAAACGCTAAAACGACGTCAGAGCCACCGGGCGGCGCGACCCTCACGGGATGCTCTTCCATAGACGTCTGGGCATTGCCGCCCTTGGCGGTTGCAGGACCGTGCGACAAACGGGACGCGACCTGACAAGAGCCGAGGCGCCCTGCCGAGCTTTAATCAAAGAAAGGCAGGCCGTGGCGATCGCATCCATTTCACCTCGTCCAACTGGGTTTTGACCGCTTCGCCGAAACAATTTTTTAGCCACTATCAGAGCCGAACGTCCAGCGGTGCTGGAAAATCGCAAGGCAACCCGCCACAGGCCGATGACCACAAGATCTTCGGTCCATCACGATGGTGTATCTCAATACCAAGCCGTTCGCACGCGGAGGGCAAGACTGGCGGGCCTTTCGAACGTGAAGTTTTGTCAACAGGCGCGCGCGATCGCCGGTCAAGCACCGCGCCCCCTGGGCGGGCGAACGAGCTCTCCGAAATCTCAGGCTTGTTAAAATTTGCAAAATGGGCGGTTCGCATAGGGCACGATATCGATGAACCAAAGAATGTCCGCCAACTTAGCGCCGGCAGAACGGACGTCGGCACCCGCTGGCCATGCGCACAACCGCCGGTCACTGACGAAAATACATCGCACCAAGTCTTTGGCAGCCTTACTAAACAGAGGCGTGAAAATGACGCCGGCAGCGGGCCGCTGAGCGGCGGAAAGAGCCTGAATTCAGGACCGCCGCTTTAATCCAGTTTCGATTTCGTTGCGATGATCAGCGCTTCGGCAATTATCAGGGACGACCCCCGATGATCATCCACAATTAGAACGCTATTGCCGGATCCGGCTGGGGCGATATCTACCGCAGCGGGAACCAAAGCAACAGGTTTACCTGATTGCAGAAACGTGGAGATGAGCCTTGCGGCGGCCGACGAATTGTCCCGAATAGCTCCCGATTGGCCGACGCAGAAGGCCCCGTCGAAATCTTCCGCGTAGATCTGGTCCAGTCGAAGGGTGTCATTCACCTCCTCGCGGGCGGCTCGATCCGCTCGGAAACGTCGCATCAAGGCCGTGTCCACCTCATCATCGCGCGAGAGGCGAGTCCACGGAAAGCCGCCCTCGGGGGAGGCGAGCACAATCCTTTGGCCGCTGTCGCGAAGGGTGAAAAATGGACCGAGAAAGCAATCAAGCCGGGATCCGGTCGCGCCGCCAGGCTCCGCTGGGTCGGCAAGCGGCAAAAGGATCATCAACAACGACAATAAAATATCTCCCCAATGCATCCCCAGGAAACATTTTCCGCATTTTATCTACGTCAATATCTCAACAACCGCAATTTTACTCACATTTAATCCAGCAATGCCGTCGGATTAACCGCATATTTAATACCCTATCTTGCAGTTTAATTCAATCAACTAGGAAGATCCGATGGCGGGGCGAGCGCGAACACGCAAGTGTGTCTGCAGCCGCTCCGCCAAAGGCTTGAAAGGAAATTCAGGGATGAGACGGCCGCCTCACAGGTGTTCTTGGAACCACGATATGGCGGCGTTCGAGGACACGTCGAAATCTTCCAGATAGGGGTCGAAGTGACCGCCTTTGATCATCACCAAGCGCTTGGGCTCCAGCGCCCGTTCATAGGCCTGTAACGCCAGATCGGTGACGGCGATGTGATCGTGATCTGCGACGACCATCAGCAACGGGGTCGGCGAAACGCGATCCACCCAAAGTCCGGGCGAGTACATGCGCGCCCAACGGGTCGAGCGCAGCGTGACGTGGTTTTCCCAGACGCCTGCCGGCACGGGCTGGAGGTAGAAGGTGACAGCATCCGCCGCCTTGTAAGATGGGCGGCTCGTCGCCTCCTCGCTGACGATTATTTGGGTTTTCGGCGGCTCACCTTTGAGTTGGGCGCGCTCATCCTCAGCAAAGGCGGCCTCAAGCTCAGCGATGGATTCGGGCGGCACCCGCCGCTGGCCGGCCGCGTAGCCATCAATGGTCGGCACCTGGGCGACAACCGCCTTGAGGCGTCGGTCAGTGGCGCCGAGAACGATGGAGTGCCCTCCGGCGAAGCTTGTGCCCCACAACCCCACTCTGGCCTCATCCACTTCGGGGCGTGATTGCAGATAGGATATGCAGCGACGCCAGTCGGTGATCTGCTGCCATGGATTGATGTCTTGGCGCGGCTCGCCACCGCTGTCGCCCCAGCCACGGTGGTCATGCAGCAGCACCGCGAACCCAGCGTTGGCGAACGCCTCGGCGAACCGCTCCAGACCGTGGTGCTTGGTACCGCCATATCCATGCGCCATAGTAATGCCAGGCAACCGCGAATTTTGATTGTCCGGGGTGAAGAACCAGGCGCTCAATTCGACTCCGCCCTCGACGGGGAAAGTCACGTTTTCCTTCTTTGTCATAACGATTACCTTTTTTGAGTCAGGTTAGTCCGTGAGGCCGCCGAGGAATCCCGCGAGGTCTAGTTCGACGTCGCGGGTCTGGAACCCATGCTTCAAAGCAGCCTGGATGCGGCGGGCGGCCTGGGGTTTTTGGACGCCTTCACCGAACATCTCGGAGTCGCGCCGGTAGTCGTCGATGGAGGCCAGCGCGTAGGCGTTGACCCGCTCCTTGACCATGGCCTGGCCCATAGCCGGGAACCCGGCGATCCGATGGGCGAGACTGGCGACGAATGGCGTAAGTTCAGCGGCCGGCAACGCCCGATTGATCCAGTTGTAACGCTCCGCCATATCCGCGTCATAGTCGTTGGCGCTGAGCATCACCTCAAGCGCCCGCCCCCGTCCCATACGGCGCACTAGGTGCTGAAGGCCGCCGGCCCCTGGTAGAACGCCCATGCCCCCCTCGTTCTGATTGAACAGCGCCGTCTCCTTGGCGGCGAAGGCCATGTCGCACGACAGAACGAACTCGCTACCAGCGCCGCGGGTCCGCCCCTCCACCATAGCGATGGTCACAGCCTTGGTCTGGCACAGTCGACGGAACATCAGGCCGATGGACGCCTCGCCCGTAAGCTTGGCCGCCCTCTCCCTGTACTCGCGCACCTTGGTGACATCGACATGGGGTATGAAGAAATCGGGATCAGCGCTGGAGAACACCACCACTTGGTAAGGAGCGCCTTTGTCCAGCACCTCGATCAGCGACACCAAGTCGCCCACAAGCTCAGGCCCGATTAGATTCATAGGCGGCGCTGATATTTCTACGAAGAGCACTGCCCCTTCCGCGCGCGTTTTCAGAGTCTCGTAGCTTAGGGACATGCTTGCCTCGCTTGTGGAACTACAGCACTGGGGCGGACAGCGCGCAAAAATCCGGCAGCAACTTTGCCCTGGGCGGCTGCCGCAGCTTCCCCACCATGCGCCTACCGCCGCGTGGAAAATTGCACGTCAGCACTCAAATTGAAGGTGTCGAGCATCCCTGTAATCGGGATGCGATTGGGAGCCCGCTTCATCCAAGGCCGCGATGGGCATGCAGCGCTCGGCATCCCCATAATATATGAAGAGGCTCAGGCCTTTCGCATGCGGCGCCAGGCGCCCGGCGCTACACCCGTGGCCTTCGAAAATACGCGAGAGAAGTGGCTGGGGTCGGAGAAGCCACAGGCGACCGCGATCTCAGCGAGCGTCTCGCTCTGCTGCCCCAGCTTATCCTTAGCTAACTCGACCCGACGCTCGAGCAGCCATCTGTGGGGCGGCCGCCCGGTGGCGTTGCGAAACGCTCTGGAGAAATGGCTGACAGAGAGGCCGCATTGATCTGCGATCTCGGCGAGACTGGGGTCACGGCCGAGGTTGGCCTCAATGAAATCCTTGGCCCGCCGCTCCTGCCATGGAGCGAGCCCCCCAAGGCTAGTGCGGCCGTCTAACGGCGACCCTGCGTAGGCGGCCAGCAAATGCGCATGAACGGCCAGGGCCAGATGGTCCAGGATGAGTTGATTGGCGGCTGCCCCCTGCTCGATCAAGGGCGCGACACAGGCCGCCAAGTGGTAAAGTATCGGATCGGGGGCCGCGAACTCCGGCCGCTTCAACCCCTCAGGTCGCCGCCGACCCAGGTCAGCCGCCAACTCGTCCAGAGTCGCCTTGGAGATGTGGATCCGCACATTGTCGAACGCGGAATGGTAGGAGGCGACTGGGTCGGACTCCATATGAAATAGAAAAAGCCCACCCTTTTTGATCGGACGGACAGGCGTTTCCCGGCCACCAAGCCAAAGCTGCGCATCATCCAGGTCGCGCATCATCATCTGTACGACGTAGGCGTCTTGAGGCGCAGGGCTCTTTGTCCTGCCGTGATCCGGTAGATCGCATCGGATTCGGCTGAAGCTCATTGGCGCCGACGTCCCCACCGAAGAGAGCAAGGTAGGCGTGGAAAGCCGAAATCGGTCGCTAATTTCCGCTTCGAATACGTCTCGTCTTTCCATAGGCCGCCACCCAGCGCCTCATGTCGACGACGCGCTACATCATCCGAAATCAGCCGGCTGGGCGACCACGCCTAGCCGCCCGTGCTGATCATACCTAGCGCTGTTGGAGATCGGCCGAAATTGTCTAAATCGATCGTTCTCTTATGAAACGGTCATCGTATGCTCCGCTCCAGCGAAAAGACCGGCGCGCTCCCATCGTACAGACCGCTTGGGTTTGCGCTGGCGGCTGAGACCGGTGGCACCCTTTTTTTGATGGATGAACTTGTCCCATGGAGAAAACCGACTGGAGCGAGGCTCCCTGCCCGTTTGCGCGGTCCATCAGCCTACTCGGCGAGTGGGGTGCCCTTTTAATCGTGCGCGAGGCGTTTGGCGGCACAACCCGCTTCGACGATTTTCAAAAGAAGCTCGGCATGTCGCGAAACCTCTTGACTTCGCGACTGAGAACGCTGGTCGACGGCGGAGTGCTGGAACGACGCCCCATCAGTCCGCGCAGCCGGCGTCATGAATATGTGCTGTCCGAAATGGGAGAAGATCTGATCACCACGGTGGTGGCGCTGCGCCAGTGGGGGGATCGCTGGCTCTTCAAGCCTGCGCTGCATCCAGCGGAAATGATTGACGCGGTGGACGGAACGACGGTTCAAACCTTGGCCGTACGGTCGACCAAGGGTCGCCTTATGGCGCGCAAGGATTTGCGCCTTCAGAGCACCAACCACCCAAGGCCGCAGGCGACTCCTGAAACCCGCACCCCACTACGGTTGCGTCGAACGTGATCTGGATTGCGCTACGCATTTCTTCAGCTTACAAAAGTTCAATAATAAGACCTTTGGGGCTGATATGCGCGCGGCGTTCATCACAGGTTACGGCGACAACAGCGTCATCAACTACGGCGATCTTCCCGAGCCAACCGTCGGTCCGGATGAAGCACTGATCGAGGTGAGGGCTGCAGGGCTCAATCCCGTCGAGCCCGCCATGCGCCAAGGGATGTTTCAAGCCGCATTTCCCTTCGCATTTCCTCAGGTCATGGGGTTCGACATATCCGGTGTGGTGATCAGCGCACCGCCGACTTCCAGCTTTGTCGCGGGCGACGAGGTCTACGCCCGCCTGCCTAGCCACACCCAGGGGGCCTATGCGGAGCGCGTCGCGGCGCCGATCGCCCTTTTGGCGGCGAAACCCAAAGAGGTCGGCCACGTGGAGGCGGCCAGCCTGCCTACCGTAGCCTTGACGACGTGGCAGGCATTCGTCGAAAGGGCGAAGCTAGCGAAGGGCGAGAGCGTCCTCATTCAGGCCGGCGCGGGCGGCATAGGCTCCTTCGCCATTCAACTTGCGAAACATCTTGGCGCCGTGGTTACCGCTACGGCGGGTCCATCGAACCAGACGTGGATGACTGCCCTCGGGGCGGATCGCACCATTGACTACACCCTGGAAGATTTCGAAACCGCAGGGCCCTATGACATCGTCTACGACGGCGTTTGCGGTCCGTTGGCGGCGCGCGGCATCGCGTGCCTGAATCCTGGCGGCCGCTATGTAGGCCTAGTGCGAATGGCCGACGCCCGAGCGTACCAAGAAATGGGCCTGCCCAGGGAAGCCGCCGAAGCAATGGCCGCTGGCATAAAGCCACTTGTGGAACAGGCCACAGCGAGAGGGGCGCTATTCCATGGAATTCTGACCCGACCCGATCGCGCGCAGCTCGCAGACATCGCAAAGGTCGTTGATACAGGCGCGATCAAACCAACCGTCACGCAAACCTACGCCCTGTCGGATTTGGCGGGGGCGTACGAGGCCCTGGCGACGGGCCGAACCCGTGGCAAGCTAGTCATCGTTCCATAACCGGCGGGATCGGGGAGACGCCAATCCATTCCGAATGTGGAGAGGTTGGCGCGCCTGAGGCGGCTGGGTAATCTAGGCCGCCTCAGCGTTTGCATCCTTGCTGATAATCAATGCGAACGCGGCCCGCGATCGACGCCTCAATTGTTTATACGCGACGCTGGCACAGCGACCCACGGGCCTTGAAGATCATGACCGAAGACGCCGGCCTCCTATTGAAAGAACGCCGCTGACCTTTTTCACTTTGCCTGCTCAAAACCTGCAGGCGGCCCGCTTGAGCGCCGCCCTGAATCCTCCCACACCAAACCACAGCAACAGCGTAGTAGCGTAAATTTTTGTAAATTTCGGCTTATATTTCCCGCAATAAGCCATTGAGTGCGGCATCGTCCAGATATTAGACATTCCCCACAGTCGGGGCGTCACATCGCCGGCCACGCCAGACCGCTACTCCTGAACGATGCTTTCGTACAATTAGCCCACACATCAACAATAAGCTTGAACTGCAGAAGATAGCTTCCAGCCAACGAATTGGAAGACTTCCGCAGGAGTTCCGATGTCCTCGCTGCCCCCCCCTCTGCCTCTGAAGAAAAGGCCGGCGGAGCGCTTATGCTGGTTGAGGAGATTTCCCACCGCGTGCTGAACCAATATACGCGGGCTATCTCTTCCATGAGCTTGGCCGCAGCCCGCGCTACTGATCCGATCGCGCGCAGGATCTTGATCGAGACGGCGCAGGAACTGCGCGCTCATGCGGAGGCCCACCGGGCTCTTCAGGCGCCGCGGAGCGGCGAGATGCTGGACCTTGGTGAGTATCTTGGACGCATCTGCGTCGCCATTTCGGCCTCCACCCTGGCGGACGCCGGCATCCATCTGACTCTGATTCAAAATAGAATTGGATTGTCCTCCGACCGCTGCTGGCGCGTCGGCCTGATGGTTTCCGAATTGATCACCAACGCCAGGCGTCACGGGCTGCATGGAACGGGTGGAGAGATCGTCGTCGAACTGGCGAGCAGCGGCGACAAAATTTTCTGCAGAGTTACGGACGACGGTTGTTCCAGCACGGCGCCGTCGATGGGCCGTGGCCGCACCTTGATCGAGACCCTGGCGGACGACTTGGGCGGCTCAGTGAACTGGACGTTTGCACCGGCAGGGGTCAGCGTCCTTTTAACCATCCCTGCGCGACAGCAATGATCAGCACCAAGGCGCGAGTGAGAGGACTCCCCCTGGGAGCTGCACGATGCTGTCGTGCCCCAGCCCCACGGGAGGAACACCTCAAGGACTGCATCATCGACGCCTTCTACAAAGGCATCAACACAAGCCTGAGATCACCTTCGGCAACGTCAAGCCGGATGTGCTGCGCTGTAGAATCCGCACTTCAGGCGGGGCAATTTGTGCGATGTAATCCCGCAATCCAATTGGAGCGACCAGACCGCCATAGATTCGAGGCTGGGAAAATCCCAGCCTCGATATTCTTCGAACTGAATGGAGCCCCCTCAGCGCTTCACTCCCCCGCCCTCGTGGACAAACCCAGCGCAGTCGCCACACCCGCCCCATAAGCCGGATCGGCGCGGGCGCAGTTGGCGGCGTGACGCTGCTTGATGTGATCGGCCGCATCTCCCATGGCGCGGGCCGTATTGTCGAACAGTGTCTGCTTCTGCGCCGGCGTCATCATCCTGAAGAGATTGCCAGGCTGCTCCCAATGGTCGTCATCGACCCGGTGGTCCCAGCGGTCGGCGCCTCCGGAAAGCGGCATCGGCGGCTCTACAAAATCCGGTTGGTTAGCCCAAAGCCCTTGGGTGTTTGGATGATAGGTGATCGTGGAGCCGAGGTTGCCATCGGTACGCATCAAGCCGTCCCGGTGATAGCTCATGTGCAGGCAGCGCGGCGCGTTCACAGGGATGAGGTGGGCGTTCACACCCAAGCGGTGCCGGTGCGCGTCGCCATAGGAAAACAACCGTGCTTGCAACATCTTGTCGGGCGAAAAGCTGATGCCAGGCACGACGCTGGCGGGGCTGAAGGCCGCTTGCTCGACCTCGGCGAAGAAGTTGTCCTGATTGCGGTTCAACTCCAGTTCGCCCACCTCGATCAGCGGATATTCGGCCTTGGGCCAGACCTTGGTCAGGTCGAACGGGTTGTGCTTGTGAGAGTGGGCCTCGACATCGGTCATCACCTGAATGAACAAGGTCCATTTTGGATACTCTCCGGCTTCGATGGCGGTGAAGAGGTCGCGCCCATGGCTCTCGCGGTCGCGGGACACCAAGTCGGCGGCGTCGGCGTCCGACAGATTTTCGACCCCCTGCTGAGTGCGAAAATGAAACTTGACCCACACCCGCTCGCCAGAACTGTTGATCATCGAGAAGGTGTGGCTGCCGAATCCGTGCATATGGCGAAAGCTTTTGGGCAGGCCTCGCTCCGACATCACGATGGTCACTTGGTGCAACGCCTCTGGAAGTAGTGACCAGAAGTCCCAGTTGTTGCTTGCGGAGCGGAGCCCTGTGCGCGGATCGCGCTTGATGGCGTGGTTCAGGTCCGGAAAGCGCAACGGATCACGGAAGAAGAAAACCGGTGTGTTGTTGCCCACCAAATCCCAATTGCCCTCCTCGGTGTAGAACTTGACCGCAAAGCCGCGGATGTCCCGCTCTGCGTCAGCCGCGCCGCGCTCGCCCGCCACCGACGAGAACCGCATGAAAAGATCGGTCTTCTTGCCGACGGCGGAGAACAACGCGGCCTTAGTATAGCGGGTGATGTCGTGGGTGACGGTGAATGTTCCGAATGCGCCCCAGCCTTTGGCGTGCATTCGCCGCTCGGGAATCACCTCGCGATCAAAGTGCGCCAGTTTTTCCATCAACCAAACGTCTTGAAGTAGAGCCGGGCCACGCGGGCCTGCGGTGAGGATATTGGTGTTGTCGGCGACGGGCGCGCCGGCCGCCGTAGTGAAGCGGGGGGTCTTATGATCGGTCATCGCAACAGCCTTTGGAAAACACCTCTCCAAAGAGATCTATTAGAGAGCCATCAGCCGCAATTGCACTTTAAGAGCGGCTATTGAAAAAACAGGCGGCCTTTCCGCCCGTTTCAGTTTTGAACTTTGATCACCGACGAACGAGAAAGCTCAGCCAGGCGAGGGTCGCGCCTGGCTGAGCCTCTTGTCCTCACGGCTGCGGCTTTTGGCGCCGCGTTCAAACCTAATTGTGATCCACGGCCTTCATGATCACGGCTGCAACTTCCTTGGGGTGGGACAGCATAGCGACATGGCTGGAGGGGAGCGAAATCGTGTCCGCGCCGAGCGTCTTAGCCATGATGGCTTCAAGCTCAGGCGGAATAGCGCGATCCTGGCTCGCAATGATGTACCACGAGCGCTTGCCACGCCAAGCCGCAGTGGTAATGACGCCGCCAAGAGACTTAGCGTTAGTGGGCGACTGGGCGGCGAATAGCACCAACTTCTCTTCGGGGGACAGGTCCTGAGCGAAATCTTCGAAGACGCCTTCCCTGGAGAGCTTCAGGAACCCTTGGGCGTCCGGCTTCAGTTGCGCGCCCATTGGAGCCGGCGGGGCACCGCTTTGCATGGAGCCGGCGGATTGACCGGCGTCCGGGGCGAAGGCCGCCACATACACGAGGCCGCTCACCTTAGGATCGTTGCCGGCTTCGGTGATCACCGCGCCGCCATAGGAGTGGCCGACCAGGATGGTCGGGCCGGTTTCCAGGGCCAGCGCCCGCTTCACCGTGGCGACGTCGTCGTCCAGGGTAGTCAAAGGAAGTTGCACCGCCGTGACATTGACGCCCCTGGCGACCAACAGCGGAATTACCTTCGACCAACTGGATCCGTCGGCCCAGGCGCCGTGCACCAAAATCACATTTGCTTGTCTGCTCATCGCATTTTCCTTTGCTGATGCTGTAGAGGGAAAGACTGCGCTCATGGCGAGGCTCAGGCTCGCCGCCAGAAGCGCCATCGCGCTCTTAATGATCATTGTTCACGGTCCCGGGTTTGAGCTTTGGTTGAGATTGCGGTTCGCGAACAGAGCAAGGCGTTTTGTCAATGCTTCAGCAGCGCGCAAGCACGATCGCCTTAGCGACCGCGCGCTTATTTCAAAATCCGACGATTATTGGATGCCCATGCCAATGCGGGACAGCGCACGCAACCGCGCAAATCTAACTCAACCTAAGCCTGCCACATCCTCGCCTTCCCTCGGTAGCGTTGGTTAGGGCGTAAGCGCCCGGTGACGACCGCCTTTCGCGGGAGGGATTGGATCGGCTAGCGGTCGGGCTCTGGACGCTGGCGATAGTGTCCATGAGCGAGGCTTGAT
>FSXN01000866.1_pt1 | contig 18926 bp, 17 predicted proteins | sample 1638221 | NCBI WGS metagenome assembly FSXN01 (sample SAMEA3914788, study PRJEB12502) | metagenome | biome: forest; material: soil | place: Canada | collected 2011-07-03 | depth 0.1 m | reverse complement strand
CAGCTTGGGCCGCCAATGGAACTTGACAAAGGTGGCCTTGTCCTCGTCGTCGAGCAGCCGGAAGGTATTGACGCCGAAGCCCTCCATCATGCGCAGGGAGCGCGGGATGGCGCGGTCCGACATGATCCACATGATCATGTGCATGCTTTCCGGCGTCAGGGAGATGTAGTCCCAGAAGGTGTCGTGGGCGGTCTGCGCCTGCGGAAACTCCCGGTCCGGGTCCTGCTTCGCAGCATGGATCAGGTCCGGGAACTTGATCGCGTCCTGGATGAAGAAGACCGGGATGTTGTTGCCGACCAGATCGAAGTTGCCCTGCTGGGTATAGAATTTGACGGCGAAGCCGCGGACATCGCGGGGCAGGTCCGCCGAGCCCTTGTTGCCGGCGACGGTGGAGAAGCGGGTGAAGACCGGGACCCGGTCGCCGGGCCGCTGCAGGAAGTCGGCGGCGGTGATGTCGGAGCAGTCCTCCAGGCATTCGAAGAAGCCGTGGGCCGCGGAGCCCCGGGCGTGGACCACGCGTTCGGGGATCCGCTCGTGGTCGAAATGGGTAATCTTCTCGCGCAGGATGAAGTCCTGCAGCAGGACGGGTCCGAGCGCGCCGGCCTTCAGGGAGTTCTGGTTGTCCGCAATGGGCACCCCCTGGTTGGTGGTCAGCTGGGTCTCGGGACTGGCGGCCTGCTGGTGGGTCTCCCCCCCTGGTGCGACCAAGGTCTGGATGTCGGCGGCGGTGTTCGCGTCAACCGGCGGCTTGGACGGAGTCTTGGCTTTGGGCATGGTGAAACCTCACGGGCGGATGGGATCGGTCGGGCGGCCTGAAATCGTCAGGCGGCGATCGGGATCGGCGCCAGCAGCACCATGAGCTCGGCCTTCCGGGCGGCGAGCTTGGCGCCCAGGGCGTCCAGATCGATCTTGGTCTCACGCACCTCGGGGAAGAGTTCTGACTCCTCTTCCTCGACATGGTGCCGGACCTGCTCGGCGAGCACCTTCATCTTGGCGTCGTAGAGGGGCTGGCCCGGAAGCATCGCCTCAAGCTGGGCGATAAGCGTCTTGGCGCCCATGTGCTCGACGATGGCCTCGTCCACCAGATCGCCGTCGCCGGTCTTCTCCCGGGCCGGCGGATAGAAGAGCTCCTCCTCAACCTGGGTGTGGACCTTCAGCGCTAGGCAGATCTTGTCGGCCAGGGCCTTCTTCTCGGCGTTGTCGCTTGAAGCTTCGAACGCGTCGAACAAGGCGTCGACCTCGCGGTGATCGGCCTCAAGCAGGCCAATGGCGTCTTGCGGCCCCGTCTTGACGGCGGGCGCGGTCCTGAGTTGGGAAGCGCGCTCGCTCGCCTTGCGCGCCTTGGTCTTTGAAGTCGTGGCCATCAGAGCACTTCCTGGGTTCGAGGATTCCGTAAACCGATCGCGCAGGTTCGCGTTCCCTTGGTTCTTTGCAAACAGAAACAAAAGTTTAGGCGGCTGGCCGGGCCGTCCTGAAGTAACGCCAAGCAACGACTTTCGGCGGCGATTTCCGACACAAGGGGGCGCTATGAAGCGTCATGGAGCCAGCAGATCGACATCGACGCCGACAGTGACGTCGCATGTCGCGTCGCCGAAGACCGGCCCATTCATGGGATCAGCCTCCCGCCAGGTTTGGGTCGCCGCCACCCGGATCAGGCTTTCGGATTCGACCAGGCCGTTGGTGGGGTCGAACTCGATCCATCCCAGCTCGGGCAAGAAGACCTCGCACCAGGCATGGGTCGAACCGGCGCCCCGGACCGTCGTCCCCGGCGAATAGAGATAGCCGGTGGCGAAGCGCGCCGCGAAGCCCAGCCGACGAACGCTCTCGACCATGAGCCAGGCAAAATCGCGGCAGGTGCCGCCCATGCGGCCGACGGTCTGGGCCGGGCTCTGCGTGCCCTCTTCCCAGCGCACTGCATACTCAAACTCGGCCTGGATCGCCTTGGTAAGGCGGGTCAGATAGGCGACGGCCGGCTCGCCAGGCTGCGGCAGCTGGGTCCGCAGCCAGTCGCGATAAGGTTTATCGTCATCGTCCGTGGTCGGACCAATGAAGGGCGCGAGCACCGCCCGGTCGCTCAGGGCATAGACGATCGGTGTCGCCGAGCAGGGGTCGTCAACCGGCGCCTTCACCAGGGGAGCGGGATAGCGGTCGACGACAAGATTGTTCACGACCCGCAGCTCGTTGGATTCCATCGTGGGGGTGAGAAAGCAAACCGAGTTTCCAAAAGCGTCGTTGGCCCATTCGATCTTCGCGGGCGGCGTTTCCAGGGTCGCGCCGATCAGACGGTTGGCGTGGTTGTCGACCGGCCGAAACAGCAGGCGCCAGCGGCCAAACCGGACCGGCGCAGAGTAGCTGTAGACGCTCTCATGGCGAATTTTCAGACGCGCCATTGCTGGCTCCTTGTTTCTCGCTGCTGCGGTTGGAGTAGATCGTGTCTCCCGTGGTCAGGTAGATCTTGCTGGCGTAGTCGAGCGACCGGCCCGAAGATGACCTCGCCCGTGTCCTCGGCGTTGAAGGCCAGCAAGTCCGACACCTGTTCGCCCTGGGGATCGATGACCTTCAGCCTTTGGCCCTTGGCCAGGCGAAAGGCCGCGCCGGAGCGGGGGGCGATTTCAGAAATCATCGAGGTCGACCTTTGGCTTGGCGGTGAAGGGGCAGTTCCAGTCCCGGTCCACGGCGCGGCCGCTGTACTGCCGCGCCTCGGAGACTTCTCCGTGCCGGGCGAGCATCGGGTTGACCGAGCCGGCGATCGCCACATCCCGCTCGATGATGCTGTCTCGAAGAGTCTCGTAGCGCTGCTCGTCCCGCAGCCGTTCGAACTGGTCATGAAGATTGAAGACAAGCGCGGGCCGCTCGAAACGGCGGGCCGGGCGGCTCGCGCGGGGATGCAGGCCAACCACGACGAACCCTTCGCCGCCGAAGCTCAGGGAGAAGTGAGGGCTGTCAGGATCGGCGCTGACCCGCGGGTCGTAGTCCTGCCCATGCCAGGCGTCCTTGTCGGCGAGCGACTGGACCCGCGTCCAGAGCGCGCGCTCGAACTGGTCCTCATTGATCTCTACAGGCTGCTCGAACAGCACCACGAAGCTCTGGAACAGCCTGGGGTCCTCGCGGTAGGCGGTGGAGAACTCGAGCAGGGCGGTGTAGATTCGCAGGTCGTCCCAGGACGACAATATGTCCCGCGCGACGACGAACTTCATCTGGTCGCGACCGATCGCCGACTTCGCCCCCACGCAAGGGAAGCTGCGGTCCTTGATGAAGTCTTTGAACCGCTCGACGAGCGGGTGCTGGGTATCCCCTGGCTGGTTCATGTCTACCCCGGTACTGACGCAAGTTGAGGCGCTCACCGAAACGCCAGACGGCAAAACCAGTTGCAGATCAAATGCGACAAAGGCCGACTCTCGACTAACGGCGGCCAATTGGGACCGCGCCGCTATCTCAGGTCGCCAAGCTTATCGGATCGTGATGACTTCAATTAGAGCGTGGCAGGGGCTGGCTCGCCCGAGGCGTATCCGCGCCCAGGCATGACTCGCGCGTTTGGCTGCGGACGGCGCCCAGCATTTGTCTTAGCCGCCCGCCGCGCCGGCTGCGGTCGGATGGAGGCAGGCATCGGACGAGCGGCGGCAAGTTCGCGGGCGACTCTCGCCCTCAGGAAGGCCAGGACGGCGGCCTCTTCCGGGCGAAGGCTGGCCAACTCATCCCGCAGCTGGTCATCAATGGTCTGGCGCACCTCCAGCAGCAGGCCGCCGTCGAGATAGGCGTTCACAACCTCCGGATGGACATAGCATTTGCGGCAGATGGTCGGAGTGTTGCCGAGCCGGGCGGACACCCGCTCGATCGCCTGGGTGACATTCTTCTTGGCCAGCGCCTTGTTGTCGGCGCTTTCGAATTCGGCGAGCGCCATGGCCGCGAGAACTGTACCGGTCCAGGTGCGGAAATCCTTGGCGGTAATGTCCGAGCCGCTCACCGCCTTCAGGTAGTCGTTGACGTCCGCGGACGTCACCGCCTGCCGCGCGCCGTCCTCGTCGAGATATTGGAAGAGGTGCTGGCCGGGGAGTTCCTGGCAGCTTTTGACGATCCGGGCGACCCGGCGGTCGCGCAGGTTCAGCTTCCAGACCTTGCCACTCTTGCCCTTGAAGTGAAACTTGAGCTCCGAGCCCTCCACCTTCACGTGGCGGACCTGAAGGGTGGTCAGGCCATAGCTCTTGTTTTCCTTGGCGTAGGCCTGGTTGCCGACCCGGATCATGGTGGTCTCGAGTAGGTGCACGACCGTGGCCAGCACCTTGCGCCGTCCAAGGCCTGCCAAGGCCATGTCGGCGGCTACCTGGCGGCGCAACCGGGGCAGGGCCTCGGCGAAGGCCATCATATGATCGAACTTCACCCCGTCCCGGATCTCGCGGAACTTGGCGTGATAGCGATACTGCCGTCGCCCCTTCTGGTCGTAGCCGATCGCCTGGATGTGGCCGTTTGGATCGGCGCAGATCCAGACCGACGTCCAGGCGGGCGGGATGACCAGGGCGCGGATACGCTTCAGCGTCACAGGATCGGTGACCCGCTCGCCGCCCGGGCCGCGATAGGTGAAGCCCTTTCCAGCACGCTTGCGTGAAATGCCCGGCGTATCGGGGCTAGCGTAGGACAGGCCGACAGCTTCGGCGGCGTCCTTGCAGTCGACAATAGTCTGCGGCTCCGCGGCGTCTTGCATGAGGATCTCCCCGGCGAGCTTTGGATCGTTCGCCGTTCGAGCCAACGATTGCCTGGTGCAAACCGTTCCTTGAGCGCCGGCTTGCGGGCCTTACGTGGGGAAATTCATCCTCGGACCGAAAGCGCCGGTTCGATAGCGGCGCTCGGGCGTTGGGCTAGCACCTCGCGGTCTTCGCCAAGACGGATGGACGATCGGGGGCCCCGGTCGGCATCACAAAGGAGCCGACTTGTCCCAAGTCTGAGACGCCCTGGCCGGCCGCATCATCGCCGTGCTCAACACCGGCAGCGGCAGCTGCGACGCCCGCTCGGAAGACCAGGCCAGGTCAATCTTCTCCGAGGCCGGCCTTGATGCCGAGGTGATCAGCGTCGGACCGGCCGAGCTCGGCGAAGCCCTGGCGGACACGGTGGGCCGGGCCGATGTGCTTGTGGTCCTCGGCGGGGACGGGACGATCGCCACCGCCGCGAACCTGTGCGGTCATGGCGGGCCGCTGCTCATTCCCTTGCCTGGCGGCACCATGAACACGCTCCCCAAGGCCCTTTACGGCTCCGCCGACTGGCGCGCCGCCCTGAGGGCGACCCTGGCCGAACCGGTTATCCGCAAGGTCAGCGGCGGGGACGCGGAAGGACGCCGCTTCTACTGCGCCGCCATCCTGGGCGCGTCATCCCTTTGGGCCGACGCCAGGGAGGCGGTCCGGGACGGCCATCTCGTCGAGGCGGTGAAAAGGGCGGTCACCGCGGCCCGGCGCAGCCTGTCGGACGCCATCGATTACGAATTCGGGGAGGTGAGGGGAGCCGCCGACGCGGTCGCCGTCATCTGTCCGCTTATCTCACAGGATATGAGCGCTGACGACGAAGCATTGGAGGCGGTGGCGCTGGATCCGGCGACTGCGGCCGGCCTTTTTGGCCTAGCCTTCCATGCGGCCTTTGACGGGTGGCGCAGCGATAGCTCCGTAACGCGAGCCAAGGTGGAGAGCGTCAGCGTTCACGCCCATGGCGAAATCCCGGTGATCCTGGACGGCGAGCTGATTCAGATCGAACGGGAGGTGAAGATCCGCTTCCTGCCCACGGCTTTCCGCGCCCTGGTGCCGGTCGAGGCGACAAGCTGAGGCTGACGAGTATCGGGAGCCCGAAGGATTTCTTGCCGCTGTCGCGATCGGTCGGGACGATCTAAAACAGCGATCGAAGATCGCGCAGACCGACGCCAAAGCCGTGGACGCCGAGGGCGATCAAGCAAGCGGCCAGGACCATCACCCCGTAGCCGGCGAGGACGAACAGGCCGTCCTTTCGGGTCAGGCCAACGGAAAACAGGCCGATGGCGATGGAAGGCGCCAGGTTTGCGAAGGGGATCGGCAGGACGAGGACCACGGCGAGGATGGTGCAGGCGACGCCAACCAAGGCTGAGCCGATCCGTCCCGTCAGAAAGCCCAGGCGCGGCCTGACAACGGTTTCGATCTTCTCCACGGGCGACAAGACCCGTCGAATGACCTTCACTAAGGCCTCCCGCTTAATCGAGCGCTCACGCAGAAATCGGGGCAACCAAACCCGTTCCCGCCCAAGAATAACCTGAGGCGCCACCAGGAGAAGTGGCAGCGCCAACACCATTGAGAACCCCGGGGGCAGCGGCAGCAGGACCGGCAGCGTCAGGATGAACAGGACCGGGCCTGGTCCGTCGTGGCCCTCGACCCGGTCCAACATCTCCCCAAGGGTCAGTTCGTCCCGGCGCAGACGTAGGAAGGGTCTCAGGCTGGCCGCGAGGGAATGGTCTTCGGATACTTTTGCGGCAGTCATCGTCAGTGGCGACCCAGCTGTACCCGTGGCGAGTCTCCGATTGAGCCCCGCCGGGTCGCTAATGGCTGAGCGGTCGCATGGTTTCGGTGGGCGCCGAAGTAAGCCGGCGAGGCGGTCCGGCGCCGCGGGCGGCCCCTGGGCGGCCGCCATCGTCGGTCCGCTGCGGATGGCTTGCAAGAACAGCACCTTAGCCGAAGCAACCTGCCTGATCTCGCGGCGTTAACCCGAGCCGATGGCCGAGAGTGTGCGCCGTGTCAGACGTGATTGAACCTTCGCCGTCCCTTCGCGCCGACATGCCGGCGGCCGTCTCCGCGCAGGCCCTGGCCGACCGCGATACACTGGCGGCCATCGCCGTCGAACGGACCCGGATGCCGATGGTCATCACGGATCCCCGTCAGCACGACAATCCCATCGTCCTCGCCAACAAGGCCTTCCTGAGCCTTACCGGCTATCGCGCCGAAGAGGTGCTCGGCCGCAACTGCCGCTTTCTTCAGGGCGAGGCCACCTCTCCGGCCGCGGTCGCGGCGATAAGGGAGGCTCTGCAGCAGGAGCGAGAGATTGAGATCGAAATCCTCAACTACCGCAAGGACGGCTCGGCCTTCTGGAACAAGCTGGGCCTCAGTCCCGTCCACGACGAGGGCGGCGAGCTGCTCTACGTCTTCGCGTCCCAGATAGACGTTACCGAGCTTCGCAAGGTGCAGGGGCTCGAAGCGGCCGAGCACCGGCTGCTCAAGGAAGTGGATCACCGGGCTCGCAATGTCCTGGCGATCGTCGACGGCATCGTGCGGCTGAGCCGCTCCGATAACCCTGCCCGATACGCCGCCTCAATCCAGCAGAGGGTGCAGGCCCTGGCGCTCGCCCATGCCCTGCTGGCCGAGCGGGGCTGGCGGGAGGTGGCCCTCGAGCAGGTCATCCGCCAGCAGGTCGATCCCTTCCGGTCTCCGACCATCAGACTTGCGGGGCCCGACATCACGGTGGCCGCCCATGTTGTCCAGCCCCTCGCCCTGGTCGTTCACGAGCTGGTCAACAACGCCGTAGCCCATGGAGCGCTTTCGGCGCCGGGCGGCGGTCTCGAGGTGCGATGGGAAGCCGGACCTGCGGCGGGCGGCGTCACCCTGCTGTGGGAGGAAAGCGGAGGTCCTGCGCCCTTGGTCGACCCGCCCACCGGCTACGGCATGGCCATCATGAAGGGCATGATCGAACGGCAGCTGCGGGGCTCCCTTGCGCGGGAGTGGAGCCAGACAGGACTGAAACTCGCCTTGTCTTTACCAGGGCCGCAGGGATGGGCGCCGTCCGAGGCAAGGTGATAGCCAGTCGCAGGCCGGCAGGGCCTAGCAGCTCGGTCCACAGTCGCGCTCATAGATGAGGCGGCCGGTGGTGTCGTTGTAGACTCTGAAATGCGCTGGTCCCGGTGTCGCCGCGCAACTGGCCCACCCGGTCAGCCTCGCGAACGGCCTCTTGCGGTGATCGGGCGACGAGGCCGACCGGCTGGCCGTCGTCGTTGTCGTCAGCGTCACGGACAGAAGGAACCGTCCAAATAAAGGTAAAGTTGGGCATGCCAGATCATCGTTTGGCAGACCCCCCATCTCATGTCGCGGATCGTCGCCGTCCAATGAGTAGAATGGTCTTTTTGGGTATTGTCGTCTGTGTGGCGTCATGAAGGGAACCGGATGAGGTCCGATGGGGTTGAGGCGCGAAATCGCCGGGCTTGATCCCGGCTCGTACCCAATCCAGTCGAGACCACCGTGAAAATTCAAGCCGGATACCGCATCACATTCGATTGCATGACCCCCATGCCGATCCTTTTGAAGCTGAGCGTCCACCCCGATCGGCGCCACGACCTGATCACCCCAGACACCCTGGTGGCGAGCGCGCCAGCGGGGATCAGCCGGCACGAGGATGAATTCGGCAACCTGGTGACGCGGGTAAAGGCGCCAGCCGGTCCGATCACCTTCTCGTCGGATTTCGTCATCGAGGACAGCGGATTGCCGGATGTGCAAAATCTCTTGGCCCGACAAATCCCGGTCGAGGACCTGCCCGGTCACGCGCTGCCCTTCCTGCTGGGAAGCCGCTACTGCGAAACAGACCAGCTCAGCGGCCTTGCTTGGTCCCTTTTCGGCGGAACGCCCGCGGGCTGGGAGCGGGTCCAGGCCATCGTCGACTATGTCCATGACCGGATTGAATTCGGTTATCACCACGCCCGTGCCACGCGGACGGCGGCCCAGGGGCACGAAGAACGCGTGGGCGTATGCCGCGACTATGCCCACCTGGCGGTCGCGCTTTGCCGGGCGATGAATATTCCGGCCCGTTACTGCACCGGCTACCTGGGCGATATCGGCGTGCCGGCCGTCGATGCGCCGATGGATTTCAGCGCCTGGTTCGAGGTCTACCTCGAAGGCGGCTGGTACACCTTCGATGCGCGCCACAATGCCCCCCGCATTGGCCGTGTGGTGATCGCGCGCGGCCGTGACGCCGCGGACGTCGCCATCACCCACACCTTCGGCACGGCTTGGCTGACGAACTTCACGGTGATCACCCGCGAGATCGACGCCGGCGCCCGGATGCCTGGAGCCGCTGAGCTGATGGCGGCCGAATAGCCCGCATACGCTATGGCTTTGCCGAGTCGGGATATCGCGCCTTCGCTTTGACGGCTGAGGTGGTCCTGGGAAGCCGCCGCGGAGCGAACGCGGAGCGTGGGTGGTTTGGCGCAACCGACGGCCGCCGCGGTCGCTAGCGGCTCACTGCGAGGGGTTGCCAAGCAGATCCGCCACCACGTCGATGACAGCGTAGATTTTGAACGGCTTCGGCACGTGGACGGCGAAGGCGGGACAGTTTTCCCTTACGGTGGCCTCCGGCACCGAACTCATCACGGCGACCGGAATCTGCTTAAGGTTGGGGTCATCGGCCATGGCCTTGATTAAGGCCGCGCCATCCATCACGGGCATCATGTAATCGGTGAGCACCGCGTCCGGCCGCTCCTCGGCCAGGCGCTCAAGCGCCTGCTGGCCATTGGTGGCCGTAAGCACCCTATGCCCCTCGTCCGAGAGGACATCCTCCAAGAGGTTGGTGATCCCATACTCGTCATCGACCACCAGAACGATCGCCATGGGCTAGGTTCCGCCCTCGGCTCGAGGATTGGCGCTCGTCTGGCTCGGAGCATACTGCCCGGGCGAGCCTTCGAGACTCGCAAGAATGGCCTCGGCGCTTTCGGTGGTCGCGCTAATGTCCAGGCCGTTGGCGCTGATCGAAAATTGATAGAGCGATGGATTGAAGTCGCCGTCCCTGATCTTCAGCACAGAGATCATCCGGTAGACGTTTGACCGCAACTCGACGTATCGCAGCAGGATCATGTTTTCGGCCAGGCTGGAGACATCGTCGACGGGAACGCGGACGGCCGGACCTAGGATGTTGGGCACCTCCAGCGAGTAGAGGGTCGTGACGCCTAGAACCCGCAACTCGTTGGCGAGGGCGGAGAAGAAATGTCCGATGCGGGATGGATCGACGGCTGCGTTCTTGAAGCTGGTGAGGCCGTCAATGAAGAGACGTTTGATCTTCCGCTGTCGTATCGCAGTCAACAGCGCCTCGCCGTAAGCGTCGAGCATGCCCGCGACCGGCGGCTGCCACATCAACGCCACCGCCCCGCTTTCAAGGAGCGGCGCAAGGTTCGGACATACGCCGGCGGCCTTTGCCTGAAGCCGCTCGGGCGTCTCGTAAAAGCTGAACATCAGGCCGGGCTCGGATGGCGACGAGCGCGACAGAAATTGCAGCCCCAGGGTGGTCTTTCCGACGCCGGACGGCCCCATGACCATGGTGGTGGAGGCCCCTGGCAATCCTCCCGCGCCTATCATCGCATCGAGCCGCTCAATGCCTGTGGATACCCGGATGACGGCGGTTTGATCAGACCGGCTCGGACGAGCGAGCAGAGCCTCTGTACGCGGATAGACGACCATGCCGTCGCTGGTGACCGCATAGGAGTGGCGCCCGCGCAGGAAGCCGCTGCCCCGGAACTTGGTCACCTGCAGATCGCTCTCAGCCTCCCAACCATAGAGGCGGTCGTTCAGTTGAATGAGTCCATCGACCATGGTCTGTTCGGGCGAGATGTCTTCGATTGCGCTCGCGGTCAGAAACATGGTGCAGTCGGTCGCGAGGGCGATCTCCTGCAAGTCGCGAATAAATTGCTTGAAGGTCTGCTCGTCCTCGGCTGCGACCTGGGCTGACACCAGCCCGTCGATCACCAGCATTGACGCGCGCGTCCGCTGAATTTCCCGACGAATGAGGTCGATGAGGCCCTTCAGCCCCTTCTCCTTCAATTCGCGGAAAGCACTTAGGTACGAGAGCTTCTCCGGAATCCTGGTATCGTCGAAGAACGACAGCGACCGCAGATTGCTCATCATCCGGGCGTGGTTTTCCGCCAGCAACGTGACGAACAGCGCCCGACCGCCGCCGGAGACATGGTGAAAGCAGATCTGGTTGGTCAGGATCGTCTTGCCGGCCCCGGGAGCGCCTCGGACCATGTAGATGCCGCCCAGCATGAAGCCGCCGGCCAGGATCCTGTCCAGCCCGCCGATTCCGGTCGAAACCCTCTCCGGGACATCTGGCGATGAAGTGGCGTCGCTCATGAAGACTCCTCCGGCGGCTGAACCGGAATGGATACGCAAAACGTCGATCCGGCTCCAGGGTCACTGAAGATCTCGATCTTGCCCCCCATCGCCTCGATGAGCTGACGCACAATCCAAAGCCCAACGCCGAACCCGCCTTTACGCTCCCCCAGCGGCACCGCGCGTTCGAACCGCTCGAAGATGCGAGCCTGGTCCGTCGTGGAGATTCCGGGGCCCTGATCGCTGACGTTCAACTTGACCAGGTTTACGCTGGCGTCGCTGTGCGCGCTGACCACGATCGGTTTGCCGCGTCCATATTTGATGGCGTTCGAGACCAGATTGTCGATGATCTCCTCAAGGGCGAGGATGTCGCCCGACACCGCAAGCTCACCGTCCGGCAGGTTGAGGGTCAGCTCACAGCCGGAATGGTCGGCGATCGGGCGGAAATTCTCCACCACCTGACGGACCAGGCCGCACACTTCGACGGGAGTGCTGTTCAGGGCCAGTTTGCCGCTCGTAATCCGCGACACGTCCAGCAGCGTCGTCGCCCGTTTCATATACTGGTCGATCAACCACTCGATCTGTTCGAGGCTTTTCTGAACGCGTTCCACCTGGAAGCCAGGCTTCGCGACCATCCGCTTCAGCATTTCGACCCGGCCGAGGATGGGGGTCATGGGGTTTCGCAGCTCATGACCGGCCACCGCGAGCAGGGCGTCGCGCGCGGCGATGCCCTCGGCCAGCTTCCTGTTCTCTTCGACCAGTTCGGCAACTTCCCTGGCATGATCGGAACGGATTCCGGTTTCGGCCGCCGCCGCCGTCGGAAGCGGTGGCGGGTTGGAACCGGCCAGGCCGGGTTCGAGACTAGGATGATCGGATTGGGACAATGAGACTCTCGACGCGGCGCACCGGGCGATAGGTCCGCGCCGCCGTATTAATAGCAACGCCTAGAGCGTTAAAAGGTGCGCGCCGGCAGACGGTTAAGGGTCTGGCGGCTGCATCGCCGGCAAGGCTTTGCCGGTGATGGGGTCTGGCTCCAACAAAGCGCCCTATCAGAGGCTTGCTTGTACCAGCACTGCTGATTTGCTCCATTGCGCTATCGGCATGTCTGGCCAATATCTTGGCCGATTTGGAGGGATCAGTCGGCGTGACTTGGGAGGGGCTCAAACGCTGTCTTCCACGCAAGGCTCTGCCGCCCCTCAAAGCGGCGCTCTGGGCGTTAGCCGGAGTCGTCCTGGCCACCGCTATGCGGCTGGCCTTAAATACCTGGCTGGGCTCTCGCGTCCCCTTCATTCTCTATCTGCCGATGGTCCTCTTCGTCGCCGTCTGGTGCGGCTACTGGCCCGCATCCGGGGCAGCCTTGGCGGCCTGCATCGCGTCCATCGCGTGGTTCATGCCGGGCGGCCTGTTCGAGGGACCAAACCCGTCGAGCCTGGCCTCCTTCGTCCTGACCAGCGGCCTCATCATCCTGATCGGGGGAACCCTCGCGCGCGTGCTGCAGGATCAGGCCGGCACGGAGGCGCGTTTACTCGCCAAGGAAGGCGAACTGGAGACCCTCGTCACTGAGCTCGGGCACAGATCCAAGAACGGGTTGATGGTGGTCATGGCGATCGTCAGCCAGTCGGCCCAGGGCAGCGAGACCGTCGAACAGTGCGAGCGCCTGATCAACGAACGGCTGGGGGCTATGGCCAAGGCCCAGGACATCGCCCTGGCGCGAGGTGGCGGCGCAATCCCACTCGATGAGCTCATCGACACCGTCCTGGCGCCGTTTGGCGTCGAGCGCTTTGCAAGAGAGGGTCGGCTGCGCGAGATTTGGCTGGGGTCGGAGACCGCGGGAAGCATCGCCCTGGTGGTTCATGAACTGGCCACCAACGCGCTCAAATACGGCGCCCTCAAGGGGCAGGGCGGCCAGGTCGAGCTGGCGTGGACGGCGGACGCCGCTGGAAAAGGGCAACTCACCTGGCGCGAATTGGGCGGCCCGCCGATGGCGATTACAGGCCGCAAGGGTTTCGGCTCGCGGCTCTTCCAGGTAGCACTGCGCAATCTCGGCGGTTCAGTCGAGCTTGAGTCCGGCGCCCAGGGCATAATCTGCACCATGAGATTCCCGGTCGAGACGGCGGTGGTTTAAGTGCGAAACGATCACGCCTCGTCGCGCCGGCCAAGAGGCTTAGCGCTGCCGTTGGCGCTCTCGGCGAACCTCGGGCGTTCAAGCTGGACCGGACCGAATACTGAGACGCACGGCCTGGGTTTGCGCGTGACTTCGAAATTGGCGGAGGAAGATTGGACAGCTTTAGCCATAAGACCCGCGATTGCATGACCGGCGCTGGCCGACTGCCACATCCAATGCCTCTCGATGGCTATGACCCATTGTCTGGAAATGGGCGGCGAGCACTCCAGGCTACAGCACCTGCGGCTGATGATGGACTGCGCGGCCATGTGCGCCCTGACCGGCTATCTGCTCGCCCACAAGAGCCAGTTCCATAATCGCCTCTGCGCCCTTGCGCCGAAATCTGCCAGATCTGTGCGGATGACTTCGAAAGGCTCGGTCAGATGGAGCCGTGCCTCGAAACTTGCCGGAGGACGGCGGCGCTGTGCAACGAGGTGGCGCGGCTCGACCGATCCGAAATCCTCGTCATTGCGTCCAGCATGCCGCCAGGCCGGTAAGGTCCGGCGGTTTTGGACCGCCGAAGGCTGCCCGCCCTACTTGCCCAGCTTGCTGGCCTTGGCGTCGGGCCCGTCCGGCCCAGCCGACTTGATTTCCTTAGCGGCGGTTCGCGCCGTGGCCTTGTCCGACACGAGGCCTTCGCGCTCACCAAGCGGCTGCGCGCCATTCGCCTTGCGGCCCGGGGTCTGGGCCTCGTCCTTCTTGCTCATCGGATTGCCTCTGTGGTCCGGGGCTTAAAGCGCAGAGCGCGCCACAAGCTTTACGGCTAGGAGATGTCTTTCGCTGAAACGGGGTCGCTGGCCGGGAAGGTTTCCTCAAGCCCCTCGTCGAGGCGATCGCTTTCACCGGCATCTTCGGTGTCGTCGTCTTCCAAGGTGACGGCCACGGCGCCGACGGCCGATAGCCGGATCCGGCCGTCCTCGACGTCGGCGATCAGGCCACCGTCGATGAAATGGTGACGGCCATCCGAGGAGTCCGACTTCTTGAGCTTCAGTCGGCCGCCATCGACATGGTCGAGGGTTCCCACGTGAACCCCGTCCGCGCCGATGATGTCAGCGCCAGGGGCGAGTTCTGATAGATCGGTCATGGCAAAGATCCTGAATCGGTTTCGAGCAATTCGCGGGAAGGGCGGGTGACGCCGTCGTTTGGCCTAACCGCTGGCGATCCGACTCGTTCCAGGTCTTAGCAACCAACCGCAAACCGTGGTTCGTGACGGCCGTGCCCTTTTGAGACGCTAGCAGTCCTTGTCCGCCGCTTATCTGGAGAGCGGAGCCCGCAGCAGCGGCGCGCGGGCGGGCGTGACGCTGAACCGAGCGCGTGAAGCCGGGACCGCCGCGCTGATCATCGCAAGCGAAGGGTCGGGGAAAATCAATGCCCCGGCGGACCGGGTCTCCGCCTGATCGTCAATGGGGAGACCCAGGCTCGACCCGCTGATGACGTTGTCGCGGCTGCACGTGTGGGCCGCCAAGTGACTAGCGCGCGAAACGCCGCGCCTCAGCGAAGCTGGCTGTCCTTGCTGCCTTTGCGGTTAATCCCGACGAGAACGATGCGGCTGTCCCGCCCGGATTGGCAGCTGACGCAGGTCGTGACGCCGGGGAGCGCCCTTCGGCGCGCTTGCGGAATGTCATCACCACAGTCGACGCAGTGGCCTGTTCCCTCGCCGACCGGCAAGCGGGCGCGGGCCGTCGCGATGCCATCGGTCACGGTATCGTCGATCTGATCCAATACGGCGCCGTCGCGCGCCCATCCGTTCGCCATAGTCTACACTCTCAGTCAAAACCGCGTCCTAGATAGGAACGGGGATGAGAATCCAAGCTGAGCCAAAGGCGAGGCACCTGAGCCATCACCTCGCCAGCCGATGTCCGTACGTTGCGCTGTCCTCATGCGAAAGTCACATGCCGAACCTAACTGCGCATTGCCCCCGTACCGTGGAGTCGAGCTGTGCAACGGCGCGGGGCCGCAGGTGTTAGTTCACAGCGTCGGACGATTCAGGGATCCAGATGGTTCAATACAGCGACGCGCCTTCCAGCTTTTCGCCCGCGCGCTCACACGAGATGCCAGCCCTGGTGGCAGCCAGGGATTGGTCAAAAACGCCCCTTGGCGCGGTGGCGACCTGGTCGCCGAGCCTGAAGTTGGCGGTCGACATCGTCATGTCCTCCGGCTTTCCGATGGCGCTGCGCTGGGGGCCGGAGTTCGTCCTGATCTACAACGACGGTTACCGGCCCATTCTGGGCGACAAGCATCCCTGGGCCCTCGGCCGTCCGGCGCGAGAAGCTTGGTCTGAGGTTTGGCATGAGATCGAGCCGTTTCACCTCCAAATTCTGAGAGGTGAAAGTGAGGCGGTCTTCGCGAAGGATAAGCTGCTGCGAATCAATCGCCACGGCGACCTCTTCGAGGATGCTCGCTTCACTCTTGGTTACAGCCCTATTCCGGACCCTACCGCAGGAAGCGGAATTGGCGGCATCTTCGTGACTGTCGTGGAAATAACCGATCGGGTCCTAGCTGACCACGCCAACGCTGCGGAACGCGCGCGCCAGCGGCAGCTGCTCAGCCAAATGCCGGGTTTCGTCGGCGTCCTCGCCGGCCCAGCTCACGTCTACGAGTATGTAAACGACGCCTATGTCACCATCTCCGGGCCGAGGAACTTCCTTGGCCGGACGGTGAGGGATGTCTTCCCTGAACTCGAAGGCCAGGGCTTCTATGAACTGCTCGACCAGGTCTACGCGACGGGCGAACGCTACGTTGTCCGGGGCATGCCGATCCGGCTGGCCGGCGAGCCTGCCGATCGCTTCATCGACTTCGTGTATGAACCCATTCGCAACGACGAAGGCGCGGTCACAGGCATCTTCGTTGGCGGCTACGACGCGACAGACGCCTATCGCACCGCTGCGGCGCTGCGCGAGCTGAACGCTGATCTCGAGCGGAAGGTCATCGAACGGGCTCAGGAACGGGGGATGACTTGGCAGTTGAGCCCCGACCTTCTGGGAGCGGTCAATTCGGAAGGCTACTTCGTCAGCTCCAATCCCGCCTGGAAGACGGTGCTCGGGTGGTCAGAAGAGGAAGTCGCGAGCCTCTCGATCTTCGAATTCCTCCACCCGGACGATTTGGAACGCAGCCGCCGCGGCTTCGAACTTACCCAGCAGGGACAGCCAGCGATCCGATTCCGCAATCGGTGCCGGTGCAAGGACGGAAGCTACCGTTGGATTTCCTGGACGGGGATTCCAGAAGACGGTTTGGTCTATTGCAGCGGCCGCGACATCACCGAGGAAGTCGTGGCGCAGGAGGAGCTCGCGCGAGCCCAGGATGCTTTGCGGCAGTCCCAGAAGATGGAAGCAGTTGGACAGCTCACGGGCGGGATTGCGCACGACTTCAACAATCTGCTCGCTGGGATCACCGGCAGCCTGGAACTTATCGAGAGGCGCTTGGCCGAGGGTCGTACAGACAGCATCGAACGATATGCCTCGATCGCGCAGTCGTCCGCCCGGCGTGCAGCCTCGCTCACGCAACGTCTTCTCGCATTTTCGCGTAGGCAAACGCTCGATCCGAAGCCCACTGACGTGAACCGTCTGGTCAACGGCATGGGTGACCTTATCCGTCGCACAGTCGGCCCGAGCATTGAGGTCGAGGTGGTCGGCGCCGGCGGGCTGTGGCTTACCAAGATCGATCCTTCGCAGCTTGAGAGCGCGCTGTTGAACCTAGTGATCAACGCCCGCGACGCAATGCCCGATGGCGGCCGGATTACCGTCGAGACGGCGAACAAGTGGCTCGACATACGGGAAGCGCGCGAGCGCGACGTCGAGCCAGGACAGTACGTCTCACTTTGCGTGACCGACACCGGAACCGGCATGCCTCCAGACGTAATCGAGCGAGCGTTCGACCCATTCTTTACGACAAAGCCTCTTGGCGGGGGCACTGGCCTCGGGCTTTCCATGGTGCATGGTTTCGCCAGACAGTCCGGCGGCCAAGTGCGCGTCTATTCGGAACTCGGAAAGGGCACGACCATGTGCCTCTACCTCCCGCGCTTCGCCGGTGAGTTGGGTGCGGAAGAGATCGACGAGGAGCTCGCGCCGGCCCAAGCTGCGCACGGCGAGACGGTGCTTGTCATCGATGACGAGGATTCCATCAGAACCCTTATCGCCGAGGTGCTCACTGAGAGCGGTTATCGCGTTTTGCAGGCTGGCGACGGTCCGTCAGGCCTCAAAATCCTGAACTCAAACGCCTCAATTGATCTCCTCATTACCGATGTTGGGCTGCCCGGAGGTCTAAACGGGCGCCAAGTGGCTGACGCAGCCCGAGAAAAGCGCCCGAACCTGAAGGTGCTCTTCGTCACCGGCTACGCTGAGAATGCGGTGGTTGGTAACGGTCTCCTCGCCGCCGGCATGTCGGTCATCACCAAGCCTTTCCCGATTACATCCCTGGCGGCTAGAGTTCAGGCGCTCATCGAAGGCTGACCGGAGGGTGGCCGCGATGCGATCAGGCGGAGGTCAGCGAGCGCTCCGAACGCGTGCGCTTGAGGACGCCGTGTGCGAGTGCCGGATGGAAGTCGCCGGGAAGACCCCACACGACGCCCTTGCTGCCAGAGCTCCTTTGGTCGCGCCGCCGGTTGTCGGAATCTGACAAGCGCGCCGAACGCAAAATGACCCCAATGGCGCCATTGCAAAGCCGCGCTGTGCCACCAATTTAACATTCGACAGCGGGACAAGCCGGTTTCCCCCAACGGCCCCGGTGTCCTTAAAGCGCAGCGCTCGTGCTCCCCCGGCACGGGCGCTGTTCGCGTTGTGGGGTCACGTTTTCAGCTATCGGTCTACGCGCCCGCGGCAAGGAGATTAGCCGTTCCGGCGGCCATCAGGCCCCACTCTATTGCCCGCTCGTTGGCCGAGGTGAAAACCTGTAGCGGCCCCCACCACGTCCAGGGGCTGACCCTGACCTTGATGCGATGACCTACGCCGCCGCGCGAAATAGCCCGCCGCTTGACGCCAGGGCGCGCTCAGCGAACGCCGCAAGACGCTCCGAGATCAGGCGCAATTAGAGATGGGCGCGCGTCCCCGCACCCATCTCAAATTTCGCCCTGGCCTTTCCTGCGACGGTGTTTCTCAGTTAGCTTGGGCGGCGCTACCTACCAGCCGAGGCCGTGCAATTTTCAGTGCTCTATCGATAGATGGCGAAACCAGCGAAATTTTCTTCAGCCTAATTATCGTTTAAATTCAATAGCATGACTTTTTGCCGGTTTTAGGGTCGGATGTTCGATGCGCATAGGCCAAAATTGCCAAGTAAAATCAGAAGGTTATAATCGTTATGAACGATCGAGTGGGAATGAGGAAAATCTGACGCACGGTGTGCCGCGTGGACCGGAGGCTCAATCTGATTGGTCTCTTTGCCTCGGCGATGGTGGCCTTCGCCTGCGCCGCCGGGCACGCCGCCGGCGAGGATTGTCCGCGCGCCAGTTCGACCAGCCCCGACACCGCATCGCAAATTAGGCTGCTGGAGGGGCGGCTCGTCTTCCACGACGATATTCGAGGGTGGTGGGGGTTGGAATTGAACAAGCCGCAGTGCGGGCAAAAATTTGTCCAATTGATACCGAAGGAGGGACAGGCGAAGGCGCTTCAAGTCCTGCGACAATGTCGGATCAAGTCGACAGGCTCCATCGATTTTTCGCCCACCGGTTACTACACCCTCAACGT
>FSXN01000928.1_pt1 | contig 19031 bp, 15 predicted proteins | sample 1638221 | NCBI WGS metagenome assembly FSXN01 (sample SAMEA3914788, study PRJEB12502) | metagenome | biome: forest; material: soil | place: Canada | collected 2011-07-03 | depth 0.1 m | reverse complement strand
TCCCGGTGTTGACCAGGACGCCAGGCGTAAAGAACGCGACGCCCCAGGCGCCGCCGCCGGTGGTCGGCGCCTCGATGGTCCCGCTGTTGGCGATGACCACATTCGCGGTGCCTGTGACGAAGATGCCGTTGCCGCCCGCATTCGAGGCCGCGATCGAGCCCGTGTTAGCGATCTGCGCCGTTCCGGATTGGATGTAGACGCCGTTGTCCCCGCCGGTGATCGCGCCGTCATTGGTGATCGTGCTGCTGGAGCCCCCCTCGATCTGCACGCCAGCGTAGCCCCCGCCGATCACGGCGCCGACGTTATTAGTCACCGTTCCACCGGCGCCCAGATAGACCCCGGCGGTACCACCGAAGGTGGTTGTACCTGCGTTGTAGGCGCCGGATGCGATCAGGCCGTAGTTGTTGATCACCTCGCCCGCCGCGGCGGCGTTCACGCCGTAGTTGGCGCCGACGATGGTGGCCGAGTTGGAGCCGGTCGCGCCGTTGACGATAGTCCCGCCGACGTTGGCGAGGATAGCCTGGGTCTGGGTGCTGTCGACCAGGCCCAGATTGGTGAAGGTCCCGCTATTGGTGTTGATAGAGCCGCCGCCGACATAGCTCGCGCCCGCGGCCAGGGTCACGTTAGAACCGTCGGTGATGGTGAAGCCGCCGGTCTGGGTCAGGGCGCCGGCGAAGGTCAGGGTCTGGCCGCTGCCGAGGCCGCCGACGGTGACCGCGCCCGGGCCCGAGATGTTCTGCACAACCGTGCCGCTGCCGGATTGGACATAGGCCAGGGTCCCGGCGTCGAGGATCGAAGCGCCGCCTATAGAGGCCGTCGTGCCCGTAAAGGTGGCGCCCAAGCCGATGCCGGTGGTGCCGGTCCACGTCCCCGCGCCCGCCAGGGTCACGTTGCCGCCGCCCCCCACCAACACCGAGCCCCCGCCCGAGATCGCCTGGTTCACCGTACCCGCGGCGCTCTGGGAGTAGACCAGGGTTCCGTTGTCGACGATCGAGCCGCCGGAGACGGTGGCGCTGGTCCCCTGCAGCGTCGAGCCGCTGTTGATCGTGGTGACGCCCGACCAGTTGTTGCCGCTGTTGGCGAGCACGATCGTGCCTGGGCCGTCGATGGTCAAGGCCTGGTTGGCCAGCACGCCCGCGCCCGTGCCGGTGGTGATCGCCCCGCTCAGGGTGGCGGTCACGCCCGAGGTCGTCTGCAGCACCGTCGGGTCGCTGGCGCTGGTGGTCTCCAGCGAGATGTTGTTGGCGTAGGTGTCGGTGGACGCAAATGTGATCAGCGGGTCGATCGCATGGATCGTTCCCGTGCCCAGCGCCGCGGCCGAGTTGGCGACCACCTGGGTCCCCTTGACGTAGACGTCCGCGCTCAGGCCCGAGCCGTTGAACACCAGCACGCCGCCCGGCGCGCCATTGCCGGCGTTGATCGTGGTGACGCCCGCGCTGCTGGCGTCGCCGGTCAGGGTCCAGGTTCCTGTGCCGGACTTGGCCAGGGTCGAGGCGCCGGAGACCTGCGACAGGTCGATCGAACCCGCCGCGCCGTTGGCCGCCGTACCGTCGCCCGCGCCAAGCAGGTTCAGGGTGTTGGCGCCGGAGCCCAGCGCCATGCCGCCGAACGAGGCGGCCGCGCTCGCCCCTGCCGCACGCAGGGTCAAGCCGCTCCCGCTGTCCACAACGGCTGCGGCCGAGGAACCGCTGCCGGTGTAGACGTTCACGGTGTTGCCGCCACTGCCAAGCGCGACATTTCCGGTGTTCGATCCGGCTTCGAGCGTCAGAGTGGTCGAGCCGCCAGCGGTGATCCCCTGGGCCAGCGAGCCATAGTTGTCGACGCTGCCGCCCCCGGCCAGGTTGATCGAAGCCTTGGTCCCGCCAACGCCGGTGATCGTGCCCGTGGCGCCGTTGACGATCTGGCCGACGCCGTTGGTGTAGATGCCCTGAGCGTTCACCGAGGTGATCGTCCCGGTGTTCACCAGGTTGAGCGAGGTCGCCAGCACGGCGACGATGTTGCTGTTGGCCGTCCCCGCCGTGATCGTGCCGCTGTTCACCAGGGTGATCGCGTTGCCGTTGATCGCCTGGGCGCTCCCCGTCAACGTACCCGAATTCGTCACGACCAGGTTCGAGGTCCCGGTGTCGATGGCGCGGAAGCCGCTGATCGTGCCCTGATTGTTGACTGTCAGCGTGTCGCTCGCGCCGCCGTCGACGATGCCCGAGCCGCTGCTCGACGCCACGGTGACGCCGCTGGCCACCGTGGTGGTGAAGTTGCCGCCGTTGATCTGGATTCCGGTGAGCCTGCCGTTGACGTCGGCGTTCACGTTGATCGTATTGGCCGCGGTGGAGGAGCCGCTGGCGAGGATGCCGTCGGCGCTAGGCGCGGAGCTGTCGCCGATCGCCGCCCCCACGGTGATGTTCGTGGCGTTGGCCCCCGCGGCGCCGGAGACCGAAATCCCGTAGGCGCCGCCGTTGATCGTGCCGCCGGCGAGCGTGGTGATCGTGTTGGCGCCGCCGTTGCTCGCCGCGTTGACGCCAACCGCCGCGCCCGTACCGGTGATCGCCGAGGCCGAGGTGACCGACACGCCCTGCCCTGAGGCGGCGCCCGAAATGGCGTAGATGCCGGCGCTGGTGACGCCGCTGATCGTCGATCCGGCGGTGCTGGTGATGGTTACAGGACCGCTGGTGGTCGAGGTGCTGATCCCGGTGGCGAAGCCAGAAATGGTCGTCGAACCCAGGGTGAGGCTCGTCAGGCCGTTCGCATTCGCCGAAATCCCGGCGACTGCACTGCCGTTCGCGGTGATGGTGTCGCCGGACACGCCATTGGTCAGGACCATCCAGAAGTTGCCGGGCGAGTTCACCTTGACGCCATAGCTGCCGGTCAGGCTGTTGCCGCCGCTATCCCCCAGGCTGGCGTTGCCGGTGCCCGTCACCACCAGCTCGACCGCGGCGCCGCCGTTGACCGAAGTCGACAGGCTGTTCACGCCCGACAGGCCCAGCTCAGCCGCCGTATTGCCGGTGGCGGACACCTCTTGCAGGGCGTCGGTGGTGGTGGATCCGCTGGTATTGTTGACCGTGAGGCCCGTCGCGATGTCCGCCCCGGCATTGCCGTTTTGGCCCGAGATCAGGACACCGCTGCTGGCGTCGCCCGAAACCGAGCCCGACCCGGAGATGGTTCCGCCGGCGATCGAGGTCTGGGCCCAGGCCGGCGCGACGGCGAAATTGCCTGCCGCCGCAGTCACCACGACCGCCGACATCGTCAGCCATCGGCGCGAACGCATCATTCGCGCGAACATCGTTCCTTCCGACAGCACAGTGGCGCCCAACAGGCGCCGCCGGGAGACATCGGCACGCGCAACAGCCTGCGCGCCTTCGCGCGTGGAAGAAGTCTTAGCCATGGAAACCCAGCCCCCGACGGGCTGTACGCCCGCACTTGTGCCGAGCCATAACGAGACTACAACAAGCTTGAAATGTTTCGGCGTCTCATTTTTGAGACGCCCAATGGGACACCTACATCTATAAATACGCACTCAAATCAAATCGAAATTATTAACAAATAAAAATAATCGTAAATCAAAAATTACTTAAATACATTCAAGACATATGTACCGGAACAACCGAAGCAACAGATTCCACTTCGGCTCAGATTTATCTCCGAAACAATTTATCGGGAACGACACCCAAAGACTTATCCACAAGCCGCCCTCGTCAAGCCCTACGGAGACCCCGTCCGGATCGAAGATCGTCTTGGTTCGGAGCTGCTAATCAGACCCGCCCAGGTGGACCTCCAGCGTGCGGCGCCACCCTGGGTCGGCGATTTGCCGCAACCTTCAGGCGCAAAACCGGGCGACGTTTCGGAAACCGAGGCCACTCACGGCGAGCAAAAACATTCGCCCCCGGCCTCACCGCAGCTCCGCCTGCCACGAGGTGAATCGCCGCTTCATCGCCGAGGCTTCTTCGCCGTAGTCGGAATGAACACGCTCGCGAACTCCCTGGCGGAAGTCGGTGGGGCGAACGCCATAGAGGTTGTGGAAGGCGTTGCTGGCGTGGCTCTCGCTGGAAAAGCCCATGGCCAGCGCCAGGGTGGCGAAGGTGCGCCGCTCGGCCGGATTGCGCAGCCCGTTCCTCAACGCCAGTAGCCGGCGCGTCTGGATATACTTGGCCACTCCGCCGCTGACCTCGAACATACGGTAGAGGGTGGCGCGCGACAGGCCGGTCGCCGCCACGACGGCCTCGGGGCTCAATTCGTCGCTTTGGAGATTGGCTTCGATGAAGCGTCGCGCGGCCTCGAAACGAATCACATCGAGCTGCGCGCGCGCCGCCGTCGCGGCCGACTGTTCGGTCTCCAGGGCGAGCCGCAACAGTTCCACCAGCATCCGGGCGGTGACCGGCATGGCCGGCGCGGACAAGCTGGAAGCCCTTTGGGTGAGGGAAATGAGAAAGTCGGCCAGCAACCCGGACGGCTTCGCCTTCAGCAGCCGTCCGTGCAGCTGATCGACCGTCGTCCCAGCCGCCTCCTCCACCACCTCACGCGCCAGGCTCAACGTGATCATATGCGCCTCGGGCACACGGGTGCGCATGGGCTTGCTCATGTCGAGCATGAGCACTTCACCTGGCCGAACCCGGCGAAACCCTCCGTCTCCCTCGCCGTGAAATTCACCGCTGAGATTCAATTGCAGCGTGAAATGGTCGAACTGGTCCTGTTTGACCCGCGGGGCCAGGCGCTCCATCCCGACATCGGTAAGGCGACGATCGAACAGTACGAGGCGACCAAGACGCCACGCCTTGATCTCGGCCGAAAACCCCGGCCCCAGCGACAGGGCGTCGGCCCCGGTCGCGTAGAGATCGCGGTAACGTCCGTATCTTTCACCCGCCTCGAACTGGGCGGTGGAGAAATCGAGATTTTCGATCATCGCCGAAGTCGATCAGGCCTGTCGCAAAAAGGCAAAAACAAAAACATCGCAGGCCAACGCACAAATGAGAAAACACAGTAACGGCCGCTTAGGCTCATTTCCCCATTCTACCGGCATGACGTTCAATCGGCCCACCCAGCCTAGGTTCGGCCAGCGCGGGACAGCCACCCCGCCGGCCGCCACGCGCCCGGCGAAGGCGGCTACGGCTCCAGCCAGGCTTCCAAGGCTGCTGATCCTGGCGGCATGGGAGCTGTGCGTCTTCGCCTGCGCCGGCGCCGCTTTGCTGTGGGCCGCCTCGCTGAGCGCCTCCATCAAGACGGCGCGAGAGGGGGCGACCCATCAGGTGGTCGCGATCATCAATCAACCGGTCACCCACTTGCCGCGCACGGCCCAGGCCATGGTGTTCTCGCCTGGTTGGTTCCATCCGGGAGCCATAAAGCCAGATTTCGCCACCGTGGACGTACGCAAGACTCAAGAGTCGCCGTACGAGAGCGAAACCTACGTCACCTCCGACATAAATCCATCGGAGATGTTCTTAGGCAGCGAACTCGAATTCAACGCCATGACCAAATATTTCTACGTCGATCGCACACTGCCGAAAAAACGGTTGTCCGAGGACGAAATGTTGCAAGTCAACGATCTTTACCGCGCAATCGCTCGCAGCGATCAAGCCATGCAACGCTGGTGGGAAATTGTAGTGGGCGCCACGGCGACCGGTCTCCTCCTCGCCGGGGCTCCTCTCCTGGTTCTCTGGAGGCGTCTCGAGGCCGCCTAGGCCCGGCCGCTGCAACTGGCCCGTGCGCTCACCCGGGCCCCATAGCCAAAACATAGTCCAGCGCGGCGCATACGGCCGCGACTTGCGCGTCGTTGCATTGCTGTGGGTTGGCCCGCGGACTGTCCGGATAGACCTCGGTCGTGGTCGTGTACCGCGCGCCGGTGATGGCGGGACACATGCCATAGGTCTTCACCGGGTACTCGATCACGCCATGACTTACGACCGGGCAACCAATAATTTCGCCCGCCGCGTCTGGAGGCGCGATGTGCGTCACCTGCTCCACGGCTTTGATGACCGCCTGTTGAAATGGCAGCTGCGGAGTCTCCGCATCAGCAACCAGATAGAACCCGTCCGGCACCAGGTCGGGCTCGTAGACCTTGCCGTCGCGCGCAGCCAGGGCCGGCCGGAATTCGCTTTCGTCGCTATCGGTCGTCTCATGCAAATCGATGTGCAGCAGGAACTGCCCAAGCAGCGGCTTGACGAGATCGATGAGTTGGCTGGCCTCGCGCGAAGGGCTGTCCGCACGAAAGCTGCGGTTCGGATCGATGGCGTCGTAGGTCCAGCGGTTGATGCGCTCGTAACCCCACGGATTCACGCACGGAGTCACAAGCAAATTGACCCTGCCGGCATAGTCGACGGCGCGTTTTTCAAGAAACTCCAGCGCGCCCATGACGCCGCTGGTTTCGTATCCATGGACACCGCCAGTCACCAGGGCGACAGGCAGGGCGGAATTCCAGTCGCGGCTCTTCAGGGCGTACAGCGCGTAGGTCTCGCCGGCGTAAGCCAGTTGGCCGTACACGACTCTTTCGAACGCTTCGGCGAGCTTTTCACAACGCGGCGCTACATCCTGATCATACCGACGCTGGCGAGACTGCCGTTCTCGCCATTGGCTTCGCTCACTATCCCCCCATGCGCGCCCGGGCGTCCCGATCGGATAAAATGCCGTGCTGGTCATGGCGTCACTATAGGGCGAAGGATGAAGGTCGTCAGCATCCGCTTCCCCTCCAAACGCCGCCCAACTGGCGAAAGGCGGCGCAGCGCCACTAGCTGAAGTTGCGGTTGCAGAGCCGTTCGGCCAATTTGAAGCCATGGCTCGCAACGCTGTCCTCGTCGCCACAGGCGTCACCTACTATCACCCAAACGACGAGACCGCCTTTTTCGGGTGGCTGGATCGTATCGAGTGCGTCGCCAGCTATCGAGGCGACGTGCGCGACCTGTTCATATCGCTGAAACGGCGCCCGACGAGAGATGACCTGCTCGAGCTTCTGGCCTTCTTCCATCGATACGGAATGGACTTGGCGCAGTTTTCGCAGTTCGAAACCAAATCAAATCGAGACTGGTTCTGCGATCCGCAGAAGTATTGGCATCATGGCGTGTTCAGCAAGCAAGGCCATAGCGAAACTGCGGCGCGCACCTCCACGGGATAGGATCTGAAAGCAGCACCCCATGGCCCGAACACCTCGCGTCAGGGCCCGACATTCTGACGTCTGAGAATCCCGATGAAGCGCTTTTGAATGGCGGTCGCGCGCCGTCAGCGCTCAGGATGCGGTCATGGAGACGGTCGGCCCATCATCCAGGCTCGGTGAGAGTATCGCCCTACAGAATTATATCGCCACGATGGGGTGGGAGCGGAAATAGGCGCGCGCGGCGGTCATGAACGCCTCGAGATTTCTGGAGGCCGCGCGGCGGGGCAGATAAACGGCGCTGACAGGCAGACGATCACGCGCATAATCCGGCAGCACGAGCGCCAAACGGCCAGCCTCGAGTCCAGCCTGCACCTGGTATGACAGCGCGCGGGTTATCCCGTGCCCGTCCTCGGCTGCGCGCACCGCAGCTTCGGCGCTATTGACGAGCAGCCTCGGCTCCACCCGCACAAGGCCGCCAGGCGCGCCGAACCGCCATTCGTCCGTGAAGTCCAGCCCCTCGAACGCGATGACGTGCCGATGGGCGAGCTCGGCGGGGGTGGCGGGCGGCCCGTGCGTGGCGAGATAGCTCGGGCTCGCCACCAATACCCGGCTCACTTCGCCAAACCGCACCGCCTTGAGGCTGCTGTCCGCGAGACGACCGATCCGCACCGCGATGTCCACGCCCTCCTCCGCCAGATGTACGTTGCGGTCAGACAGGACGAGCCGCACCGATAGTCCAGGGTGGTGGGTCAGAACCTGCTCCACGATGGGAAGAACGTGCAATCGTCCAAACAGCACCGATGCGGCGACATGTAGCCGACCACTGGGTTCCGCGGCCTCACCCCGCGCCGCGAGGTCAGCCCCGGCGACATCCTCGAGGATTTGACGACAACGCTCGGCGTAGATTGAGCCCCGCTCGGTCAACCGGACGGATCGCGTGGTGCGGTTCAAGAGCACGACCCCAAGCTCCGCCTCAAGGGCCGCCACCGTGCGGGTCGCGACCGAAGGCGACAGGCGCAGCATACGTGCAGCCTCCGCGAAGCTCTCCTGTTGGGCCACGGTGAGAAACACGCGCATGGCGGCGAGCCGATCCATGGCTATTGCCCCCATCACAATAATGACTTGTGATCAAGGCGGATTATCGCGGGGTCAGGACAAGCCTAGTTAAGCGCCGTCGCCGCCTGGTCGGCCCAACCAGCTAGGAAACGCCCCATGTCCCGCATCGCCATTCCCACCCTGGACACCGCTCCCGCCGCCTCCAAGCCGCTGCTGGACGCTGTTCAGAAGCAACTCGGCGTCGCGCCGAATCTGTTCCGGCTGATCTCCCTTAGCCCCAATGCGCTGCAGGGCTTCCTCGCCAACAACAGCGCGCTCGGCAAGACGCTGGACGTGAAGACGCGCGAACGGATTGCGCTTGCCGTGGCTCAGGTCAACGGCTGTGACTATTGTCTGTCGGCTCACAGCTATCTCGGCCTGAACCTCGCCAAGCTCGACCAGGATGAGCTGACGCTGAACCGCAAAGGCTCCTCCAACGACGCCAAGGCCGCCGTGGCGGTTGGCTTCGCCCGCAAGGTCGCCGAAGCGCGCGGCAAGGTCAGCGCCGCCGATGTGGAGGCTGTACGCGCCGCCGGCTACAGCGACGCCCAGGTCGTGGATATCATCGCCGTGGTGGCGGAAAACACCTTCACCAACCTGCTGAACATCGCCGTTGGCACCGAGATCGACTTCCCCGTCGTCAGCGCTGCCGACCTCGCCTAATCCGCTACCGCCGCTGGCGACCGAGGTCGCCAGCGGTCGATGATCGTCTTGCTTGTTAGGGAGAACGGGATGCCTTCTCCTAACGGGCTTGTTTATGCCTGAAGCGCCAGCCGCCAGGCGAGGGTGTCAGTGTATTGGTGGAACCGCGCCAGGACTCCGTCCCACCGTCCAGAGATGCACGAAACCGGCTTTTGAGCGCTCGTCCGGGGCGCGCCCCTGGCTGGTCTGAACACCAAACATGGCGGTCCGAGTGCGCGGCCTCCGGTCCGATATCGGCCCGGTCGAGAAGATTGCATCGCTCCGCCTCACGATCGAACACGCCGGTCCGCGCTAGATTCAACCTCGCGACGCGAAATATTATATATCGATCGCTATATAATTCACTTGCCCCCCGAAATTCGCTCCGCCATTTATATGTAGCGGACGTTATAGAATCTGGTGCTGGACGAGCTATTGCAGCCTTCGTTCCGGGCCATCGCTAGCGCGGCCGTCGGATCGAAACCATCAGGCCCTCCCCGGCCGACTTGCTCGAGAGAAATACGCCCATGTCCAAGACCATCCTCATCACCGGCGCGTCGAACGGTTTCGGCAACGACATCGCCAAGACCCTGGCCGCCGCCGGCCATCACGTGTTCGCCACCATGCGCGACCTGAACGGCCGTCATCGCGACGTCGCCCAGGAACTCAATTCGAAGGGCATCGAGACACTGGAGCTTGACGTGACCGACCAAGCCAGCGTCGACACCGCCTTCAAGGCCCTGGCCGCCAAGACCGGCGGCAAGCTGGATGTGCTGATCAACAATGCCGGCATCGCCGCGGGCGGCGTTCAGGAGACCTTCACGCCGGAACAGACCCGCGCGATGTTCGACGTCAACGTGTTCGGCATCCAGCGCGTGACCAACGCCGCCCTACCGACCTTCCACAAGGCCAAGGCTGGCCTGATCATCAATATCGGCTCCATCCTGGGCCGCGTGACCCTGCCCTTCTTCGCGCTCTACGGCGCCTCCAAGCACGCCGTCGAGGCCGTGACGGAGGGCTATCGCTACGAGCTGTCGCAGCAAGGCATCGACGTGGTGCTGGTCCAGCCCGGCCCCTATCCCACCAAGCTCTATACCGCGATCCAGAAGCCCGCCAACCTCGACCGGGCCGCCCCCTATGGCGACGTTCCCAAGCTGCACGCCGGCTTCGAGCAATGGTTGGGCGGCCTGTTCAGCTCCGAAGGCGCGCCCGATCCGCATGACATCGCCAAGGCCATCGTCGAGCTGGTCGCCCAGCCCGCCGGACAACGCTCCAACCGTGTCGTCGTCGGCCTGGACTTCGGCGCCATCGCGGCCAACTCGGCCATCCAACCGCTCCAAGCCAAGCTCGTCGCCGATATCGGCATGAGCCACCTCAACGAACTGAAAATCGCCTAGGTCGTCCGTCGGGCCAGACCCCCATCCAGGCGGCGATGCTTCGCCGTCAGGGCTGGCGGGTCTGGTCGGCGGTTGCGATTCACCTCATTTTGATGCATACACATCATTATGAATTCCACCCCCGCCGAGATCTCCTGCGCCTGCACGACGCTGCGTAAGGCGTCGCGTGCGGTGTCGCGCCTTTACGAGGACCGGATGGCCCCCACCGGCCTGACGATCACGCAGTTTTCAGTCTTGCGGAGCCTCGTCCTCGAACCGAGCCAGCCCCTGAGTCGTCTCGCAGAGGCCAAGGTGATGGATCGCACCTCGCTCTATCGCCTGATCGCGCCGCTCGAAGCCCAGGGCCTCATGTCGATCACCCCCGGACGCGGTCGTCACGGGCGGATCGCCGAGATCACCCCGGCGGGCCGCGACGCAGTGCGCCGCGCCACCCCCGTCTGGGAAGCGGCCCAGAGCGAGTTCTTCCAACGCTTTGACGTCGAGCTCTGGTCCAAGCTCGAAGCGCTGCTCGGTGAAGCGACGACGACGTCCGCGGAGATCGTCGCAAGATGAATGCAATCGCTTCACGCCTTGGGCAGCGTTACGCGTTCGTGGTCGCTGCGGTGACATTCGCCGCGCTCCTGGTCTCTGCGGGCCTCCGCGCCGCGCCGAGCGTCCTGATGATGCCGCTTCGGGGGTCGTTCGGCTGGAGTCTCGGCACGGTCTCGACCGCCGCGGCCGTCGGCATCTTCCTCTACGGCCTCGCCGGCCCCTTCGCGGCGGCGCTCATGCAAAGCGTCGGGATCAAGCGAACGCTGCTGCTCGGCCTGACCCTCATGGCCGCATCGACCTTCGCCAGCCTGTTCATGACCGCCCCCTGGGAATACCTCCTGACCTGGGGCGTCGTCTCCGGGATCGGCAGCGGTGCGGTCGCCAACGTGCTCGGCGCCGCGGTGGTCAATCGCTGGTTCGCCCGAAATCAGGGCCTGATGATGGGCCTGCTCACCGCCTCCACGGCCACCGGGTCGCTGATCTTCCTTCCGCTGATGGCGAGCCTCACCGCCGGCCAGGCGTGGAAGCCGGTCGTGGTCTTCATCAGCGCGGGCGCCGCGATCCTGATCCCGATCGTCGCCCTGCTCATGCCCGAGCGCCCGCAGGCCGTCGGCCTGGCGCGCTATGGCGAGGCCGGGCCCCAAGTCGGCCCCGCCAAGGCTGGCCGCGGCCTCAGCCTCGCGTTCGGCGCGCTCGGGCAAGCCGCGCACACACCGGTATTCTGGCTGCTGTTTGGCACCTTCTTCGTCTGCGGCCTGACGACCAATGGCCTGGTCGGCACGCATTTGATCGCCTTCTGCGGCGATCACGGGATCGCCCCGGTCCACGCGGCGACGCTGCTGTCGTTGATGGGCTTCTTCGACCTCATCGGCACGACAGGATCGGGCTGGCTCACTGATCGCTTCGATCCGAAGAAGCTGCTTTTCGTGTACTATGGCCTGCGCGGCCTTTCGCTGATCGCACTGCCATTCCTGGACTTCGGCCCGATCAGCCTATCGATCTTCGCGGTCTTCTATGGCCTCGACTGGATCGCAACGGTTCCGCCGACCGTGAAGCTCGCCAACCGACACTTTGGCGAACGAGATGCTCCGATCGTGTTCGGCTGGGTGGTCGTAGGCCACCAGATCGGCGCGGCGGTCGCAGCCTTCGGGGCCGGGTTGGTGCGGCAATCGACCGGGGCCTACGACTCCGCATTCGTACTCGCGGGCGTCGCCGGCGTCATCGCAGCTCTGCTCATCCTGGTCGCGCAAACGCGTCCGGCGGCGCAGGATCCGATGAAAGGCGCGCAGCCCGCAGGGTCTTGAGACTAAGGGGCGCAACTCCGATCTTTCACCGAGCACACCGAAGCCGTCCGTTAGGGGCGCGAGGCTCGAGGCCAGCACATCAGGGAGCTTGGATTAGGCCGTGGCCGAACAACACCAATATACGACGTTCGAAACCCGCAATGGCTGGATCGCACTGGCGTGGAGCCCGAACGGAATAAGCGGGCTGCGGCTTCCGTCTTCGTCGGAGCGCGCGGCTGAACTCGCCATTCTCAAGCGCCTTCCCTCAGCGCAAACGGCGACGCCGCCACCTCAAATTGCGCAACTGATCGCCGATATCATTCGCTACTTCGACGGCGAGGTCGCCGATTTCAGCGACGTGCCCGTCGATCTCGGCGAACAAAGCCCATTCTTCTCCGCCGTCTACGCCGAGATCAGGAAGCTGCATCGCGGCGAAACCACCACCTACGGTTCGATCGCCAAGGCGCTCGGCGCCGGACCGCAGTTCGCCCGGGACGTCGGCCAGGCCATGGCCGCCAACCCGGTCCCCCTGATCGTCCCCTGCCACCGCGTCCTCGCCGCAGGCGGAAAGGTCGGCGGATTTTCAGCGCCGGGCGGTTCGAGTTCGAAAGCAAAAATGCTTGAGATCGAAGGCGTGAAAATTGCGGACGAAAAGCCGCTCGCAAGATCCAAGGTGGATTCAACTCAAATCGGCTTCGACTTCTGAATCCACGACCGCAGGCTGATCCTGCCGGGATTCACAGCATGGCGGTCAAAGAAGATTAGCTACGCATCCCCTCAAGTCTTGATCGCCTTAGGTAGCGACGTTGCGAGATGATCCAGGAACACGCGCACCGCTGGAAGCAGACCCCGGCTTTCCGGGATAAGCGCACTTAGCGTCGACTGCCCTGCCGTCCAATTAGGTAAAACGCGAACCAGAAGGCCTCGTCGCACCTCCTCGCGGCACATATAGGCGGGCAAGGCCGTCACGCCGAGGCCTGCGCGCGCCATCTCCTTCAACCCCGCCATGCTGTCGCTGACGATCCGTGGCGTAGATTGCAGGACGTGCTCCTCGACCGCCTCCCTCTCCCCCTGGACGCGCCAGGCTGGATTGACCTGCGCCCGGCGCGTGAACAGCGAGGGGTGTTTGAGCAAGTCCTTGGGTTCGTGGATGGGCCCCGCGCCCGATATGTAGGCCGGACTCGCGAAGATATGCCAGTCGATGGATGTCAGAACGCGCTGTATTAGCCGCCAATCCCGAAGTGGCCCCTGGTGGGCCCGGACCGCCACGTCGAAGCTTTCCGCGAATAAGTCCACTTCCCGGTCGGTCGCATGCTCGAAAACACTGACCTTGGGATACAGCCTCAGGAAATCACTCAGCGCCGGACGCATGGCGAACTGCGCTTCGATTACCGCGGTCGTGTAGCGCACAAGGCCGGACGGCTCAGAAGCGCGGCTCCTGACCGCGGCTTCGGCGGCCTCCGCACGCCGCACCATATCGGCTGCGCGGGCGTAGAACGCCTCCCCGGCGTCCGTCAGCCCAAGCCGCCTCGAAGTTCGATTCAAAAGGCGCGCGCCGAGCTCGGCTTCCAACGCGCGGATCCGATCGCTCAACGTCGATCGCGGCACATTCAAAGCTCGGCCCGCGGCCGCAAAGCCGCCCCGCTCTACGATTTGAACAAAAAGATGGAAATCGTTGAGATTAAGCATCGCCGCATCTGCCATCGACCCGCGGTCGGTCGCCGGTCGATAGGGCTATGCTCACAAACTGTCAACTTCTACCTATCGATAGATTTTCTTTTGTCTTTACGCCCCATCATTCACGTCATCCAACGCGGCCTTCGCTTGCATTCGTCCGCTGGAAATTCGCACGGGTGAAGTCGATCAGGGACGCACCATCGCGATGTCGGCGGTCGCTCCTGGCCTTGGGTTCGTCCGAAACGGCGGCGCGCCGCCCCATTTTCGGAGGGCCAGCTCGCTCAGGCATAGGCGTCGAAAACGACCGATCTCCCTTTGATACATTGAAAAATTCACCGCAGTCAGCCCTCCATGAAACAGCGATCTCAGAATGATCGTCCGCCTCGACGGACGGTAAGTCCGGGCCGGTCGTCTTTTGATCTTGCGCCTGATGGGTCAAATAGAGCGCGGCAGGCTCGACTTAACCTGGGGCGACGCCCCCATGGAGAGCATGCAACGGAAGCGCAACCAGCGCGATCTTGCAAGAGGAGGAGGCGGAGCCATGCAAAATCCAGCTTCACCCTCCAGTTCTCGCTCCGATTACGACCTTATCGCCCAACTTCTGACGGACGCGCTGACTGCGCTTGAAGTTGATGGCGCAATGGCGAAACGGCATATCCTTCAGGCCAGGACCCTCGTCATCGAGGCGGTTGAAGCTGCTCCAGGGGCGCAGGGCGGGCTGGCCGGCTGGCAGATGCGTCGTGTATCCAATTTCATTCACTTCAACCTCGCGACCAAACTTCGAATCGAGCAAGTCGCACGGAATCTCAAGGTTAGCCCCGGCTATCTTTCGCGCGCATTCAAGACGAGCGCGGGCATGACCTATTCCGAATTCGTCTTGCGAGCCCGCGTCGAGTTGGCCAAGCGCCTGCTGCTGACGACCGATACGCCGATCTGTGAGATCGCCCTGGCGTGCGGTCTCACTGACCAGGCCCACCTCACACGCACCTTCAAAAGGTCGGTCGGAATGCCTCCGGCGGCCTGGCGGCGGCGATTTGGCGGCTGCGCGGATGAGGAGCTTTTTGCTTCCGGAGGAGACGTTGAAGATCAATATCCCGTAACGCCGACGTTCGACGCGCCGGCCGCGACGCACGTCGCCAAGGATCGCCGCATCCACCCGGGCGATGTCTGCGTATTCAGGGGCGACCATCCCGACGATGACGCCGCATCGATCTGTGATCGACTGGAAGTCGTCATGGCCCATCCAGAAGACACAACTCCCGGGCGCCGCCTGGTCCTGGCCACGCGCCTTAAAGAGCTGTCCAATCGGAGCAACCGATCTCGAGAGGACGCGGTGGAAACGCGATCAAAGGCCGCCGGATCAAGCCGCAGCGCCTCGACCGCCTCGCCCCTACCCTCGCTAACCGCGGCGTGAACCACCAGGGATCACCGCGGCGCGGCGGCTCAGAACAGCTCTCCACGGGGCCAGAGGGCCACACACACCTCAGGGGTGGCCAAGGACCTTCTGGTTGCGGCCATCGATCACCGAATACGTGGTCGCCGACGCACCCGGTCCAGGCGCGAAACGCACGTCGCGGAACGACAGCGGCTCGCCCCCCTGCGCGCGAACCGCGATGCGCTCGATCGGCGCGCCCGTCGCGTCTTCCACCAGCGCGGTCGGGGGCTTGTCGTCGGGAGCCAGCCAGCGGTCGCCCCATTGCATCAGCGCAACCACCACAGGGTAGAGATCCTCGCCCTTTTCCGTCAGCCGATAGCCTTCGGTATTTGCGCGGCCGGCGAGCGGGAAGCGTTCGAGGACGCCGAGCTCGGTAAGGCGCTGCAACCGCGCGGTCAGGATATTGCGCGCGATGCCGAGCTCGCGCTGGAACTCTTCAAACCGCGACGCGCCCTGCGTGCACTCGCGCACGATCAACAGCGACCACCACTCCCCGACCTCCTCGAGCGCCCGCGCGATCGAGCAGTTCATTTCGCCAAAGCTTTTTCTCTGCATGTAGGCGTCCCGCCGAAATAGCGTTGCATGATGAAACTAACAATGATAGTTGCATCACGAAACGTATATGGCGCCCACCAGGGGCATCGCAATAGGAATAGGAGAGTCTTCCGATGGATAGACGCCTGCTCGTACTGGCCCTGGGCATGTTCGCCCTGGGGACCGACAGCTTCGTCATGGCGGGGATCTTGCCCCAAATCGCCCATAGCTTCGGCGTGCCGATCGGCGCGGCGGGGCAGGTGACGACGGTCTACGCCATCACCTACGCGCTGATGGCGCCGACGATCGCCGCGATCGGCGCGCACATCCCCCGCAAGACCCTGCTGCTGTCGAGCCTCGCGGTCTTCGTAGTGGCCAATCTGGCGACCGCCCTGGCGCCCAGCTTCGGCTTCGCCCTCGCCTCTCGCCTGGTGGCGGGCCTCGGCGCGGCGATGTTCGCGCCCACCGCGACCGGCGCGGCGGCGACCATGGTCCCGCCTGAAAAGCGCGGCTTCGCCCTCGCTGTCGTCATCACCGGCCTGACCGCTTCGACCGCGCTCGGCACCCCGATCGGCGCCATCATCGGTGGATTGGGCGACTGGCGCTGGACCATGGTGTTCGTCTCGGCGCTGGCCGGCGCGTCAGGCCTCGGCGTCTGGGCGTTGCTGTCCCACATCCCGTTGCCGCCCAAGATCAGCCTGGCGCAGCGGGTCGCCCCCATCCGCGACCCCCGGGTCGCGCTCACCCTGCTGACCGGCCTGATTTACCAATCCGGTCACTTGATCGCCTACACCTACTTCACGGTCGTGTTCGACCGCGTCCTGCACCACAACACCCTGATCGTCGGCGGCCTGCTGGTCCTGTGGGGCGCGAGCGGCATGGTGGCCAACCTGGTGACGGGACGCCTGGCCGACTCGATCGGCAACCGGCGGCTCATCTTCGTCATGCTGATCATGCTCGCCCTGGTGATGGCGTCGCTGCCGCTGGCCGGCGCGAACCTCTGGACCACCGCCGTGGTGGTCGCAATCTGGGGCGCGGTCGCCTGGGGCCTGCTAGCCCCGCAGCAGCACCGGCTCGTCTCCGTCGCGCCGCAGTCGGCGCCCGTCGTGCTGGGCCTGAACACCTCTGGCACCTATCTGGGCGTGACCGCCGCCGGCGTGATCGGCGCCCTGGCCATCCCCGCGGTAGGCGGCCATCTGCTCGGCTATATCTCCGCCGCTTTCGTGATCGTCTCGCTGGGCGTCGCCGAGCTGGCGACGCTCAAGATCAACGCGGCCCACCGCGTCGCGAAGAGCGGGACGCTGGCCGCCGCGACCTGAAGCACAGGGGGGCGCCGCCATAAGGACGGCGCCCCCACGCTCACGCCCATGCTCAAACCCATGAATCGCGACATGGCGCCAAGCTTGGGCGCTGAGCTTGGAAAAAGTTTGTAGGGCTCAGGCGATTTTCAGAGCAGCCACGTACAAAATGCTCTCTATCCGCACCTTACTTTCTTGTGGTGCAATTGCGGCGCTGGACAAGACCTAACCGACGACGAGCGATAACAGCCCTTACAACTTGTCGTCACCGTCAGAGTTGATTTGTTATTTCAAGTGGGCGCGCGGCCAAGCGTGAACGTAAGTTTGCGATGTCGGCACGCCAAAATGGCGTCTCACTCTACAAGCCGCGGCGCCTCAAAACGACAATGATCGATCCGGTCTTCGCGACGATCGATTGGCTCTCGATTTTAGACTTACCGCCCCGTCGCTCAAACTGGTCGGTCGGCGACGCCAACGGCCACCCAAGCGACCACTGCTAACAACCTGAGAAAACTGCCTATCGATAGATAGTGGTTGACAGCCCTTGCCGCCGGCCCTATCCGGCCCGCAACCTATCGATAGATAGCCGATCGTCTGAACTATTGGAGGGTGCACGATGGATGATGCGCTGACGCGAACGGACGTGGAGCGTCCACACACCGCCGCGAGGTCAACCGGGGCTGGGCCCAAGGTCGTGGGCCTGGTGGTGGCCGCGGCGCTCATCGGCGGCGGCTTGCTGGTGATCCCGCACCTGCTTCACCCGGCCGCCCCCGCAGCCGCCGCCCCGCCCCCGACCGTCAGCGTCAGCCACCCACTTCAGCGCGACATCCAGGGCCGCCTGCAGTTCCTGGGTCAGTTCGCGGCGGTGAACCAGGTCGAGCTTCGCGCCCAGGTCGGCGGCACCCTCACCCAGATCGGCTTCAAGGACGGCGACATCGTCCACAAGGGCGATCTGCTGTTCGCGATCGACCCGGTCCCCTACCAGATCAAGATGGCCCAGGCGCAGGCTGAACTCCAAAGCGCCAATGCGCGGCTGGACCTGGCCACGCGCGAACTGACCCGCGCCCAACAACTGAAGACCGTGGACGCCGGCTCGACCGAAAACGTCGACCAGAAGCTTGCCGAAAAGGCGGCCGCCCAGGCGGCGGTGGCCGGCGCGCAGGCCCTCATCCGCGACGCCCGCTTCGACCTGGATCACTGCCGCGTCGTCGCCCCCTTCACCGGGCGCATCGGCACGCACCTGGTCTCCACCGGCAACCTGGTCGCCGGCAGCCGCACCGCCAGCAGCCCCACCACCCTGCTGGCGACGATCGTCTCGGTCGACCCGATCTGGTTCAACTTCGACATGAGCGAGCAGGACTACGAGACCTTTCAGCGCGACCAGGCCGCGGACAAGGGCCCCCTCGCCAACAAGGTCCAGCTCGCGGTCAACGGCGATCAGCGCTTCACCCGCGAAGGCACGCTGAACTTCCTGGATAACACCCTGGATCGTTCCAGCGGCACCATCCACGCTCGCGCCACCGTGCCGAACGCCGACTTCACGCTGACGCCCGGCGCCTTCGCCCGGGTGCAGCTGGCGGTCGCGAAGGCGTCGTCGGTAATGCTGGTGCCCGATGTCGCGGTGCTCGCCGACCAGGCCGATCACTCGGTGCTGACCATCGGCAAGGACAACATCGTGACGCCGAAGAAGGTCGTGACCGGTCCGCTACGCGGCGGCCTGCGAGTTATCCAGTCAGGCCTGTCGCCCGACGACCGTGTCATCATCGACGGCCTCCCCTCGGCCCGGCCGGGCTCGCCGGTCACCCCGCAAGCCGGCTCGATCCGGTTCGACGCCGGCCTGGACTAATCGCCATGAAACTCGCGCACTTCTTTATTGATCACCCGCGCTTCGCCCTGGTGATCAACATCTTCATCGCCCTCGCGGGCCTGGCCACGATGACCCTGCTGCCGATCGCGCAGTATCCCAACATCGTCCCGCCCACGATCGACATCACCACCTCCTTCCCCGGCGCGACCGCCGACACC
>FSXN01000253.1_pt1 | contig 19501 bp, 20 predicted proteins | sample 1638221 | NCBI WGS metagenome assembly FSXN01 (sample SAMEA3914788, study PRJEB12502) | metagenome | biome: forest; material: soil | place: Canada | collected 2011-07-03 | depth 0.1 m | reverse complement strand
GTACCAGGACTATCCATCGAAGTTTCAGCTGACCACGCAGCTCTACCACCTGAACCTGCAGTGGGATCTGCCCTGGTTCAGCGTCCGCTCGGTGACGGCCTACCAGCACCTCAACCACGTGCAGCAGGAAGACAGCTCGCGCAGCGCCTATTCCATCCTGGGCTCCTACGACGACGTCGCGGGCTGGAACACCAAGATGACCAACTACAGCGAGGAGTTCGACCTGCTGTCGCGGCCGGGCTCACGCCTGGAGTGGACCGCCGGGGCCTTCATCCTGAACCAGGAAAGCACCCAGTTCGTCGCGGAGTTCGAAGGGACCACGCCCAATCCCGACACCGATCCCAGCGCCGTGGCGATCACCTCGACCATCGAGAGCGACCCGCCCTCGAACCTGGACTACGGCAACGTCACCCGCGTGGCGCGCCAGGGTTACGCCGGGTTCTTCCGCGCCACCTATCACCTGACGCCCAAGTTCCGGCTGTCCGTCGGCGCGCGGGTCAACCACGACTCCTACACCGCCAACAGCTTCAACTTCTCGGGCTTCGGCAGCAGCTCGGTCAGCCACGGCTACAACGACACCGTGCCGACCGGCCGGGTCGAGGCCGACTACGACGTGACCTCGCTCAACATGGTCTACGCCAGCGTCTCGCGCGGCTATAAGCCGGGCGGCGTCAACGGCAAGAACGGTCAGGCCGTGGTGCCCGAGACCTTCGACGACGAAACCAACACCGCCTTTGAAGTCGGGGCCAAGAACACCTTCCTCGACCATACGCTGCGAGTGAATCTGTCGGCGTTCTATTACTTCTACAAGAACATGCAGTACATCGAGTACGATCCCGTGCCCTTCGACAGCGGCATCGCCAACATCCCCTCGATCCACGAATACGGTGTCGAGGCCGAAACCGCCTACGTCTCCCACGACGGCCACCTGCGCATCGACGGCAGCCTCGCCCTGGAGAACGGCTTCGCGGAGGGCAACTACAAGACCATCGACTCCACCATCGCCAACGCGATCGAGAACCAGAGTTCCGGCCCCTGCGCCTATGGCGGCGCCTATTACAGCACCGCCTGCTGGGGCGCCGTGGAGTCCGCCGCCACCTCGATCCGCGGCAAGAGCCCGCCGGACATGCCCAAGATCTCCGGCTCGATCTCGGCCTCCTACGCCTTCGACATCCCGACCGGCACGCTCACGCCGCGGGTCCAGTACGTCTATCGCGGCAGCGAATGGGCGCGCATCTTCAACGTCGCGGGCCTGGACCGGCTCGACCCGTACGGGGTGACCAACCTGAACCTGCAGTACGTCCCGACCAATTCGCGCCTGCGCCTCTCGGTCGTCGCCACCAACGTGTTCAATGTCGACGGGGTGAACTCCCGCTACACCGACCCGTACGGCACCGGCCAGACCAGCCAGCAGTACATCGCGCCACGCCAGGTAATCGCCTCGATCGCCTACGCCTTCTGATCGGCCGGCGGGCGAGCCCCTCGCCCGCCGCTCCAAGTTTAATCTGCAGGCGGCGCGAGTCGGCGGCGCGGACCTGGCCTACACTTCAGCCGCCGACATCCATCAGAGACATCGAGCCGACCTGTGCAATCGCTTCAGCAAATCTCATTCGGCCTTCCCTCCGACACCGGCGGCAAGGACCTCGGCGTGTTCCTGCCCATGGCCAATGGCGGGTGGATCCTGTCGTCCACCACGCCCCCGCTGGACGGGTCATACGCGCTCAACCGCGAGATCGGCGTGCTGGCCGACCAGCTGGGCCTCGACTTCATCATGTCGATGGCCAAGTGGAAGGGCTATGGCGGCGTAACGGAGCACTGGAAATACGCTCTGGACAGCCAGATGCTGATGGCGGCGCTGGCCGAGGCCACCAGCAACGTGAAGATCTGGACCACCGTCCACACCCTGCTGCAGAACCCCGCGGTCACCGCCAAGATGATCGCCACCCTGGACCAGATCAGCGGCGGCCGCGCCGGGCTGAACATCGTCACCGGAGCCTACAAGGACGAGTTCGACCAGATGGGCGCCTGGCGCCACGGCGTCGGCCATGACCAGCGCTATGACCTGGCTCGCGAGTGGATCGGCGCGATCAAGCGGCTGTGGACCGAGGACTCCGTCACCCTGAACGGCACGTACTTCACCCTGAACGACTGCGAGTCCTTCCCCAAGCCGGTGTCCAAGCCGCGCCCATTCCTGGTCTGCGCCGGCACGTCCAAGAGCGGCATGCAGTTCACCCTGGAGGAGACCGACGCCATCTTCCTGTCCGGCGCCGACGACGCCGAACTGGCCCGCAACAGCCGCATGGCCAAGGCCATGGCCGCCGACGTCGGACGGCGCATGCGCACCTACAACATGGTCACGCTGGTGATCGACGATACCGACGCCAAGGCCCAGGCCCAGGCTGACCACTACCGCGAGGGCTTCGACGAGGGCGCGCTGAAGGGCATGTTGCGCGCCTACGGCTTCCTGGATGCGGAGATCGGCAAGGAGAACGCCTTCGTCGCCAATGCGCGCTCAGGCTTCATGACCTCCCGCATCATCGGCTCGGCCGAGACCGTGCGCGAGCGCTGCGCCGAGCTGCTCGCGGACTGCGACCTGGACGGTATGATGCTGATCTTCCCGGACTATATCAGCGGGATGAAAGCCTTCGCCGCCGACATCCTGCCCAAGCTGCGGGCGGACTTCTCGCCCCACCCGGAGGGCGTTCTGCGTGCCGGCTGAAATCGCCCCCGCTGCGCCGGCCGAGCCCCTGGCCGAGATGATCGCCCCGGCGCGCACGGCGCTGGTGGTGATCGACGTGCAGCGCGACTTCGCCGCGCCGGACGGGGCCATGGGCCGGTTCGGCTGTGATCTGAGCGAGGTGGAAGGCGTGACCGACCAGATCGAGGCGATGATCGCCGCCGCCCGCGAGGCCGGCGCGCCGGTGGTGTTCGCCCGGGTCTGGACCACGGCCGAAACCGACGCCGACAACCTGAAAGCCTTCTACCGCCGCAAGGGCTATCCGGACGACGCGCTGGACGTCTGCCGCGCCGGCACACCGGGTGTGGACTATTATCGCGTCGCCCCTCAGCCGGGCGAGATCGAGGTGCGCAAGCTGCTGTTCTCCAGCTTCGCCGGCACCGACCTCGACGCCCAGTTGGCCGCACACAAGATCGACACCCTGGTGCTGGCCGGGCTCACCACCGACTGCTGCGTGGACAGCACTACGCGCGACGCCTTCCACCGCGGCTACAACTGCTTCGTCGTGCGCGACGCCTGTTCGGCCTACGCCGTGGATCTGCACAATTCCACGCTCGAAAGCCTGGAGAAGAACTACGCCCTGATCGTTGAGACGGCCGAGGTTCTCGGAGCTTGGCGCTAGCCCGAAGCCGGCCGCTGACACAAAAAGTTACCGCGTCGAGGGGCCAGCGAAAGTTGCAGAGGCGCTAGTATGGCGGCCGCGGGGGCTTCACCATCTTCGATGGACGCTCCACCATGGCTGATATCAACACCCCTCCGGCAAGCGCCGAGGCGAACCGTCGCCCGCGCACGCGCCAGGACGAGCAGACCAGCACCAACGGCGAGCACCGCGCCTTCGCCGCCCCGGACACCACGCGTGTCAGCGCGCCGCCGCACCGGACCAACGACGAACTGGTCGGCGTCGCGCGGGAGTTTTCCCAGGCGACCCGCGAGATGGGCGAGCGCAGCCGTCAGGCCACCCAGGAGATGGCCACCAACTGGCGCGGCGCCATGGAGCCCCTGCTTGGGCTTTCTCTCGAAATGAACCGCTGGCTCGACGACGTATGGGGCCAGATGACCGGCGCCGGCGCCTTCTCCGGCCTGCGCCCGGCGCGGCCATCCGCAGCCTGGAGCATGGCGCCCCTGCTCGGCCTGCCGCCGACCGACGTGCGCGAAACCGAGAGCGCCTACATGCTGTGCATGGAACTGCCGGGCCTGACGCGCGAGGACGTGGACCTGCAAATCCGCAACGACACCCTGTTCATCTCCGGCCACAAGGCTGAGGCCAAGGAAAACGCCGGCGTCGCCTATCGCGTCAACGAGCGCCGCTTTGGCCACTTCGAACGCCGCTTCCCGATCCCGGCCGAGGTGGAGCGCGACCGGATCGAGGCCAGCTTCCGCGATGGGGTCCTGAACGTCACCCTGCCCAAGGCGGCGACCGCAAAACAGCGTCAGCACAAAATCGAGATCAAGGGCTGACCTGAAGCGCAGCGGACCTCGTCAATCCTGGCGAGGTCCGCTCTCGTGTCGCCCGAGCCGCGCGCCTGGGTAAGGCCTCGGAAGACCTCGCCTCGGACAGGCCTGGCTCTCAACGATCGTCCGCATCCTCGTCAGACCGGGTCACATCCTCGCCCGAGGCTTGCCGAACCCGGCCCGAGCCCGAGATTTCGGTCTGCAGCTTGGCCGGATGGGTCAGCAGGGTCACGTCGCCCGATCCCGAGATCCGCACATCGGCCGCATCGGTCGGCGCCAGACTGGCGTGGCCGGAGCCGGAGATGTCGACCTTGCCCGACTGGGCCTTCATGCCGCTGAGATCGGCCGCGCCCGAGCCCTCGATGTTCAGTTCGAGCGCCTTGGTCTCGCCGGTCGCGGTCACGGCGGCGGCGCCGGGAACTTCGAGCTCGAGCCTGTCCTGCCGATAGTCGTTGATCGCGAGTTCGCCGTAGCCAGCCATCTCGAACCGGGTGACGGACGGGGCCGAGATGACGATCGTCAGCCGGCCGTCGTCGTTGTGGTCGTGGCCAAAGCGGATCCGGCCGCCCTCCACCTGGACGTCGTCGACCGCATCCTGGGGACCCGACACGACCAGCTTCGGCGCGCCGGCGGCCTGGGTGTATTCGACCTTGGCCGGCAGATTGATGCTCAGCGCGTCGGCGCCGTTCCAGGCGATGGTGCGGCTCGCCTGCGGACCGGCGTCGTGCGACCAGGACACCCCGGCCCCGCGCCAGCCAGCGCCCCATCCGCCCGGCCCCCAGGTCCAGGCGCCATGCGCGATGGCCTCGGGCCCGGTGATGCAGACCGCCACCGAGAGGGTCGTCGCCGAGACCAGGAAACCGGCCACGGCGATCATGACGAGAACCCGGATCATCGCACGCCTCCAAAGGATTGCGGTTCAAGCGCGGGCTTGAGCAGGCGGTAATGCATGCGGCCGTACCAGACCAGGGCGTTGACCACGCCGATGCCGATGATGGCCAGCACCGCCCCGACCGCCGCGGCCCCGGTCATCAGGCTGATGCCCAGGAGGATGGCCACGGCCGGGCCGCCGGGAATGCCGCTGAAAGGCCCGGTGGCGAAGACCACCCCGCCGGCCACGGACACCGCCAGGACCGCGACGCCCAGGCCGAACAGCGTCCCGCCGACGCCCATCAGGATCGGCAGCAGGATCAGGATGTCCAGCGCGCCCAGGCCCAGCAGGGCGAAGATCGCCGCCGCGGCGCCGGACGGATTGCGCTGCTCCTCCCACCGCCGCAGGCCCGCCTCGGCGCGAAGCTCGCGGGCCAGGCGACCCGGGTCGCCCAAGGCTGCGGCCACGTCGGCCTCGGTGCGGCCCGCCGCTTCGCCGTCGGCGAAATGGGCCTCGTAGTCGGCGACGATGTCGGCCTGGGTCTGCGGGGGAAGCCCCCGCAGACCTTCCCGCAATCGGGCCATGAACGCCTGACGGGTCATGCCGCCCCTCCCAGAATGGCTTGCACAGCGGTGGAAAACGACGCCCAGGCGGCCTTCTGCGAGCTGAAGCTCGCGGTCCCCGTCGCCGTCAGCCGGTAGTATTTGCGCGAAGGCCCAGAGGGGGACTCGACCAGATAGGTCGCGACCAACCCGTCGTTCTGCAGCCGGCGCATCAAGGGATAGATGGTGCCCTCGCCCATGCCGATGCTGTCGGACAGCCGGCTGGCGATCTCATAGGCGTAGCTGTCGCCCTGCGAGAGCACGGCCAGGACGCACAGTTCGAGCACGCCCTTCTTCAGCTGGATTTCGATCGGCTCAGGCACGGCGGCCCTCCTTGCGAGCACCATGAGTACGGCAAGGTACTGTGTGACGCAAGGTAGCCATCATTAAACGTTAGTAACCCCTTCTATTGTCCCCGCCTCCGCGCCTTTTCGCGCCGCGAACGCAGATCGGCTGCAGACACACCGCCTGTTTCATTTGCTATAGCGGGGACTCGTGGCCTCCTCCGGCCATCTGCAATCCGGAACGCCGGTGTCATCGATCATCTCCGTCTCCAACCTGTCCAAGACCTATGCGTCCGGGTTCCAGGCGCTCAAAACCGTCGACCTGGAGATTCGCGCGGGCGAGATCTTCGCGCTGCTGGGGCCCAACGGGGCGGGCAAGACCACCCTGATCAGCATCATCTGCGGCATCATCCGGCCCACCGGCGGCCAGGTGATCGCCGACGGGCACGACATCGCCGCAGACTATCGGGCGGCGCGCTCCAAGATCGGCCTCGTGCCCCAGGAGCTGAACACCGACGCCTTCGAGACCGTCTGGAACACCGTCAGCTTCAGCCGCGGCCTGTTCGGCAAGGCGCCCGACAAGGCCTACATCGAGCGCGTGCTGCGGGCCCTGTCGCTCTGGGACAAGAAGGACACCAAGATCAAGGAGCTGTCCGGCGGCATGAAGCGCCGGGTCATGATCGCCAAAGCCCTGTCGCACGAGCCCCGCATCCTGTTCCTCGACGAGCCCACCGCGGGCGTCGACGTCGAGCTGCGGCGCGACATGTGGGAGATGGTGCGCAAGCTGCGCGACGACGGCGTCACCATCATCCTCACCACCCACTACATCGAAGAGGCCGAGGAGCTGGCCGACCGGATCGGGGTGATCTCCAAGGGCGCCATCATCCTGGTCGAGGACAAGGCGGTGCTGATGGAGAAGCTGGGCAAGAAGCAGCTGAGCCTGCAGCTGCAATCGCCCCTGGCGGCCATTCCTGCCGAACTCGCCGCCTTCGACCTGGAACTCTCGGGCGACGGGCTTGAACTGGTCTACACCTTCGACGCCCAGCACGAGAACACCGGCATCGCCGGCCTGATGCGCCAGCTCGCCGGCTCCGGGATCGACTTCAAGGACCTCCACACCAAGCAGTCCTCGCTGGAAGACATCTTCGTCAGCCTGGTGAGCGCAAAGTCATGAGCAGCCCCGGCATGAACCTCCACGCGGTGCGCGCCATCTATGTGTTCGAGCTCTCGCGCTGGTTTCGCACCCTGACCCAGAGCATCCTGGCGCCGGTCATTTCCACCTCGCTCTATTTCGTGGTGTTTGGCTCGGCGATCGGCTCGCACATGCAATCGATCAATGGCGTCAGCTACGGCGCCTTTATCGTCCCCGGCCTGATGATGCTGTCGGTCCTGACCGAGAGCCTGTCTAACGCCTCGTTCGGGATCTACCTGCCCAAGTGGGCCGGCACGATCTACGAGCTGCTGTCCGCGCCAGTGTCCTGGATCGAGGCGGTGGCGGGCTATGTCGGCGCCGCGGCGACGAAATCCATCCTGCTCGGCCTGATCATCCTGGCCACCGCGCGCCTGTTTGTGCCGTTCCACATCGCCCACCCGCTGTGGATGGCGGCGTTCCTGGTTCTGACTGCGGTCACGTTCAGCCTGTTCGGCTTCATCATCGGCATCTGGGCCGACGGCTTCGAGAAACTTCAGATCGTGCCGCTGCTGGTGGTCACGCCCCTCACCTTCCTGGGCGGCAGCTTCTATTCGATCAGCATGCTGCCGCCGATCTGGCGCAAGATCACCCTGTTCAACCCGGTGGTCTATCTGGTCTCGGGCTTTCGCTGGAGCTTCTATGGCGTGTCCGACGTGGGCGTGGGGGTCAGCCTCGGCATGACCCTGCTGTTCATGCTGGCCTGCCTGGCGGTGATCTGGTGGGTGTTCCGCACCGGCTACAAGCTGCGGGCCTGACGCCCTGGCGTTGAGGCGGCCCGAAGCGGCGAAATCACGGATCGAAGAGGGACCGACCATGACGGGCGTCGATCGCAGAACCCTGATCGCAGCAGCCGCCGCGACAGCGGTGTCACCGACCTTGGCGGCGGCGGCGCCTGAGACGCTCCGGCTGTTCGCCAGCGGCTACGCCGCCGAGGGCGGGCTCGGCCTGACCCCGATCCGGTTCGATCCGACCACCGACCGCCTGACCGCCGAGCCGCCGCAGGCCGCTATCGTCAACGCCTCCTTCGGCGCCTACAGCAGCCGCTTCGGGCTGCACTACATGCTGGACGAACAGACGGCGGGACGCCTGGCGGCTTATGGCGCCGGATGGACCAAGCAGGGCGAGGTCGAGACCGGCGGGGCCGACCCTTGCTTCGTCACCCTGGATGCGCGCCAGTCCTGCCTAGCGGTGGCCAATTACAGCAGCGGCAGCGTCGCCGTGGTCCGGCTCGATCCCGCCACCGGCCGCCCGCTGACAGCACAGGTTGTCCTGCATCAGGGCCATGGCCCCAACGCCAGCCGCCAGGCCGGAGCACACGCCCACTGGGTCGGCTTCAGCCCCGACCAGCGCTGGCTGCACGCGGTCGACCTGGGCGCCGACGCGATCTTCGCCCACCCCTTCGACGCCGAGCAGGGCAGGATCGCGCCGGGCTTCGTCGCCTACGCCGCGCCGGCGGGATCAGGCCCCCGCCACCTGGTGCGCCATCCGCACGCGGCTCGCGCCTATCTGGTTTCGGAGCTGGCCAACACCGTCACCGTGTTGGAGCCGTCGCCCGATGGGCGCTTCCGCGCGCTTGGCGCGGTCTCGACCCTACCCCAGGGCTTCGCCGGCCACAGCCAGGCGGCGGGGATCACGATCGATGCGGCGGGACGGCGGCTCTACGTCTCCAACCGTGGGCACGACAGCGTCGCGGTGTTCGCCCTGGACGTGGCCGGTGCGCCCAGCCTGATCCAGCACATCGCCAGCGGCGGCGACTGGCCCCGGTTCTTCCTGCTGATCGACGCTCAGCGCCGGCTGATCACGGCCAACGAGCGCTCCGGCGACCTGGCCGTGTTCCGCATCGCCACCGATGGCCGCCTGGAGGATACGGCGCAGCGCCTCAAGGTTCCGGGCGTCGCCTTCCTGGCCCAAGCCAGCTAGGTCCGGCGGCCGCAGCCGCCGGTCGCAAGGCCTCAGAAGTCGAAGTCCAGGCTGGCCGTGTAGGTCCGCGGCGCGCCCAGATAGGCGGTGTTGGCGCCCGGGCTGCCGACGATGTTCCCATCGGCGATCGACACGTAGTAGCGCGTGTCGGTCACGTTCACGACGTCGAAGCGCGCCGTGATGTGGTGGTGGTCGTAGTCGAACGAGTAGCGCGCGCCGGGATCGAGCGTGACGTAGCTGGGCACGGACGAGGTGTTGGTGTTGGTCGCGGCGCGGTCGCCCTCGTAGTTCACCGTCAGGGTCATCGCCCCGCCATGGGCGAAGCGGGGGTGCAGGTCGAACACGAAGTCGCTCTTCACCGTCGGCACGCCGACGATGCGCCGGTCGTTGGTCAGCGGATTGTTCGAGCCCTCCAGCCGGGCGTCGATATAGGTCAGGCCGCCGAACAGGCTGAGATCGGGCGAGACCTCGCCCTGGACGAACGCTTCCACCCCGTTGTTGCGCTGCTCGCCAACCACTTCGAACAGGTTGGTCGGGGCGACCGAGGTGGCGTAGGGCCGGGTCATGCGGAAGGCGTCCAGCGTCACCAGCAGGTTGGGCGAGACCGCGTACTTGGCCCCGACCTCGTATTCCTCGTCCTGATAGGGGGCGAGGAACTGGTTGGCGTTGGGCACGGTGGTCGCATTGGTGGCCTGGTCGCCCTGCTCGATGCTCTGGGCCCAGGTTGCGTGCAGGCTCAACGCCGGCAGCGGCTTGTAGATCAGGCTGACCGTGGGGCTGACCACGCCGTCGCGCTTGTCGTTGCTGGTGGTCGCTCCGGTCGCCGCATAGCTGGCCGTATGCAGGAACGAGGTGTTGATCACCGCCTGCAACGCCAGTTGTTCGTTGAAGTGCAGCGTGTCGCCCATGATGATCGACTGCTCGAACACGTGGCCGGATTCGTAGAGCTTGCCAGGATTGGGCTCGGGCTTGGTCGGGAACACCACGGGATCGGCCAGGTTCGCGGACCCCAGCGTCACCACGATCGAATTGGCGTGGGAATACTGGCCGTTGATGAAGCCGTTGGTGCCCAGCGACACGTCGTTGAGCAGGCCGAACAGGCGGATGTGACCATTCAGATAGGCGCTGTTGCTGCCGATGGTGAACTGCGGCACGGCGGTGAAATTTTTGGTGACGGTGTAGCCGCCGCTGTTGTCGCTCAGGGTGTTGGAAACGCCGAACAGGCCGCGGATGGCGTTCTGGTACAGACCGCCGATCTCGAAGCTCCAGTCGCTGTTAATGGTGTGCTTGATCTTGCCCAGCGCGGTCTCGGTGCGCAGGTCCGTCCCCGCACCCGGCTGGCCGAGGCCGATCTGGGTCGGGTCCATGGCCTTGGGCAGGATCGAGTTGCCGTGCCCCGCGGTGCTGGCCCCGTCATAGACGATGCTGCCCGGCAGGCCGTAGGCGGAGGTTTCGTAGTGGCTGTAGTCGGCTTCCAGCACCGTCTTGGCGTCGAGGTGGTAGTCCACGTCGAGGCTGGCCAGCGTGCGGTTGGTGCTGCTGCCCTCGACATAGCTCTCGCCCTCGCCATGCAGCACGTTCAGCCGCACGCCGAGCTTGTCGTCAGGGCCGAAACGGCCGCCCACGTCGGCCTGCTCGGTGAAGATCCCGTCCGACTGGAAGCCCTGGGTGTAGCGCAGCAGCGGCGTGTCGGTCGGGCGCTTCAGCATGTAGTTGAACACCCCCGCCGGGCTTTCCGGCCCGAACAGCGCCCCGCTCGGCCCGTTCAGCACCTCGATGCCCGCCAGGTTCTCGGCTGGGATGGCGGTAGTGCCGATGACGTTCAGCCCATCCAGGCGGGTGTTCTGGGCGATGCTGCTCTGAAAGCCGCGCGACTGCGGGCGCGAGACCTCGAAGCCCTGCTGGTCGCGGATTTCCACCGACGGCAGGAAGCGCAGGGTGTCATTCACGTTGCGCGTCTGCTGGTTGACGATCAGGTCCTCGGGCACGACCGTCACCGACTGCGGCGTGTCCAGGATGTTCTGCGTCCCCAGCGGCCCCAGGGGCGCGACCTGGGTGTTGTACTGGGCTTGGGTGGCGTAGCCGCTGGACTCGCTATGGCCCGTCACCGTGACGCCGGAGACCGTGGTCGACCCGCTGGCCTGCTGCGCCATGACCGGGCCGCCGGGAACCGCCGCCAAGGCCGCGACAGCCAACACCGCCGCACTCGATCCACTGGCTCTGATACGCATCCCGCCCACCCGCACGCTACACAATAACGACTAATTTCGGGCGGCGTTATGATCTCCAACAACATGACGCGCAACCGTCGACGCCCTCTACCGACGAAGATCCAACAAAAATTTACAAGATCGTCGCCCTCAGCGCCTCGCCGCCCCAACTTCGGGCAGCTCCCCAATGCGGCTTTGTTCTCGCGCATTGGAATAATTGGCCGTGTTCTGCGTTGCTCTCCTAGACTCGCCTGTTGGCCACGGAGCCCCTGCATGAAACAGCCCCTCAAGACCGCCGCCGTCCTGGCGCTCGCCCTGACCGTGTGCGCCTGTGTGGCCGGATCAGGAGAATCGGCCCACGCCGCCTCCGGCGGGCTGATCTCGCAACTGCTGCTGGGCTTCTGGCACGGCCTGATCGGGCCGTTCACCCTGATCATCGAGGTGGTCAACCGCCTGCTTCCGCGCGCCCTGCCCTGGCACGCGCACCTTTACGAAACCCGGGCGGTGGGCGCGGCCTACGATGTCGGCTTCTATTTCGGCCTCAGCGGCAGTCCCGTAATCGTCTGGCATCGCTGGTCGCGGCGCTGAGCCAAAGCCACGCTGTCGGCGGTGGAAGCTTGACCGGTCCCGGCCTGGGCCGCATGAGGACGCCCCGCTCCGCCTGAGACCCGCCCGCCCCATGGCCTTCAACTATCGTCGCCTCACGCCCAAGGACGCCGAACTGGTCCTTTCGCTCTACTGGGCCGTGGCCAAGGGTCCGCGCTCGGGCCTGTCCCGCACGCCGGACGAGATCACCCTGGCCTATGTGGAGAGCTGGCTTGGGCGCGCGCACGCCGACGGGCTGGCGCTCGGCGCCTTCAGCGACGGGATGCTCTGCGGCGAAATCCACGCCATCCGCCCCGGCGCCAAGCAGTTCGCCCACGTGCTGGGCGAGCTGACCGTGGCGGTGCACCCGGCAAGCCAGGGCCAGGGCGTGGGCGGCCAGCTATTCGGCGCGCTGTTCACCGAGGCCGCCGCCCTGACCCCGGGCATCCAGCGCATCGAGCTGATCGCCCGCTCCGGCAACACCGGCGCGATCCGCATGTACGAGCGGCTTGGCTTCGTCCCCGAGGGCCGGTTCACGGGTCGAGTGCTGCTGGCCGACGGAACGCGGGAGGACGACATCCCCATGGCCCGCGCCCTCGGCTGAGATTTCGGCTCACGACGAGACGCCACGCCCGCCTTCGCGCGAAACACACGCCGCGATCGATTCTGCAATTTCCCCTGACCGTCAAAACCCAACACAGACGCGAGATACATTTCAGCAACAAAACGCCTAAATCGAAAGATTATCCAAAAGGAACATCTTCGCGCCACATGGTGTTTCATCCCGGCACGATGTCAGCCTCACTCAGGACAAGAGCGGGGGCGATGGTGACATCTGCTTTGGAAGGACAAAATATGGCGAACACCGCACGCAAGCCCTCACATTTGCGGCTGGCCCCCACTGGCGCGCCCTCGCCCAACGCCAACGACCAGCCCAACCTGATCGACGATCCGTTCGCCCCGGAATTCTTCGCCAGCGCCTGCTGCGGCTTCTCGATCGGCCAGGGCCACGTCACGCTGACCTTCGAGACCGCACGTTGCAATCACTACGATCCCAGCGCCAAGATGAGCCGCGTCGTCGTCGGCCGCGTGGTGATCCCAGCCCAGGCCGCCCAAGCGCTGGTGCTGCAGCTCAACGACGCGCTGGAGCGCAGCGGCCTGAGCCCGACCAAGGCCGCGGCCGCCGGCATGGCCGTTCAGTAACGCGACCTGAATGAGGGCGCCTATCGAGACGCTCTGAAATCCGGCGGCGTCGCCCTATCATCCATTCCCTAGACGGCGGGACCAGTCCCACGCCGGACATGAGGGATCATGGATCGCATCGACGCCATGAAGGTGTTCGTCACCGCGCTCGACGAGGGCAGCCTCGCGGGCGCGGGACGCAAGCTCGGCAAATCCCCCGCCGCCGTCAGCCGCGCCATCGCCTTTCTGGAGGCGCACGTCGGGGCCGAGTTGCTTCACCGCACCACGCGATCCCTGAAGCTGAGCGAGGCGGGCACACGCTACGCCCTGGCCTGCCGCCGGGTCCTGACCGACCTGGAAGAAGCCGACATCATCGCCGCCGGCGAACGCTCGGCGCCGCGCGGCACGCTTACCGTCACCGCGCCGGTGGCGGCGGGCGAGGATATCGTCGGGCCGATCATCTCCGACTTCATGGACGAGTACCCGGCCGTCAATGTGCGGCTGCACCTGCTCGACCGCCCGGCCAACCTGATCGACGAAGGCATCGACCTGGCGCTGCGCATCGCACACCTGGCCGACTCGACGCTGGTGGCGGTTCGGGTGGGCGAGGTCCGTCGCGTGGTGGCGGCCTCGCCGCGCTACCTGCTGCAGCACCCGGCGATCGTGGAGCCGAGCGACCTGGCCAAGCACCACATCGTCGCCATGACCCATTTCGGCATCGATAGCTGGAGCTTCCCGCCCTCGAAGGGCTCCTCGGTGCCGCGCGCGGTGCAGTTCACCCCGCACTACATCGTCAACAGCATCCGCGGCGCGGTGGTGGCGGCGGTCGGAGGTCGTGGCGTCACGCGCATGTTCTCCTACCACATCGCCGACCAACTCCGGGATGGCCGGCTGCAGATCCTGCTGGCCGACGACGAGCACACGCCTTTGCCGGTGCACCTGCTCGCCCCGCACGGCCGCATGCAGGCCCCCAAGGTGCGGGCCTTCGTGGACTTCGCCGTCCCCCGGCTGAAGGCGCATTTCGGTCGCCTGACCCGCGAGGCGGAGTCGGCCCGCACCGCCCCAGTCGTTCGGTTTGCGGAAGAGTGACTGCCGATCGTCGGGCATTCGCCCGCTCATAGGATGGACCTAGATTGCTGCCTGTCGGACGCACACCGCGCCGACAGCCAAAATCATCGAGGTTCGTCATGGGCGCAGAGCAGAAAGTCGCCATTATCACTGGCGCATCGCAAGGTATCGGAGCCGGCCTGGTGAAGGCGTTCCGGGATCGCAACTATCGGGTGGTCGCCACCTCCCGTTCGATCCGTCCCTCTACCGATCCGGACATCCTGACCATCGCCGGCGACATCGGCGATCCCGCCGTCGGGGAACGGATCATCGCCGAGGCGCTGGAACGCTTCGGACGCGTCGACACCCTGGTCAACAACGCCGGCGTGTTCATCGCCAGCCCCTTCACCAAGTACACCCGGGATCAGTACGAGCTGATGCTGGCCACCAACCTCGCCGGCTTCTTCCGCATCACCCAGCGCGCTGTCGAAGTGATGGAGGCCCAGGGCCGCGGTCACATCGTCAACGTCACCACCAGCCTGGTCGACCACGCCCGCTCTGACGTGCCTTCGGTGCTGGCGTCCCTGACCAAGGGCGGCCTGGACGCGGCGACCCGTTCGCTGGCGATCGAGTACGCCACCCGCGGCATCCGCGTGAACGCCGTCTCGCCGGGCATCATCAAGACCCCGATGCACGCCCCCGAAACCCACGCCGGCCTCGCGGCCCTGCATCCGGTCGGGCGCATGGGCGAGATTGCGGACGTGGTGAACGCGATCCTCTATCTTGAGAGCGCCTGTTTCGTGACCGGGGAGATCCTCCACGTCGACGGCGGCCAAAGCGCCGGCCACTGATCCCAACAGCCTCCATCCCACCCAAATCCAGGGAGACGCGTCATGCCCTACGTCAACATCCAGCTTACGCGAGAAGGAACCGAGCCCGGTGTAGATCACGTCACCGCCGAGCAGAAGGCGGAGATCTACAAGGGCGTCAGCCAGGTCTTGCTCGACGTGCTGAACAAGCCGCCCGAGTGGACCTGGGTGGTGATCCAGGAAGTGGAAAAGGAAAACTGGGGCTGGGGCGGAATGCCGGTGGAGCAGTACCGCAAGCTTCAGGAGGCCAAGGTCGCCGCCGAAACCTCCAAAACGGGAGAAGGATGATGTCTGCGTCCGGGACATCATCGCTGCTTGATCGGCTGGGCGTCGCCCGGCCGATCGTCCAGGCGCCCATGGCGGGGGTCTCCTCGCCCGCCATGGCCGCCGCCGTCAGCAGCGCCGGGGCCTTGGGCTCCCTCGGCCTTGGCGCTACCGACGCCGCGGGGGCTCGGGCGATGATCGCCGCCGTGCGTGAACGCAGCCAGGGGCCTCTGCACCTCAACGTCTTCAGTCACGCCCCCGCCAAGGCCGACGCCCGTAAGGAAACCGCCTGGACCGAACGGCTGCGGCCCGAGTTCGAGGCGCTGGAGGCCAAGCCGCCCCAGGCCCTGCGCGAGATCTATCGCAGCTTTGCTCAGGACGACGACATGCTCGCCGCCCTGGTTGCTGAGCGGCCCACGGCGGTCAGCTTTCACTTTGGCCTGCCCGCCCCGGAACGCATCCGGGCCCTGCGTGAAGCCGGGATTTTCCTGATGGGTTCGGCGACCAGCCTGGCTGAGGCTAAGGTCGCCGCCGCTGCGGGCGTCGACGCTATCATCGCCCAGGGCTTTGAAGCCGGCGGACACCGGGGCGTGTTCGACCCCGACGCCCCGGACGATCAGCTCGGAACCCTGGCCCTGACCCGGATCCTGGTGCGCGAGCTTGACCTGCCGGTGATCGCCGCCGGCGGGATCATGGACGGGGCCGGCATTGCGGCGGCGTTGCGCCTGGGGGCTGCGGCCACCCAGCTGGGCACCGCCTTCGTCGCCACCGACGAGAGCCTGGCCGATGCCGGCTATCGCGCGGCCCTGTTCAGCGACGCGGCGCACCACACCACCATGACGCGGGCGATCTCCGGTCGTCTGGCGCGAAGCCTGTCGAACCGCTTCACCCGCCTGAGCGCGACGGTCCAGCCCGGCGACATACCGGCCTACCCCATCGCCTACGACCTGGGCAAAGCGCTGCACGCCGCCGGCAAGGCCAAGGGCGAGTTCGGCTTCGGGGCCCAGTGGGCCGGCCAGGGGGCGCCGCTCGCCCGCGCCATGCCCGCCGCCAAGCTCGTCGCCACCCTGGCGGCGGAACTGGAACAGGCCTGAGGTCCCCCGCGATCGAGTCCCCCTCAATCGAGAAGGATACGTCCCATGACCACGCTTTCTCCGTCCACGTCCGCGAATACGACCTACCGCACCGTCGCCGTCGAGGGCGTGAACATCTTCTATCGGGAGGCGGGCCCGAAGGACGCGCCGGTCCTGCTGTTGCTGCACGGCTTTCCTTCGTCCTCGCGGATGTTCGACACGCTGATCCCGTTGCTGGCGGATCGCTATCATCTGGTCGCGCCGGACTATCCAGGTTTCGGCCTGAGCGACGCCCCGCCGCCAGAAGACTTCGCCTACACTTTCGATCACCTGGCGCAGGTGGTGAACGGCTTCGTCGAAGCGCTGGGCCTGGAACGCTACAGCCTGTTGCTGCAGGACTACGGCGGCCCCATCGGCTTTCGGCTGGCGCTGGAGCATCCCGAGCGGGTCCAGGCCCTGATCATTCAAAACGCCGTCGCCCACGCCGAAGGGCTGGGTCCGCTGTGGGAGGCGCGCAAGGCCTATTGGCGAGATCGCGCCACCTACGAAGCCGAGGTGATCAGCGCCTTCACCTCGCTCGAGGGCGCGCGTCAGCGCCACGTGGGGACCAGTCCCCAGCCCGAGCGCTACAATCCGGACACCTGGATCGACGAGTTCGCCGCCCTGTCGCGGCCAGGTCAGGCCAAGATCCAGGCCGACCTGTTCTACGACTACCACCAATGTCGCCTCCTACCCGAAGTGGCAGGCGTGGCTACGCGAGCGCAAGCCGCCGGTGCTGGTGGTCTGGGGCCGCTACGACCCCTCCTTCACCGTCGCCGGGGCCGCCGGCTATGGCCGCGATGTTCCCGAGGCGGAGATCCACCTTCTCGACGCCGGGCACTTCGCCCTCGACGAAAAGCTGGATGAGATCGCCGCGAAGATCCGCGGCTTCCTGGGCGCCTGACCGGCCGGATCGCAGCCAGGGAGCAGGTCATGACCAACCTTTCCAGCACGCTCGCGGCTGCCTTGCCGTCGGGCGGGGGACGGATCGCCAAGGGCACGCCCGACTATCGTCGGCTGTCGCTGGCCCTGTTGATGGCCGGATTTTCGACCTTCGCCCTGCTTTACGACGTCCAGCCCCTGCTACCGCTGTTCGCCCGCCTGTTTGGCGTGGGCGCAGCGACCTCCAGCTTCGCGGTCTCCTTCACGACCGGGGCCATGGCCCTGGCCTTCATCCCGGCAGGCGTCCTGTCCGATCGGATCGGGCGCAGACCGGTGATGATCGCCTCGCTGTTCGGCTCGGCCGGCCTGACCCTGCTGTCAGCGGCCCTGCCCGGCTGGAGCACGCTGCTGGTCATGCGCGCCTTGATTGGGGTGGCGATCGCCGGCGTGCCGAGCGTGGCCATGGCCTATGTGTCGGAGGAGGTCGACGCCACTTCGGTCGGCTCGGCCATGGGGCTGTATATCGCCGGCTCCGCGATCGGCGGCATGACCGGGCGGCTCGGCATCACCCTGGTGGCTCAGGCCCTGGGATGGCGCGGGGCTCTGGCCGCCATGGGGGTCGCCGGCCTTGTCGCCGCCGTGGCGTTCTGGCGTTACGCTCCGCCCCCGCAGGCCTTTGTTCCGGTCCGCCACGACGCTCGCTCGCTGTTCGAGGCTACGCGCCGGCTGATGAGCGACAAGGCTCTGCCGCTGCTCTACCTCGAAGGCTTCCTGCTGATGGGAGCCTTCGTAACCCTGTACAACTACGCCGGCTTCCGGCTGGAGGCTGCGCCCTACAACCTGAGCCAGGCGGCGGTCGGGACGGTGTTCCTGCTCTATATCGTCGGCTCGTTCAGCTCGGCCTGGTTCGGCGGCCTCGCCGGCAGGGTCGGCCGGCGCAAGGTATTCTGGATTCCGATCCTGGCCATGGCCGCAGGCGTCGGCGTGACGGCAGTGCGCCCGCTGTGGCTAATCATCTTCGGTATCGGCGTAATCACCGCCGCCTTCTTCGCCGCCCATTCGACCGCCTCGGGCTGGGTCGGGCGGCGGGCGACGCGGGACCGGGCCCAGGCCTCGGCGCTCTACCTTCTGTTCTACTATCTGGGTTCCAGCCTCCTCGGCTCGGCCGGCGGCCTGGCCTGGAGCCATGGCGGCTGGACCAGCGTGGTCCTGTTCGCCTTGGCCCTGGTGCTGATCGCCCTGGCCATCTCCATGCGCCTAGCCGGCATACAGCCGCTGAGCCTGGCGCCGTCCACCGCATCGCCGATCCCGAGCCGTTGATCCCGAAGGAGCCGCCCGTGTCCGTCAACACCCCCGAAGACCTGCCTCCGACCTTGCAGGCGCTGCACACCCGGCCGCTGTTCACGCTGGAGGTCGAGGTCGATCCCCCGAAGACCCCCGGCGGCCACGAGGGCGCAGAGCGGCGGGTCGGCGTGATCCCCGGCGGCGTCTTCCGTGGCGAGCGCCTGTCCGGCCGCGTGCTCGGCGGCGGCAGCGACTGGCAGACCCTGTACAGCCAGGGCGTGGTTCAGCTCGACGCGCGGATCGTACTTGAGACCGACGCCGGAGAACTTGTCGCCATGACCTATAACGGCCTGCGCCACGGACCTGCGGAGATCATGGCCAGTCTTGGCCGCGGCGAGCCGGTCGACCCGGCGCAATACTACTTCCGGATCTTCGCCACCTTCGCCACCTCGGCCCCGCGCCTGGAATGGCTGAACCGCATCCTGGCGGTGGGGATCGGCCATCGCCGCGCCGACGGCCCGATCTACAACCTGTTCGAGGTGCTTTGAGCCAGCCCTCAGCCCCAGGCGCCGGCGCGCAGATCGCGCCGGCGTTTGCTCTACTGCGATGATCCGTATCCCTGCCAAAGCGGGCCGGATGATGCGCATGGATCGGCCACCGCCCCGACGCGTTGTCAGCATGCGCCTCTGGGAAGAACAGCAAGGCGGCTTCAGCCAACTTCGGCGCGGAAAAGTCAGAGTCCTTGCCCCACCCATCGCATCACGCTGAACAGCACGACGGTCCGCGCCCCATACCGCGCCCGATCAAGGATCACGGCATCGTCGGCGACATGGGAGCGGCAGCGCTCGTGGCGCGCGACGGGACGGTCGATTTCATGTGTTGGCCGCACCTGGACAGCCCCACCATCTTTGCAGCCCTGCTGGACACCGCTGAAGCTGGCGAGTTCACTCTGGCTCCTGTCATCGCGGGGGCGAGCACCTCGCAGCTCTATGAGCCCGACACCAACAT
>FSXN01001021.1_pt1 | contig 19524 bp, 15 predicted proteins | sample 1638221 | NCBI WGS metagenome assembly FSXN01 (sample SAMEA3914788, study PRJEB12502) | metagenome | biome: forest; material: soil | place: Canada | collected 2011-07-03 | depth 0.1 m | reverse complement strand
TGGCCGACATAGGTCGTTGACCGACGTGGCCCCGGTCGGGAATTTGCGATCGCTGACACCGACCTGGCAGGCTGTATCAGCGTGCGGAATTCATCGCCTTAGCCAAGGCCGCGCGGCTGTCTCGGTCGGCGATCTGGGTGATGGCGGCATGGCGCTCCCACTGAAAACCGTGAAAGCCGCCGGGATAGACGTGCAGTTCGACCGGAACCCCGCTGCGCGCTAGCCGGCGGGCATATTCGAGGTTCTCTTCGAGAAACAGGTCCAGGGCGCCCACCGCAATATAGGTCACAGGCAGACCGCTGAGCGCCTCAGCGCGGGCCGCGGCGGCGTAGGGCGACACGCCATGGCTGCCCGGTTCAACGCCCAGCAGGCTTGACCAGCCAAAATGGTTTCGCTGCGGCGTCCAGATGAACTCGCCGACATAGGGATTGGGATCGGTGGCGACACAGGTGCGATCGTCGAGCATCGGACAGATCAAATGTTGAAAAGCGAGGCCGTACTCACCGCGGTCGCGCACCAGGAGGGCTAGAGCCGCAGCCAGGCCGCCGCCCGCGCTTTCGCCCATCACGCCAATACGAGCGGGATCGATCAGCAACTCGCTGGCGTTGGCGACAATCCAAGCCAGGGCGGCGTAACAGTCCTCGACCGCGCCGGGAAATCGCGTCTCAGGCGCCAGCCGATAATCGACCGAGATGAGGCAGCAGCCCAAATCCGCGGCCAAAGGCCGGTGTAAGGCCTCTTGGCTGGCGACGGAGCCCATCACATAGCCGCCGCTGTGCATGTGAAGAACACAAGGCAGCGCAGCCTGCACGCCCTTGGGCCGATAGATGGTGACCATGACATCTGGCTCACCCCTGGGCCCCGGCGCCGGTCGGACAGTCATCTCCGAACGGGCGATATCGTCGGGTTGGACCGCGAACCGCGTCGCCGCCCCGCGCATGGCGGGGAGTATGGCCGCACCTAGCTCAACGGCTGGAACGCTATCCGCCAGCGCCAGGAGTTGCGGATCTACGAGGTGGCGGCTGCTAACCTTCATCGTGGTTCTTCCTCGGCAATGCCGCCGACGTCACAAGCGTGGCGCTTGCACGAACGACGCCCGCCCTGGACTCGAGTGCAATGGCGCGAGAGGCCCTTCTATCGTCTGGCTATCGCGGCGGGGTTGGCGGCGGCGAGATCGAGCTCCTCGAGGATTTCGCCCGTATGTTCGCCGAGCAGGGGGGCGTGCCGGCGCAGCTTGAACGCCTGAGCACTGAACCGGACCGTGCGGCGTACCGACTTGTAAGGCCCGGCATGCGGATGATCGACGATCGTGATCAGATTCACAGCCTTGACGTGGGGGTCCTCGGCAATGTCGGCCAAGTCGATGACCGGCATGCAGGGAATGTTGGCCGGATCACAGAACCTGACCCACTCGTCCGTCGAATGGAGAGGGGCGGCTTCGGCGATCAGGGCGTAGAGGGTGTCGAAGTGCTCGGCCCGGTCCTTCAGCCTAGCGTAGCGCGGATCGGCGGCGAGATCGGCCCGGTCGATGAACAGGAAGAAGTCGCGCCAGTTCGCATCCGAGTACGGCAGGATGCAGGCATAACCGTCGGCCGTGCGGAAAGGCCGGCGATCGACGCTTTGCAGCCTGGCATAGCCGGGCTTGCCGCGCGGCGGACTCCAAGCGGCGGCGGCGAAGTTTTCCACCAGATTGAAATCGATGGCCGTCTCGAACATCGGCACTTCGATGTCCTGCCCCTCCCCTGTGCGTTCGCGGTGAAGCAGGCCGGCGAGGATGGCGTTGGCCACCGCCTGGCCGGCGAGTTTGTCGCAGATCACCGCCGGCGCGTAGCGCGGCTCTCCCGTCAATGGGATCGACAAGGCCGCATAGCCCGAGCCCGCCTGGATCAGGTCGTCATAGGCCGCTTTCGCGGCGTACGGGCCGTCGTCGCTGAACCCACAGGCCGCGCAGTAGACCAGGTCAGGCTTGATCGCCCGGCAGTGCTCGTAATCAAATCCCAGCCGGCGCATCACCGGTCCGCGCAGATTATGAACCAGGACGTCTGCGGTTTCGATCAGCCGGTCGAGCGCCTTGCGATCGTCGGGCGTCTTCAGGTCCAGCACCATCCCGCGCTTGTTCCGGTTCAGGTTCAGGAAGGTGCCGGATATGCCCGGTGCGCCGTGGGGGGCGTAGGTCCGAGAACTGTCCCCTTCCGGAGGCTCGATCTTGATGACGTCGGCGCCGAGGTCGGCCAGCAGGCGTGTCGCGAAGGGCCCCATCACAACCGTCGTCAGGTCGAGAATGCGAAGGCCTTCCAACATGCCCTGCTGCGGCGGCGGCAGTCCGTCGCCGTCAGGCCTGGCGATTGAAGCGTGCTTGTCCGTCACGGCTCCACTCCGATGCTTCGTGTAACCAAGGGCTTATCGGGCGTTCCCCGGTTCCGCATGTAGTAGAGCCCCAGGCCCAGCGCCGCCCAGGAACCCAGAAGCGCCCACTTGAACACAATCGCCTGTCCGGACCTTGCCGGTTGCAAGAGCGCAAGCGACGCCATGCCGACAGAGAAGACGATAGCCAGAATTGCGACCGGCGTTCCCCCGGGCACGCGGAATCCGACATGGGTCGGGTCGCGCCTGCGCATGACCATGGCCGCCGCGCAACAAAGCACATAGCACATGGCGGTACAGAGCGATGTCGTGTTGACGATCGGTTCGATCGCGCCCTTGCCGAAAAACAGGCCGAATATGTTGAGGGCCGCGATAAATATAACCGCCTTATCTGGCGCCCCTGTCTTATTATTTATGCTTGCAAGAAATCCAGGCACCATCCCGGCTCTCGCCTGCGCGAGCAGAAGTCGGACCGCGATCATGAATACGGCGCTCCAGGTCTTCAAAACCGAAGCAACCAATGCGATGAGTAATCCGGTTGTAAGCGCCTTGGACCACGGTAGGCGCGTCAGCGCGGCGACGGCGGGAAGGTCGCTCGCGGCGAGGACCGCCCTCGGTGCGCCTTTGGCGGCTCCCAGCACAACCAGCAGATAAAACAGGATGGCGCCGGCCATGGCGACCAGGACGAGCCGCACCACGGTTTCAATTGACGTGGATTGCGAACGCTCCTCGATCGCCTGCAGAATGCCCTGAAAGCCGCCGAAGATATAAGGCGCGCTTCCAAAAACCCACGCAGCCCCGATAAACCAGCCCCTTCCCGTCCCCGTTCGCCAAATCGGCTCGATGTTTTGAGCCGAGCCGAAAAGGAGTTCGAAGCCTACGATGATGAGCACGATGAGCAAAAAACCGCTCGTCAAGAAATTCTGAAATCTTACGAAAGACCGCGCTCCACGGTAGTTCAGGACGGCAATGGTCACGCCACTCGCCAGTGAGACGAGCAGGCCGCCAAGGCCAATATTCTGTCCAAGAATGACGTAAAGGATGGGCCCCGTGATCGGCGGCCATATGATTTCGACCAGCCAGGCCACGGCGACGCCTTCGAAGATCAGGGCGCTTAGGCAGGCGAGCGTAAACAGCCAGCCGGCAAAAAAAGCCGCCTTCTTGCCGAAGACCGCATTGATGTAGGTGACCTCGCCGCCGGTCTGAGGAAATCGAGATCCCAGCTCGGCATAAAATGCGGCGACGAGGGCCATGCCGGCGCCCCCTGCGGCGACGCCGACCATCGCCCCGCCGGGACCTGCCTGCTGCAGCCATCCACCGAGCAGCACCACCCAGCCAGACCCAACGATGCTGCCAAACCCCAGGATCACAAACTGGTAGGGGTTGATCGACCGCTGCAAGGCCCCGGTGCGGCCGCTTTCTGGCGCGCCCTGCCCTGGCATCACCGTCCCGTGGCCCAGGCCAACCCCGCGGCCGGTAATATGGACGGACAAGACCCGCCGGCGTCGCGCCGCCTCACGGCCGACGCCGGATCGAGGATCGACCAAACGTCACCCATCAATTCTCTCCCGATGGCCACATGACCATTATTTATAAGGATCCATGATAAGGCGCATGTATCGTCGCGGATAAGCTCAAATATCTCGCGCGAATTGACGAGAAATCCTCACGGATCTACTGGCCGGCGGCCTGGGTGCGTCGACTGGCGCCCCGCTTTCGCGTTCCGGGTTTTAAGAAGCGCTAGCCGCTTGCTGCGCCATTTGGCGAATCGTCTCCAGCGGCTGAACGTCGTCAAAATCCTGACCTAACGATGGGCGGGCTTCTTCCTGAACCTGATGGCCAAAACCTCTTAGGAGGACATCAACCTGTGCGGCAAGCAGGCCGATAAGCTGAGCGACGTTCCAGTCGCCAAAGACCACATGGCGAAAGGTGCTCTGATAAAGAGTCCAGATCATCTCGGCGCATAGGTTTGCATCCAGGTCTGGAGAAACGTCCCGGCGCGCGATCCCCGCCCGAATGACCTCGATGAGTGTCATAAGCACAGGCTGCAGGCTTTCACGATCGCGGGCCTCAGACACCGTGTCGCGCTGCAGGGTGAACGCGGTGGCCGCCTTGACCAGCTCCAGCTGATCCAAGTCACGGTCGTAGGCGACGCCCATCAAACAGATCAGGGCCTCTCGGGTCTTCAGGGATTGTGTGTCGACCTTCGCCATGAGCTGACTGAGGATGATCTTTTCCCGAACCATGACCGCATTGAAGAGATCGGCCTTGTCCGCGAAGGTCACGAAGACGGCCCCTGTGGAGAGGTCGGCCATGGTGGCGATGTCCCTGATCGTCGCCGCCTCATAACCACGATCGATAAAGGCCGAGCGGGCCGCGTCGATTAACCGTTCCCGCGTCTGTGATTTCTTATAAGCGCGTGCTGTGAAAGACAGCGCGATAGTCGATGTTTGCGCCGGGTTGCTGTTCGTCATGGCTAGCTTTCCATTTCGCGACCGAGAAGACGGCTGGGTCTGAGCACATCTGGTTGAGAAAACCGGCGGGATCTGGTGGCCCCGGCCGTAACCGGTGGATCATCGCCTCGCCGTGCGAATGTAGATGATCTGCAGGCCTGAAGCTGGCTGGGTAGGCGTCCCGTTGGCGCGTGTCCCACGGGGCCTCCCCGTGATCGCTGCATCGGGCCAGCTTGCGGCGAACGGCCCTTGCTATGCAAAGCCTTCATCCCAAAAAGGGCCGGGATCCGAATTTTCTGCGCCACGGGCGGTGGAAAGCCCGGATCCCGGCTTCAGGGGGAGGAAAAGCAGGAAGACTCCTGTCCTATGCGGCCGCGCCCGGCTTTTTTCCCAATCCCAGGGCTTCGATGACCTCGGGGGAGATGTTGTCGCCCCCTTTGGTCTCGACATGCCTTTGCACCCGCGCGCCTACGGCGGTGTTCATTTCACCGATGAAGGCCGGCCGGTTATCGCGCGCCCAGGCGAGGGACTCTTCTCGATTGACGTTAGAGGCCTGGAATTTCGGGAAGACGTAGCGAGCCATCAACTCATAGGACCGCTTCTTGCGATCCCAGTCGGCCCAATTATGGTCAAGGAGCAGATAGCAGCCAAAGCCGCCCGTCTGCTTCTCCAAACGCTCTATCTGGGCGATGGCGTCGTCGGGCGTGCCGATAACCGCCATACCCGTGGCGATCAGGGCGTCGACCGGATCGGCGTCAGGATCCACCGCCATCGGCAGGGCAGCGACATCGCTGAAATAATAGAGCCAATCCCTGATCCCGTGGGCCACGTCGGCGCGCGCCTGCTCCCGCGTTTCGGCGATATGCATTGGACCGACGAGCCGCCAGGCCGAACGATCCACGGTCTTGCCGTTGTCGCGGGCGCTCTGCTCGGCGATCTTCCAGTTCGAGGCTAGGGCGTTGAACCCGCCGGCGTTTGTGGCGCCGATCGACAGCATCCCCAGGCCGTGACGACCCATGGCGTTGGCGCCGGTCGGCGAGACCATGCTGGCGACGGCCATCTCGATCGAAGGCCGCGTGTAGGGACTCAACTGCAGGCGCGCCTCGTGCAGTTCGAACCATTCGCATGTGTAGTTGACGGTTTCGCCGCGCAGCAGCCGCACGATACAGTCCAGCGCCTCGTCCATCCGGTCGCGCTGCTTGGCGACGGGAATGCCCATCATGTGCGCATCTGACGGCAGGGCGCCCGGTCCGACCCCAAACATGGTTCGGCCACGCGTAATGTGGTCCAGCTGGTTAATTCGATCCGCCAGCATGAGGGGATGGTGGTAGGGCAGCGAAGACACCCCGGTGCCGAGCCGGATATGTTTGGTGCGCTCGGCGACCGTGGCGATGAACAGTTCGGGGCTAGCGATCACCTCGAAGCCGCCCGAGTGGTGCTCTCCGAACCAGGCCTCGTCATAGCCGAGCTGATCCATATGCTGGACCAGCTCCAGGTCCCGCTCGAGGGCGACGGTTGGATTTTCCCTGAGGGTATGAAAGGGGGCAATGAAAGAGCCAAAACGCATCTTGGGACCGAACATGGGAGGCTTTCCTTGAATATGAGAGGTCTGGCGCCGAGGATCGGCGCTGGATCAGGTGAGGCAGGAGTTGAAATGCCGGCTTGGTCATCGGCTTAAATTGCGAGACGGCGCACAGCGTCGAAGGAGCGTGGCGAGGTGAGATCGCTGTCGATCTCATCGTTTTCAGCCTGCATGCATTCACCTCCTCAAGAACGTCTGGCTTTGCGGCTCACTGTCCGGTGAAATTTCCAGCCCGGCGCTCGGCTACCGCGCGGATGCCTTCAGCGAAGTCTTTGGTGTCTCGCAGCCAGTCCTGCTCGTGGGCTTCCTTGTCGGTATGGGCCTTGACCGTCGCGGCCAGCGCGCCACGCATCGTCGTCCGGGTGGACTGCACGGCGAGCGGCGCGTTCGCTGCAATCTCGGCGGCGAGGACGAGCGCCGTCGCGCGCAGGTCTTCAAGCGGAACAAGATCGTCCACGAGCCCCCATGACAGGGCCTCTTCACCCCTCAGCCGACGACCGGTTAGGAACATCATCGCCGCGCGCTGCTCGCCGATCAGGCGCGGCAGGGTTCCGGTGAGGCCAAGGCCCGGATGAAAGCCGAGTTTTACGAAATTGGCGGCGAACCGGGCGTCGATCGCGGCGACCCGGAAGTCCGCAACCAGCGCCAAACCCAGGCCCGCGCCGACGGCGGAGCCCTGGACCGCGGCGACGATCGGCTTTTTGCAGGAGAACAACCGCACCGCCTGGGCATAAAGCGGATTGGTTTGCCCGGTGACGGTCGTCAGAATCTCGACGCGCTCGTTCGGGCTAAAATCGGCGCCAGCACTAAAGTTCTTGCCAGCGCTGCACAGCACCACCGACCGGCATTGGGGATCGCCATCCAGCGCTTCAAGGGCGTCGCCCAGGTCGCGCATAAGGGGCACGCTAAGGAAGTTGTGCGGCGGCCGGTCGATCTCTAGAACCGCCACATAGCCGTCGAAGATCAGCGAAATATCGCCATATCGGTCTTGAACACTCATCGACGTCCTCCCAACAAGTTGCGGGCCACGACCCATTTGTGGACCTCGGTCGGACCGTCGTAGATGCGCATGGTGCGGATCTTGGAGGCCATCAGCTGCAGGGGCAGTTCCTTGGTCATGCCCATGGCGCCGAAGGTCTGCATGGCGTGGTCGACAACGCTCCAGGCCATCTCCGTGGCGTAGGCCTTGATCATCGAGATCTCGAGCCGCACATCGCGCCCCTGATCGAGCTTCCAGGCGCAGTCGTAGGTCATCAGCCGCGCGGCATGGATGCGGGTCGCGGCGTCCGCGACCCACCATTGGATCGCCTGGCGCTCCGACAGCGGTTGGCCAAAGGTCACCCGTTGCGGCGAGTAGTCCACGATCATGTCCAGCGCCCGCTGGGCCATGCCAATCGACCAGGCCGCCATCTGGATGCGGCGGGCGCCGAGCCGCAACTGCATCGGCGCGAACCCCTGCCCCTCTACGCCCAGCAGCTTCCAGCCTTCGACGCGGCAATCCTCCAGCGCGATCTCGAACGTCGGCTCACCGCCGATCATCTTGATGCGCCGAAGCACGTTGAATCCGGGCGTGTCCTTATCGACCAGAAAGGCCGACATGCCGCCGCGCGATCCCTTCACCTTGTCGGTGACCGCCATGAGGATAGTGAAGTCCGCATGGTCTGCGCGGCTGATCCAAATCTTGCTACCGTTGATGATCCAGCCGTCGCCATCCCGCTCAGCCCTGGTGATCATGCCAGCCGGATCGGCGCCTGCGCCGGGTTCGGAGATTGCAATCGCCGACACGGTTTCGCCGCGAACATAGGGCTCCAGATAGGCTTTACGCTGACGCTCGTTCGCTGTCGCCATCAACATCCGCAGGTTCGGGCTGTCCGGCGGTAGGGTGTAGGGCGTGATGGTCCGACCGATTTCCTCCTCGACCGCGACCATCGCCACCGCCGGCAAGTCCGCGCCGCCGATGTCCTCGGGCGCGTCCAGGCCCCAGAGGCCCAGCTTGTGAGACACCTCGTCGATGCGGCTGATATCGGCTTTGCTGAGACCTAAGCCCTTGCCGTCAGCCTCGCGTTCAAGAACGCCGGCCTCTAGCGGCATGAGCTCATCGTCGACGAACCGCCGCACGAGGTCCTTGAGCATGCGGTGCTCTTCAGCGAGTTCGAAGTTCATCGAAAACTCCGACCACCGCAAGACATCGCAGCCTTACGGTCAGCGGATGTCGAAACGAATTCGCCACAGACAAGCAGTTGCTCGGCCAGACCAAAGTTATTAGCTTGGGGTATCGCAGTTAAGGCCGACCAATGATCGGCGATCAAACTGTCATCGTCGACCATTGCTTCCCTCCCGCGATTGCATCCATGCTATTTTGTTGAGCAGGATATTAGCGGGCCTGTGCGGCGACGCGTAAGCTCAAATACTTCTCTTGAACTGGCGAGGAATTTTCACCAATCTGCCGCGTGGCTGGATTCAAGACCCACCCAAAGGGGCAGACATGTCTGAACGAGCGCTTCCGTTACGCGGCATTACGGTGTTCGAGGCGGCGGCTCGCGCGGCTAGCTTTCACGCGGCCGCCGAGGAATTGAATCTGACGCCTTCTGCCGTAAGCCACCAAATCCGACTGCTTGAAGACATCCTCGGCGTCAGACTTTTTGAGCGGGTGGGGCGCGGCGTGGCCTTGACGCCGGAGGGCGCCGACTACGCGCGCTCGGTTCGCCAGAGCATCCGTCGGCTGCGGCTGGCCACGAGCGACATCAAGGCTCGCGGCAAAAATGGCGGGGCCTTAGACGTCGTCAGGATCGAGACGCCGCCGTCATTCGCGCGTTGTTGGCTACTGCCGCATTTGACGGATTTCATATCGCAGCATCCGCGTATCGATATCCGCCTCAACGCCCAAGGGGCGTATCTGCAAGGTGATCGATTGCCTTGGGCTCCGTCGGCGGACGCGCCGGCTGACCTCCAGATCGTTTATGGGGATTCGAGTCTTTGGCAGGACCGGGCTTCGCTCCTGTTGTCCGAGACCGTGCAACCCCTCTGCGCTCCGGCGACCCTCGCCAAACGCGTTCTGAAAGCGCCGAACGACCTGCTCCAACACACGCTCATCAGTTCGCAAAATCACATCTCCTGGGAGGAGTGGTTCGATTTAGAAGGGATTGATATCTACGAGCAGCCCGTCAACACCATACGATTAGACCCGTCACATCTGGCGATTGAGGCCGCCGTCAAGGGTATGGGCGTGATCCTTGAGAGCAATGTTCTGGCCGGGTACGAGCTGAAACAGGGTGGACTGGTGGCGCCATTTCCCGAGCTAACCCGTAGCGGCCTGTCTTATTGGATGGTTCAACCGCCGCCAAAGAAGGCGCCGTCGCCTGTTGATGCCGTGATCGACTGGCTTAAGAACAAGGCTGAAATCGGATTTGCTTAAGAGGTTGATGACGGCGAGCGCGAACGCTTGGCATCGCGCCGTGCGCTCCCCTCAACGCCAGCACCCCGCTCTGAGCTGGAAATGCTAACGCGATCAGCTGGCGACGCCGTTCAATTCAAAACCCCACCAGCCAGCCGGCCGGCGCATCGACTCGCTGTGCGAGAAAGGTGACGACCAGGGCATCGCGATGAGCCGGCGCCGCCGGGTCAATCGGCGTTATGGGCGTCACACCGTGCAATACGCGATGATCGTCCAGGAAGACGGCGTCGCCAAACACATCCAGCATGAACTGACCCAACGCCTCGCCGCCCGGGGTGGAGATCTCGGTAAGGCCTTCGGAAACGTTGTCGCGGGCGATCAACATGACGAGCACCCAATCGACGCCGTCGCGATGGCGACCCTCGGGGGTTGGCCGACCTTCAGTCTGCGCCGAAGCCTCGATGCGGAATTGGTGAAGCTCCACATGCCACGGCTGGTCCGCCGGCCGGCCAGAGACCGCCGTGAATAGCGATGCGCATTGTCGCAAGATCGCCTGGGTGACGGGGCTGCTCGCCACCGCCTCGGAGACCGGCGTGAACCATCGTTGGACGTCGCCATTGAGGCGATTGTAGTCGCGGCTCTGGAAGTGAGGCTGATGCGGCTTCCGCTCAGCGACGCCATCGACCACCCGGAAGGCCGCATGGCGTCGGCGCCGGTAACGGCCACCGTCCGCCATATAAAGGTCCGCGCCAAGATCGTCCCAAGAGCCGACAAATTGGCGCCAGGCCTCCGAGTCATGGCATTCGAAAAAGTCGATCGCGGCCCGGCCCGGCAGGCGCGCGTACCCAACGGCTCCAATCTGAGCTTTGAGAGCCGTTCGATTGACCAACCTCATTCTCCATCGCCAAGCGGCGCGCCCATCCGCAGAAAGCGTCAGGCACAGGCCGCAAGCGGCTAAGACGCGGCGCCGTTGAAAGCGACATCGACTTTCAAGCCGACCCTAAGCGGGACCGGCAGGTGCGCACGTCGATCCGAAACCCGTGATCATCAACAAGATGTTTGCGTGGCTCTTGACCTTTTCAGACGACATCGCCCGCTAGGCCTTAGTGTAGGCCGTCTTCACGGTGGTGAAAAATTCGGCCGCGTAACGCCCCTGCTCCCGCGGCCCGTAACTCGATTTTTTGCGCCCGCCAAACGGGACATGATAGTCGATCCCCGCCGTGGGCAAGTTGACCATGACGACGCCCGATTCGATGTTTCGCTTGAAGTCGGTCGCGTGCTTGAGGCTCGTGGTTATGATCCCCGATGAAAGGCCAAACGGGGTGTCATTGGCCAGGACCAACGCCTCGTCATAGTCCCGCGCCTGGATGACACAGGCCACAGGTCCGAAAATCTCCTCTCGGGCGATGATCATATCGGCGCGCGCCTGCGTGAAAAGGGCGGGGGCGAGGTAGTTGCCCCGGTGGCGGCGCTGCAGAAGATCCCCGCCAAACGCGAGATGCGCGCCCTCCTTTCGACCGAGCTCGATATAGTCACGATCGATCTGAAGCTGGGCCTGATCGACGACCGGGCCGATTTGCGTGGTTTCTTCCAGCGCATCGCCCACCCTCAACTCCTTGAGACGGTCGACCATGGCGGCCACGAAACGGTCATGGACTGACTGGGTGACGATGATGCGCGAGGCGGCCGTACAACGCTGACCGGTTGAATAGAAGGCCGAGTTTATGGCGCAATCAACGGCCAAATCGAGATCCGCGTCATCGAGGACGACCAGAGGGTTCTTGCCGCCCATTTCGAGCTGGAAACGACGCCCTCGCTCGAGGCTGGCCTTGGCGACGCGCTGGCCTGTCGGCTGTCCACCCGTGAACGATATCCCCGCCACATCGGGATGATCCAACAGTGCTTGACCGACGATCGCGCCTTCGCCCATCACCAAATTTATCACGCCCGCCGGCGCTCCGGCGCGATGCAGAATATCCACCAGCGCCCAGGCCAGACCTGGCACGAGTTCGGCTGGCTTGAACACCACCGTATTGCCGTAGCAAAGCGCGGGCGCGATCTTTCCCGCCGGAATTGCGATTGGAAAATTCCATGGCGTAATCAAGCCGACGACGCCAACGGGTTCTCGGGTGATCTCCACGCCTACGCCTGGCCGGACCGATGGCAGGGTCTCGCCCGCCAGGCGCAGAGCTTCGCCAGCGAAAAAGTCGAAGATCTGCGCAGCCCGTATGGTCTCGCCAATAGCTTCCGGAAGGGTCTTGCCTTCCTCGCGAGCGAGAAGGCGCCCAAGCTCGTCCTTCCGCTTCAAAAGCTCGGCCGCGGTCCTGCTTAGGACACCGTGCCGCTCTAGGGGCCCGCTGCGTGACCACGCCGGGAAGGCGGCCGCGGCCGCCGCGACGGCGGCTTCAACGTCTTCGGCGTCGCCCCAGGCGTAAAGCCCGACAACTTCATCCAGATTTGACGGATTGATATTCTCGTACGGAGCGCCGGAAATCCATTCGCCACCGATCAAATTGCAATTCAGATCGAACACCGCTTCACCTACTCCATGAATCGCGCCGTGTGGACTGGCGCCTCAACCTAGGAAGACCAACCGTCCGGGGTAAACATTGGTCGGCGTGACAGGGCTCGCATCGCCCAACCCCCGGCGCGGCAGGGTGGCCGCGATCCAACAGTCCATGCGACACCGGCTGATCTACCCTAGAGATAAGGTTTGGTCTGGCGCTGACCTGAAGATGTTGCTCTGCCGCATGAGTGACGGTGACCTTTGGAGTTGGCCGCCTGATTGGGGCGCCATAACGCCGAAGCCTCTTCGGTCCGGACCAAAGGTCCGACCCGAAAAGACGTCAGGATTTTAGAAAGTCCGGCTCGCCGAGATACCGATGGTGCGCGGACGGATCGTCAGCAGCGCCAGAGGGTCCTGTGTCGAGTTGATAGCGGAGATCTGCGCGCGGTCGTTGCCAAGGTTGCGGGCAAACACCGTCGCGGTCCACGGTCCCGTGTTGATCGCGGCGCGAAGACCGAACAGGGTGTAAGACTCAAGCCCGACATTGAAGGGATTGTCGGCCAGGTTGGTCTGGCTGTTCATACTGCCGCGGTAGGTGATGTCCCCAGCCACCGTCCAGGTCATGGTGTCGTTGAGCGGCCGGGTATAGTCGAAACTGAGGTTGGCCTGAATTGGCGGCACATTGGCGATGTGGTCGCCAGTGACGCCCAGCGTGCCGTTTTGCGCCACCTGGGCGGCGGATGCACCCTCAATCAAGACAGCGTCTTGGTAAGAACCGGTCAGGCTCACCGTCAAATGGTGAATGGGCCTGACGTCGAACTCAAACTCCAGGCCGGCGATGCGCGCGTTGCCGGCGTTTCCGGTATAGTTGAAGGCGCCGTCGGGCGTGGTGAGTGGCTGTTGGATATTGTTCCAAAGGATGACGTAACCATCAGCGCTGTACTCAAACCTGTGATCGAACAGCGCACCTTTTATGCCAGCTTCGTAGTTCCAAAGCGCATCCGGCTTGAACGAGGATGGGATAGGCTCGAAGGGCTGGCTCTGAGCGTTCAGACCGCCGCCGCGGAAGCCTTCCGAAGCGGTCAGGTAGACCATTAGGCCGGGATTGAACTTATAGCTGGCGTTCGCCTTGAAGGTGACCTTGCTGTAGTTCTGGACCGGGTCTGGGATGAGCACGAGGTTCTGGCCGGCCGGGAAGCCTCCAAAGGGATGGGTCTGCTCCTGGTCGCCCCTGAGGGTTTCCGTGAAGTAGCGGGCGCCACCCACGACCTGTAGTTTGGAGGTGACGTCCCAGGTAACCTCGGTGAAGGCCGCATATTCGGTGGTTTCTCGGTCGTCGAAGCGTCCGAAGAAGGTCGTGCCATCCGGGTTGGCCAAGGCGTCCTCGGCGTTCGACTCGCTGAAGGGGCCGACCGTATTGCCGGCCGCGTCCGTCTTAAGCACGTGCACCGTTAGATCATTGGTCTCGTACTGGCGGTACACGCCGGCGACAAAGTTGACGGGGAAGTCGAATTTCGACGCATAGCGTATTTCGCTGGAGTTCACGTCGCGGGTTTGCGGCTCTTCCGCCTCGCCCGTCATGTCGACCCCGTTTTCGAGCAAAAACGGGCTTAGGTCGAAGTTGAACTGCAGGTGACGATTGTACTGATTGGTGGTCGCGGTCAGCGTGCCATACGGCATTTGGTAGTTGACGGTGACACCGAACAGATCGAGCCGTTCGCCGTAGGGGCTGCGGGTCAGATCCGTGTTGCACAGGTCGCAACCTTGCACCGCGGGATAGCTCAACCCGCCAAAAGAGGCGTCCCCGGGCGGGGTGTAACGGGGTGAGCCGTTCGAGCTTTCGGTCTGGCTCGTGTAGTAGGCATCGATCGTCAGGCCGTTGACGGGCTTGAAGCGAAGATCGGCGCGACCGCCGGCGACATCGTCGTCATTGACGCCTTTAAGCTCTCCGGTCTGGATGCGCGGCTGGTCGATATAGCCGCTGTCATCGATCCGCCAGCCGACCACACGCAGAGCCAGCACGTCGGGGATCAGCGGCAGGTTCACGGCGCCATTGACGTCGTAGTTGCCCGACCCGTGCTCGGTGTCCGAACCCTCGGCGGAAACATAGCCGCCAAAGCTATCCATGTTCGGCTTCTTGGTAACATAGCGGATCGTGCCGCTTTCAGAACTGGCGCCGTACAGCGTGCCCTGCGGCCCGCGCAGAACTTCGACGTGATCCAGGTCGAACAGGCGGATGTCGGCTTCCATCCCGCCGCCGTCGTTGGCGTTGGAGCCGCTGATCACCGCCTCGTCGTAATAGACCCCGGTGGTGGCGTCTCCCGTCGAGTTGACGCCGCGGATAACGTACTTGCGGTCGCCAGGACCCAGGTCCTGGATCTGCAGGCCTGGAATTTTAACGGCGACGTCCAGGAAGCCGATGGTTCCGGCCTTGGTCAGCGATGCCCCCGAGATGGCCTGAATGGCGTCAGGCACGGATAGCGCCGATTGCGTCGAGCGCTTGTTGGCGGTGACGACGACCTCAGCAACAGTACTGGTCGCCGGAGGCGCGGGGGGCGCTGAGGCCTGTGCATGTGCGGACGTGGCGCACAAGGCCAGGGCCAACAGGCTCGCCGAGCCCAGCCAGGCCGATGTCGCCGAGGCCTGCCGGATATAGGGCCGAGCCCGCGCATGAGCTTCAAATAAGACTTGGCCAGTTTTCGTCGACTTCATAATCATGGTTCCCCCCTTTTTTGCGCCATGTAGCGCGGCCTGGTGATGTAAAATACTTCCTTGCTTTGCCTCTGGCTGAATGCCGCCCAGTTCAGCTCCTATGTTTCAAACTGAACTATTAAATCAGCAAGTAGACTGTATTTTTCATCAACCAACGACTTCCTTGACTGCGGAATCAAGTATTTCTAGACCGGCGTCGATTTCTTCCTCAGTGACGGTAAGAGGAGGCGCGATGCGCATAACGCCACCCGCGAGACTCTCGCTCGAGCCTGAGACATTGGCCGAGAGGCCGCGCTTCATCGACGCCTTGATAATCTCGTTGGAGATTACGGATGCGCTCTTGCCGCCGTGTGCAGCGAACTCCATGCCGAGCAACAGGCCGCGGCCGCGGACATCCGCGACACACTGGTAGCGCTGCATGAGGTTTTGCAGCCCCGCCCGAAGGCGACCGCCGAGAACGCCGGCTCTCTTATCGAGCGCATCACGGCGAACAATTTCAACGACCTTGAGGCCGACCGAGGCGGTCAACGGGTCATTCACGTGGGTTGTGGTGAAAAAGAAGCCGTGCTCATCCGCCGCCTGGGAAATCGCCTCCGAGGTCATCAGCGCAGCCAAAGCCATACCGGCGCCTAGCGTCTTCGACAGCGTGAGCATATCGGGGACGGTATTGTCCCGCTCGAATGCAAACATCATTCCAGTGCGACCGAGACCGGTCTGCGCCTCATCGAGGATCAGAAGCATACCGCGCCGTTGGCAATGCTCTTTGAGCGCCGCGAGATAGCCCACCGGGAGGTCAAGAACGCCCCCCGCGCTCAGGATGGGTTCGGCGATGAAGGCGGCCAGGTTCCCGGTTGACTGGCTGTCGATTAGCGCAAAACTGTCATCAAGTTCCTGTTGCCAGGTGACCCCCGGAAAGCGGGGACGCGTCGCGTTCGGCGCCGGAATGGCATAGTTGCCCGGCGTCATCGGACCCTGGCCGCGGCGAGCCGCTACATAGCTGGAAGCCGCCGAGGTTCCAGTGTTTCCATGCCACGACTGTGCAAAACCAACGACCTCCCACTTGCCAGTGACAATTTTCGCCAACCGGATGGCGGCTTCATTCGATTCAGAGCCCGTTGAAAGCAGCATAACGCGGGGCAGCTCTGGAACGAGTTCCGCCAAGGCCGTCGCCAGATCGACGGCGGGCTTTGACAGCATAAATGAATACAGATGATCCAAACGGCCGGCGGCCTCGCGGAGAGTCTCAACCACTTCAGGGTGAGAATGCCCAAGAATAGAACTCATCTGTCCTGATGTGAAATCAAGCATTTTGCGCCCGGATGCATCGTAAAGCCACGCGCCCAGCGCGCGTTCCGGGACAAAATCGTTGAAAGCCGCGCCGCGGCCACCATAGCGAAGCATATGGCGGTTCGCGTTATTCCAGAATTCGGCTTCAACGCTGGTATTCATTTATATCTACCACAGACTTGAGGGAAAATATGTCAGTTTTGTAGATAATATACTTCGGCGCGACCGACCACATGGACAAGCTCAAAGAATTCTCTCGAAACGATGAGCGGCCCTCATGAGTCCCGGCCGACCCCATTAATCCGAGGCGCTCGCGGTCATGGCCCCGGTTCGCGCCACGTCGAGGCGGCGATCGACGCGGCTCGACGCCAGGCCCACAAGGTTGGTTGAACAGATTGGAGCGCGATGACTTTGGTGGCGGCGCGCGTCGCCCGGCCGGGCCAGACGCTTACGGCGCGTCACTCTGTCAGCTAGGTCTGGGCCGCTCCACCGGAAACGGCGCCGATACCCGCGCTAAATCGAAACCGCCCTAGGTCGACGGGGGGCTTCGAAATCGCCCTGACAGATGGCTAAACCGATGAGAGAAGCTCGGCGCGGCCGAACATGTTTGCGCGAGCGAAAGTCACCACCTGTCCCGCCATCATCTCAATCTGTTGCGTTACGGCGCCTTCTGAACATTCGCCGTTCTTGAAGGCTGTGGAGGCGGTGTTAATCGCGACTCCGAGCGGTGTCGGCCAGCCGCGCAGCGCGTGAACAACGCTTCGCATCGCGGCCAAAACCGCGTTCGGTCCCTGCCATCCAAAGCCGCAGGCAATGCAGCCAACCGCCCGACCATCGAGGTAGGGTCTGGTATCGGCCCGCATTTCTTCTGTGTAATCGACCGCGTTCTTTACGAGCCCGGATATGCCGCCGTGGTAACACGGGGATGAAAGGATCAATCCGTCCGCTTGTCGAAGGGCCGACACTATCTTCTCGGCTTCGGCCGAAAGGTGTGCACCGGTCGGTTGGGGGTCGTAGAGCGGCAGGAGCATGTCGCGCCCACCAAACATGACTGTATCCGCGCCTTCAGACGCCGCAAAGGACAACGCGAGCACTAGGGCTTGTTCAGAGGACGAACCGATCCGCGTTGTGCCGCCAAGCCCGACAATGAGAGGCCTCCTGATCGCGCTCATCGGCTCCCTCCCAACAATCTCATAAGGATTAGTCATTTGCATATGAGTAGGGGCAGAGACGGCTATGGATAAGCTCAAACATTTCGCTTTAATTGACGAGAAAATCTCATCTTTTTGGCAAGCCGGCATTACTCAACAGCCTCCTCGTGCGAAAGATGGGCGAAGTTGGTGGACGGTGGTGATCTTTGTGACGGTGATCGCGCCACCTCCTGCGGCGTAAAGCCTTTCAGCAGGGCTTCCAAAACGGACTTCGCTCGGGGTCAGGGCATAGATCGCCTCGGCGGCCTTGCTGCGCATTTCCGGAAGGTTTCGGACGATGACCAGGGCGCCCTCGCGATCAAGCCGACCTCGAGATGGCGCAACGCTGACTTGGTAGCTTGGCCTACAGTTGGAGTCACAAACGAAGGTGGTCGATCTCGGCGGCTGAGCGATCGCCGCGGAAACCGATAGGGTCAGAGCAGCCCCTGCTCTGCCAGCGTCAGCTTGCCATCGGCGGTTTGCAGGACGGCATGGCCCGCCAAGAGAGGGCGGCGCGCTTTCTCATGCAGATAAAGGATGGCCCCGCCCTGGCGTGGGAGAAAGGTGGCGTCCGGAAAATGCTCAACAGAGCCGCTTGGATCGAACGAGGACGGGGGCTCGACGTCGAGAATCCGGGGCCGCCGCCGCTCCGAGATGTCGTGACGCCCCAGTTCAGCCGCGGGCCGCGCCGATATGGCTCACCCCATCGTTCATAGTTCGGTCTGTCTCCGTGCGACGGATGTCTAGCGCCGTCGCAAGCCTGGGCGCTATTTGGCTTCGACGCGTTAACACCCAACGCGCGACTTTGAGTTCGCCGCGCGTTAGCCAGCGCTGCAAGGCAGCCAGCTGGCTCGGATGCAGGGTGACCCGTGCGGCGTCCCGTCACGCGGTTTCAGAGGCATTGAACGAAATGAATCTCTTATGGGCGCGCAGCGTCGACTTAGCGAAGAGCTGGCATTTGGACTAGCGATCGATCCTCGGTTTTGAGCGATTGACCGGCAATGGACTCTGCCGGGCCTCGTGGGCCCCATCTTCGTTGGGCGAGCAGGGAGATAGCGGAGGGTCCATAGACCGTTTGGTGACTCTCCTGACGGTGCTGTGGTGCTACCTGAGGGCGGCTTTGGCGGCAGTCTGGCCTGGTTCTGTTTTAGGTTCCCGACCGGACATTATCGACACCTTGCTTGGCGGAATCTTGGCGCGCAGTATGCACCGCATTATGGCGATAACATCCCCTAGAGCCTTCGAGCCTGTCCAGAAACACGCTTCACCGTGCTTCCCCGTCGCTTCCCCAAGCATGGCCGCTGAAACCGGGAAGCAGGAAATGGCCCCGAAGGACCATCCTAATCGCCTCAATTTTCTAGGGAAAATTGGAGCGGGCGAAGAGATTCGAACTCTCGACCCCAACCTTGGCAAGGTTGTGCTCTACCACTGAGCTACGCCCGCGCTTCTGAACGGCCTATGACGCCGCTCGAAAGAGGGCGGCTTATCGCAGAGCGGCCCGGCCTTGGCAAGGGCGAGATTGCGGCCTTTTGCGCCGACCCGGATCACCCCTTCGGAGTGTCCGGGATAACGGGGGTGATGGGTCTCAGCGGCCGCTGCGCAGGGACTTCAGCCGCCGCTTGTTGACGTGCTCGGCGGGCGCCTGGCCGACGTTGTCCGGCACCTCGCCCTTGAAATAGAACCGTTGCCAGGCGGTCTTGATGGTCTCCTCGTCGCCGCGGAAGATGCGGGTGTTGAACTCGCTGCGATACTTGACCCAGGCCTCGTACTGGGCGTGCAGATCCGGATCGGACTCCAGCGGACGGCTGATCACGTTCACCTCGTCGAGGACGCGGTCCTGGGCCAGGGTGATGAAGCAGAACGGCTCGTTCTTGGCGAAGCTGACCTTGCCCGGCCGGGTGAATATCCAGTTCATGGTGAAGGGGAAGGGCAGCCAGTCGGTCTCGACCAGGCCGGTCAGCGGCTGGACGCCGTCCTTGACGTGGTTGGGCGGCCCGCCGGTCCACATCGACCAGCCCGGCTCGGTGCGGAACAGA
>FSXN01000643.1_pt1 | contig 19912 bp, 16 predicted proteins | sample 1638221 | NCBI WGS metagenome assembly FSXN01 (sample SAMEA3914788, study PRJEB12502) | metagenome | biome: forest; material: soil | place: Canada | collected 2011-07-03 | depth 0.1 m | reverse complement strand
GCGTATTGGGGCGCACCGCCAGGGGCAGGCGGATCTGGGCGATCAGTCCGCTCGGCCCCCGCCGCAACGTGACGTCGCCGCCATGGGCGCGGGCGATGGAGCGTGACACCGACAGGCCCAGCCCGATGCCGCTGGCGTTCAGGGTGCGGCTCTCGCTGCTGCGATAGAACGGCAGGAACACCCGCTCGAGTTCGGAGTCGGGCAGGCCGGGGCCGTCGTCGGCGATCTCGATCACCGCGTCGGCGCCATCCACAAACAGGCGGGCGCGAGCCTGCTGGCCGTATTTGAGCGCATTTTCGATCAGGTTGGTCATCAGTCGCTGGACGCTGAGGATGTCGACCTCGACCGGTGCGGTCTCGCCCGAGGCCAGCAGGGCGTCGCCGCCGACCAGGGCCGCGTCGTCCACCACACATTCCAGGATCGAGCGCAGGTCCACCCGTTCGCGATGACCTGGTTCGGAGGCGTCGCGGATGAAGGTGAGCACGGCGTTGATCATCTCCTCCATCTGGCCGATGTCGCCGAGCATGTTGGTCCGCACCGGCTCCGACACCCGCTCCAGGCGGAAGCGCATCCGGGCCAGGGGCGTGCGCAGGTCGTGCGAGATCGCGCCGACCATGGCGGTGCGGTCATCGACATAGCGCCGCAACCGGGCCTGCATGCCGGCGAACGCCGCGGCCACCCGGTCGATCTCGATCGAACCACCGCCCTTGGGCGGGGCGCCGGAAGGGTCGCGTCCCAGCCGGTCGGCGGCGTCCGCCAGGCGGGCGAGCGGGGCGGCGAGCCGGCGGGCGAACAGATAGCCGATCGGCGCCACCGCGGCGCACGACAGCAGGAACCACAGCGCCATGCGCCGCTGCCACCGGCTCAGCAGCGCCGAGCGGACCGGCCGCACGATCTCCCAGCGATTGGGGCCGACGCGCAGGGCGGCGACGAACTCGCCATAGACGCTGGGTGGGTGGTTGAAGCCGAACAGGCCGCGGGCCTCAGGCGGAGGCAGCTGCGCCGCCAGGGGTTGAGACTCTTCCGTGTCCTTCAGCGCACGGCCGGCTGACCCTGTGGCGGACGGGACGTACGCGGCGCGGGGCGGCGGGAGCGCGAGGGCGCCCACGGCGATTGGCGCGACAGGAGCGGTCGCCGCTGGGGCGCGGGCCTGTTGGCGTGCCGCGTCGCCGTCGGAGGCGGCGACCGGGGGCGGACGCACGGCTCGGGTCTGGGGCGGCGGCGGCGCGGTCTGGACCGGTCCGTCGGGAGATGCGCCGCCAGGGAGCGATGCGCCATCCCATCCGCCGGATCCGTCTGGAGCGCCCACGACCACGGGCGTTATGGGAGGGTCGAGATGGCCGCCGTCGCCGCCGGGCGGATAGCCGCCGCCGCCGCCAGGTATCGAGCCGCCCGACCCGCGTCCTGGGAAACCTCGTCCGGGAAAGCCGCCGCCGGGCCATCCACCGCCGGGGCCGCCAGGACCCCCGCCGCCCGGTCCGCCCATGGGAGCCAGAAGCAGCGGGCCGAAGATCGAGCCGGAGACGATATGGCCGCCGCCGTCTGGCCCAGGTCCGTCGGGAGGCCCATGCGGCGAGAACGGCCGCTCGTGGAATCCGCCGGGCGGCGCCGGGAAGCCCGCGAAGGGCGGCGGCGAATAGAACAGCAGGCGCACGTCGCTCGGGTCGACGCCCAGCATATGGGCCAGGTCGAATCGCGCCCGTTCGAACGGCAGCCAGCCGATGCTCTGGCTCGACGGCGGCTGGGTCTGATAGCTGCGTTGCAGCGGCGGCGTGCCAGGCGAGGCCAGAGCTCCGCCGCGCAGGGCGCCGGCGATCTCATGCAAGCGGAACTGTGGTGGCGGCGGAAGGGGGAGGGCCAGGGCCAGCGCCAGGGTGGTGAGTTGGGCCACCACCAGGGTCCCCATCAGCAGGCCGACGATCTGGGCCCAGATCGGAATGCTGGGTAGCCGCGGCGCCGCGGCCTTGAACTTGATCGCAATCATGTGGCCCAGCCCCGCGGGCGTGTGCGCGCGTAATCTAGTGTGTTGCGGACGAGGCGTTCGCTGGCTTGAGGGTCCGATCGCGCGTCCAATAGAGTCCGGCCTTGGGCGGGTAAGGGCGGGATAGGATCAGTCCGTGGTCGAAGCGCTGGCGATCTCCACCGTCGAAGGCGAGGCCTGGGTGGTTTCGGCGATCAGGGTGAGGGCGGCGGCGAGGAACAGCAACGCCAGCATGACGACGCCCACGGTGGTTGGATGCCGATCCACAAGCGACAGCTTTTCCATCCGGTATCCTCCCCCCGCGGAGCCGTTGGGACCGGTCGGGGCGCGGCTCTCTGCGGAAACATCGAAGTTGATGCACAAAAGGGGTTGAACGGCGGCGGGACTGTATCGGTCCGCTTCGAAATCTTGTCGAAATCGACATGTTCAAATGGCGCCGCAATGTCGTGGCCGAAAGTCGGGCGCGACAGCTTGTCGTTTTGTCCTATGCTGTCCGCCTCCCGAGCGGGGCCGCGCGTCGAGCCTGAGGCGTGGAAATCCATTGTAACGCTTAGGTTTCGTGCTGGTCAGCGAGTTTCGGGACGATCGAGGCGGTGTCGAGAACGACAAGGATTGCACCGAAACGGAAATCATTTTGGCGCGGGACGCCCCCGTTTCACCGCTTTCCGTTGCATGATCATGTCGCAGCGACCCGCCCCTGCAGCGTGTATTCAAGAATTGAAATGTTAGACCTGCACAAAGAAACCCAAGACGCTGAACTGCTCCTTGTCGACGACGACGAGCAACTGCGCACCGAGATGGCCGGTTATCTCGAAGGGCATGGCTTCCAGGTCTTTCAGGCGGGAGATGCGGGGCAGGCGCGTGAACTTCTTAGTTCCAAGCCGATCAAGCTGGTGGTGCTCGACGTCATGCTTCCCGGCGAGGACGGCCTTTCGATCTGCCGCAGGCTGGCCGAGGGCGAAGGCCCGCCGGTGCTGATGCTGAGCGCCATGGGCGAATCGGTCGACCGTATCCTCGGATTGGAGCTGGGGGCGGACGACTACGTGGTGAAGCCCCTACCGCCGCGCGAATTGCTGGCTCGGGTGCGGGCGATCCTGCGGCGTCGCTCCGGGATCGTGCAAGGCGCCAAGGGCAGCGCGGCGTTCAGCTTCGCGGGCTTTCGCCTGGACCTGAGCCGCCGTCGCCTGACCGCGCCCAACGGCGTGGTGCTGCAGCTGACGCCGGCGGAGCTGTCGCTGCTGACGGTGCTGGTGGAGAACCCCGAGCGGATCCTGTCGCGCGACGAACTGCTGCGCGCGGCGCGGGGCGGTGAGATCGACGTCCAGGACCGCGCGGTCGACGTCTACATCAGCCGCCTGCGACGCAAGATCAATGGCCAGACACATCTGGAGCTGATCAAGACCTATCGGGCGACCGGCTATATGCTCGATGCGCGGGTAACGCCCGCCTGATCTCTCGCGGTGCGCCTCACGGCGCATCGGGCAGCGGTTTCTATAGTTCGCAAGACCTTCTGAGCGCTCGAGCCCGGTGGCGATCCTTCGCCGCCGGGCGAGGGCGCTTTCGCGTGGGCGCACCTGGACGCCGCTGGAGTTCCGGCAGGCGAGTGGGCTGGGTGCGGCTTTTGTTTCGAAATTCTGTCGAAACTATTTCCAAAAAATCCCAATTTTTTCGCGTATTGAAGATAATAAAATCGATATTGAAGCAATTGAAGCTTCGGAGTAGACAATAATAAAGTGGTGTAATTTTGGATTGGTGTTCTGTGTATGCCCAGACATGTAATCGAGTTGTTGCATATTATATTTGCTTGTGCGCCGAACCTGTGGGCTAAAGTGGCCAATGTGGGGCGTTTTCGGGTTTTAGACTCGCCGTAGACTGCCGAGCGACGTACCCGCGATTGCCTGATCGTGACGGCAGCCTCCCGCAGCAGGAGGCGACGGTGCGGCGGGTTGGATTCAAGAGGGGATTAATTTGATAGCCATCACCGTGCGCGAGCGGCTGCTCGCCTCAACCATCCTGCTGGGCGTCGCCGCCCTGGCAGGCGCCGGTTCCGCGAACGCCCAGGACGCCGCGCAGGCCCCGGTCCAGACCGCTCAAGGCGGCGGCGACGCGGCGCCGAGCTCCACCGCACCCGCCGCGGCGCTCAAGCCCGGCGCCCAGGCCAGTGCAGTCAAGGAAGTCGTCGTCACCGGTTCGCGCATCGCCCAGAAGGGGCTGACCAGCGCCAGCCCGCTCGCCGTCGTCGGCGACGACGAGATCAAGGCCGAGGGCACGACCAATATCGAAAGCCTGCTGAACAACCTGCCTCAGGCCTTTGCGGACCAGACCTCGACCGCGTCGAACGGCGCGACCGGCACCGCCACCGTCAACCTGCGCGACCTGGGCGCCAACCGCACCCTGGTCCTGATCGACGGCAAGCGCCTGATGCCTGGCGACCCGACCGATCCCGTCGCCGACCTGAACAACATCCCGGCCCAGCTGGTCGATCGCGTGGAAGTCACCACCGGCGGCGCCTCGGCCATCTACGGTTCGGACGCCATCGCCGGCGTGGTGAACTTCATCATGAAGCGCGATTTCCAGGGCGTTCGCCTGGACGTCCAGGGCGGGTTCGACCAGCACAACAACGGCTCGAACAGCTCGGTGGACGGCGCGATCTCGTCCTATAACGCCTCGACCACAGCGGCGAACCAGATCAAGGTTCCCGGCAGCGTGGTCGACGGGCGCACCATCGACGTGACCGCGATCTTCGGCGCCAACACGCCGGACGACAAGGGCAATGTCACCGCCTATGTCGAATACCGCAACATGCAGCCGGTGACCCAAGACAGCCGCTCCTACAGCGCCTGTTCGATCTCCAGCGTGACCACCACCAACGCCAACGTCGCCGACAAGCACGTCTGCGCCGGTTCGAGCAACTCGGCCTATGGCCGGTTCACGCCGGTGGCCACCTCCACCAGCGCGCTGCCGAGCGGGGTGACCAGCACGAGCTACTCGAACAATCCCAATGGCACGAGCACCTTCGTGCCCTACACCAGCGCGCTGGCGTTCAACTTCGGTCCCTACAACTACATCCAGCGGGAAGACGACCGCTATACGGGCGGCTTCTTCGCCCACTATGCGGTCAACGACCACTTCGACCTGTACTCGGACTTCATGTTCTCTGACGACCATACCGTCAGCCAGATCGCCCCCAGCGGCCTGTTCCAGGGCGTGGGCGCCAACGGGTCCAGCACCTTTGAGGTGAACTGTAACAACCCGCTGATGTCGGCTTCCCAGGCCAAGGCGCTGTGCGGCAGCGAGGCGGGCACCTCCGCGCTCGTCAATCTCGACGCCGGTTACCGCTTCGTCGACGGCGAGCCGCGGATCGACGACCTGCGCCACACCGACTACAAGATCGACATCGGTTCCAAGGGCCAGATCGCGCCCGGATGGAGCTATGACGCCTATATGCAGTACGGCGTGTCGATCTATTCGGAAGAGTATACAGGCGATGTTTCGACCAGCAAGGTTCAGAACGCCCTGCTCGTCAATGCCGATGGCACCTGTTACTCAGGCGGCAGCTGCGTTCCTCTGAACATCTTCAGCTCCACCGGCCTGACCAAGGCGGCGTTGGACTATGTCTATGCCGACGGTTTCATGGAGGGTCAGACCACCGAGCAGGTGGCCAGCATCTCGGTCACTGGCGACCTGGGCCAATACGGCTGGCGCAGCCCGCTGGCCACCGACGGCGTCGGAGTCGCGTTCGGTACCGAATACCGCCGCGAAAGCCTGTCCCTGGAGACGGATGAAGAGTTCAGCTCCGGCGATCTGGCTGGCCAGGGCGGCGCCCGTATCGGCGATTCGGGCTCTTACGACGTCTACGAGATGTTCGCCGAAACCCGCGTGCCGCTGGTTCAGGACAAGCCGTTCGTGAAGAACCTGTCGTTCGACGGCGCCTACCGCTTCTCGGACTACTCGACCGCGGGTCGCACCGACACCTACGAGGCGCAGTTCGTCTACCAGCCGATCCACGACGTCACCTTCCGGGGCGGCTATGCCCGCGCCGTCCGCGCGCCCAACGTCAACGAGCTGTTCTCGGCTCAGGCGGTGGGCAACTACTCGGGCACCGACGCTTGCGCGGGCACCAGCCCGACCGCGACCCTGGCCCAGTGCGAGCGCACCGGCGTCACCGCGGCGCAGTACGGCACCATCCTGCAATGTCCCGCGGGCCAATGCAGCGAGTTGACCGGCGGCAACCCGGACCTGAAGCCGGAAACCTCGGACACCATCACCCTTGGGGCGGTGTTCACGCCGAGCTTCCTGCGTGGATTCACCCTGACCCTGGACTATTTCAACATCAAGGTCAGCGGGCTGATCCAGTCGGGCGTCGGCGGCGCCAGCGTGACGCTGTCCCAATGTCTGGCCACCGGCAGCCCGACCTACTGCAACCTGATCCACCGGGACTCGGCGACCGGCATCCTTTACGGGGCGTCGGGCTATGTCGAGGCGACCGAGGTCAACACCGGCTTCCTGCGCACCCAGGGGCTGGACGTGGAGGCCAACTACCGGTTCCGTCCGACCGATTACTTCACCATGCCCGAGATCGGGCGGTTCGACGTGAACTTCATGGGCACCTACACCGGCGAATATGTCGACCAGCCGGTGTCGGGCGGCGGCACTTATGACTGCGCCGGCCTGTACGGCAGCGATACCTGCGGAACCCCGATCCCGCGCTGGCGCTCCAAGGCTCGCCTGACCTGGACGCCCCCGCTGCCCTTCACCCTGTCGGTGCAGTGGCGCTATATCGACAGCGTGCGGTTCGACGGCAATTCGTCCAATCCGTTCCTGCACCAGTCGGAATACGACGCCATCGACGGCAAGATCCCCGCCTACAACTACATCGATCTGTCGGCGACCTATAAGATCAAGGACAACTTGACGGCGCGCATGGGCGTCACCAACGTGTTCGACAAGGATCCGCCGGTGGTGGACTCCAACGACTTCCCCGCGTCGGGCCCCTCGCTTGGCAACGGCAACACCTTCCCGGGCGTCTACGACGCCCTGGGGCGGACCTTCTTCTTTGGCATCACCGCGGACTTCTAAGGCCGCGGCGAGGGTCGGGAGCGGGCGCGGCCTTCGGGCGGCGTCCGCGTCTCGGCCAAGCCATGGGTTTCGCCGCGCGATGCGCGCGCGAACGCTTCAGCCCCGCTTTGGCGGGGCTTTCTTTTGGGCGCGGGTTTTCCGGGCGTGGGGAGGGTGTGCCGGCGCTCGGCCGGGCCGGCCTAGTGGTAGGCGGCGGCGCCGGGACGGCGGGCTTCAAGCGCGGGCGTCGGGGCCAGCGGGTCGTCGGCGCCGAGGCTGATCTCGGCGAACAGGTCCTGGGCGGCGGTGGAGGCGCTGAGCAGATCCAGCGCCGGCGTCACAGAGGTCGCGGGCCAGCTATCGACGACCGGCCCGTAGCGGGTGAGCAGCGCCTTGAACTGCGAAAGCGTCATAAGCCGAGGCCTTCTTCTGTTTCGTCAGGCGCGTCCTGAGCGCCTGCTTGCCCCTCTTCAGCAAGGACCGTACCGCTTGTTCGCTGCTATCCATAGCCTCGGCGATGGCCGCCACGTCGTGATTTTCGAAGTAGTAGTGGCGAAGCGCGCGCGCCTGATTTTCAGGTAGGCGATCGATTTCCGCAGCCATCTTTTCAGAAAGCTCAAGCTGATCGAGCCGACCTTCTTGCTCAGGCTTGGTGGTGAGGGCGCTTTCGGCGTCCATGATGGCCGAGATGAATTCCATCGGCTCCGGCGTTTGTCGACGGCGACGGCGCTTGTCGATGGCGCGGTTGATTGAAACCCGGTGCAGCCAGGTCGAGAACTTGGCTTCGCCGTTGATCCAGCTCTCGCGGTTGTTCCAGGCGCACAGAAACACCTCCTGGGCGACATCCTCGGCTTCCTCGCGGTCCGAGAGCACGTTCATAGCCAGCCGCAGCACCATCGGGCCGTGCCGATCCATCAGCAGGCGGAGCGCCGCTTGGTCCCCGCAGCGCATCCGTTCGCAGATTTCGAAGTCCGAAAGCGGCCGTTCAGCAACTGCTACAGTTCTGACGCCATCAGTATTGGTTTCATACGAAAATGAAACGGAACTGATATCGTCGTGATAACCTGTGGCAAACATTCCCGAAATTGACATGTTCGGCGCCTCGTAAAAGAGTTTCCCGCGCCAACACATGCAGGGCATGTGCCATCTTTATTTTGATCTACATTTTGGTGGCGCCTACATTTGTCGCGGCTTGCATGTCGGTGCGCAGGCGGTCCCGCATCGCCTTGCAGAATCTTTGTAGAATAAGGATTGTCTCGTCGAAGGCGGCCCCGACCTCGCGATTGCGCTGCACCGTGCGGATGCGCTCGTAGAGGTGCAGGTACAGTCCCGAGAGGATCAACTTATCCACAGCGCCGGGCTTCGGCTCGAGGCCGCCTTGCAGCATCAGCAGGACGCGCAGGCATTTTTCGGTCCGGCGGCACATTTGATCCAGCCGCCCGGCCTCGTAGGCAGATTTTGCCCGAACAAGTTCCTGCCACAATTGCTCGTGCAGCAACAGGCTCGCCTGGACCGGATTCAACGCCGTCTGGGCCGTCGAGGCATAGGCGCGGGCGCCGGCCGCGGCGGCCGACGGCCGATAATCATGAGCTGCTGCTTGAGCCATTGAGCACCGCTTCGATTTCTTGCTGGAGAATCTGCGCGGCGGAGATTTCGGTCTCCATCGTCGCGTACTTGCTGATCAGGGTGGTTTCGTAGGAGCTGGCGTTGCTCTCGATCGTGGCCACCTGGGACGCCAGGTCGGTGTCCTGGCTGGTCAGGCTGGAGATCTGGGTCTCCAGCAGGCCGGTCGAGGTGTCGGCATATTGGCTGGCCAGGCTGACGATGCTGTCGGCGAAGCCCTGCTGCATATTGACGGTGATGCTCTTGTCCGACGTGGCGGAGATGGCGAAGGTCAGGCCGGCATAGGCCGTGCCCGCCGCCCCGACGATCTCGTCGCCCGACACCGTGAACAGGCCGCTCTGGCCGTTCACCGTCACGCCCGTAATGCCGGTGGAGTCGGCGGCGATGTCGAGGGTGAAGCTCTGGGAGACGGTGCTGGTGTTGTCGATCAGCTGCAGCGAGCTGTCGGAGGTGGTGAAGCTGCTCTGAAAGAAGTCCTGCAGCGCGCTGGAATTGGTGCTGAGCGCATCGGTCAGGGCGGTGGAGTCGGTCAGCTCCAGGTCGTTGCTGCTGTCCATGGTGATGCCGAGCTGGCTCAGATACGAGATCGCGTCGCTACCGCTCGACGACCCGCTCGTCCCGCTGATCAGGCTGTCCAGCTCGTCGGTCAGCGAGCGGATGGTGGTGTCGGCGAACAGGTAGGCGGTGGACGAGACCGTGCCGTCGCTCTCGGATTCCTGCGTTTCAAGATAGTCGTGCAGGCTGTTGTAGGCGGAGATGAAGTTCTCCACCGCGCTGGCCACGCCGGAGGTGTCGCTGGAGATGTTCAGCGTGACCGTGTCGCCGGTGGCGGTGGTTCCGTCCAGGTTCAGCGTCACACCGGGCAGGACGTCGTCCATGGTGTTGCTGCTGCGGGTGATGGTGGTGCCGTCCAGGGTGATCTCGGCGTCCTGGGCCTGCTGCAGCACGTTGGCGAAGCTGCCATCGCTGGAGGTCACGCCGATGTCGGTCAGCACGTCGTCGCCAGATGCGGCGGTGGTGGTGATGGCCTCGCCGGTGTCGACGCTGCTCAGCACCAGCTTGTATTGGCCGCTGGAGACCTGAACCAAGGTGGCGTTCACGCCGGTGGTGGCGGATTGCGCGCTGATGGCGCTGGCGATGTCGGACAGCGACATGGTGCTGGTGACGTTGATGGTGGCCGCGGTTCCGTCGGCGGCGGCGATCGTGAAGGTTCCGGTCTCGCCCAGCGCGGTGGTGTCCGCCATGGTCGAGCTTGCGACCTTCATGCTGGTGGCGAGCTGGTCGACCGTCAGGGTGTAGGAGCCGTCCGTGGCGGTGCTGTCGCTGCTCGCCGTCAGGATGCTGCTGGCGTCCACCGAGCTGTCGGACGAGGTGACGGTGGTCTGGGTGTTGGCGAAGGCGCTGGTGGTGTCGGACGACAGGTTGGTCGAGGAGGCCAGGGCGTCGATCGAAGTGGACAGGTTGGTCAGCAGCGTCTGCACGTCGCTGTAGGCGCTGATCATGTTCTGGTTGGTGGTGATCTGCGCGTCGATAGTGGTCGCCGGCGCAGTCATGGTCGCCACCGCGGCCGAGATCAGCGACGAGGTGTCGAGCCCCGAGGCCGTGGACGAGATGTAGGTCGTGGACCCGACGGTCACGACGGTGCCGGTTCCGGTCGCCGATGTTGTGGTCATGGTTCGCCCGTGACGTCAGAAGTTGCGGGGCGGCCTGGGCCGCCCCGCTGCGCGTTCTACTGAAGGACCTTCAGCAGTTCCGACTGCATCTGGTTGGCCTCGGAGAGGGCGGAAACCGCCGCGCTCGTGAGGGTGCTTTCGTTGGTGTAGGTGGTCTGCTCGGCCGACAGATCGACGTCGGTGATCGCCGAGCTGGCCGATTGCAGGTTGGTGATCGAGGTCGAGATGGTGTCGCCGGTGTATTGCAGCTGCTCAAGCTGCGCGCCGACCGAAGCCCGCTCGGTCGAAACCGATTGGATGTCGGTGGTGAGCGCGGTCATCGCCGCCGAGGCGCCCGAGGCCGTGGACACGTCCAGGCTGGCCAGCGCGCTGGCCATCGAGCTCAGGTCGGTCAGCTGGACGGTGATGGTGTCGCTGGCGCTGGTGCCGACCAGGAACGAGGCCCCGGTGGACGAGGTGAAGCTGCTGGTGGTGCCGTCGCTGTTGTCGGTGCTGAGCAGCGATTGGCCGTTGAAGGTGGTCTGGGTCGAGATGTTGGCGACTTCGGTCGCCAGGGCGGCGAATTCCGTCTGGATGTCCGCGAGGCTGGCCGAGTCGCTCGAGCCCGACTGGGCTTCGGCGGCCAGCGACTTCATGCGGGTCAGCACGTCGCTGATGTTGGACAGGGCGCCGTCGGCGGTGTTCAGCACCGATTCGCCGTTGGTGACGTTGGTGGACGCCTGCTGCAGCACGGCGGCGTCGGAGTTCATGTTGGTGCTGATGGCCAGGCCCGACGCGTCGGAGGCGGCCGACGTGATCTTCGAACCGCTGGAGATTTCCTCCAGGGCCTGGCTCTCGGCGGCGGTGTTCTGGTTCAGGTAGTAGTTCGCAGTATTGGCCGTGACGTTAGTGCTGATGGCTGGCATTGGGTCCGCCCCTGGTTCGGTTGGATTCCGGCCGAAGACATCCTGAGCCGGGAAGCGGTCGATCGCGTCGGACGGCCGTCTTCTGCTTCTTGAACGAAGTGGCTTCTTCGTTTGGGGCGCGAAATATTCGCCCCCGGCGCGAAATTTTTTTCGCCCCATCTCTCGACCCCCTCCCGTTCAACGAGAGACGGCCGGTGCGCCGCGCCTCAAGACGACGGGGGATTCCAGTGACGACCGCGGCCAGTTCAACTTCGAACGCATCGATATATGCGGCCGCGACAACGAGCTCGACCGCGTCGTCGACAAGCTCTTCCACGACCTCGGTCAGTTCGACCGAGAACGAATTCTTGACGATGTTGACGACGGAACTGACCAATCAGGACCCGCTCAACGCGATGGACCCCTCCACCTTCACAAGTCAATTGGTCGGCTACTCCCAGCTCGAGCAGCAGATCACCACCAACAGCAAGCTGGATGGCATCACCACCCTGCTGACTTCGCTGGCCGCGAGCTGAGGAACCCAAGATGAGCCTCTTCTCCGCCCTGACCTCGGCTGTTTCGGGCCTGGAAGCCCAGAGCACCGCCCTGTCGGCCATCTCGGCCAACATCGCCAACGCCTCGACCACCGGCTACAAGACCGAGGACACCAGCTTCGACTCCCTGGTCACGGCGAGCAGCGCCTACGGCAGCTCCACCGAAGGGGAGGGGGTGTCCACCACCAATTCCGCCGAGATGTCGACCCAGGGGGAGATCAGTTCCTCCACCACCACCACCAACATGGCGATCGACGGCGAGGGCTTCTTCGTGGTGGCGGCCAACACGTCGTCCACCAACTCGACGTCGAGCGACATGTTCACCCGCGACGGCAGCTTCTCGACCGATGCGGACGGCTATCTGGTCAACGACAGCGGCGACTACCTGCTGGGCTACGCCACCGACGCCAGCGGGGCCACGACCTCGTCCAGCACCGGCACGCTGGAGGGGCTGACCCCGATCCAGATCCCCGCCACCACCACCGTCGCGGCCACCACCACGGCCACCTTCGCCGCCAACCTGCCGGCCGATCTGGCGGTGGGCAGCAGCGTCACCTCGTCCATGGACGTGGTCGACTCCGAGGGCACCAGCCAGACCATCGGCGAGACCTGGACCAAGACCGCGGCCAACACCTGGACGCTGTCGCTGTCGGACCCCTACGCGACCAATTCCGGCTCGACCACGGCGGACGGCACGATCAGCCCCAGCACCGTGACCGTCAGCTTCGACGGCAACGGCGTGCTGAGCTCCACCGATCCCAGCCCGATCTCCGTGACCATGAGCGGCCTGACCTCGGGCGCCAGCGACAGCAGCTTCACCCTGAACCTGGGCACGGCCGGCTCGACCACCGGCTTGACCCAGTACGCCTCCAGCGACGGCGACGCGGCGATCTCCATCACCACCAACACCAGCGACGGCTCCAGCGCGGGCTCGCTGTCCTCGGTCTCGATAAGCGACGACGGCGAGGTGACGGCGAAATACTCCAACGACACCAGCGTGGTGGTGGGCAAGGTTCCCATCGCCACCTTCGCCGACGAAGAGGGGCTGACCCAGCTCACCGGCTCGACCTACAGCGCCAGCAACAGCTCCGGCAATGCGGTGCTGTCCACCGCCGGCACCGACGGCGCGGGCTCGGTGACCGGCAGCGCGCTGGAAGCCTCCACCACCGACACGGCCACTGAGTTCAACAAAATGATCGTGGCGCAACAAGCCTATTCTGCGGCGGCTCAGGTCGTGACCTATGTTGACAAGATGTACGACAGTCTAATCCAGGCAATCGGGTAAGTCATGGGCGAAATAACCAAGTATATACGCCGCGCCAAGGCGTCGCGGGCGACGGGCTTTGCGCTGCCGGTGATCGAGACGCCGGAGGACGCCCTGCGCGCCGCGCGCGAGGTCGCCGCCGGCCTCGGCGCCTTGCCGGAGGGGCCGCGCGTGGCCTTTCTCAGCGACCTGCAGGAGCTGTCCGAGGCGCTCGACGGGCGCATCGCGCGGCTGGACCAGGAGATGGCGGACAGCCAGCGCAAGCTGCAGCAGTCGCGCTTCGGCAGTCAGGTCTGTCGTAGCTACGTCAAGAGCGCCAGTGCGGTCGCCGCCCTCAAGGCGCCTCGGCGACCCCCATGTCCCTGACGTCGATCCTGACGACGGCCACGTCTGCGCTGCTCACCGCGCAGTACCAGATGGCCGTCGCCACGGATAACATCTCCGACGCCAGCGAGACCGGCGCGACGCAGAAGACCTACGTCAATACGTCTTCCGCCAGCCTGACCTCGGCCCTGACCACGGGCGACGTCACCCGGCTGACCAACACCTACCTGTCGGGCACGGTGAACAGCACGGGCTCCGCCGACGGCGCCAGCTCGGTGATCAACACCTACCTGCAGAGCTACGACGACTCGCTGGGCTCGACCGCGGACAGCGACGACATTTCCAGCCTGCTGACCAGCTTCCAGACCGCGCTCAGCACCCTGGAGACCTCGCCTTCGAGCAGCTCCGACAAGGCTGCGGTGGTCAGCGCCGCTTCAAGCGTGGCCAGCAGCATCAGCAGCCTGTCCAGCACCATCCAGTCGCTGCGCACCCAGGCCAGCTCGGACATCAGCTCGATCGTCAGCTCGATCAACACCGACCTGCAGACCCTGCAGACCCTCAACACCCAGATCACCGCCGCCGACAACGCCGGCACCGACGCCACCTCGCTGGAAGACCAGCGCGACGCCACCCTGACCGACCTCTCGTCGATGATCGGGGTGCAGTACTACACCAACTCCAGCAACCAGCTGGTGGTCTACGACCAGGGCGGCGACCAACTGTTGGGCGCCCAGGCGGCGACCCTGTCCTATACCGCCAGCAGCGACCTCAGCGCCTCGACCACCTATCCCGGCAGCATCTCCGGCATCACCCTCAACGGGACCGACATCACCAGCTCGATCACCTCGGGCACGCTCGGCGGCCTGATCGAACTGCGCGACGACATCCTGCCCGCCCAGCAGGACCAGCTGAACCAGCTCGCCACCAGCCTGATCGACACCGCCAACACCGCGACCAACGCCGGCACGGCCGATCCGCCGCCCAATAGCCTGACCAGCGACACGACGGTCGCCAGCAGCGATAGCTTCTCCGCCACGGGTGACGTGCGGATCGCGGTGACCTCTTCGGATGGCGCGGTGGTCTCGACCACCGACCTGGACCTGTCGTCCTATTCCACCGTCTCGGACCTGCTGACCGGGCTGAACAGCATCAGTGGGATCAGCGCCTCGATCTCCTCGTCCGGCAACCTGGTGATCCAGTCGACCAATTCGTCGGATGGCGTGGCGATTAACGGCCTGACCAGCAGCGTGGGGTCTTCGGGCCAGTCGTTCTCGGACTATTTCGGCTTCAACGACCTGTTCAGCGGCGACAGCGCCTCCACCATCGCGCTGTCGAGCAGCCAGGCTTCGGACGGGTCCGACCTGCCGACGGGCACGCTCAGCGACAGCTCGACCCTGGCGGCCGGCGACGTGGGGGTCGAGAGCGGCGACGCCACCGCCATCACCGCCCTGGCCACGGCCCTGACCGCCAGCCAGACCCTGGCGGCCTCGGGAACCGCTACGGCCAAGACCGCGACCCTGGCCAGCGCGGCGTCGGCCTTCGTCTCCAACGCCGCCACGGTGATTTCGGCCGCCTCGACCACCGCCACCGAGAACGACAGCGTCTACACCGCAGCCCAGAGCGCCTTGTCCAACGCCACCGGCGTCAGCGTCGACCAGCAGACCGCTTTGCTGACCCAGTATCAAAGCCAGTACGAGGCGACCGCGCAGCTGATGACGACAGTGAAGGATATCTTCTCAACGCTCATCACCATGATGGAAAGCTGATGATCGGGCGCGTCGCGACCTTCTCCGAGGTCAACTACCTGATGACGCTCAACATGAGCACCCAGGACGCCATGTCGACGGCGGAGACGCAGGAGTCGTCGGGGCTGGTGTCCCAGACCTATGGCGGCCTGGGGGGCGGCGACGCCTCGCAGGTGCTCAACATCGACAATCAGATCAGCCGCCTGACCGCCGACGGCGACAACGCCACCACCGCCCTGTCGAGCATGCAGGAAACCTACTCGACCATGACCAGCGTCACGACGCTGAGCACGACCGTGCTTAGCGATCTTTCCAGCTTCATGAGCGGCGGCACGACCGACTCCACCACCCTGACCAGCGACGCCACGTCCTGGCTGAGCCAGCTGACCGACCTGCTCAACACCCAGTACGACGGGAGCTACCTGTTCTCGGGCACGGCGACCGACACCGCGCCGGTGGACACCAGCTCCAGCAGCTACGATCCGACCGCCGACCCGACCACCGCCGACACCGGCTACTACCAGGGCTCCTCGACCGGGACGACCTATACGGGCTCGGATGGGTTCACCGTCTCCACCTCGGTGCAGGCCGACTCGAGCGGGTTCGAGGAGATGCTGCGCGGCCTTTCGATGATCATCGCCTCGCCGTCGGACAGCAGCACCCTGAGCCAGGCCTATGACCTGATCCAGTCGGGGAGCTCCTCGGTCGCCTCCGAACAGGCGACGCTGTCGACCGACACCGCGGCCCTGACCGCCTACCAGGAGGACTCCTCGGCCAAGGTCACCACCCTGACCACCCTGGCCTCGGGATTGAAGGAAAGCGACCTGTCGGCGGCCACGGTGCTGGTGACCAACTACCAGAGTCAGCTGGAGGCCAGCTACGAGACCCTCACCAAGCTGATGACCACCAACCTGACGCAATACCTGACCTAGCGACGCGCCTTTAGCGACCGCCTCGGCGTGGTCCGCAAAAAACGCCGCCCCAATTGGTCCAGCCCGCCCGTTCAACGAACAAGGCAGGCTGGAGACGCTCCCCAATGACCGAAATGTCGTCGCAGGACCTCGACCAGATCGTGGCCAACGTGAACGTGGCCGAGGCGGCGACGCGCGCGGCGATCAAGGAAATCTGGGACACCCGCACCCGCCTGAAGCGGGCCGAAGCCACCCTGGCCCTGGTGCTGGGTTCGCTGACCGAATTCCATGAACAGCCGGCCGACTACGTGGTCTACCGCCTGTCGCAGGAACTGCGCCGGCTGGCCGAGATCCCTGAGACCGCGGCCGCGCTGGCGGGCTGCGCGGGTGAGGACGTCGACTCCGGCATGCTGAAGGCGATCGCCTCGCACCTGTGCGGGTCACGCTCGGGCGACACCTGGGCCAGCACGGGCGTGCCCGACGCGGTGATGCATTGACCGCCGCCCTGGCGGAGCCAAGCGTAGGGCCCGAGGCCTGCGACGCCCTGTTCCGCCTGGGCGCGATCCATCATCGGGAGGGCCGTCTGGTCGACGCCGGCCGCATCTATGCGGCGGTGCTGAAGATCCGTCCCGACCATGCCGACAGCCTGCACCTGCTGGGGCTGATCGCCTATCAGGGCGGTCGCTTCCATGACGCGGTGCAACTGATCGCCAAGGCGCTGCGGCTGAACTCGACGCGCGGCGACTACGCCAGTAACCTTGGCAACGCCCTGCAGCGCTCGGGCAAGCTCGACGACGCCCAGACCTGCTATCGCGCCGCGATCCAGCTGAACCCGCGCGGGGCGACGGCTCACAACAACCTGGGTGCGGCGCTGCGCGAGACCGGCCACCCGGCTGAGAGCGCCGAAAGCTGCCGCGTCGCCCTGGCGCTGCGGCCCGATTACACCGACGCTCACAACAACCTGGGCACCGCCCTGGCCGACCTCGGCCAGTTCGAAGCGGCCGCCGAAAGCTATTACGAGGCCCTGCGCCTGGACCCCGGCCGGGCCGAGGCGCGCAACAACCTCGGCAATGTGCTGTCGCATCTCGGGCGCATGGACGCGGCGATCGAACAGTACCGGCTGGCCCTGGACGCCCATGGCGAAGCCGCCGAGGTGCGCCATAACCTGGGCATGGCGCTGCTGCGCGCCGGGCGGTTCGAGGAAGGCTGGCGCGAATATGAGGCGCGCTGGAGCACCCGCCAGTTGGCCAAGGTTCACCGCGATTTCGCCCAGCCGCAATGGGACGGCTCCCCCCTGGGCGAGCGGGTGCTGCTGGTGCACGCCGAGCAGGGCTTTGGCGACACCCTGCAGTTCTGCCGCTACGTCTCGCGGATTCCCGGTCGGGTGGTGTTCGAGGTTCAGCCCGCCCTGGTCGGCCTGATGCGACAGCTCGCTGGCGCGGAGGTGATCGCCAACGGCGCGGCGCTACCGGCCTTCGACGTGCACTGCCCGATGATGAGCCTGCCGCGCCTGGTGTGCCCGACGCCTGATCCCGCCGACGCCCAGCCCTATCTGGTGGCCGATCCGGTGCGCGCCGCCGCCTGGGCCGAGCGGCTGACGGCATTGCCGGGGCTGAAGGTCGGGCTGGTGTGGGCGGGCGGATCGCGGCCCGAGCAGCCGACGCTGGAAGCGGTCAACCGCCGCCGCTCAATGTCGCTGGAACGCCTGGCCCCGTTGGCGACGGTGGAGGGCGTCAGCTTCGTTTCGCTGCAGAAGGGGCCGCCCTCGCAGCAGGCCGCTGCGCCGCCCCCCGGCATGGCGCTACACGACTTCACCGGTGAACTGCACGACTTCGCCGACACCGCCGCCCTGGTCGAGTGGTTGGACGTGGTGATCAGCGTGGACACGGCGATGGCCCATCTCGCCGGCGCCCTGGGCAAGCCGGTGTGGCTGCTGAACCGGTTCGACAGTTGCTGGCGCTGGCTGGGCCGGGGCGCGGTCAATCCCTGGTACGCCAGCCTGACCGATCATCGCCAGCCGGCGCCGGGCGACTGGGACAGCGTGGTCGAAACGGCGCGTCTTGCCCTTGTGGATTGCGTAGGGAAGCTGCAGCGGGACTGATCTGCCGAACATTTCGTGCGTGAGGGGAAAGCAGCCGCCCTGCGGTGATGGGTCGAATGGGACACATCCAAAGGTGTGTTATGTCCGACACTATGTCTGACGATCTTTCCGAATCGCAGGGTGGCGACATCCTCATCGTCGATGACGACGATGCGCTGCGCGAAGAGATGGCGCGCTATCTCTCCGAGAGCGGCTTCACGGTGCATGAGGCCCGCGACGCCAAGGAGACGCGCGCCAAGCTTCAGACTGCGCCGATCCAGGTGATCGTGCTGGACGTGATGCTGCCGGGCGAGGACGGCCTGTCGCTCTGCCGCAGCCTGGCCGGGCGCAAGGGCCCGTCGATCCTGATGCTGAGCTCGATGGGCGAATCCATCGACCGTATCCTGGGGCTGGAGCTCGGCGCCGACGACTATGTGGTCAAGCCGGTTACCCCGCGCGAACTGTTGGCCCGGGTGCGGGCCATGGTTCGCCGCCGCAGCCAGGAACCTTTCGAGAGCGCGATGGGCGCCGTCTACGCTTTCGAAGGCTTCCGCTTCGACATTCTTCGCCGCCAGCTCAAGGCGCCTGACGGCGACGTGCTGATGCTGACGCCGGGCGAGCTGTCGCTGCTGGGCGCTTTCGTCGAAAACCCGCAGCGGGTGCTGTCGCGCGACGAACTGGCGACCTTGTCCCGCGGCGAGCGTCCGGCGGTGATGGACCGAGCGGTGGACCTGCAGATCAGCCGCCTGCGCCGCAAGCTGAACTCCAAGTCCAAGGACGAGGTGATCCGCACCCATCGCGGCGTCGGCTACATCCTCGACGCCAAGGTCATGCGCGCATGAACGCGCTGGGCCGCATCGGCATGCGCGCGAGCCCGCCGCTGGCGCTGCAGATCATGGCGCTGCTGCTGGGCGCGCTGATCGTGGCCCAGGTGGTGACGCTGGGCCTGACGCTGCTGTTGCCGCCGCCGGCGCCGGCCCAGTATCGCATGGCTGACATCGCCGCTGCCCTGAAGGGCGCGGATGTGCATGTTCGAGGCGACCGGCCGCTGGTGCGCACGGTGCGCAGCCAGCCGCCGAGCTTCCGCAGCGCGGGTTGGCTGGTGTCCGAGCGTTCGCACCATGACCTGGCGCGGCTGCTCGGCGCGCAGGACAGCGACGTGCGGCTGTTGTTCTATTCGCCGCTGCCCTTCGCCGGGGCGGGCGGTTTCGCCGACGCGGGCCAAATGGGCGGCAGTTTCACGCTCTCGGACGCCGGGGCCGGCGCTGACGCGCCCCAGGCGACCCTGGCGGCGTTCAACATGCCGGCTGGATCGATGGGATCTGCCCCGGGCGGTTCAGGCGGCGGCGATTCCCAGTCCCGTAACCCGCCGGACCACGGCGATCGCGGCGGCGCGGCGGGCGCGCAGGGCGGTGGGTCCGGCGGCCATTCCTCCCGCAGCTGGGATGAGCCGGTGACCGGGACGCGCATCCCGGTGTTCCACCATGACCGGGCGCCGGCGCCCGCGGCGGCCGCCGCGCCTCCCGCGCGTCCGTCATCCACCGCGGGCGCAGCTCCAGCCGGCCGGCCGGGCGAGGGGGCGCAGACCCAGGGCCAACCTGGCCAGCCTAGCTCGGGTCAACCGGGCCAGGGGCAGCCAGGAGCAGGCGGCACGGGTCTCGGCGGCGGATTGGCGAACGGAGCGCCATCCGCGGGGTCGGAGCCGGAGGGGGGCGTATCCAGCTTCCGCCAGACTTCGGGGCAGCCTTTCTCGGGTTCGGCGCAGGGCTACCAGCCGGGCCAGGGCGTCGGCCAGGGGCAGGGCCAGACTCAGGG
>FSXN01000143.1_pt1 | contig 19917 bp, 20 predicted proteins | sample 1638221 | NCBI WGS metagenome assembly FSXN01 (sample SAMEA3914788, study PRJEB12502) | metagenome | biome: forest; material: soil | place: Canada | collected 2011-07-03 | depth 0.1 m | reverse complement strand
CAGCATGGCCAGGCCATCCACGGTCTGCAGCCCATGTTTCTCCGCGTTTTGCAGCAGGACGGTGCGCAACGGCTTGTAGACCATGTCCATGACCACGGCGTGCGCGGGCAGGCGTTGGAACGGCAGGTCGAGGCTCTCGCGATCGCCCAGGCCTGCGGAGGGGGCGTTGACCACCGCGCCGGCGCCCTCGAACGCCTCGGCGACGCGCGACAGCGGATAGGCGTGCACCCGATCAAAGTTCGCGGCGATTTCCTGAGCGCGTTCCAGGGTGCGGTTCACCAGCCGAACTTCAGCCCCCGCCTGGTTCAGCGCCGCCACCGCCCCTTTGCCGGCCCCGCCAGCGCCCAGCACCACCACTGGCGCCGCATCCGGCCGCCACTGCGGCGCCTGGGCGGCGAAGGCGGCGAGCAGGCCAATCCCGTCGGCGTTGCGCGCCTCGATCCGGCCATCCTCGCCGAACAGCAAGAGGTTCGCAGCGCCCGCCGCCTTGGCCGCGCTATCGGCGACATCGGCGACACGCAGCGCATTTTCCTTGAAGGGCAGGGTGACGTTCAGCCCGCGCATCCCGCTGCGCCGCACGCCCTGGACGAAGCTTTCGAAACCATCGCTCGACAGTTCAAACGGCGCATAGAGCGCATCCAGCCCCAGGCCGGCGATCCAGGCGTTGTGGATCAGGGGGCTGAGCGAATGGCGCACCGGTTGGCCCACCACGCCGGCCACCAGGGCGGCTCCCGAAATCATCGTCATTCCGCCATCAGGCCTTCTCGTCGGAGCAGGGCCAGCACCGGCAACAGCGGCAGGCCCAGGATGGTGAAATAGTCCCCGTCGATGCGTTCGAACAGCTGTACGCCCAGGCCTTCCAGCCGATAGCCGCCGACGCAGGCCTGAACCGCCTCACCCTCGCGCACCAGATAGTCTTCCAGGAAAGCGTCGCTGAACGCGCGCATCGTCAGGCTGGCGCGCCCGTCGTGACGCCAAACCACCTCGCCGTCGCGGGCTGCGGCCAGGCTGGAGTGCAGCAGGTGGGTGCGCCCGCGCAGGTCCAGCAACTGTTCGCGGAGCTGAGCAAGCGAACTCGGCTTGTCGAACAGTCGGCCATCCAGATCCAGCGTCTGGTCCGCGCCCAGCACCAGGCCGGACGTGCGCCGCGAGACCTCGACAGCCTTGGCTTCGGCCAGGACCTGGGCGACGTCCAAAGGTGAGGCGCCCTGGGCCAGGCGTTCGAGCTTGATCGCGGTCTCGTCCACGTGGGCGGCTTCGGCATGGAAGACGACGCCGGCGTCGGACAGCACCGCCTTGCGAGCCGCGCTCTGGCTCGCCAGCACGAAACGATCGCTCAAGGCTGTACGTCTCCGCCCACGACCCGGTTGGCGAGCAGGTTGATCACCGAGGCCGCGGTCTCCTCCACCGAACGGCGCGTGACGTCGATCACCGGCCAGCCCTGTTTTTCGAATAGCCGACGCGCGCGCACGGTTTCCTCGCGCACGGCGTCGACGTCGACATAGGAGCTTTCGCGCGTCTCGTTCAGCGACAGCAGGCGGTTGCGGCGGATCTGGATCAGCCGGTCGGGCGAGACCAGCAGGCCGACGATCAGGGCGCGGTTCAGGCTGAACAGCTTCTCCGGCAGGGCCGAGCCCGGCACCAACGGCACATTGGCCGCCCGCACACCGCGGTGGGCCAGATAGATGCAGGTCGGGGTCTTAGAGGTGCGGCTGACGCCTACCAGCACCACGTCGGCCTGTTCCAGGTCCTGGCCGCCCTGGCCGTCGTCATGGCCGATGGCGTAGTTCAGCGCCTCGATGCGGTTGAAATAGTCGGTGTCCAGGGTGTGCTGCGCGCCCACCCGCGTGGTCAGCGACGCGCCGAGATACCGACCGAACGCCGCCGTCATCGGGTCCAGCGCCGCCATGCAGGGGGTTTCCAGCCGCCGGCAGCCTTCTTCAAGCTCGGCCCGCATCTCGCGATCGACGATGGTGTGAACCACCACCCCCGGCGCCGCTTCGATCTCGCGCAGCACCCGTTCGAGCTGCCGCGGCGAGCGGATCAGCGGATAGACGTGCTCGATCGGCAGGACGTTGTCGAAGCGCGCGCAGACCGCCTTGGTGATGGCGTTCAACGTCTCCCCGGTCGAATCCGAGATCAGGTGCGCGTGGAAATAGGTGGCCAGGCGTGGCGGGGGCGAGGTCATGCAGGTCCCAAGAAACGGTCACAGCGAAGGAGGCGCCACAGTCGGTCGCACCCGATAACTGGGGACCGAGGTGTGGATATTGCCCCTGTCCCCTGGGGATTGGAACACCCCAACCACCCCCATCTCCCGCCCGACAGGTGGATTCATCAACTGGCAGGTGCACAAACCGGACCTTTTCGTGGCGATTTTCCCCAGGCGGGGAAAGCGGTTCGACCTACATGTTTCTGTGGATCAGTTCGCCTGCCAGGCGAGTAGGTAAGGAACGGTTAAGCTAGGTTAACGAATTGTAAAACTTAAGTTTCCGTTAACGCGGAAACGGGGCGTCGCAGGGCGTTGCGACGATCCGGACCGGGAGCAATCCTGGGGAAAAAGGCTGGGATTCGAGCTAGGCTGTGCGAACTTTCCCAAACGTCCCCACCCCCTCTAACCTCTCTCCTCAAGTTCATCTTTCATTAAGATGATTGGGAAGGAACAGGGTGGCTTGAGCCTGGCTCTCCGGCAGGCTTTAAGGCGGCATGGACCCGAACGTGGACACGCCCAAGCTCTTGCGGACCCTGGCTGGCGAGACGGCTGAGCGCCCGCCGATCTGGCTGATGCGCCAGGCCGGGCGTTACCTGCCCGAGTACCGGGCGCTTCGGGCGACCACGCCGGATTTCATTTCTTTCTGCCTGAATCCCGAGAAGGCGGCCGAGGCGACCCTGCAACCCATGCGACGCTTTCCGTTGGATGGGTCCATCGTCTTCGCCGACATCCTGCTGATCCCGCGCGCCCTAGGCCAGAAGGTCTGGTTCGAAGCCGGGGAGGGACCCAAGCTCGGCGCCCTGCCCGAGCTCGGCATACTAAAGGATCATATCGAGCAGGTTGGCGAAGCGCTTGGCGCGGTGGGTGAGACGCTCAGCCGGGTGCGTGCGGAGTTGGAGCCGGAGCGGACCTTGCTCGGCTTCGCCGGTGCGCCTTGGACGGTGCTGACCTACATGCTGGAGGGAGGGTCAAGCGATCGCACCGCGGCCCGTACCGCCGCCTATGCCGACCCCGAACGCATCGACGCATTGCTCGACGTACTGGTCGAGGCGACCTGGCGCTATCTGGCCATGCAGGTGAAGTCCGGCGCCCAGGCCCTGGTGCTGTTCGAGTCCTGGGCGGAGGGTCTGTCGGAGGAGATGTTCCACCGGCTGGTCACCAAGCCCCATCAGAGATTGATCGCACGGCTTCGACAGGCTGGGGTCGAGGCGCCGGTGATCGGCTTTCCGCGTGGCGCTGGGTCGTTGGTGGAAGGCTATGCGACAGATGTGGACGTACAGGGCGTGGCGCTGGACACCCAGGCGTCGGCCGAACTTGGCCGGCGAATCCAGGCCAGCGGCAAGACCATTCAGGGCGCTCTGGACCCTTTGCTGCTTCGTGCGGGCGGACCGGCGCTAATGGCGCGGGTCGACGCACTGCTGCAACAGTGGGAAGGAAAACCCTATATCTTCAACTTGGGCCATGGGGTGCTGCCTGACACCCCCGTGTCACACGTGGAACAGGTGATCGCGAGGGTGACGGGCAAATGAGCGGGACGGGCAAGCGCCGCCTGGCGGTCGTGCTGTTCAACCTGGGCGGCCCGGACAGCCTGGAGGCGGTCGAGCCCTTTCTGTTCAACCTGTTCAACGACCCGGCGATCATTGGCCTGCCCTGGCCGTTCCGCGGCATGGTGGCCAAGTCGATCTCGCGTTCGCGCCGGGAAGAGGCCAGCCACAACTACGCGCACATGGGCGGCGCTTCGCCCCTGCTGCCGGAGACCCAACGCCAGGCCGACGCGCTTGCGCAAAAGCTGAATACGACCCTGGCCGGGTTCGAGGTGCGCACCTTTATCTCGATGCGCTACTGGAAGCCGTTCACCGAGGATGCGGCGCGGGCGGTCAAGGACTTCGCGCCTGACGAGATCGTTCTGCTGCCGCTGTATCCACAGTATTCCACCACCACGACAGGTTCGTCGGTGAAGGCCTGGACCAAGGCCTATAGGGGTCCGGGCAAGACCCATGAGGTCTGCTGCTTCTTCGACGACGCCAGTTTCGCCGCCGCGCATGCACGCCTGATCCGTCAGACTTTCGAGGCGGGCGGCAAGCCACGGAACCTGAAGCTGCTGTTCTCGGCCCATGGCCTGCCGGAAAAGGTGATCAAGCGGGGCGACCCGTATCAGCACCAGGTCGAACGAACCTGTGAGGCGGTGATGCGTCAGCTCGGCGAGGGTTGGGATTGGGGCGTCTGCTACCAGAGCCGCGTCGGGCCGCTGAAGTGGATCGGCCCGTCCACCCCGGAAGCCATCGAGGCGGCCGGCGCCGCGGGCAAGAGCGTGCTGGTGGTTCCGATCGCCTTCGTTTCCGAGCATGTCGAAACCCTGGTCGAACTGGATCGGGACTACGGGCTGCTGGCAAAGGAAAAGGGCTGCCCGGCCTATCTGCGCGCGCCAGCGCTGGGGATCGACGAGGGTTTCGTCGGCGGCTTGGCGGGGCTGGTCGCTTCGGCTCTATTCAAGACCCGGTGTGCGCCGGGCTCGGGCGCCTGCGATCGCGGGTGGTCGAAGTGCCCGTATCAGCATGGGCCAAATCAAGGTGGGCCCAATCAAAGCGGGGAAGCGGCGGCATGACTTACAATCTGCTCATCGGCCTACATATCCTGGCGGTGATCGCCTGGATGGCCGGGCTGCTCTATCTGCCGCGACTGTTTGCCTATCACACCCGCGCCACGCCGGGCTCGGAGATGGACGAGACCTTCAAGGTGATGGAGGCCAAGCTCTATCGGCTGATCATGACCCCGGCCTCGATTGCGGTCTTCATCCTGGGGCTGTGCCTGATCTGGACCGATATCCAGATCCGCGGCGTTCAGTTCCTCGGCTCGATCTGGATGTCCACCAAGCTGACCGGCGTGGTGCTGATGTTCGCCTACCATGGCTTCCTGGGGAAGGCGCGGCGCAACTTCGCGGCGGGGACGAACCAGCGGTCCGAGCGGTTCTGGCGGATCTCCAACGAAATCCCGTTCCTGCTCGCCATTATCATGGTGCTGGCCGTGACCACCAAGTTCGGCGGCGGCTGATCGGTCGCCGGCCGGCGAGCTTGACCCGGCTACCCCTTTGTGATGAACCTCGGTGCGTTCGGCGTGTCGCGCCGTTCCCCCGCCTTTACGACGCCTTCGGCCGCCGCCATCAGGCCGGTCGACAGCACATCCCATAGCGCGCCACGCGCCCGACGGCCCTCACGCCGTCCGTCTGTGCAAGAGTTCTATCCATGTCTGACGACGCTACAGTCGAAACCACCCTCGAGACCGCCCCGGTCGAGACCACCACCGCAGACCTTCAGCGCATGTCGCTGCAGGAGCTGAAGGACAAGGCGAGCACCGAGCTCGTCGCCTTCGCCGAAAGCCTGGAGATCGAGAACGCCTCGTCCATGCGCAAGCAGGACATGCTGTTCGCCATCCTCAAGGTCCTGGCCGAGGACGGCGTCGAGATCATCGGCAGCGGCGTTCTGGAAGTGGTCCAGGACGGGTTCGGCTTCCTCCGCTCGGCCGAAGCCAACTACCTGCCGGGCCCCGACGATATTTACGTTTCGCCCTCGCAAATCCGCCGCTTCGGCCTGCGCACCGGCGACACCTGCGAAGGGCCGATCCGGGCGCCGCGGGAAGGGGAGCGCTACTTCGCGATCCTCAAGGTCGACACCATCAATTTCGAAAACCCCGAAGCGATCCGCCACAAGGTCCACTTCGACAACCTGACGCCGCTCTATCCCGAGAAGCGGCTGACCATGGAAATCGAAGACCCCACCCTGAAGGACCGGTCCGGCCGGGTGATCGACATCGTCGCCCCGCTCGGCAAGGGCCAGCGCTGCCTGGTCGTGGCGCCGCCGCGGGTCGGTAAGACGGTGATGCTGCAGAACATCGCCCGCTCGATCTCCACCAACCACCCCGAATGCTATCTGATCGTGCTGCTGATCGACGAGCGGCCGGAAGAAGTGACGGATATGCAGCGCACGGTGAAGGGCGAGGTGATCTCCTCGACCTTCGACGAGCCGGCTTCGCGTCACGTCCAGGTCGCCGAGATGGTGATCGAAAAGGCCAAGCGCCTGGTCGAGCACAAGCGCGACGTGGTGATCCTGCTGGACTCCGTGACCCGCCTGGGCCGCGCCTACAACACCGTGGTGCCGTCGTCCGGCAAGGTGCTGACCGGCGGTGTCGACGCCAACGCCCTGCAGCGTCCCAAGCGCTTCTTCGGCGCGGCGCGTAACATCGAGGAAGGCGGCTCGCTGACCATCATCGCCACCGCGCTGATCGACACCGGCTCGCGCATGGACGAAGTGATCTTCGAAGAGTTCAAGGGCACCGGTAACTCGGAAATCGTGCTGGACCGTAAGGTCGCCGACAAGCGCGTGTTCCCGGCCATGGACATCCTCAAGTCCGGCACTCGCAAGGAAGAGCTGCTCACCCCGCGCGACGTGCTGCAGAAGACCTACGTGCTGCGCCGTATCCTCAACCCGATGGGTCCGCAGGACGCCATCGAGTTCCTGCTCGACAAGCTGCGCCAGACCAAGTCGAACGCGGAATTCTTCCAGTCGATGAACACCTAGGGCGTCGCTTACGCCTTGAACGGAAACGCCGGCCGCCCTCAGGGACGGCCGGCGTTTTTGTTTGGGTAGACCCCTGGGGCGAAGGCTTTAGGGGATCAGCACCGTGGCGGCCGTCGTGTGCCGACTTTCCAAGGCTTCGTGCGCTTTTCGGACCTCGGCGAGCGGCCAGGTCTGACCGATCTCCACCTTCACGACGCCCGACACGATCACCTCGAACAAGGCGTCGGCCGCGGTTTTCAGCTCCTCGGCCGTGGCGATGTAGTCCCCCATGGTGGGACGGGTGAGGAACAGAGAGCCGTTGCGCGACAGCTCCAGCGGGGCGATCGGCGCGGGCGCGCCCGACGCATTGCCGAAGCTTACCAGCAGGCCGCGCCGCGCTAGCGACTTCAGGCTCGCGTCGAAGGTCGCCTTGCCCACCGAATCGTAAGCCACCTTCACGCCCTTGCCCGAGGTGAGGGCGCGGACTCTTTCGGCGAGATCAAGGTCCTCGGTGCGGACGATGGTCTCGGCGCAACCCTGCTTGGCTGCGATCTCGGCCTTTTCCTTGGAGCCCACCACGCCGATCACCCGCACACCCAGGTGATGCAGCCATTGGGTCAGCAGCGATCCAACCCCGCCGGCGGCGGCGTGCACCAGCACCGTGTCGCCTTTTTCCAGCGGCCAGATCTGCCGAACCAGGAATTCGGTGGTGAGGCCCTTGAGCATGGAAGCGGCCGCGGTTTCGAAGCTGATGGCGTCGGGCAGCTTCACCAGGCGATCCGCCGGAACCAGGCTGGCTTCGGCGTAGGCGCCGGGCACGCCGGCATAGGCCACGCGGTCGCCGACCTTCACCGCTGTGACGCCTTCGCCGACCGCCCCCACCACCCCGGCCGCCTCGCTGCCGAGGACGGCGGGCAGTGCCACGGGATAGAGGCCCGAGCGCTGGTAGGTGTCGATGAAGTTCAGTCCGATGGCGTGATGACGAACCAGCGCCTGTCCGGGACCGGGGGAGGGCAGGGGAAGGTCCGCGAGCTGCAGAACCTCGGGTCCGCCGGTCTTGGTGATCTGGATCGCGCGCATCAGCCGAGCGCCTCCTTGAACAGGTCCAATGTGCGCGCGTTGGCTGTCTCGGCGTCGGCGGCGTGATAATGGGCGCCGCCCGAACGGGCGAAGGCGTGGTTACGGTCGGGATAGGTGAAGACCGCGATATCGGCGTGGTTCTTCACGGCCGTCAGGATGCGTTCCTGAGCCGCCTTGTCGACGTACTCGTCCTCTTCCGCGATATGTAGCGCGAGGGGCCGGGACAGCCGTTCCAGCTCGGCCAGGTGGGTGTCGAGACCGACGCCGTAATAGGCCACCGAAGCGTCGGCGTCCGTGCGCGTCGCCGCGAGGAAAGCCAGCTTGCCGCCCAGGCAATAGCCCACCACACCGGCCTTGCCGTCGCCGCCGGGCGTTTTGCGGGCGACGTCCAGGGTGGCCTGGATATCCTCGATTCCCTTGTCGATATCGAAGGCGTTCATCAGGGCGAAGGCTCGTTCCCACTCCGCCTGGGACTTGTCGGTTAGTTCGACGCCGGGCTCGATGCGCCAGAACAGATCTGGGGCGATGGCCAGATAGCCCTGGCTCGCCAGCCAGTCGGCGACACCACGAACGGTGTCGTTGATGCCGAAAATCTCCTGGATCACGACGACCGCGGGCGCGCTCTTGGCGCTGGGGCGGGCGACATAGGCCTTGAACTCTCCGTCCGAGGTGGGAATGGTCAGGTATTCGCCGCTCATCAGCTACTCCGTCGCTGTTGGTGCGGCGGTTTAGCCCGATGCGCCGGTTCGCGCGCATAACAAACTTGTGCCTCCGGAGATTGCGGCGATGAAATTCAAGGTCGAAGCGGAATGCACGCCTGAAGAAGCCCGCGCCTTTCTGGGCCTGCCGGACGTCAGCAGCCTGAATGAGCGACTTGTCGAAGAGATGAAGACGCGGCTGTCGGCCAACGTCGCCATGCTCCAGCCCGAAGAATTGATGCGCAGCTGGATGAGCTTCGGTGGCCAGGCCCAGGAACAGTTCATGCGCATGATGACCGCGGCGACGACGGCCGGGATGGGCGGCGGCGGAACGTCCGGCAAGCGATGAGAGACGGAATTTTCGCCCTGGCTACCGCGCCGGGGCGCGCCGCGATTGCAGTGATGCGGCTGTCGGGATCGGGCGTTTCCCGCGTTCTCGAGCAACTTGGCGGCAAGCTGCCTGCGCCTCGGCGCGCCTCGACCCGCCGTCTACGTGATCTCGAGACTCGTGAAGTGATCGACGAGGCCCTGGTGCTATGGTTGCCGGGGCCAGGAAGTTTCACCGGGGAAGACAGCGCCGAACTGCATCTGCATGGTGGCGGCGCTGTCGTGGCGCGGGTGACTGAGCTCCTGCAACAGCTTGGTCTGCGCCTCGCGGAACCGGGCGAGTTCACGCGCCGCGCGTTCGAAAACGACCGGCTGGACCTGGCCCAGGCCGAGGCGGTGGCTGATCTGGTCGATGCGGAGACTGACGCCCAACGTCGCCAGGCGCTCGGCCAACTTCGCGGCGACCTTTCCCGCCGTCATGAAACCTGGCGCTCGGACCTGCTCGACGCCCTGGCCATGCTTGAAGCGGCGATCGATTTTCCTGACGAGGAATTGCCCGACACCCTGGTGGACGAGGCGCGGGCGCGGTTGTCCAATGTTGCACGTGAAGTCACGGACGCCGCTGACGACACCCGCGGCGAACGGGTGCGGGAGGGGTTTCGCATCGCCCTGGTCGGCGCGCCGAACGCGGGCAAGTCCAGTCTTCTGAACGGGTTGGCGCAGCGTGATGTCGCTATCGTTACCGAGATCGCCGGCACCACGCGCGACGTGCTGGAAACGCCCCTGGTGCTGGCCGGCTATAGCGTCGTGCTCGCCGATATGGCGGGCCTGCGGGCGACGGAGGATCGGGTCGAGGCCGAGGGGGTGCGTCGGGCGACGGCCTGGGCGACGGGCGCGGACCTGCGGTTGCTGGTGGTCGATGGCGCCGCGTCAGAGTCTGAGTGGCGCGAGCCGGCCGAGTTGCTGGTCCAGGGTGACGCGGTCTTGCTGAATAAGACCGATCGGATGGCTGGGCACGACCGGGCGGCGGCGCAGGCCTGGGCCGAGACGCGTGGTTTGGAAGTCGTCGCCGTTTCCGCCACGGAATCGATCGCCGATCTGCGCAATTGGCTCACCGCGAGGACCACGGCGGCCATGGGTGGGGCGGAAGTTCCGGCCGCAACCCGGCTGCGTCACCGCGAAGCGCTGGCGGCGGCCTCGGGGTTTTTGGATCGCGCCCTATATGGAGAGGGCGATCCAGAACTGGTTGCGGAAAATATCCGATTGGCGGCTCGCAGCTTGGAGCGTATAGCCGGCCGCCTGGATCCCGAGTCCGTGCTGGACCGGGTGTTCTCGACCTTCTGCATCGGCAAGTGATGACCCGCGCGAGCGGCGCGGTGAAGACGAGACTGTTTCACGTGGAACTGGAGTTCAGGGCTATTTTGGATTGGCGGGCATGAGCAGCGCATCGTCATGGGACGTGATCGTCGTCGGCGCCGGCCACGCGGGTTGCGAGGCCGCGGCCGCGGCCGCGCGCGCGGGCGCTCATACCCTACTGGTCACCCACCGGCTCGACACCATCGGGGAGATGTCCTGCAACCCGGCCATCGGCGGTCTGGGGAAGGGCCATCTAGTCCGTGAGATCGACGCCCTGGACGGCCTGATGGGTCGGCTCGCCGACGAAGCCGGCATCCAGTTTCGCCTGCTCAACCGCTCCAAGGGTCCGGCCGTGCGCGGTCCGCGGGCCCAGATCGATCGCAAGCTCTATCGCGAAGCCATGACCCGCGCGCTGGCGGAGGTCGCCGGCCTGGAGATCATGGCCGGGGCGGTGGAAGACCTGATCGTCGAGCGCGACCGGGTTGTCGGCGTGGTGTTGGGTTCGGGCGAGCATTTGCGGGCCGGGGCTGTGGTGCTGACCACAGGCACCTTCCTGGACGGCGTGATCCATCGCGGCGAGGAGCGGACTCCCGGCGGCCGGTTCGGTGACAAGCCGGCTATCGGCCTGTCGAAGCGGCTCTATGGTCTTGACCTGCGCATGGGCCGTCTGAAGACCGGCACGCCTGCGCGCCTGGATGGCGGCACCATCGCCTGGGACGCCGTTGAGCGGCAGGACGGGGACGCGACGCCGTCGCCCTTTTCCTATTTGACCTCTTCGATCTCGCGTCCGCAGGTGGCGTGCGGGATCACCGCAACGACCGCCGAAACCCATCGAATCATTGCCGAGCGACTGAACGAGTCGGCGGTCTATGGCGGCCGGGCGACCGGCCGGGGTCCGCGTTACTGCCCGTCGATCGAGGACAAGGTGGTCCGGTTCGCCGACAAGAGCAGCCACCAGATCTTCCTCGAACCCGAGGGGCTCGATGACGACACGGTTTATCCGAACGGCATCTCCACCTCGGTCAGCGCCGAAACCCAGCTCGCCTTCCTGCGCACCATCCCTGGCCTGGAACGGGTCGAGGTGCGGCGCTACGGCTACGCCATCGAATACGATTATGTTGATCCACGTGAACTGGATCCGACGCTGCAGCTGAAGCGGCTACCGGGTCTGTTTCTGGCGGGTCAGATCAATGGCACCACGGGCTATGAAGAGGCGGGCGCGCAGGGCCTGGTCGCTGGGCTGAACGCAGCCCGCGTCGCCGGCGGCGGGGCAGGGGAAACCTTTGCGCGCGACGAGGCCTATATCGGCGTCTTGATCGACGATCTGGTGACCCGTGGCGTGACCGAGCCCTACCGTATGTTCACCAGCCGCGCCGAATTTCGCCTGACCCTGCGCGCCGACAACGCCGATCAGCGCCTCACCGCGCGTGGTGTGAAGCTGGGGCTGGTTGGGTCGGTCCGGGCGCAGGCTTTCGCCGCCAAGGCCGAGGCGCTGGACGCGGCGCGCACCCGGAGCCGCGAGCTTAGTCTTTCGCCGGCCGAGGTCGAGGCGCTCGGAGCCAAGATCAACGCTGACGGCCGCCGCCGAAGCTTGCTCCAACTTCTTGCTCACCCCGACATCCAGTTCGATGGCTTGGCCAAGGTCTGGCCGGAACTGTCTGGCTGGTCCGAGACCGTACGCGAACAGGTCGAGATCGACGCGATCTACGACGGCTATCTCGGCCGCCAGAACGCCGACATCGCCGCCTTCCGTCGCGACGAAGACCTTCTGCTGCCTGCGGATCTGGACTATCGCAGCGTTGGCGGGTTGTCGGGCGAAGCGCGCGAGAAGCTTCAGTCCGTACGCCCCGCAACCCTTGGCCAGGCTGGCCGTATCGAAGGCGTCACCCCTGGCGCCCTAACCGCATTGTTGGCTCATGTCAGACGCCGCGTCGGCGCCGCTTGATGCGGCCGCCCCGGAATTCGGGGCCGAAGCCTTTGCCCAGGCCGTCGGAGCGACGCCTGCGCAGATGGCGGACCTACAGCAGTTTCAAGCTATGCTGTATGAGTGGAATGAGCGGATGAACCTGGTTGGTCCCACCGCCTTATCCAACTTCTGGCTGCGTCATGCCTATGACAGCGCCCAATTGTTCCACGTGGAACCTTCGGCCCTACGGTGGGCGGACATCGGCGCCGGGGCGGGCTTTCCTGGTCTGATCTTGGCAATACTGTTGAAAAGTAGCGCAGGTGCGCAAGTGCACCTGATCGAGAGTATGGCCAAACGCGTCCGGTTTCTGGCCGAGGTTTCGGATAAGCTGAAGCTTCCGACCCACATCCACCACGCTCGCGCTGAGGATATTCGCGCGCCCAAGGGCCTGGAGATCATCACCGCGCGCGCCTGCGCGCCGCTTCCACGTTTGCTGGGGTATACGGAGCACCTGTTCCGCGCGGGTGCACGTGGCGTGTTTCTCAAGGGCCGTGATGTCGAATCCGAGTTGACCGAGGCCCGTCTAAACTGGAAGTTCGAAGCCGAACTCCTGCCCAGTCAAAGCGACTCATCGGGACGCATCGTCCGGATTGAAAGGCTCAGCCGTGCTTGACGACTCCACCGGCCCGCGTGTCCTGGCGATCGCCAACCAGAAGGGCGGAGTGGGTAAGACCACGACCGCGATCAATCTCGGGACAGCCCTGGCGGCGGTCGGCCAGCGCACGCTGCTGCTCGACATCGATCCCCAGGGCAATGCTTCGACGGGGCTGGGCGTACCCAAGACCGCCCGCACCTCGACCATGTACGATGTACTGATCGCCGAGCAGCCGCTGGCGAACGCCTTGGTGAAATCCACGGTGCCGGGCCTGGACCTGGCGCCCGCCGATGCCGACCTCTCGGGCGTGGAGCTCGAGCTGGGCGCGCAGACGCGACGCAGCTATCGCCTGCGCGACGCCATCGCGGCGCTGCGCTCCCATGGGGTAAGCTACGACTACGTGCTGATCGACTGTCCGCCGTCGTTGAATCTGCTGACGGTCAACGCCATGACCGCGGCGGACGCGGTGCTGGTGCCGCTGCAGTGCGAGTTCTTTGCCCTGGAAGGTCTGAGCCAACTGATGCGCACGGTGGAGCTGGTGCGGGGCAGCCTCAATCCCAAGCTGGAAATCCAGGGCGTCGTGCTGACCATGTATGACCGCCGGAACAGCCTTTCGTTGCACGTGGAACAAGACGTTAGGTCGCACTTTGGCGACAAGGTCTACCAGACGGTCATACCGCGCAACGTGCGCGTGTCGGAGGCGCCGTCGTTCGGCAAGCCGGTTCTGGTCTACGACCTGCATTGCGCCGGTAGCCAAGCCTATATGAAGCTGGCCAGTGAATTGATTGCGCGGGAAAAAACCCGCCGCGCCGCCGCCAGCGCGGCCTAAGGAGACAGTATGGCGGAAGCGAGCAGCCGCAGGGGTTTGGGTCGGGGCCTGTCGGCCCTGCTGGGCGAAGCGGAGCCGGGTGCTACGCCGGGCGGCGCACCTGTGGCGGGTCTGTCGCCGATGGAGACGCCCGTCGAGCTGTTGCGGCGCAATCCGGACCAGCCCCGGCGTATCTTCTCCGAACCGGAACTGGAAGAACTGGCCGCCTCGATCCGCGAACGCGGGGTGCTGCAGCCGATTCTTGTGCGGCCCGCGCCGGGGGCGCCAGGGGAATACCAGATCGTCGCCGGCGAGCGGCGGTGGCGGGCGGCTCAGCGCGCCAATCTGCATACTGTGCCGGTCATCGTGCGTCCGTTCGATGACGCCGAGGTCGCCGAAATCGGCGTCATCGAGAACATCCAGCGCGCCGACCTCAATGCGCTGGAAGAAGCCCAGGGCTATCGCCTGCTGATGGACCGGTTCGGCCGGACCCAGGAAGCGATCGCCAAGACCGTCGGCAAAAGCCGCAGTCACATCGCCAACATGCTGCGCCTGCTCAATCTGCCCGCGCCAGTGCGCGAGCTGGTGGAGGCTGGCCAATTGTCTGCTGGTCATGCGCGCGCGATCGCGGCGTCGCCGGATCCGGCCTATCTCGCCAAGACCATCGTCGAGGGCGAACTCAGCGTGCGTCAGGCCGAGGCCTTGGCCCGCAAGGCGCAGGACCGGGTGGACAAGGCCCAGACCCGCACGCCGGGCGCCCCGCGCGGCGCCACCGCGAAGGACGCCGATACCCGCGCGTTGGAACAGGACCTGTCCGACACCCTGGGGCTGACGGTCGAGATTCTGGACCGTGAAGGGGTGGGGGAGGTGCGCGTGCGCTACGCCAGCCTCGAGCAGCTCGACAGTATCTGCCAACGGCTGTCCGGCGCCGCGATCTGAGCCGGCGTGGTCCGCGGGTTCGGGCCGGGTGGTTTGATTTGAAGCGGAGCTAGGGCGCGTGCGCGCGCACGAAGCGGCGTGCGCAGGCGCGAGCGCGACCGGGTATGCCGTCCGGTTGAATCTCGGACTCGAGCCCAAGCAGCAGGCGGATCTGCACACCCCCGGTGACCATGCCGAGGAACAGTTCCGCCGCCTGGGCCGGGTCTTCGATCACCACCTCGGCCCGGGGCGCGGTGGCGAGGAACTCGGCCAGCCGATAGCGTGAGGCACGCGAGCCTGCGTCGTAGATGGTGCGCGCCAGGTCCGGCATTTCGGTCGCGCTGGTGACGCCCATGCGCAGAAGCTGGATCGAATTGGGCGTCACCATCAGCTCCAGGATCGCCTGGGCGTAGGAGGCGAGGGTGTCTTCCACCCGGTCGCCAGGGGCGGCCCGGTCCAGCGGCGCGGTGATGCGGTTGCGACGACGCTCGACCAGGGTGCGCACCAGCTCGGTCTTGGAGCCATAGTGGTTGTAGATGGTCTGCTTGGAGACGCCGGCGCGGCGCGCGACCTCTTCGATCGGAGCGTGGACGCCGCGTTCGGCCAGGACCTCGACCGCAGCGTCGAGAATGGCTTCGTGCTTGCGGACGTCGATCTGGCCCTGGGCGCGTGGCATGGCTCAAAGTATGGACGCCGAGGTCCAAAAACAAACTCGTTAATTGGTCGCGCCGTCTTTCCTTCTCGACCTGGAGACTACACATGAGCGCAATGACAGACGCATCGCTCCAGACTGCTGAAACCGACGCCAAGGCGGCGGCGCAGATCCCCGTCACCGTGCTGACCGGCTATCTCGGCGCAGGCAAGACCACGCTGCTGAACCGGATCCTGACCGAGGACCATGGCCGCCGCTATGCGGTGATCGTCAACGAGTTCGGGGAAATCGGCATCGACAACGACCTCGTGGTGGATACCGACGAGGAAGTGTTCGAGATGAACAACGGCTGCGTCTGCTGCACCGTGCGGGGCGACCTGATCCGCGTGCTGACGGGGCTGATGCGCCGCCAGACCCCTGGTAAGCGCGCGTTCGACGCCATCGTGGTGGAAACCACGGGCCTGGCCGATCCTGGGCCGGTGGCTCAGACCTTCTTCGTCGACGAGGACGTGCGGGCCAAGACCCGGCTCGACAGCGTCACCACGGTCGTAGACGCCAAGCACGTGCTGCTGCGCATGGCCGACAGCCGTGAGGCCCGCGAACAGATCGCCTTCGCCGACCAGATCATTCTCAACAAGACCGACCTGGTCAGCGCGGCCGAGCTGGCCGAGGTCGAGGGGCGGCTGCGGGCGATGAACCCGCTGGCGCCGATCCACCGGGCGGTGAAGTCGGACGTGCCGCTCAACACCATCCTGGGCCGGGGCGGCTTCGACCTGGAGCGGATCGTCAGCCTGGAGCCGGAGTTCCTCAACCCGGCGCACGGCGAGCCGGGTCACGTGCATGACGAGGATTGCGATCACGATCACGGGCACGACCATCATGACCATGATCATCATCATGGCGGCCATGCGCACGAGGATCAGGACATCAAGGGCGTCGCCGTGACCTCGGAGCTGCCGCTGGATGGCCAGAAGGTCACCCGCTGGCTCAACGAGCTGCTGCAGGCGCAGGGCCCTGACATCCTGCGCGCCAAGGGCATCCTGGACGTGAAGGGTGAGGATCGCCGGCTGGTGTTCCAGGCCGTGCACATGATCCTGGACGGCGACCTTCAGAAGGCCTGGCGGCCGGACGAGCATCGTTACAGCCGCATGGTCTTCATCGGCCGTAACCTCGACCGCGCCAAGCTGCAGGCCGGTCTGGATAGCTGCGTGGCCTGATTTGTGAACGCGCGCCGGAACACGAAACCCAGAGCGTGTATTTAGTCTAGGTTCTCTGTATGAGCGTGAAATTGGCTTCGAGCACCGACCGTGCTCGGGGCCGATTCAATGCATCGCGGCGCGACTCGCTTCGCATAATCCGGAATCTCGTTTTGAGGGCCATTTCCGGCTAACGAGCTTGGCTGCCGCCGGACCCCGCTTCGTGCGACAGGTCGGCGGCGCGCTTGGTCAATTTCACCGGCGCTGTCTGGTCGGCGGCGATGACCCGTGTCCAGGGATTGAAGCTGGTGCAGACACCGGAATAGTCGCCGCATTCGCGGATCTCGCCCGTCTGGCTGTCCACGACCACGATGACGTGCTCGTCGTCCGCCGTGGTCGCAGCCGCGGGGTTGGCAGGGGGCCTGACCGCGAGCCTTGACCAGAGCGACCCCGCTGAGAATACGCCGATACCGAGGTAACGTCCGCGTGCTGCGATTGCTGGGGTGTCAGCTGAGCCGTGGCAGCCGGTCAGCGCCGCGGTGAGGGCAGCGGCCTGGAATGTCTGACGTAATCGCATCGACATCCCCGCGATCCCGCAGCGTGAAGATCCGACGCAGTTCAATCGTCGTCAAGCCGGATGGTCGAATGCAGAAATTGATGCAGAGCGCATGCAAAAAGGCGGGGACCCGACCTCGATCACGCCGGAGCGCCAACGAAACCAGATCCCCGCCTTCGCAGGAAGATCAGAAAATGGCTGTTGTCAGCCGAAGGACCGAACTACAGGCGGTCTTCGGTGATCAGCGAAACCTTGTAGAAGCCGTTCTTCTGCAGGTCGTTCAGGATAGCCATAAAGGCTTCGTACTTAACTTCCTTGTCGGCGCGGATGTAGACCGTCTGGTCCTGGGGATGGGGCGAGTTCAGCGCGCCGACCAGGTCCGAAGTCAGGGTCACCAGGTTGGTCTCGCGCGGGCCGATGAAGATGGCGCCCGACTTTTGCAGCGAGATCACGGTCGGGGGCTTCGGCGGCGGGCCCGAGCTCGGCAGGGCCGGCGGCAGATCCAGCTTGATCGACACGGTCGCGAGCGGCGCCGCCACCATGAAGATGATCAGAAGCACCAGCATGACGTCCACCAACGGGGTGACGTTCATGTCGGCGTTGGTCGCCACGGTAAATTTCGATCCGCCTGACGAACCAGAAAGCTGTGCACCCATAAACCTGGGACTCCCGTATAAGGCCCGCTGCCGGGCGCTTTCCTGGACCTTTTGCCCGTAACTACCGAGATGTAAAGAGCCGGCTCGACATGAAAGCCGAGTCAGGCCTTGGGAAACGTGATGAGTCCGCTCCAATATGACGCCCAGGTGACCGCCGCCCATTTTGACGGCGCCGGTCAGGCCTATTTCATCCTTGGGGACGGCCGCATCGCGGGTCCTGGGTTGGAAACGCGCGAAGCCCATAAAGGTGCGGCGCTTTGCAGCGCGCTGCATCCTTCCGGCACGGGCGTGCTCAGCGGCGGCGACGATGGCCGGGTCTGCTGGACCCATCCCGAGGGCGTGACCGAGATCCATTCTGGCGGCCGCTGGGTCGACGCCATCGACGCCAGCCCGGTCTCGGGCCTGATCGCCTTCGCCGTCGGGCGCGAGCTGCATGTGCGTGATGTGGCCGATCCGGCCTTCGCCCGCAGATTCAAGCACGAGCGCTCGGTGGCGGCGGTGGCGTTCGAGCCCAAGGGCCGTCGGGTGGCGGCGGCCAGCTATGGCGGCGTGCTGCTCTGGTACGCCCGCATCGCCGAACAGAAGCCGCAGCTGCTCAAGTGGGCCGGCTCGCATATCGGGGCGGCGTGGAGCCCCAGCGGCAAGTTCGTGATCAGCGCCATGCAGGAGAACACCCTGCACGGCTGGCGGCTGTCGGACAGCAAGGACATGCGCATGGGCGGCTACCCGTCCAAGGTCCGCAGCCTGGCGTTCCTGTCCGACGGGCTGATGCTGGCGACCTCGGGCGCGTCGGGCGCAGTGGTTTGGCCCTTCGCCGGCGCCAACGGCCCCATGGGCAAGGAGGCGGCCGAGATCGGCTATCAGGAGGGCACTGAGGTGGTGCGGGTCGCGGCCGCCTTGTCGGGGCGGCTGCTGGCGGCGGGAACCTCGGACGGTCGGGTGTGGGCGGCGCAGCTGGGCGACCAGCGCGTGATCACGCTGGATCCCGGCGCCGGCGCGCCGATCACGGGGCTCGCCATGTCGGCCGCGGGGGATCGCGTGGCGTTTGGCGACGAAAACGGCCGTGCGCGCGTTATCGAACTGAACGACTAAGACTAAGGGATGAAACGGGGTGGCGAAGATGCGGATTCTGGTGGTCGAGGACGAAGCCCTGGTGGCCATGCTGCTGGAAGACATGGTGGCCGACGCCGGCCATGAGCTGGCCTTCACCGCCGGCACGGTGCCCGAGGCCCTAGCCTATGTGAACGAGCACGGCGGCGATTTCGACTATGCGGTGCTGGATGTGAATCTGGGCGGCCAAGCCAGCTATCCGATCGCCGAGGCGCTGGCGGCGGCGGGCAAGCCGTTCGCCTTCTCCACCGGCTATGGCGCGGGCGGCCTGCCCGAAGTCTGGCGCAGTCGCCCGATCCTAAGCAAGCCATTCGGCTCGGCCGATGTGGAGCGGGTGCTGAACGGCTGAGGTTGGTCGAGTTCGCCAAGCACCAGGGCTTGGCGAGCGCCTCGCCTAGATCTGCCCCACCGTCTTCAATCGGGCGCGGGGGTGGATCTCGTTCTGCGACATGACTACGGTCTGGCCGCGGAAGCGCTCCACGATCGAACGGACATAGGGGCGGATGGCGGGGCTGGTCAGCAGCACGCCGGTCTCGCCGATGCGAGCGGCCTGGTCGAAGGTTTCGCGCACCGAGCGGATGAACTGCTGCAGCTTCGAGGGGGCCAGGGCCAGCTGCTTGTCCTCGCCATTGCCGATCAGGGCCTCGCTGAAGGCGTGCTCCCAGTCCGGCGACAGGGTGATGATCGGCAGCGCCCCGTCGTCGCCGCGGTTGGCCCAGCACAGCTGGCGGGCCAGGCGGGTGCGGACGTGCTCGACGATGGTGCTGACGCTGGCCGACTGGGCGGCGGCCTCGCCCACGCCTTCCAGGATCAGCGACAGGTCGCGGATCGAGACCCGCTCCTTCAGCAGGGCCTGCAGCACGCGTTGCAGGGTGGTGGCGGTGACGACGCTGGGGATCAGGTCGTCAGCCAGCTTCTTCTGCTCGGGTGTCAGCTCCTTCAGCAGCTTCTGCACCTCGGCATAGGAGAGCAGGTCCGACATGTTGTCCTTCAGCACCTCGGTCAGGTGCGTGGTCAGGACGGTGGCGGGGTCCACCACCGTATAGCCGCGGAAGGTGGCCTCTTCGCGCATGCCCTCGTCGATCCAGGTGGCGGGCAGGCCGAAGGCGGGCTCGCGCACGTGCTCGCCGGGCAGCTCCACCTGGCCGCCGCGCGGGTCCATGGTCATCAGGCAGCCGATGCGAACGTCGCCGGTGCCGGCGTCCATCTCCTTGATGCGGATGGCGTAGCCCTGGTT
>FSXN01001246.1_pt1 | contig 20143 bp, 13 predicted proteins | sample 1638221 | NCBI WGS metagenome assembly FSXN01 (sample SAMEA3914788, study PRJEB12502) | metagenome | biome: forest; material: soil | place: Canada | collected 2011-07-03 | depth 0.1 m | reverse complement strand
GTCGCCGGCGCGCCGCTGGCCTTCTCCACCGCCTACGCCCACGACATGGTGCTGCGGGTGAAGGGCAAGGACGGCCAGACCGTCGACCTGCCGGTCAAGGCCGACCCCGGCAAGGGCGGCTTCGTCGCCGACACCTCCAAGCTCGATTCCGCCAAGCTGGGCGACGACCTCACCGGGTCGCTCCGCGGCCAATGGGGCTTCGCCCCGTTTGACGGGCCTGAGTTCAAGCTGCAGAGCGCCGGCCCCGGCGGCTGGCGCCTGGCCGACGAAGACCAGCAGTCGCTGGTGGTTGGACGCGAAGACAGTGTGAAGCTCCAGGGCCGCGCCGGCGTCTGCGTCGAAAGCGTGATGCTCAAGCAGGCCTCAGGCGAACCGCAGAAGCTGGACTGGAAATCGGCCGAGCCCGGCGCGCTGACCGTGACCGTGCCGCTGAAGGACGCCGATCCGGGCGCGCTCACCCTGCTGGTCAAGCAGTACGGGGCCGCCGAGCCCGAGGCCGTGCCGCTGCAGGCCTTCGCCCAGGCCGGCCACCTGGCCAGCTTCACCCTGCACGCGGGCGACGCCTTCGGTGTGCTGAAAGGCACGCGCCTGGACGAGGTGGCGGGACTGACCCTGCATGGCGTCGCCTTCAGGCCCGGCCAGCTGACCTCCAGCGGCGGCGTGGACGAACTGTCGCTGACGGCGGTCGACCCGCAGGCGACCACCAAGTTCAAGCCTGGCGACAACGCCACCGCCAAGGTGGCGCTGAAGGATGGCAGAAGCAGCAACCTGCGGGTCTCGGTCGATGCGCCCCGTCCCAGCGTCGCCCTGATCGGCAAGAGCATTCAGCCCGAGGCTGGCGGCGCGCCCAACCTGATCCAGCTCACCGACAAGGACGAACTGCCCAAGGGCGCGGTGCTGACCTTCTCGATCCGCGCGCAGACGCCTGAGACCCTGACCGGCCGCGAGGCGGTCGAGGTGGCCGGGGCGGACGGCCGGGTGCTGACCACCCTGAACGCCGCGGGCGGCCTGACCCTGGCCGACTCCAAGGTGGCCGTGGCGACGCTGGACACCGCCAAGGCCTTCGGCGGTTCGGACTTCGGCCTGCTGCAGTTCCGCATCGTGGTCGACGGCGCCGATGGCGACTGGCAGCCGCTGGCCACCCTGGTGCGCCTGCCGGCCCTTCGCGACCTGAAGTGCCCGGCCGCCGCCGACCAGCCCTGCCAGCTCTCAGGCTCGGACCTGTATCTGATCGACTCCCTGGCGCGCGGCCCCGATTTCGACCACCCGGTCAAGGTGCCCGAAGGCTTCACCGGCTACGTGTTGCCCGCGCCGCATCCGTCCAAGGGGCAGCTCTATGTGAAGCTGCACGACGCGCCCTCGATCGTAAACGTGGCGGCCTTCCCGTCGCGGGAGCACTCCGCCTCCGAGACCGCGGAACCTGCCGCGGCCCCCAAAGCGCCGTAGCCTTGGAAGCTCAGCGACGTCGCCGCCTTTAGCCGGGCTGGCGACTATCGGCCGCGGTGCGGTAGGTCGCCATCGCCCGGCGGCTGCGCATGTAGAGGTTCTGGACCACGAACAGGCCGATCATCGAGATCGGCGGGAAATACAGGTTGAACCGGGCCCAGGTCGCCGGATCGGCGAACGCCACCAGCGCCATGTTCAAACCCGCGGTCAGGAACATCAGCCCGGCCCAGATGAAGCCGAACATCCGCAGCGTCGGCCCGACGGCGGACCGCACCTCGGCCGGCACATAGCGGTCCATCCAGCCCGGCTTCAGCATCACTACGCCGATCATCAGGTTGATCAGGGTGGGCTTGATCATGATGAAGCGCGGATCGTGGGTGAACAGGGTCGCCGCCCCGAACACCGCGACCAAGCCCAGGCTGGCCCACTGCAGGGCGCCGACCGGCCGGCGTCGCACCAGGCTCCAGACCACATGCCCCACGCCCATCGCGATCGCCAGGCCGATGGCGAGAGAGATGTACTTGGTGACCAGGAACACCACCAGGAACAGGATCATGGCGAACATATCGCCAGCGAAGTAACGCACGGTGTAGCCGAGGCCGTTCATGGGAATCTCCTGTCGGCGAACGGAAAGGACAATCGGCGGGACGAACGTCAGACCCGATCGGGCAGCCAGTTGCCGTGGAAGCCGAACGGCACGCGAACCGGCAGCTGGATGACGGCCACCGGCGCGTCCGAGAATCCCTGGGCGTCCAGGATCACCACATCGGAGGCGTCGCGGTTGGCGTCATAGACGTAGGACATGATCCAGCCGTCGTCCTCGGCCGTTCCGCCCTGGCGCGGCACGAACGCGGGCTCCAATGTCGCGCGGCCGGGACCATAGTCGTGGACTTCGGTCCGACCCGCCGTCACATCGTGCTTGAAGGCGCCGCCGAAGGCGATCAGGGCGTCGGTGGCGGCGGTGTAGCCGTAGCGATAGGGCTGGCCAGCGAAGGCGTCGTTGAAGCGGGGGAATTCGCACCCGCGCTCGTCCAGCATGGTCTCGCTGAGGCGGCCGGCGGCCAGGTCGATGCGCCAGCGCGTCAGGATCGGATCGCCCTCGTTGGGGCCGCGGCGCTCACGGTCGAACATGCGCGGATGGCGCACCACGTCGATCACCAGGCTCTCGCCGTCGTCATAGGCGTTCATGACGTGGAAAACATAGCAGCTTGGCGCCTCGATCCAGCGCAGGCCGGCCAAGTCGCCGTTACGGGGCAATAGGCCGATCCGGGGCGTGCGCTCGGCGTCCCAGGCGAAGGGAAAGCCGCGCCCGACCGAGGCCATGTCGAAGGTCACCGGCAGGTCGAGCACGATCAGCCAGCGCGCGGTGAACGCCACGTCGTGGATCATGGGACAGTGCGGCGCTGGGATCTCCGCCACCGTACGCGAACGGCCCTGCCCGTCCACCACCTGATAGCTGAGCGCCTGCAGGCCGGGCTGATAGGTCAGTGCGTGCAGTTCGCCGGTGATGGGATCGAACTTGGGATGGGCGGTGAAGCCGTGGTCGAGCGTGCCGGCGAGATCGGACCGCGCTACGCTTTCCAGGCCGTAGGTCAGCTCGACCGGCAAGCCGCCAGCTTCGACGATGGCGTAGGTCCGTCCGCCCATGTCGATGACGTTGGTGTTGGCGTTGTCGAACGTGTTGCGCGGACCCGGCAGGCCAGGACGGCCCAGCGCGGGTGCGATGGCGTCCGAGACCACGAAGCGATTGCGATACCACTCAGCCTTGCCACCGCGCAGGCGCAGCCCGTGAACCATGCCGGAGCCCGTAAACCAATGGTAGCTCGCGGTGTCGACCGGCCCCAGCGGGTTCGGTCCGATACGCAGCAGGCGGCCTTCCAGCTCCTCAGGGACATGCCCGACGACCGGCAGATCGAACGCGGTCGTCTCGCTCTCCACGGGCGCGAAATTGCCTTGCAGATACGGATTTTCGGCAAGGACAGCCGAGGGTTTGTCGAGCACGCTGGACATGGACATCGTCGAGCCTTCCGTCTATGTGATAGTCAATCACATCACGACCCCATCAAGGGGTCAAGCGAAAGTTATAGGTCATCACATGCCGCGTAAGCCGGGCCTCGAAACCGCCGCCGAGCCGAGTGTCAAGGCCGTCGACGCCTATCATCACGGCGATCTGCGCGCGGCCCTGATCGGCGCGACACGCGAAGCGCTGGAGACGACCCCGCCCGAGGCCATCACCCTGAAGTCACTGGCGGCGCGGCTCGGCGTGTCGCAGCCGGCGCCCTATCGTCACTTCCAAAGCCGCGAGGCCCTGCTCGCGGCGGTGGCCGCGGACGGCTTCGCGCGTTTCCGCGAGGCCCTGGTCGCAGCGACCCACAGCGCCCTGGACGCCGAGAAGTTCGAGCGCGGCTGTCTCGCCTACCTGGCGTTCGGGCGGGCGAACATGGGGGTGTACCGGCTGATGTTCGCCTCGCGACTGCTATCCACCTCGGAGGACGGCGCACTGGGGCACACCTCCGACGCCGCCTTCGATTACTTGCTGGAGGGCGTGGGCCACTATGTTGCTCCCGACCGGGCTCAGGTCACTGCGGTATGGATCTGGTCGACCCTGCACGGCCTCGTGATGCTTGAATCGGAACGACTGCTATTGGGCGCGACCAAGGATGGTTCGGCGCCGGAAGAAGTGGTTCACCAGATGATCCACGCACTGCGAGGACTCGCCGGCTAGCGACCGCCGACGCTAGCTGTCAGGCTTTCTATCAGCCTCACCACGGCAACTGGATTGGGAAACGAAGCAACCTGCTCCATCAAATCACTGGGATTTGGGGTGGAGGGGACATGGGTCCGCACGGAAAGCTATTCAGGCGCAGCCTGTTCTGCGCGGCGGCAGGTTTAGCTGGACTGACGGCCAGCATAGCGCCGGCGCAGGCGCAACAGGCGGCGCCCGTAAACGCTGGAGACGCCCAGGATCTGCAAGCTCAGATCCGCGACCTCCGGGCCCTGGTGCAGTCGATCTCGCAACACGATCAGCAGCAGATCCAGTCCCTGACCAGCCAGGTGCAGGCCCTGCAGACCCAGCTCGGCCAAGTGCAACAGTCTGGGCAATCCCAGGCCCTGGCCCAGCCTCAACCGGGTGCGTCGTCCATCGGCCAGGATGGCGTCTCGCGGCTGCAGCAGAACGCCACCGCCCACGCGGTCTATCCGCCCTCCTCCGAAGTGGCGCGCGACCTCAGCATCGGCCAGCCGCGGGTGCTGCAAAACTCCACCCACCGCCTGACCCTGCAGAGCGACGACGGCCGCTACTCCATCGGCCTGACCGGCGACGTGCAGTTCGACACGGGCGGCTATCTCGGCTTCAAGTCCGACAACAAGGCGGTCGGGCCTCAGGCGCTGTCGAACGGCGTCAACGCCCGCCGCGCCCGCATCGGCATCGCCGGGACCGCCGGCGACTGGGGCTTCGGCCTGGTCTACGACTCCGGCAACTCCAGCGACGCCACCGCCAAGGGCATCGAGACCGCCCAGATCGTGTTCGGCGGCATCAAGGGGGCGGCGGTCGAAATCGGCTATTCCAACACCTTCTTCACCCTGGACCAATCCACCGGCTCCAACGACACCCTGTTCCTGGAGCGCGCCTCGCCCTCCAACATCGCCACCAACTTCAACGCCGGCGACGCGCGCTCAAACGCCGGGGTGCGGTTCTTCGGCGACCGCTACTGGATTGGCGGCTACCTGACCGGGCCGGCCAGCGGCGACTCGCACACCCTGACCTCCGAACGGCTGGGGTCGTTCCAGCGCGCGGCGTTCCAGGTGCTGAAGGGCGACGACTACACCCTACACCTGGGCTTCGGCGTCGACGAACTGCTGGAAGCGCCCAACAGCGGCAACGCCACCCCCGAAACCGTGTCGCTGAGCGATCAGCCGGAACTGCGCATCGACCCCACCACCCTGCTCAGCACCGGGACCATCGGCACCACCGCGCACCCGGCCTCCGGCGGCTATGTGCTGGATCTGGAGACCGCCGCCACCTGGAGCGGGCTCTACTGGCAGGGCGAACTGTACAAGTACGAGGTCAGCCGGCGCGGGCTGGAGGATGCGAACTTCGGCGGCGCCTATGGCCAAGTCAGCTGGACCTTGACCGGCGAGCACCACACCTACAACCCGCAGTCGGCATCCTACTTCCGCATCTATCCCAAGCATCCGTTCTCGCTGACGGACGGACAGTGGGGCGCGTTCGAACTGGCGGCGCGGGTCAGCTACGTCGACCTGAACAGCAACTTCGTCGACGGCAAGTCGCTGGCCTCCAACCTGGCCGCCGTCGATGGCGGGCGCCAGACCGGCTATACGCTAGGGCTGAACTGGTATCCCAACGACCTGTTCCGCATCCTGCTCGACTACAACCACATCGACTATGACAAGGTGAACGGGACCGCGGTGAAGGGCGCCGCGCTTGGCGCGCCGGTGGGCGCTCGGTTCAACGCCCTGTCGCTGCGCACCCAGGTGGCGTTCTGAGGTCGCGGGACGACCGCAAGCCTCTGTGTCAGCGGTTGTAACGGTGAAGCCCTCAAGTCTCCACAAACGCCGGCTTTCCTGCCCCAGCCTGGGATTCCCGGGCTGGGTATTGGGGCCGGCGGCCGAAGGAACGAGATGGGCGAACTCAACCGACGCAATATGCTGGCCCTGGGGGCCGCCGCCGGTGCTGGCAGTCTGGCCGCTCCAGCCCTCGGCCAGCCCCGACCCGACCTGACACCCCAGGTCACCGAAGGCCCCTACTATCTGGCCGACCCACCCGTACGCGCGGCGATCGCCGAAGGCCTGCCAGGCGTGCCGGTCGACCTCAGGTTCCTGGTGCTGGACGAGACCGGCGCCCCGCTGCCCGATGCGAAGGTCGATGTCTGGCACTGCGACGCCAAGGGCCGCTATTCCGGCTTCGGGACCCGGCCCGGCGAAGCGCCCGACGCGGAGATGCGCAAGGCCCGGTTCCTGCGCGGGGTCCAGAGCACCGACGCCCAGGGTGTGGCCCTGCTCCACACGGTCTATCCCGGCTGGTACGAGGGTCGCACCACCCACATCCATTTCAAGGTCTGGCACAAGGGCGTGGCGGTGCTGACCTGCCAAACCTTCCTGCCCGACGCCCTCAACGAATTCCTCTACACCCAGGCCGCCGACTATCGCCGCGAGCGGTTGCGCGACACCCTGAACCGCGACGACGGGATCGCGGTGATGGCCGGAGACCAGGTGCTGGGCTCGGTGCGCGAGGCCGGCGATCGCTATCTGGTCAGCTTGACCGCCGTGGTGGACCGCGCAGCCCGGCCTAGGCCGGGCTTTGGCCCAGGACCCGGCGGCCCGCCGCCTGGCATGGGTCCTCCGCCGGGCATGGGCCAAGGTATGGGACCGCCTCTGGGCGCCGACGGTCGGCCATTGCCGCCGCCGCCGTTCGGCCCGGGCGACGGACATCCGCCCCGCTTCGCCGATGGACATCGTCCGCCGCCGGGCGGTCGGACGCACATGCGCGAACCTCTGACCGGCGATGCACGCGTGGCGGCCTTGCTGCCGGCGCTCAAGCTCGCGAAGCCCACGCCCAAGTCCCAGGCCTGACGTCAAGCCCGGGCAGACACGCCGCAAGTCCTACAGAGTTCTAAGGCGACAGTTGCGCGCCCCTTCGGATATGCGTGTGCGCCGACGAAAATCGCGGCGCAGCGTAGATACCGAATGAGCACTGCCGACCATGACAGGGCGTACCGCACGCTCGACGGCCTCCGGGGCGTCGCGGCGTTGCTGGTGGTCACCCGTCATGTCGCCGGCTTCTTCCCCAGCGGGCTGTTTCCCGAGAGCTTCCTCGCGGTCGACCTGTTTTTCCTGCTGAGCGGCTTCGTCATCGCCTACGCCTACGAGGCCCGGTTGCTGGCGGGAACCTCGCTGCGCGCCTTCATGAAAACCCGGCTGATCCGTCTCTACCCCTTGTATCTGCTGGGGATCGGCGTCGGCGTCGCCGCGCGGCTGGTGTCGGGGGCGACCGACGACAATGGCTTGGATCTGGTCAGCCTGGGCCAGGCGATTGCGATCGGCCTGTCGATGTTGCCCGCAGCGCCCTTCATGCCGCTCGGCGGCGCGCCGCTGGACGGGCCGACCTGGACCTTGGCGCCCGAACTGGCGGTGAACCTGGCCTATGCGGTGACGGTGCGATGGCTGAGCAAGCCGGTGCTGGCGCTGGCGACGGCGTTGGGCGGCCTCGGCCTGATCGGGTCGGAATGGATCTACGGCACGCTGGACGGCGGCTGGAACCTCAACGCCCTGCCCCTGCTGCTGGCGCGGCTGGTGTTCTCGTTCTTCCTGGGCGTGACCGCGTTCCGGTTCAGGCCCTCGCGACGACGCCGGCCCCTGCTGGCCTGGGCCTGTCTCGCCGTGCTGACCCTGATCCTGACCGTCCATCCCGCAGCCCATTGGCGGCAGCTCTACGAACTAGCGGCGGTGATGCTGGCGTTCCCGGCCATCCTGCTGGTCGCAATGCGCTGCGAGCCGGGCCGGATCAGCGCGCCGGTGTTCGCCTGGCTGGGCGCGGCATCCTACGCCGTCTACGTACTGCACCATCCGCTGGGCGTGCTGGCGGGCGAAGTGATGGACCAGTTGCCAGGCCAGCACAGCGCCACCCTGGCCACCGGCGCAGCGTTCCTGCTGGCGACCGTCGTGCTCGCGACTCTGGCGGACAAGGTCTACGACACCCTCGTGCGTCGACGGCTGACCGAGGCGCTACGCAACTGGCCCGCTCCTCCGCATGCTCGATCGAGGGGGCCTGTCCGTGCTGGTCAGCTCGAATCGAGCTTACCTGAGCCCCCGAGCGCCCCAATTTGAGCGGCCGTTTCAGCTCGCCTGCCTAAAGCTCACGTCGCCATCCCCGTCCCAGGTCGGGTCCGCGGCGGTCATGTGAGCGATGGTGTCGAGCAGCTCCACCGCCCGGATCGGCTTGGACAGGTGTCCGTCGGCGCCGGCGGCCAGGCTCGCCTCGACGTGCTCCTGCAAGGCGTTGGCGGTCAGCATCAGCACCGGCATATGGGCCAGCCCCTGGCTGCGTTCGCGTTCGCGCAGCAGGTTGATGGCGGTGATGCCATCCATGACCGGCATCTGCATGTCCATCAGCACCAGGTCAAAGCTCTGCACCTCCAGCAGGTTGAGCGCGGCCTGGCCGTCGTCGACGATAGTCAGGTCGACCCCCGCCGCGTCCATGATCAGCTGCACCACGCGCTGGTTGGTGGGATGATCCTCGGCCAGCAGGACCCGCAGGCCCGCGACTTCGATCTCCTCGACGGCCGGCGTGGTTTCGCTCACCGGGCGCATCTCATGGGGCAAAGGCAGGTCGAAGCTGAAGCGCGAGCCCGTCCCCGGCGTCGAGATCGCCCAGATGCAACCGCCCATGAGCTCGACCAACGAACGGCAGATCGCCAAACCCAGGCCCGTACCGCCGAAGCGGCGCCGGATCGAGGCGTCGGCCTGTTCGAAGCGCTGGAACAGCCGCGCCTTGACGTCGTCGTCAAAGCCGATCCCGGTGTCGCCGACTTCGAAGCGGATCGCGCCGTTCTCCAACGTCCACACTGATAGCTGCACCGAACCCGCCTCGGTGAACTTGACGGCGTTGCTGAGCAGGTTCGACAGCACCTGGGTCAGCCGCACGCTATCGCCGCGGTAGGCGCCCGCGGCCCGGGCGTCCAGGCTCCAGGTCAAGGCGACGCCCTTGGCTTCCGCGGAAGCTCGGTGCAGTTCGGCGACGCGCGAGACCACCGTCTCCAGATCGAACGGTGCGTTCTCCAGCCGCATCTCGCCGGCGTCGATCTTGGAGAAGTCCAGGATGTCGGTCAGCACTTGCTGCAACAGCCGGCCCGAGGACACGATTAGCTGGGACAGCTCGATGTTGCGCGGCGAAGTCTGCTCGCGCGTCAGGGTCTCGGCGATGGCGATCACGCCGTTCAGCGGCGTGCGCAGCTCGTGGCTCATATTGGCCAGGAAGCGGTCCTTGGCGGCGTTGGCCTGCTCCAGGTCGGCGGTGCGATCCTGAACGCGGCGCTCCAGCGTGCCGAGCAGGTCGTCGCCGCGCTCACGCTCGGCCCGCAGCGCCGAGGCAAGGACGCCGATCTCGTCCTTGCGTCCTTCGAGCGTAGCCACCTCGCGCTGGCCGACCCGACGCGCATCGGCGTCGCAGGAAAGGGCCAGGCGCTGCAGCGGGGTGACGATGGCGCGTCGGGCGAGCCAGACCGCACCCACCACCTGGGTCACGGAAAAGATCAGCCCCAGCAGCAGGATCCATGACGCCGAGCGCGCCGCCGAGGAGGCGATGGCGTCGGCGGGATAGGTGATCAGCAGATACCAGTCCGGCCCGTTCAATCGGCCATAGGCGACGAGGTGCTTGTGGTCGGGGCTGGCGACGACGCCGAACGGCTTCTGGTCCGCCGCGACCCGCGCGGCGACCTCCTTCAGCTTCAGCTGGCGCTCATATCCATCCACCGTCGCTTCAGCTGCGATGCCTGGCTTGGAGAAGCCGGGATAGGCGATCAGCGAACCGTCGCTGCGAACGATCAGGCTCTTGGCCTTGGGCAGGGTGTCGCCGACCGCGAGCGAAAGATAACTGGTCAGGTCCACCGAAGACCCGAAAGCGCCCAGCAGGCGTCCATTCAAGTACACGGGCGTGACACATCCCGTCGCCGCCCGGTCGCCCTTCTTGTCCTGGATCAGCCGCTGCAGCTTGGTGCAGCGCGTGCGGCCCGTCGTATTGGCCGCCGGCTCGATCATCTGGACCAGCTCTTCCTTGGCGAAGTTCAGATTTGGCTTGGCGTCGCGGCGGTAGAACATCAGGTGGTCAGGGCGATCAGGCCCGAACATCACTAGCTGATTACGGTCGTTGTAGAAGTAGAAGTTGTTGTAGGCGCCCCGAGCGGCTTGGCCGAAATTGGCGACGACATCGAAAGCCGAGATCAGAACTCGCCTGTCCGCATCGGATTGGACTGAGTTGGGGCTTATGAAGCCGCCCATGCCGTAGATGAGTCGCCCCGCCCCGCCTTCCCGCCCCTCGAATGCGGCGTCGGTGGTCCGGCGCGTTCCGTCCGCATGCAGCGGAAACATCTGGTCGAACGTCGACGCGACGTCGCCGCGGCTCGCCATCGTCAACCGCCGGCGGAGTTCGTCGCCAGCCGTGCGCTGGATCGTCGTCAGAGCGGAAAAGCGATGGTCGACGTTATTGGTGCGCTCTTGAACATATTGCCCAAGATACTCAACCTGACGATGTTCAAGCTCTCGTTTAAAGGCCTGGTAGGCGATCAGAGACGCGAGAATAGTCCCGACGATTGAGGTTAGACTCAATCCGACAAGAAAATTCCGCGATAGAGACGCCTTCATTCCGGTCCCCCCGGTCCCAGACACCCCATCGTCACCACCGTTTATTGAGGTAGGGTTAGCGTCATCAGAATTTTGGGGATGCGGACGAACAAATTATCTGCAGTGCAAAAAGATAAGTGCACTGCCTAATTCATCTGAAACTCAGGGACCTAACGCAGTTGAAGGCTTAAAAGCAGTTCGCCGCCCCGGATTGGCGACCAGGGCGGCGACATGCGAACCACGACAAACTGCCGCGGCCGGAATTCCGAAAAACGCGAGCGAGGTACCCTGCTGCGTTAGGGTTTACGCATCGCCGGCTTGGACTTGGACGCGGAGCGTGCGGCGGCGGCGCGCTCGGACTGGCGACGACCCGGGCCTGAGTCGTGGCCGGGCTGCTGTGCGGCCTTGCGGCGAGCGACCAGCTCGGCCAGCACCTGGGTCGCGTTCTTGGGGGATTGGGGGGCTTCGCCTTGATCGTCCATGCCCGAGTCTAGCACGCGACTGCTCAGCCTTCGAGACGCCCTCGCCGTTCGCTGGTGGGAAAAACACGATTCAGGCGATCGCGATCACCTCGACCTCGCGCCCGGCGACCAGGGCGACATCGCCGACTTCGCGCCCCATCAGAGCCTTCGCCAGGGGCGATACGTAGGAGACGCTGCCCTTGGCCGGATCGGCCTCGTCCTCGCCGACGATGCGGAAGCTTTGCCGCCGCCCGTCTTCGCGCTCCACCGTGACCGTGACGCCGAAGGCGGCTCGCTGCGAATCAGCCGGCGGCTCAACCAATTGGGCCGAGGCGCGTCGGGCGCCGTAGTAGCGGAGGTCCCGCGTGGCGCGGGCCATGGCGGTGCGGTCGGCCTTAACCTCGCCGCTGGTCTGGGCGGCTGTATAGGCCGCGCGTGCGGCCGCAAGGGCCGCCTCGAGCTGGGCCAAGCCCTCGGGCGTGACCAGGTTTGGATGTGGGGAGATCGGACGATCGGGCAGGTCGGCGGCCGCGGCCTCGCTGTCCTCTTCCCGGGTGAAGGCGACACTCATCCCGATCAGATGCGCGGTTGGATGGCGTCTGTCGAGTACCCAGCAACGTCGCGGCGCGGCTTGTCCCCGCCGCTGGCTGCGCTTAGGTTCCGCGCCCCTCAAGCTTTCGACGGATACGCGACGTGGACGGGACCTCGGCTGTGCTCGGCATCGACTTCGGCACCACCAACACCGTTGTCGCGATTACCGGCGCGGCCGGTGTGTCGGAACTCGTACGCTTCGAGACCCCCGGAGGCGCAGCGCGCACGGCCTTCCGTTCGGTGCTGAGCTTTGGCGAACCGACGCCATCCGCCCGCGCCGGCCAGATCGAAGGCGGCCCTTGGGCCATCGACGCCTTTCTGGAGGACCCCGAAGTCACCCGGCTGGTGCAGTCATTCAAGACCTTCGCCGCCAGCGCCGCCTTCTCGGGCACCACCATCCACGGCAAGCGCTTCCAGTTCGAGGACCTGCTGGCGGCGTTCCTGCGTCAGGCCCAGGCGCGCGGCGGCCCGATCCTGCAGGCCGCCCCCGGCCGCGCCATCCTCGGTCGCCCCGTGGTGTTCGCCGGCGCCAGCCCCGACGAAGCCCTGGCGCTGAACCGTTACAACTCGGCGTTCGACCGGCTGGGCTACACCGACCGCGCCTTCGCCTACGAGCCTGTGGGCGCGGCCTTCTTCTTCGCCAAGCGGCTAGCCGGACGCGCCACAGTGCTGGTCGCCGACTTCGGCGGCGGCACAAGCGACTTCTCGGTCATGCAGTTCGAGCGCCAAGGCGGAACCCTGTCCGCCACGCCGCTCAGCCATTCGGGCGTGGGCGTGGCCGGCGACGCGTTCGATTTCCGCATCATCGACGAGGTGGTTTCGCCGCGTCTCGGCAAGGGCGGCGGCTATAGCTCGGACGGCAAGGTGCTGGGCGTACCCCAACGCTACTACGCCGCCTTCGCGCGCTGGAACCAACTGACCCTGATGAAATGGTCCCGCGACATGCGCGAGATCAAGGAGATCGCCCGCACCGCGCTCGACCCCGAGGCGCTGGGCCGCTTCATCCGCCTGATCGAGAACGACCACGGCTATGCGCTGTACCAGTCGGTCTCGAAAGTGAAGGAGGCCCTATCCGGGGCCGAGAGCGCCATGCTGGACTTCCAGGTCGAGGACATCGACATCCAGCTCGAGATCCGCCGCAGCGACTTCGAGCGCTGGATCGGCAAGGAGCTGGGCCAGATTCGCCGCGCGGTCGACCAGGCGCTGGAGACCGCAGGCGTCCAGGCCAACCAGATCGACAAGGTGTTCCTGACCGGCGGCTCGTCCCTGGTGCCGGCGGTGCGCCGAATCTTCGCGGACCAATTCGGCGAAGCGACGCTGGAAACCGGCGGCGAGTTCGACTCCATCGCCTCCGGCTTGGCGCTGATCGGCGCCGAGGCCGACCCCACGCCCTGGATCGGGCGCTAGGTCCCTATTCGCCGGGGGGGGGCTGCGGAGGCGCGGACCACCAGCTCGAAGGCGGCCAGAGTCTCAGCGGGCATCGCAAGCGGTTCCTTGGACACCGCGCGGTTGATCAGCATGTCGGCCGCCGCCAAGGACATCTCGGCCACCGGCTGGCGCACCGTGGTCAGCGGCGGGATGCTGAAACGCGCGCTGCCGATATCGTCGAACCCCACCACCGACAGATCACGCGGGGCGGTCAGGCCGAGCTTGGCGGCCGCGTGGAGCACGCCGAGCGCCATCTCGTCATTGCTGGCGAAAATCGCCGTCGGACGGTCCGCCCCCCCCAACAGCGCTTCACCGCAGCTATGGCCGAGCGCGAAGGTGAAGTCGCCCTGACAGATCCGCGCCGGAGGCGCGGTCAAACCGCTCTCGCCCATGGCCTTGTGGAACCCGTCAAGCCGTAGCTGCGCCACCGGATAGCGCGTGCTGCCGACGATGAAGCCGATCTCGCGATGGCCCAGTTCGATCAAGTAGCGGGTCATGCGGTAGGCGGCGTCGAAGTCGTCCATATAGACCCGCGGGCCACGTTCCAGGTCGAGCTCCGGCCCCAGGCGCACATAGGGCGTGCCGGTCTGCTCAAGCACGTCGAGCACTTCCGCATCGTCGGAGTTGGGCGGCGTGAGGATCACCCCATCCGGCTTGAAGGCGGTGAGCAGGCCCAGCAGCTTGCGGCGGGTATCGGGCTGGCCGATCTCGACCAGCTCGATCATCAGGTGAAAGTCCTGCTCGCGGCAGCGCATCATGGCGCCGAGCTGGAACCGGTCGAGATAGTTGGAGCCGAACTCGCTGCGCAGGTGATCCAGCGTCAGGGAGGCGTCGGCCAGGGCGACAATCAACTGGGAACTCGATCCGCGCAGGCTCCGCGCGAACAGGTTGGGACTGTAGCCCAGCGCCTCGGCCGAAGCGCGCACGCGCTCGCGCAGCTCGGGACGCACGTTCGGTTCGTCGTTGAGCACGCGCGAGACGGTCTTGGCGGAGACCTCGGCGTGCTTGGCGACTTCGTAGATGGTGACGGCGCGCATCTTCCTGACGGTGACCTATAGCCGGCGGCGCGTGCGGCGGGCGCCGAATCGCCCCGGCGCTGGAGACTCGGGACAAGCTTGGCCGCTCGTGAGTCGTCTAACCATCAAGCCGCTGCGATGCAAATCGGGCAAGCCCCCTCTCCGAATTCGCGAACCCAGCTCAATGCAACCCTTGTCGCCGTAAGGCTTTGGACACACTCGACGCATTTTCGCCCCAATTGAGACCCTCGCGGAATTTGAATTTCTTTTCTGCAAAGCCGTTGACATCGATGTCACCGAATGTTTCGATCACTCAACGATCCAGTCCGACCCACCGTATCTGGCTCCCTAGGGAACAGGTCGAGAAGTAACAGGGCCAACTGGGCGCTCGTCGCGGAATAAAAACCACCGCACCGGCGTTCAGATTTGAAAAGAGATTGTCATAGGGGGTAGTACAAGATGACGCTACAGCGCCTCTCTGCGCGTTCGATGCTGCTTGCCGCGAGTTCAGCTGCGGCGATTTCGGTTGCAATTCCAGCCCTAGCCCAGACTACAGCGCCAGCGTCTCAAGGCGGCGCGGCGCCCGCGGTCGCCACGGCCGCCGCTGGAGCTCCCACTGTCGCGGCTGCGGCCCAGGGCTCGGCCAGCGCCGCCCAACCGGTCAGCTCGGCCGGCGCGGATCAGCCGACGGTCAAGGAAGTGGTGGTCACCGGCTACCGCGCCTCGCTGGAAAACGCCCTGAACGCCAAGCGACGTTCTGACCTGCCGATCGAGTCGGTCTCGCCGGAAGACATCGGCAAGTTCCCCGACCAGAACGTAGCGGAATCGCTGCAACGCCTGCCCGGCGTGCAGATCGACCGCTCACAAGGCCAGGGCACCCAGGTGTTGATCGATGGCCTGCGCCAGAACCTTACCACGCTGAACGGGGAAATCTTCCTCACCGGCAAGGAATTTTACGTCTCGGGCGAAGGCTCGGGCGGCGGCGCCGGCGGCAACTCGCAGTATTCATCGCTGGAAGGCGTGCCGAGCGAAGAAATCAGCGGCATCGACGTCTACAAGAACCCTAACGCCTCGATCACCGAAGGCGGCCTGGGCGGCACCATCGACCTGAAGAGCCGCGACCCGCTGACCCAGCCGCAGGGCTTCAGCTTCGGCGGCAACATGCGTGGCACGCTGAATGACAACGAAGGCGCAGTGACGCCGGACGGCACCCTGGTGGTGTCCTATCGGCCGAACGACCGCCTGGCTTTCACCGGCAGCGTCTCCTACGACGACGAAGCCACCCACACAAAGGAGTTCCAGGACGCCAACCGGAATCAGTGGCTGATCACCAACTCCGCCACCGCACCCTATACCGGCGCCCTGGGCCCCGCAGGCCTGAGCACCCTGCCCAACAACCAGTACTATATCGACCCGCAGCTCGGTTACTTCAGCGACATCTACGATCATCGCAAGATCCTGGGATCGTCGATCGGCGCCGCCTACAAGATCACCGATGCGATCACCACCCGGGTGAACTGGTTCTACTCGCACGAGGACGACCAGAGCTTCACCTATTCGGACAAGGTATGGTTCAACGGCCAAGGCACGTCGCCCGGCACGCTGCTGCCCGGGATCGATCCGACCCAGCCCTACTCCATCGACGGCAACGGCGTGGTGCAGAGCGGCGTGTTCAACGCCAACGGCGCTGAGACCGCGACCCTGTATCAGGACAACGTCTCCGAGGCGAACAACGTCCAATGGGTCACCAGCTACAACAATGGCGGCCCGCTGCGCGCCACCTTCACCGCCGCCTATTCCCGCGCCACCTCCAACCTGCAGGCCGACCAGGCCGACGTCGAGCATGGCCTGTATGAAACGGGCGCCGGCACGCCGACCGCGCCGGCCGCTCCGGGATGCAACAACGGCGCCTCGACCTGCTCGACCGACCCGGCCGGCAGCCACGGCTACACCTTCTCCTACAACAACGGCGGCACGTCGGGCCTGCCGAACGTGAACTACCTGGCGCCCTACACCAACCTGTTGAGCAACCCGGCCTACGTCACCTTCAAGTCCAACTGGGCCTGGGCCAACCTGACGGAACAGGATCAGTTCGCGCTCAAGGGCGACGTCGCCTATGACCTGCCGATCTTCACCGACCTGCATCCGGTCGTCACCGTCGGCTTCCGCTACGCCGGACGCGACGTCGATCAAACCTTCGGGCGCTACCTGATCAACGGCACTCTGGCCGACGGCCAGGTCGCGGGCGGTCCAGTGACGGCCGGCAGCGGTCCGTACCTGTACTACCAGGACCCAGGCTACGGCACGCCCAACGTCCCCTATTCGACCGGGCTGTCGAACCCCGGCTTGGTCAAGACGGTGAACAACTTCGGCGTCGGCAATATCATCGTCAAGAATCCCGCCACGATGATGAACCCGGCCACCTATCTGGAACAGGTCTGGGCGGGCGCAGGCGTGCCCAACACCACCGAGAAGCTGTTCACCGACGGGCTGAGCTCGTTCAGCGTGTCCGAGCACACCACGTCCGGCTACGTGATGGGCGACCTGGGCGACCGCAACAGCCGCTTCCACCTGAACGTCGGCGTGCGGGTGGTGCAGACCGACCTGGTGATCAACAACGGCCAGTCCGCCACCAGCCCCACCTACTACGGCACCGCCTCCTGGAACGGGGTGGACTCTAATGTCGTGCCGGTGCGCACGGCGCGCAGCTATACCGACGTGCTACCGTCGGTTAACTTCATCTATGACCTCACCGACAAGCAAAAGATCCGCATCAGCGCCGCCAAGGTGGTGTCGCCGCAGGATCTGTTCTCGCTGGGCCTGGGCAACACCTACAACTTCACCCGCCAGACCAATGCACGCACCAACGTGACCACAGGGCTCAAGGACGGGTTCGCCTTCGACGGCGGCTCTTCCGGCAATGCGCAGCTCGATCCGTACCGGGCCAACCAGCAGCTGATCTCTTACGAGAACTACTTCGCGCCGGGCTCCCTGTTCAGCGTGTCGGGCTTCTTCAAGGAGATAAATAACTTCGTCGAGACCGAGAATATCCCGACCAAGGTCATGGACGACTTCGGCGGCACCACCGCAGACGTCAGCGAACCGGTCAACGCCGGCAGCGGCCACGTTTACGGCCTGGAAGTCGGCGCCCAGTACCTGTTCACCGGCCAGATCTCGCCGCTGCTCAAGGGCTTCGGCATGACCGCGAACTACACCTTCTCCGACTCCGAATCGAACCAGTTGACCAGCTTCAGCAACACGTCGAGCATTCCAGGCGTGTCGAAGAACTCGGTCACCGGCACCCTGTTCTACGAGCGCTTCGGCTTCTCGGCCCGCGGCTCCTACTCCTGGCGGGACAAGGCCGTGAACGACTCGTTGGTCGGCGCCACCTTCGCCTTCCCCGACCAGAACGGGGTGAGCAAGGTCTACCAGGTCTACTCGGCGCCCTATGGCCAGCTCGACGCGCAGGTGGGCTACGACTTCAATCCGCACGTCGGCTTGGTCTTCCAGGTGCAGAACGTGACCGACGAGGTCCAGCACACCTACCTGCAATGGCCGAACCTGCCGTTCAGCTATGACGATCCGGGCCGGCGCTACTTCTTCGGCCTGAAGTTCAAGGGCTAGGACGATCACGCCGCCGCATCCCCAGGGTGCGGCGGCGACTTCGTTTCACCAGCTTCCCCGACCACCCGACACTCGAGCGCCGCCATGACTTCTCAAGCTCTCGGGCGCATCCGCAGCATCGCCATCGTCGGCGGCGGCACGGCCGGCTGGATCGCCGCCAGCGTGCTGGCCCGCGCCCTGCCCGGCTCCGGCTGCAAGCTCACCGTCGTCGAATCGGCCGAGATCGGCACGGTCGGCGTCGGCGAGGCCACCATCCCGCCGTTCATCGACCTGTTGCGGTTCCTGGGCGTGGACCTGGGCGATTTCGTCCGCCACACCGGCTCGACCTACAAGCTGGGCATCAAGTTCAACGATTGGCGCCGCGGCGACGACAGCTACTGGCATCCGTTCGGCGGCTGCGGCGCGCCGATCAACCGGCGACCGTTCTCCCACGCCTGGCACAAGGCCAAGGCGGAGGGCGCGCAGTTGGCGCTCAGGGACTTCAGCCTGTGTACGGCGCTGGGCGAGGCCGGTCGGTTCCGATTTCCCGACCCTACGGCCGGCGGTCCGCTGTCCGAGCTGAAGTTCGCCCTGCATTTCGACGCCTCGCTGGTCGCCAAGTACCTGCGCGCCTATGCCGAGGCGCTGGGTGTGACCCGGCTGGAGCGCACCGTCGCCGACGTCGCCCTCCGCGACGACGGCTTCCTGGACGCGCTGGTTTTCAGCGATGGGACACAGCTGCAGGCCGACCTGTTTATCGACTGCAGCGGCTTTCGCGGCGTGCTGATCGAGCAGGCGCTCAAGACCGGTTACGTCGACTGGAGCGACTGGTTGCCCTGCGACAGGGCCGTGGCCATGCCGACGGCGCTGGACGGACCGCGCCCCCCCTATACCCAGGCTTTCGCCCGGCCCGCGGGCTGGCGCTGGTCGATCCCGTTGCAGCACCGGGTGGGCAATGGCTACGTCTATTGCAGCGCCGACCTGTCGGACCAGGCGGCGACCGACGACCTCGTCGCCCAGACCGGCGGCAAGGCTCTGGCCGAGCCGCGATTGCTGCGCTTCACCGCTGGGCGGCGCAAACTGTTCTGGAACCGCAACTGCGTAGCCCTGGGGCTGGCTTCGGGTTTCCTGGAGCCTTTGGAGTCCACCAGCATCCAGCTGGTGATCAGCGGCGTCTACAACCTGCTGGACCATTTCCCCGATAGGTCCTTCGACCCGGCCAACATCGCCGTCTACAACGCCGAGCTCACCGAGGAGATCGAGCGCATCCGCGACTTCATCGTGCTGCACTACGTCCTGACCGAGCGCGAGGACACGCCGTTCTGGGCCCGGATGAAGGCGCTCGGCCAAAGCGATCGGGCGGGCGGCCTGCCGGACACCCTGGCGCAACGGCTGGAGACCTATCGCGCCACAGGCCGTATTAAACCGAGACCGGGAGAGCTGTTCACCGATCTCAGCTGGTTCTATGTGCTGGAGGGCATGGGAACGACGCCGCGCGCATATGATCCGCTGATGGACGTGGTTCCGTCCGAGCGCCTGGGCGACATCCTGGGGCGGCTGTCGGCGGAGACCGCCGCTGCCTTGCGCACCGCTCCAAGCCACGACAGCCACTTCGCCCGTCCGGCCGCCGCCTGATGCCCACCGCCGCCGACTGCGCGGGCGCAAGGCCAGCGCCCACCGACAACGCTGTCCATACCGGCGCAGATAGCGCTACCGAATATCGCCTCGGCGTGGACCTGGGCGGGACCAAGATCGCCGCCGCCCTGCTGGGACCCGACGGCAAGCTGGCGCAGGAGGCGCGCGCGCCCAATCCGGGCGACTACGACGCCATGCTGCGCACCGTGCGCGAGATGTGCGACGCCCTGGCCGACCGCGACACCCCGCTGGGCATGGGCATCCCCGGCTCGGCCTCGCCCAGCACCGGGCTGATCCGCAACTGCAACTCCACCTACATCAACGGCCATGACCTCGGCCGCGACCTGGCCCGGGCGCTGGGGCGCAAGGTGCGGCTGGCCAACGACGCCAACTGCTTCGCCCTGTCCGAAGCCACCGACGGCGCCGCCGCCGGGGCCAAGTCGGTGTTCGGGGTGATCATCGGCACGGGCGTCGGCGGCGGGCTGGTGATCGACGGCCAGCTGGTGGAAGGCGCTGGCGGGGTCGGCGGCGAGTGGGGCCACATCCCCCTGCCCTGGCCCGACGCCCACGACCAGCTCGGCCGGCCCTGCTGGTGCGGGCTGAAGG
>FSXN01000126.1_pt1 | contig 21418 bp, 22 predicted proteins | sample 1638221 | NCBI WGS metagenome assembly FSXN01 (sample SAMEA3914788, study PRJEB12502) | metagenome | biome: forest; material: soil | place: Canada | collected 2011-07-03 | depth 0.1 m | reverse complement strand
GACTGAGGGTGTAGGGATCTGTGTGCCAGTCCGCCCCGCGAACCGTCAGATGTGGGGAGACGTCCTCGTCCCCTGCGATCACCAGCATCGGCTTCGTCATCTCGGCGAAACTGATGTGCAGGAAGAACGGATAGTGCTCGGCCGCGAATGCGCTGAGATCAGAGCCACCGGCGCCGGGCGCGGCAAGCAGAATCCCAGCCCTGATCCGCGGCTCAGCCATATCTACGACCGTTCCGTCTTCCGGAGCTGTCAGCCGCGCGCCCAGCAACATGCTAGCCGTTTGTCCGCCCATCGAATGCCCAGCCACGGCGATCCGGTTGCGGTCCAGCCGTCCGGCTAGGCCTGGGACGGACGCCTCGAGAAGGTCGAGCTGGTCGAGGATGTGCTTCATGTCCTCGATTCGAGACCGCCAGAATAAGGGGGCTCCGGGCGTTTCCGGATCGAGGCTCAGCGACTTTGAGCTCAGATGGGTAGGCTGGATCACGACGAAACCGTGAGCCGCCCAGAACTGGGCCAGCGGGCCGTAGCCATTCAGAGACGAGAGATTGTTCGATCGTCCGTGGCCGTGGGAGAGAAGGATGATGGGCAGATCGCGTCCGGTCGTCGGTGCGGAAACGCGCAGTTGCAGATTCACGATGCGTCCAGGAACGGACAGCATCACGGGACTGACCGAAACGACGGGCGAGGGCGCGCTGATAGGGATGGCTGCAGCCCTGCCGATCAGGGCGTGATCTTGAAAGGGGACGCCCGCGTCGAGCGCGACGACCTGAGCGACGGTTTGGTCCTGCATAGTCATCTCCTGCATCGGCCGCTTTGTTGTCAGCGCCGCGGAGCCGCGCTAACGTGGCCAAAGCGGAGCATCGCTCCGCTTAAATACGGAACGATGTTCCGTTTAGCAAGCGAGATTGTTTTTGAGCGACACGCCTGATGGTCGGGGTGATGACTTGGAGCCGGTGGGCGGCGCGGATCGGCGCGTGCGCGCCGACGCCCAACGCAATGTCGACGCCTTGCTGCAGGCGGCGAAGGCGGTGTTCGCCAGCTCCGGCGTGGATGCCCCGGTGCGCGAAATCGCGGAAAAGGCGGGGGTGGGTGTAGGCACCGTCTACCGGCATTTCCCGCAGCGCTCAGACCTGATCACCGCCGTATTCCGGCGCGAGATCGACGCCTGTGCGGACGCCGCGCCGATCCTCGCAAGCGAGCTTGGGCCCTTCGAGGCGTTGGCGAACTGGATGCAGCGTTACGCGGCCTTCGTCGTCACCAAGCGCGGGCTCGCCCCGGCCCTGCATTCAGGCGACCCGGCCTTCCTGCCCTTGCGCGACTACTTCGAGCAACGCCTGCGACCCACCCTGCGGGCCTTGCTCGAATCCGCGGCCGCCGCGGGCGAGATCCGCACCGACGTCCAGGCGGATGACCTGCTGACGGCGGTCGCCAGCCTGTGCATGCCCGCCCATCAGGACGGCCACGCGCAGCGGATGGTCGCCCTGCTTGTCGACGGACTCCGCCAGCGCGCGGCTTGACAGCTGTCGCCCCCACCTATCTGTTGCACCGCGTCGAGGTTCTCCGCGTCGCTTGCGGTGCGGAGCTAAGACGGGAAGCCGGTGACGCGTCTTGGCGCGAATTCCGGCGCTGCCCCCGCAACTGTAAACGGCGAGCGGCGGTCCATCATGTGTCACTGGCGAGCTTCGGCTTGCTGGGAAGGCCAGGACCAAAGCTGAGACCCGTGAGCCAGGAGACCTGCCTCGTCAGATAACGGCCTCGGGCGGGGTGCTCCGATGGATCGTGCGCGCAGTCGCGACGGTCCTTCGCCGTCGTAGCGTCTATGCTCGTGCGTCCTCGCAAACCCCTCCCGTTCACGGGGGATGAGTTGATGCGGTGGACGATGCGGGACCCGAGGGGCTTGCGAAAATTACCGTTGCTGATGGGCGTTGCGACGGCGGCGATCGGCTGCGCAGGGATCGCGGCCGCACAGGCCCCCGCGGTTCCCGCCGCGACCCAGGCTGCGCCGAGCGCCGTGCAGGGGACGACAATGAGCCAGGTGGTGGTGACCGCCTCGCGCGCCAACCTGCTGGGCGCGGCCATTACCGCCAGCCAGGGCGTGGCGACGGCGGAGGAGGTCAAGCTTCGCCCGATCTACCGTATCGGACAGATCTACGAGACGGTTCCGGGCCTGGTGGTCACGGTGCACTCGGGCGAGGGCAAGGCCAACCAGTACCTGCTGCGCGGGTTCAATCTCGACCACGGCACCGACTTCGCCAGCTTTGTCGACGACATGCCGGTCAACCGGCCGACCAACACCCATGGCCAGGGCTATTCGGATCAGAACTTCCTGATGCCGCAACTGGTCGAGGGCATCGATTTCACCAAAGGGCCCTATTACGCCGCCGTCGGCGACTTCGGTGCGGTGGGTTCGGCCCACGTGCGGCTGACCAACGAACTGCAGAACCAGGTCTCGGCCAGCGTCGGAACCCTCGGAGACGAGGACCTGTTCGGCGGCGGGACCTATCGGTTCGACAGCGACGACCGGCTGTGGGCGGCCGCGGACGTGACCCATGTCGACGGGCCCTGGTCGCCGGCGGGCGAGTTCAACAAGTACAATCTCGCCGCACGCTTCAGCCACGGGACGGACGCGAACGGCTTCAGCCTGACAGGGATGTACTACAAGAGCGGGGGGCGGTTGACGACGGACCAGTCCGTCTATGCGGTGCAGGACGGTCTGATCGGGCGTTACGGCACGTTGGACCCTTCGGACCGCAGTAAATCCGAGCGCTATAGCCTGTCCGGCCATTACGGCGTGGCGCGGGGAGACTGGCGCTTCACCGCCAACGTCTACGGCATCCACTCCACCATGACTTTGTGGAACGATTTCACCCACTACCTGTTCGACCAGGTCAACGGCGACCAGGAACAGCAGGACGAGACCCGCAACACCTATGGCGGCGATGCAGCCCTCTCCCTGACCTCGCATTTCGGCTCGATCCGCAGCGACACGACCATCGGCGTGCAGGACCGCTTCGACACGGTCTATGTCGATCGCCGCCACACCAAGGATCGCGTGGCGCTGGACTATTGCGAGCTGGCCAATGTCGACGGGACCGCAGCAACCCCCTATGCGGCCGTGAACTATGCCTGTAGCGCGGATCGGGTGCGGCTGAACGATCTGGGTCTCTACCTGGAAAACACCACGCGCTGGACCCCCTGGCTGCGCACTGTGCTTGGCCTGCGGGAAGAGGACTATCAGGCCAGCGACCACAGCCTGACCGAGGGCGTGCGCGATTCCGGATCGCAGACCCTGTTCCAGCCCGAGGGTAGCCTGATCGTGGGGCCCTGGGTCAAGACGGAGCTGTATCTCAGCGCCGGGCGCGGTTTCCATTCGGACGATGTGCGGGGCGTGTTCGAGACCGTTCCACTGGAGGGCATCCAGAACCTGGCGGTCAAGACCCCGCTGATGGCCCCGGCCACGGGCGAAGAGCTTGGCGTGCGCACCAACATCATCCCGAAGGTGCAGGTCCAGGTCGCCGTCTTCCAGGAGGATTTCAGTTCCGAGCTCGGCTACGACCAGGACCAGGGCGAAGATCAGGCCAGCGCGCCCAGCCGACGCCAGGGCGTCGAGGTGTCGGGCCAGTATCGCCCCTTCCCGTGGATCGAGCTGAACACCGACCTGGCCTTTTCCAAGGCCCGCTACAACGCCTCGCTCACCGACCTGGAGACCTTCGGCCTGTCCGGAACCTACATCGCCAATGCGCCGAGCTTCATCGGCTCGTTCGGTGTGCTGGTGGACAATCTCGGCCCCTGGTACGGCGGGTTGCAGTGGCGCGACCTGGGACCCTATCCGGTCGTCGACGGCCCGGAATATCCGAAGGATGACGGCTACAGCGAAGTCAATCTCGACATCGGTTACAAGGTGAGCACCAGTTTCAAGGTGCAGCTCGCGATCTATAACCTGTTCAACACCAAGGCGAACGCGGCGGCCTACGACTACACCTCACGCCTGGTTTCGAACGGTCCCGAGGTGACGGGCCTACAGGTCCATCCGCTCGAGCCGATCTCGGCCCGCTTTACGGTCACGGCGACGTTCTAATCCGCGAGATTTTGTTTGAGAGCGGGCGGTTCGGTCCTTGCGCCGGACCGCTCGCAGCCTCGCGCCGTCAGATTTCGCCGCCGCCTCTGCGCAGCAGGTAGCTGTCCATGATCCAGCCCTTGGCGCGGCGGGCCTCGGCTCTGACCCGCTGGATCTGGTCGGCGACGTCCTTCAGCTTGCCGGAGATCAGGATCTCGTCCGGCGTGCCCAGGTAGGCGCCCCAGTAGATGTCGAAGTCTTCGGACGCGAACCGCCTGTAGGTGTCGCCGGCGTCCAGCATCACCACGACGCTGTCGACATGGTCGGGAAAGCCCTCGGCAAGCTTGCGGCCGGTAGTGATGGCGACCGAACCGCCGATGCGATTGAGCGGAATCCGATGCTTGGCCGCCAGCACCTGGACGCTGCTGATCCCGGGAATGACCTCGTAGTCGAACGCTAGCTCCCCAGCCTGGGAGATGGCTTCGATAATGCGGATGGTGCTGTCGTAGATCGCCGGGTCGCCCCAGACCAGAAAGGCGCCGCACTCGTCCTCGGCCAGTCCTTCGGAGATCAGCCGTTCGAACACCGCCCGCTTGTCCTGGTTCAGGGCGTCGACGGTCTGGAAATAGGTTTGGGTGTCGCGCGCCCAGGCCGGGCTCTCGGCGTCGATGAACCTGTAGGCCTCGCCCTTGACGTAGCGGCGGCAGATTTCCTTGCGCAGCTCGATCAGGTCCGCCTTCTCCGACCCCTTGTCGAGAATGAAGAAGGCGTCGACCTGGTTGAGCGCCTTCACCGCCTGCAGGGTGACGTAGTCGGGATCGCCCGCGCCGATGCCGATGATGAGGATCTTCTTCATGGCTGGTCGTTGGTCCGCCTTAGCGGCGCACCGCGCCACGCCAGGCTTGCGGAGCGGTGCGGCCACGCGTCGGGCCAGGGCTGAGCAGCCGCTGGGCCAGGGCGCCGAAACCTAGCCCAAGGGCGCTCCAGAGCACCGCCTGAATGCCGAGGGAGGCGAGGCGGAACCGCCAGAGCACGTCCGCCGAAAAGTTCGAGGGGACTTCGTCGACCGGCCGCAGCACCAGCATGACGATCGCCATCGCCACGACATAGGCCCCGCCGCCGATCAGCGCCGCGTTCCAGCCGCCCAGCCGCAGGGCGAGGCGCTTGCCGAGGTTCAGCGCCGCCACAGCCGCCACGACCGAGGTTGCGATCATGAGGAAGTACAGCCCGGTCCGCACGCCGATGGTGTCCGGATTGCCGATGGCGGGCGGGTTGGCGGGATATTTGAGCTGGGGCGCCAGGATCAGCACCACAAAACCCGCGGCCGCCAGGATCGCCGCGGTCGCGCGCGGGCTCGCCGGTCCCAGCCGTCCATAGGCGTAGGCGAACACCAGGGCGAAGATGCCGCCGAGCGCCGCGCCATAGACCAGGATCCCGGTCAGCAGGCCAAGCGTGCTCTGTATCGCGCGGCTGACCAACTCAGGCTCCGGCGCCTCGCCGGCCAACTGGTGCATGTGGGTTTCGAAGGCGATGGCGAGGTCGACCTGGGGCTCGCCCACCAGCCAGGCGAAGGCGAAGGCGAGCAGGCCCGCGAGAATGCCGACAAGCATTCCCCGGATGAGGAGCATTCTGACCATGATGGCGCTGCGCTGAACCCTAGTGGCAGGGGAAGCCGAGCAGGTGGCGACCGTCGTGGACGAACTCGTGGATGTACATGCCGGGGATCAGGGCGGTGGCGCCCTGTTCGGCGCCGACGAAATAGATCGCGAGCAGGGCGAGCAGCCCGCCGAAGATGGCCCACGGAACGATTTCGCGAACCGGGATGGAGATCGGCTCGGCGGTGGGGTGGAGGGGCGTGGCGATCGTCATCTTGGTTCCCTGGGATTGCGCGTCCCGTTGGCGAAAAGGCGCCAGGCGGAGGTCTGACTTCCAACGGAACACGATCGCATCCGTCAGTCACAGTGGCGCGACCGCGCCGGAGTTGCACCGGCTTCTCTTCCTGTCGGTGTCATCGTCGGCGCGGTTGGGCCCGCTGTCAACGCGCGGAGCCTGCTCTTGTCTTGCGCGCGCGGGGACGTCGGGCCAGGATTCGAACATGTCCGATGCGCCTGACCCGCAAAAGCGCCGCGTAACGCGCCTGTTCCTCCTGTGCCATGCCGCGACCGCCGCGACGCGCCGCGCCGCCTTTCCGGCCGATGAACCCATCGAGGAAAAGAGCCGGGCCCTGGCGGCTGCGCTTGTAGGCCGTTTGCCTTCGGTCGGGCGGGTATTGACGAGCCCTGCCCAGGCCGCGCTCCAGACCGCCTCGATCCTGGCGGCCTCGCGCCTTGAGGCGACGGTCGAGGAAGAGGCCGCCCTGCACGATTGCGACTACGGTCGTTGGGCGGGGCGGACGCTGGATGAGGTTTCGACGGCGGAGCCCGAGGCGTTTTTCGCCTGGCTGAGCGATCCGGCGGTGGCGCCGCACGGCGGAGAGGCGCTGTCCGGGCTGATCGAGCGCGTGGGGGCTTGGCTGGGGAGCGACGCCTTGCAGGGTGGCGTGCTCGCCGTGACCCATGCGGCGGTGGTGCGCGCAGCGGTCGTTCATGTGCTCGGTGCGCCGCCCCAGTCCTTCTGGCGCATCGATGTCCCGCCGCTGTCCCTGGTCGAAATCCGCCGCGGCGAAGGCCCCTGGACCTTGCGCGCCATGCGTCCGGCCGCGGGGACGGAGGATGCGCTCGACTGAGCGGCGCAGGGCGATCGCGGTCAGGAAAACGGCGAACGCGTCGATCGGAAACGACAAACGCCTAGCTGCCGCCGCCTACGCTTTTTTGCTATAGCAGCCTGGCGCACCTTCGATCCGGATCGGTTCACCGACTCTCTGACAAAGCCATGCTCCCCAGCCGGGGCAGGGGCGGGAGGACGCGATGCCCGGCGATGTCGAGCCCACGCTTTTCAAGCCGATCCGGATCGGCCCCAATCATTTGAACTCTGAAAGCGCCGTGGCGCCGCTGATGCGGTTGCGCGCCAGCCAACCGGGCGACGCGCCCAACGATTTCATGCGGGAATATTTCATGCAGCGTGCGCCGGACGGCGGGCTGCTCATCTCCGGGCGACGCCGATCTCGATCACGGCGCAAGGCCACACCGACTATCCGTTCGTTTCCGGCGGCCTGACCGAAAACTGAGGAGCCGATCATGGAGTCGATTCAGTTGAAGCGACTGACGGACCGCGAGGTCCAGCACATCGCCGCCGCCCTGGCGGCCCCGCGGCGATGCAAGATTCTGAAAGAGGTCGGCACGTCCGAGCACCCCTATCCCTGCACGGCCCTGGTCGAGGCCAACGACATCAGTCCCGCCACCGTGTCCCACCACATCAAGGAGCTGGAGCGAGCGGGCCTGGTCGAAGTGACCCGCGCGGGCAAGTACATGAACGTGCTGCTCAAGCGCGACGTGCTGCGAGCCTATGCCGAACATCTGACGGGGTTCTGAACGCTGGGCGCTGTCTTGGCCCCGGCGCGTCAGGCCGCCGCCCGCCGGGCCAGGGTGAGGCTCCGCTGGTAGGCCCAGTATTCCATGCGCGCGTCGGGCAAGGCGCGGTGATCCACGCGCAAAAGCGCCCGCAGTTCGGCCACCTGGGCCAGGATCGAGCGGCTTTCCCTGGTCAGCGCCGGCTCGGTCAGGTGCGCGCTCAATAGCTCGGCGATGGCCTCGGTCTGGGCCGCTTCGGTGTCCCGCAGCCGTAGCAGATGCCGCGGAAAGCCGGCGCTGCGAAGCAGCAGGCTCAGCCACTTGCCATCCCAGGACGGGGCGCTTGCGAACAGGTCGTGGCCGGTCAGCGACTCCACCAGCCGCCGTGCGACGTCGTCCAAGGGCTCGCCGTCGGCTTGCAACGTCTCGCGGCTGATCCTGTGTATGCGCTCCGCGCGTGGGTCCCAGTCGCTCCATTCGGCTGCCGGGCGGATGAGGTGGCTTTCCTCGCGTCCGTCCTCGAACACCCAGGCCAACTCGATGGGATAGCTGTCCTTGGCCAGCGAGGAGGCTTCGAAGTCGAGAAAGACCCGCATGAATGCGCAATGGGCTGTTGAGACGATGAACGCCAGACGTGCGTGGCCAAGCGCGTTCCGACCATAGGGGGACGCGGTCGGCCCGTCGCTCGAAATCAACTCAGATCGATTTGACCTCGCCGCCGTCCATGCGCAGCGTCGAGCCGGTCATCCACCTGGCGTTGGGCGACACCAGGAAGGCCATCAGCTCGGCGATTTCCTCGGGTTCGCCATAGCGGGCGATCCCGGCCTCCTTGGGAAACTTCGCCGTCGCTTCTTCGGGGGTCATGTTGTGAAGCGGCGCCCAGTGCTCGAGATAGGAGCGGCGACGCCCCGTCATCACGGGGCCCGGCAGCACCGAATTGACCTGGACGCCATCCTCGATCCCGCGATCGGCGAAGGCCTTGGCCAGGGCGATGATCGCCGCGTTGATCGTGCCTACCGCGGCGTAGGGGGCCTTGGGGAACACCGCGGAATTGCCCGAGATCAACACGACCGAGCCCTTCGACGCCTTGAGCGCAGGCCAGGCGGCGATGGTCAGGCGGCGCGCGCCGTGCAGCTTGAGCGCCATGCCGCTGTCCCACTGCGCGTCGGTCATGTCGAACAGGTCGATCTGCGGGACCGCGCCAGCGATGTTGAGCAAGGCGTCGATCCGCCCGAACCTGGCAAGCGTCTCGCGCACGACGTCGGCTGGGACGGCCGGGTCCGACAGGTCGGCGGCGATGACCAAGGCCTCAGTCCCGCTCTCGCCGATCAGGCGCGCCGTCTCGTCCAGGTTCGCGCGGTCTCGCGCCACCAGCACCACGGCGGAAAAGTCTCGCGCCAACCTCAGCGCCGTCGCCCGGCCGATGCCCTGGCTGGCTCCGGTGATGATCGCAACCGACGTCGTCATGTTCAGCTCCTGCAATGCGGCGCCATGAGGCGCGGGGAGGGACGCGCGCGCCGATGTGCGCGTCCCTGCGGCCTCAGCCGAGGAAATTGCGGATCGCCTGGGCGATCTCGCTGGCGTGGGTTTCCAGCGCGAAGTGGCCGGTGTCGAAGAAGGTCACCTGGGCCTTTGGGATGTCGCGCTTGAACGCTTCTGCGCCCGGCGGCAGGAAGAAGGGGTCGTTGCGGCCCCACACCGCTAGGAACGGCGGCTGGTGCTTGCGGAAATAGTCCTGGAAAGCCGGATAGAGGGCGAGGTTGCTCTTATAGTCCCCGAACAAGTCCAGCTGGATCGCTGTCGCGCCTTCGCGGGCCAGATAGTAATCGTCGAGCGTATAGCCGTCTGGTGAAACCGTGGCCGGGTCCGCGACCCCGTGGGTGTACTGCCAATAGGTGGTCTGGGGAGCCAGGAAGCCGTGGAGCGCCTCGCGGTTCGCCTCCGAGGCGTCTTCCCAATAGGCCCGGATCGGGTTCCAGCCCTCGCTCAGCCCTTCGAGATAGGCGTTGCCGTTCTGGGAGATGATCGCGGTGATGCGCTCGGGATGGCGGATCGCCAGGCGGAAGCCGGTCGGGGCGCCGTAGTCGAACACATAGACGGCGTAGCGGTCGAACCCGACCACCTCGGTGAACCGCTCGATGGTGTCGGCGATGGAGTCGAAGCTGTTCGCCTTGGGGGCGTCGGATTTCCCGAAGCCCGGCAGGTCGGGCGCAATGATGTGGAAGCGATCGGTCAGCAGCGGGATCAGGTCCCGGAACATGTGGCTCGAGCTGGGAAAGCCGTGCAGCAGCAGCAGCTTGGGCGCGTCGGCGCGGCCGGCTTCGCGATAGAAGATCTTCTGCCCGTCGACGTCGGTGGTCCGGTAAGCGATGGCGGTCATGGGGTGTCTCCTTCTCTATGTAACCATTTAGGTCTTGGTGGCGAGGTTATGCCCCGGCGATGTAACCCGTCAATATCGATTTTAACGGTTACAGTTTGTGGGCGTGCTGGGGGCGATGGCTGGGGGCGATCAGGCGCGGACCGCCTCGAGGATCGTTGCGACCACCCCTTCGGGCGCGGTGACGAGCGGGGTGTGATCAGCCGGATGGTGGACTACCCAGGCGCCCATGCGTTCGGCCATGAAGCCTTGGTTTTCGGCGACGATCATCCGGTCTTGGTCGGCGACCAGATACCAGCTCGGCAGGTCTCTCCAGCGCGGGCGTCCGACCGGCGTGGTGATGCCGGTCAAGGCGATGGGCCTCTGCACGGCGGCCAGGACGGCGAGTTCGCTTTCGGAGGCGTGTTGAGCGAAGGCCGACGGGAAGGCGTCTTGCGGCAGCCAGATCAGCCCATGCGCGTCGGGCGCCAGCTGCGGGGCCAGGGGATGGGGCGGCAGGCGGCCGAACACATCGAGCACGGTCTCGCCTTTGTCCGGCGCCAGGGCGGCGACATAGACCAGGCCCTTGACCCGCTCGGAGCGCGTCGCGCCGATCACGGCGCCGGCATAGGCGTGACCGGCGAGCACGACCGGCCCGGCGATCCGCTCGATGGTTCGGTCCAGGGCTGCGACATCGTCTTCGAGACTGGTGAGCGGCAGCGGCGCTGCGACGGCGCGCACGCCAGCTTGGGTCAGCAGCGCGATGACGCGCGACCAGCTGGAGCCATCGGCCCAGGCGCCGTGGGCGAGCACTACGGTGGGGGCTTGGGTGTTCATGTCGTTGCCTTTCCTATGTCGCCCTATGCGGCGCGGGATTTTTGAAACCGTCTTGAGTGGTTCAAGGTGGTTACATTGGGGTGGTGTAACTTGTCAACTACGCATCGAGGGGTTACACCGCAGACAGTTCAATCAGCTGTGAGCGATCGCGCCGTGTTCTCGAACCCTCCCGCCAATTTCATCGCCGACGCGCGCGGCCTCGATTTCCTGAATTCGATCGCCACGCCGGTTGATGAAGTCGTCGACTGGATCGCCGACGGCCGCGGTTTTGTGGACTGGCTGCGTCAGGCGCAGCTCGTGCCAGAGGGCGAGCTTGACGGGATCATCGCCCGCGCCATGCCCGGTGAGCTGGACCGGGTGGCGGACCAGGCGCGCGACCTTCGCGAGTGGTTTCGCGGCTTCGTCAGAACGCGGATGGGGCGTCCGCTCGCCGCGGACGCGTTGGGCGAGCTTGAACCGCTCAATCGTTTGCTGGAGCGCGACGAGGGGTTCAGCCGGATCATCGCCCGCCAGGCCGGCCATGACCACGACGATCATGATCACGGTGAGCAGGGTCACGCGCATTTCGTGCTGCAGGCGGCGCGGCGGTGGCGGTCGCCGGAGGCGCTGCTGATCCCGATCGGGGAGGCGATGGCGCGCGCGGTGGTCGAGGAGGATTTCGCCCAGGTGAAGGCCTGCGAGGGCGCCAGTTGCACGCTGCTGTTCGCAGATCACACCCGCGGGCGGGCGCGGCGCTGGTGCAGCATGAGCGTGTGCGGGAACCGCGCCAAGGTCGCCGCTCACCGCAATCGCAGGAAGGCGAACTGACGCGCGGCGGCCGCGGCTATTCGGCTTGCGGCGCCGGGGCCTGGTTGGCGCGGCGCCATTGGGCGGGCGTCAGGCCCATGCGTTGCTTGAACGTCCGCTGGAACGCGGCTTCCGACTGGTAGCCCACGCTGTCGGCGACATCGCCGACGGAGCGTGCGTGATCCTTCAGCGCGCTGGCCGCCATGGTCATGCGGATGTCGGTCAGCAGGTCGCTGGCCGAGCGCCCGAGCGTGTCCTGGAAATGCCGCGCCAGGGTCGCGCGCGACATGTTGCAGAGGTTGGCGAGCTCGGGGAGCGTCCAGGGGTGCGCCGGCTGGTTGAACAGGGCGCCTAGGGCCGGGGCGAGGCGTGGCTGGCTCGCCAGGGCCAGCAGGCCGGTTGGGGTTTCCTCGGCTTCGCTGGCCAGGCGCAGGGTGAGGGTGAACAGGGCGGTGGACAGCGCGTTCAGCATGGCCAGGCCGCCCAGACTTTCCGCCGCCGACTCATGGCGCATCAGCGACACCAGGCCCGCGAGCTGCGCGCCCGTACCGGGCTGTGCGGTCGAGGCGCTGTAGCTTGCCGCGCTGACCACCAGCCGCTCCGGAAGATAGTCGCGCATCAGGCGTCCATGCCGCGGGTTGAGCACGAAGCGGCCGCACAACATGTCCAGCCGCTCACCCACCCCGTCGTTCTCGCTGATGGTCAGGTTCAGCAGGGCGCGCTTGCGATCCGGCGTCGCCGGCGCGCCGCCGCCATCGTGCAGGCGATGCGGCGCCCCGCGCGGAAACACCAGGATATCCCCCGGCGTGAGGCGTCGCGGAGCGCCGCCTTTCGGATCGTCGAGCATCGCCGAGCCGCCCAGAATGACGTGGTAGGGCATCTCGCCCTCCGCGGAGGGATCGTAGGCGACCTGCCACGGGGCTCCGTAGAAGCAGCGCAGATCGAGCTGGCCGTTGACGGGCAGGATGTTCAGCAGCCGGCTGAGCCAATCCATCGATTCCATCATCCGAATACTCCGATATGAGACGATAGAGCATGATATTGAGCTTCTGTAGAATTATCAATCTCACGCCGCGGCGCGATATTGGCATCGTTGGTTCAGCCAAGGAGCACCAAGATGTCTCGCATCCACACCCCCGCGCTCGACACCGCCACCGGCGCAACCGCCGAGGTCTACGCCCAGATCAAGAAGACGGTCGGCCGCGTTCCCAATGCCTATGCGGCGGTCGGGGCCCATAGCCCCGCTATCCTCAAGGCCATTCTGCAGGCTGAAGGTATTCTCGCCGCAAGTTCACTGAGCAAGAAGGACCAGGAAACCGTCAAGGTGGTCGTCAGCGAAGTGGCGGGCTGTGATTACTGCGTCGCCGCGCATACAACCATCGGCAAGCTGGCTGGACTTTCTGCTGAGACCTTGACCCAGGTCCGTCTCGACCAGCCCACCGGCGACACCAAGCGCGATGCGCTTGCCCGCTTTGTTCGGACTCTGGCGACGACCAGCGGCACGATCGCCGAAGACGCGTTCCAAGCCGTCAAGGCCGCCGGATATACGGACCAGAATCTGGTCGAGATCAGTCTGGCGATCGCGCTGATCACCTTCACCAACGTCTTCAATCGCATCAACGACACCGAAATCGACTTTCCCAAGATCTCGTAAGTCTCCGTCGGCGGGCGCCAAACCAGGCGCTCGCCCCACCGGTCCCGCGCCGTCAAGGACTGAGCGTCCGCCGTCGCCTGGGCCTTCCATCAATTCATTCGCTCGCTCTGGGAGGGCGCCATGAACTACCTCATCAACATCCTGTCCAAATCCATCCTGACCAGGAAGGATCTGGACTACCATCTGGTTCGAGCATCGATGGTGCTGATCTTCGCCATGTTCGGTTACCAGAAGTGGTTCGAATATGAGGCTCAGGTCCTGATCCCCTACATCAGCAATGGGCCCCTGATTTCATGGCTCTATCCGGTGTTCGGCATCCGTGGGGCCAGCTGGTTTCTGGGCACGGCGGAGTGGACCTTTGGAACCCTGATCCTGCTCGGCTTCTGGAACAAGAAGATCGGAGCTCTCGGTGCGCTCGGCTCCGTCGCTACCTTTATCGGCACCGTCACCATCATCCCGTTTATCCCAAACGGCTGGGCGCCTTCAGTGGGTTTCCCCGCCATGATCGGGCCTGTCGCCTTCCTGATGAAGGATGTCGTTTTTCTCGCTGTCTCCGTCTACCTGCTCAAGCAGGATGTCGTCAGGGTTATACTGTCCCGGCAAGAGGGCTGACGCGGATTTGGACTTGGATCATCGCAGCACAATGGGTTTAGCGGAGCGTTCAAGGATGCTCCGCTGATTTCGCACGAGCGCCTTACGGCGGGATCGGATGGGGTTGAAATTGCCGCTCGCCGATTATAAATCGCATCCGATGAAATCGAAGCCGATGTAATTCGATGGCAGGCGTTCGCGATGCGCGGGGCCTGCGTTCTGCGGTCGGACAATGAGATGGTGATGAAACAGGTGGCGATCGCTCTATTCGCTGCGGCGGCGGTTCTGGCCAAGGCCGCCTCCCGGTCCGAAGCCACGGAGCCGGGGCCATGCACGTGGAGCTTTACCGAAAGCCCGGTGCTGCGGCGACGGGATCGCAGCGGTGTCCAGGGCGGCGTCGAACCCTGATCAACCCTATCGCCTGTGGCCGTCGCGTCGTTACGCGGAACGGACGCCCGCGCCGAAGAACCTCAGGACCCCGTCTTCGACCCGGTCCAGCCTGGAAGACAGCAGGTCGCTCAGATAGCTCTGCCGCACCCGCCACGGCGGGGCCGCGCCCTGCTTGGGGAATTGATCGATCGCCCGCTGGACGTAGCTGGAGCTGAAATCGAGCAGGGGCTGGCGCGGGGCGTCGGCGTCGCCCTCGTGCGGGATGCAATAGGCGTAACCCTTACGCTCCATATGGTTGAGCAGGCGGCAGACATATTCGCCCGTCAGGTCGCACTTCAGGGTCCAGGAGGCGTTGGTGTAGCCGAAGGCCGAGGCCAGGTTGGGCACGCCGCTGAACATCGCGCCGCGATAGGCCAGGCTTTTCGACAGATCGACCGGCGCGCCGTCGACCTGGACCTGCATGCCGCCGAGCAGTTGCAGCTTCAACCCGGTGGCGGTGACGATCACGTCTGCAGGCAGATGCTGGCCTGAGCGCAGCCTCACCCCGGTGGTGTCGAAACTATCGATGTGATCGGTGGCGACCGAGACCCGGCCGGCGCGGATCGCCTTGAACAGATCGGCGTCCGGAGTCAGGCACAGGCGCTGGTCCCACGGGTTGTAGCTGGGGGTGAAGTGGGCGGCGACGTCGTAGTCGGGTCCGAGCTGTCGGCGCACCAGACTGAGCAGGTAGGCCTTGATCTTCGCCGGCTTGCGCCGCGCCAGATTGTAGAAATAGGCGCCCAGCAGCACGTTGCGCCAGCGGATGATGTCGTAGGCCAGCTTGAGCGGCAGGCGGCGGCGCAGCGTATTGGCGAACCGATCCTGGGCCGGGCGCGACACGATATAGGTGGGTGAGCGCTGCAGCATGGTGACGTGGGCTGCGGTCTTGGCCATGGCTGGGGCCAGGGTCACCGCCGTCGCGCCGCTGCCGATCACCACCACGCGCTTGCCGGCGTAGTCGAGATCCTTGGGCCAGTGCTGGGGATGGACGATCTGGCCGCCGAACTGTTCGGCGCCCTGGAACTGCGGCGCGTGCCCCTGGGCGTAGTCGTAATAGCCGGTGCAGGTGAACAGGAACCCGCAGGTCAGGTTGTGCGTGCGGCCTTCATGCTCGATGTCGAGGGTCCAGCGCGCGGTCTCGCTCGACCACGACGCCCGCGTGACCTTGTGGCCGTAGCGGATCTTGCGGTCGACGCCGTGGTCGGCGGCGGTTTCGCGGATGTAGCTAAGGATCGAGGGGCCGTCGGCGATGGCCTTGGGCTCGCGCCAAGGCCTGAAGGCGTAGCCCAGGGTGTACATGTCGGAATCCGAGCGGATGCCCGGATAGCGGAACAGGTCCCAGGTGCCACCGCTGGCCTCGCGGCCCTCCAGGATCGTAAAGCTCTTGCCGGGGCGATGCTTCTGCAGGTGGTAGGCGGCGCCGATCCCGGACAGGCCGGCCCCGATCACCAGGACGTCGAAGTGTTCGGTCATTGACGCACCCGGGAGCCGATGAGTTTCCAATAGGATACAGGGGCGATCCGCTCGATCAGCGATGCCAGCCTTGCGTCCGTGCCCACCAGAATTCGTGGCTGGCGGCGTTCGATGGCGCGCACGATGATGTCGCCGGCCTTGACCGGCGGCAGCTTCAGCAGGGATTCGATCGCACGCCGGCGGCTGTCGGCCTGGGCCGGGTCCAGCGCCTCGCTAAGGCGGGCGTTGCGGGCGATCGCGGTCGCGACCCCGCCGGGGTGGGCGACGGTGACGCCGACCCCCGTGGATTTCAGCTCGTGGCGCAGGGCGGCGGAGAAGCCGCGCACAGCGAACTTGCTTGCGGCGTAGGCGGCCTGGCCCGGCGGGGCGATCAGGCCGAACAGGCTGGAGACATTGGCCAGTTGCGCCTGATCCCGCGCCTTGAGCAGGGGCAGGAAAGCGCGGCTCATGTTCACCACGCCCCAGAAATTGACGCCGAACAACCACTCGAAGTCGGCCGGGGCGACCTGCTCGAACTGGCCAGCCAGCGCCACCCCGGCGTTGTTGACCAGCACGTCCACGCCAGGGTGTTCGGCCAGAACGGCGGCCGGGAAAGTGGCGACCGCATCAGCGTCGGACACGTCCAGGCGATGGCGCGAGACATGAACGCCTGGCGCCAGTGCGTCGTGCGTTTCGGCCAGGCCGATTGGGTTGAGGTCGGCCAGGGCCAGGTTGCAGCCCCTTTGGGCCAGCGACACGGCGATCGCGCGCCCGATGCCGCTGGCCGCGCCGGTGACGACCGCGGTCTTTCCGTTCAAGTCCATCTTCGCCGTCAAGTTAGGCTGCTCCGCCTGCGTTCTCCATCGGTCGGGACGGCATGGCTCACGGGCGGACCTTGGCCAGGGCGTCCTGCATGATCGGCGTCATCAGGGCGTATCCAGCCCGATTGGGGTGGACGCCGTCGTTGCTGAGGTCGTGGCGGAAGGCGCCATCCGGGCCGGCTAGGGGCGTGTAGTAGTCGATGAAATGGATCTTGTGCGCCGCTGCGTAGTCACGAAGCCAGGCGTTCATCATCGCCACCGTCTGGGCGGTGTGCGGCTGAGGCCGCCAATACAGGTTGTTGGTCGGGGTCAGGCTGCCCAGCACTACGGTGATGCCGTTGGCCTGGGCCAGCTGGACCATGGCGGTGATGTTGTTCTTCCAGTCGCCGAAGGTCGTTGGGCCGGTATTGCCGGCGATATCGTTGGCGCTGCCCAGCAGGTGCACGATCTGGGGGTGCAGGCTCACCACATCGGCATAGAACCGGGCCACCATCTGGGTGGTGGTCTGGCCGCTAATGCCGCGATTGACGAAGGTCCCCTGGAACAGCGCGGGGTCGGTGGTGCGCCACAACTCGCTGATCGAGTCGCCCATGAACACCACGCGCGGTCGCGTGCCGGCGGCCTGGAGCGCCAGGTTGTCCGCGCGGTACTTGCACAGGTTCGGCCAGTCGCGGGCGCGTTGCTCGGCCTCGGCCTTGGTGCGCGCCTCCGCCGCCGCGGGGTTGAGATAGGCGGCGATCACCTGCGGATCGATCGGGCCGGGCTTGATCAGCTCCTGCACCGCCCGACGGTCGACCTCGGACAGCTCGACCGGAGCCGGACAGGCGTTCTCCACCATCCCAGCTAGTGGCGCGGTGTTGGACGTGGGAGGGGCGGCGGCCGTCGCGACCGAAGCCATCATCGCCAGTGAAGCCAGAAGAACGGCCATGCCTTGTCCCTACTGCTTGAGTCCGGTGTCGGCGGCGGTCCTGGGCGGCCGGTACGCGAGCGGATTCTGATCGTTGTTGGCGGCGACGCCAGGGGAGGAGCTGCGGCGCTCCCACTCTCCAGCGTGCTCGTAGCATCGCCACATACAAACAAGTTGTACGTTCTGTAAATGGCCTTATAGCTAGGGTCCAAGGATGCGGGCCCGACACCAACGGCGCCCGGCCGCGCTGCGCGCCGTCAGGTCGCGCGTGGACGAACCAGGGAGACGAGCGTGCACGATCCTCAGGGTGCGTTGCGCCGAGTTGATGATGACGCGATCGCGGGCGCCGACCTGCCGCGCGCAGTTTCGGCAGAGCGCAATGGCGCCCTGCTGTCGCGGCGCACGGTGCTGGGCGCGTCCGGCGCTGTGGGCCTTGGCGTGGCGGCGGCCGCGAACGCGGCGACGGCCGGCGTGCCGAGCAAGCATGCGGTTGCACAGTCCAGGCCGGGCGCGGGCAGGGGCGCGCCGAAGGGTTTCCTTTGGGGCGTCGCCATCTCGGGCCACCAGAGCGAGGGCAACAACGTCAATTCGGACAGTTGGCTGAACGAGACCGTCAAGCCGACGGTGTTTCGCGAGCCGTCGGGCGACGCCTGCGACAGCTATCACCGCTATGAAGATGACATCGCCTTGGCCGGGCGACTGGGCTTTAACTGTTATCGGCTGGGAATCGAGTGGGCGCGCATCGAGCCCGAACCGGGCGTATTCTCGATCGCCGAGCTCGATCATTATGTGCGGGTGCTGGAGACTTGCCATGCTCACGGCCTGGCGCCGATCGTCACCTACAACCACTTCACCGTCCCGCGCTGGTTCGCAATCCACGGCGGTTTCGAGGTGGCGGACGGGGCCGACCTGTTCGCCCGCTTCGCTGAGCGCGCCACTGCGCGCCTGGGCTCGCTGATCGCGGCGGCGACGCCGTTCAACGAGGCCAATATCGCCCGGCTGGTGCAACTGCTGCCCGACGCGGTGAAGGCGCGGCCGATCGCCGAGGCGATGATCGCGGCCTCGGCCAAGGCCAGCGGGTCAGAGCGCTTCTCCTCGATCCTGTTCGCCGACCCCAACAAGACCGAGCCGGTTATGCTGGATGCTCACGCCAAGGCCTACCAGGCGATCAAGGCCGGTCCCGGAGACTTTCCGGTGGGCGTCAGTCTGTCGATTCAGGCCATCGAAGCGGCGCAGGGCGGCGAGGCCGTGGCCCAGATGGTCGACAAGATGCTCTACGGCGCTTGGCTGGATGCCGCCAGCCGCAGCGACTTTGTCGGGGTGCAGACCTATACCCGCGCCCGCGTGGGGCCGCATGGGGCGCTGCCGCCGCCCGCGGGGGCGGAGCTGACCGCCGCCGGCTATGAGTTCTATCCCCAGGCGCTGGGTGAAACGATCCGCTACGTCGCCAAGGCGGTGCAGAAGCCGATCTACGTGACCGAAAGCGGCATCGCCACCGACGACGACAGTCGCCGCATCGCCTTCATCGACCAGGCGTTGGCCCAGGTGCGAGGGTGTCTGGACGAAGGGGTGGATGTGCGCAGCTACATCTACTGGTCCTTGCTCGACAACTTCGAGTGGACCGCCGGCTACAGCCAGCACTTCGGTCTCGTCGCGGTGGATCGCGCGACCTTCGCCCGCACCGCCAAGCCCAGCGCCAGCCATCTGGGCCGGCGGGCCAGGGCGAACCAAATCTAGGCCGCGGCGGGCGGTCGTCCCGTAACGACAACAACAATAAGCAAGCACTTGGGGAGTTCGCATTGAAGGTTCGGTTGATCCTCGGTCTGTTCTGCAGTTGCAGCCTGATCGCGTTCGCGGATGGCGCACGCGCGCAGGCGACTACACCACCACCGGCCGCCACCACTGGCTCGGGGGCGCAGGCCGCCACGCCGGCCAGCCCCGTCACCGCGGTGCAGGAAATCGTGGTGACGGCCCAGAAGCGCGAGCAGCGCCTGCAGGACGTTCCGATCTCCGTCTCGGTGGTCAGCGGCGACCAGCTCAAGCGCCAGGGCGTCACCGACGCCACCCAGCTCCAGTATACCGCGCCGGAGCTGACCTTCACCGCCGGTCCGTCGCCGTCCTACGCCATCCGCGGCATCGGCACTCAGACCTATAGCCGGGCGGCGTCCAGCGACGTCTCGATCGTGCTGGACGGCGTGATCCAGGGCCAGCCCGACCCGCCGGTGAACAGCCTGTTCGACATCCAGCGGGTCGAGATCCTGAGCGGGCCTCAAGGAATGCTGTTCGGCAAGAACGCTTCGGCCGGGGTGATCAATATCGTCACCAATGCGCCTGATCCCAAGGCCGCGTCCCTGACCGCCCATGCCGACGTGGGCGAGCACGATTATCAGGTCTATCAGGGCACGCTGAACCTGCCGGTCACCGCGGATTCGGCCCTGCGCGTCAGCGTCTTCAGCAATGGCGAAGGCTCGCTGCTGCGCAACGCTTACAACGACCAGCCGATCAACCAGTATACCGACTATGGCGGGCGGGCGCGCTTTCTGTTCTCTAATGAAGCGATCAAGATCAACATCATCGCCGACTATGAAAAGAAGAACGGCGATGTGCCGATCTACACGTCGCGCGACGTCGGCAGCCTGGGGCCGGCGCTGGCGCAATGCGGCGTGACGGCGGGAGCGCACAACACCGATGTCTGCCTCTCCGCGCCCAACTACCTGACGGTGGAAAGCTATGGCCTGTCCGGCCAGGTCGATATCCCGATCGGCGACTACACCCTGACCTCGATCACCGCCGACCGTCAGTACGCCCGCAATGAGGGCTTTGATACGTCGGAGATCGCCGCGAACCTGCTGAACGTCAACTCCACACGCGAGTTCGACAACCAGATTTCCGAAGAGCTGCGGCTGACCTCGCCAGCGGGCAAGCGGCTCGAATATGTGGCGGGCCTGTATTTCTACGACTTCGATTTCAAGCTGAACGGCGCTCAGGCCGGCACCTTCGGGCTGCTGCCGTTTCAGGCCCTGCTCGATGCCCCCGCGCAGCACATCAACGAGTTCAGCTACGCCGGCTTCGCCCAGGCGACGCTGCATCTGTGGCAGGGTTTGAGCCTGATCGGCGGTGGGCGTGAAACGCGTGATATCGTCAGCGCCACCGACGACTTCGCCTGCAGCAACGGCGTGGGCGTCTGCATTCCCGGTATTACGGCGCTAGGAAGCTCAAGCGACAAGATCGACTACGACAACTTCTCCTACCGGATCGGGGCCCAGTACAAGTTCAGCCGCGACGACATGGTCTATCTGACCTATACGCGCGGCTATAAAGGCCCGGCGATCAACACGCCCTATGCCGGCGACATCACCACCACGCCGGTCAAGCCGGAAATCCCGCTGTATCTGGAGCTGGGCGCCAAGGCGGCGTTTTTCGACCGTCGACTGGTGCTGGACGTCGTGGGCTTCCACGACACGGTCAAGGACTTCCAAGCCCAGGTGCTGGACACCAAGGTGTTTCCCTCGGCCTTCGTCTTCGCCAACGCCAGCAAGCTGCAGTCCGACGGGGTGCAGTTCAACTTCATGGCGCGGCCGCTGGCGGGGCTGAGCCTGGATGGCGGGTTCCTTTATAACCATGCGGTCTATGGCGATTTCCTCGCCGCCTGCACCCCGGACTTCTGCAACGGGGCGGTCAACGTCAAGGGCCAGCAACTGGCCAACGCCCCGCGCTGGTCGGCGAACCTGAACGGCGAGTACGACCACGAGCTGACGGCGGGCTATGACGGCTATCTGTCGGCCAATGTCAGCTTCCGGGGCGCGACCTCGTCCGATCCGCCCGATCCGAAGGAGCAGATCGCTTCCTACGCCATCGTCAACGGACGGCTGGGGGTGCGGACTCAGGATGGGCGTTATGGCGTGGCGATTTTCGCCCGCAACCTGTTCGACAACCGCTTCACCTCGATCATCTTCCCAGATCCGGTGTCGGGCGGCGCCAACTATGACCAGGCGTTCTCACGCGATGCATTCCGCGTCATCGGGGTGTCGCTGGACGCACACTATTAAGGGAGGTCGGGCCGGCCCGGACTGCTCCGG
>FSXN01000224.1_pt1 | contig 24317 bp, 20 predicted proteins | sample 1638221 | NCBI WGS metagenome assembly FSXN01 (sample SAMEA3914788, study PRJEB12502) | metagenome | biome: forest; material: soil | place: Canada | collected 2011-07-03 | depth 0.1 m | reverse complement strand
TGATGGCGACATGGCCTGGCTTGTCGACATCGCGGATCTCAATCCCCAAGCTCGGCCCTGCCTCGACACCTCCATCAGCATGTCGGTGGCCGACCTGTCTGGGCGCCCGGTCATCTGTCGAGTGACCGACGAGCTGGCCTGCTTGCGAGGCGCGCTTCTGTTGGCCTCATACCAGGTTGGTATCGCCGAGAAGGCGCTCGAAATGATCGTGGGCTACGCGAAGATCCGGCAGACCTTTGGCCGGCCCATTGGCGCTTATCAGGCGGTGCGCCACCCGTGCGCGGAGATGTCTGCGCGCGCCGAGGAAGCCAGGGCTCAAGCCTATCTCGCTAGCGTCACCCTCGCCGACGGGGCGGCTGATGCGGCCTTGCAGATTTCGGCGGCGCGTGTGCTCGCCGAAAAGGCGGCGCTTCAGAACGCGGATGACAACATCCAGCTGCACGGCGGCATCGGCGTCACCGAGGAATTCGACGCCCATCACCTTATCAAGCGCGCGACCGTCTCACCACAATGGTTCGGCGATCGACGATCCCACCTCGTTCGCGTCCTCAACACGCCTCTTTCCCTCGAATTGATCCAATGAACCTCCAGGAAAGCGCTGAAGACAAGGCGTTCCGCGCCGACGCGCGCACGTGGCTTTCGCAGAACGCGCCGAAGACCGTCCGCCCACAGGATCCGACCTCGGCCATCGCCTTTGACAAGGCCTGGCAGCGAAGCCTCTATGACGGGGGTTGGGCGGGGGTGAACTGGCCCAAGGAATACGGCGGACTAGGTCTCTCCGGCTTCCAGTATATGACATGGGTCCAGGAATGTGTCCGCGCCGGCGCGCCTGTCCAGAACGGCGCAAACTTCACCGGGCTGTTCCACGCGGGGCCAACCCTGATCGTGCGGGGAAACGACGCGCAGAAGCGCGAGCATCTGCCGAAGATCCTCAGAGGTGAGGAAATGTGGTGCCAAGGGTTCTCGGAGCCGGGCGCCGGCACCGACCTGGCGGCGCTTCGCACCCGCGGCGAGATCGATGGCGATCACATCGTCATCAACGGCCACAAGACCTGGACCAGCAACGGGCACTCCGCCGACGTCCAGGAACTGCTGGTGCGCACCGACCCCGCGTCCACGCGCCATCACGGGCTGACCTGGCTGATCTGCGACATGCGTGCGCCTGGGGTAGAGTTGCGCCCGATCCGCACCATGGATGGCGAAGTCCATGTCTACGACACCTTCTATGACAATGTGCGGATTCCCATTTCAGACGTTGTCGGCGAGATCGGCCAGGGCTGGTCCGTGGCCATGTCGACCTTCGCCTTCGAGCGTGGCATCGGCTTTATCGGCGACCAGATCGAGCTGATCGCCATGGTCGAGGAGTTGATCGCGCTCTCCCGGCAGGTAAGGCTGCCCAGCGGGAAGCTGGCCATCGATGACGATGGCGTGGCGCAACAGATCGCGGCGCTCAAGTGCGAAGCGCTGGCCCTTCGCGCGCTGACGATCTCGGGACTTGGCCACATCGAACGCCACGGTCAGCCAGGCCCGGAAGGCTCGATGATGAAGTTGCTGCTGACCACGGCCTACAAGAAGCTGCATCAGGTCGCGAGTGACATCCTGGGCCCTGAGTTTCTCGACTATTCTTCCGGCAATCGTTCAGCGAACATGTGGGCCTACCGCTATTTCCGCAGCTGGGTGCTGACGATCGCGGCCGGCCCCAACGAAATTCAGCGCGACATCATCGCCGACCGGATTCTGGGTCTGCCCCGCGCGCGATGACATTGCGCACGGATCACAGGCCCTCCTGACCTGGCGTCAATTCGAATCGGCGGGAACCAGACGGATGAACACGCCGCGGACGCGCCGAGACCTTCTGCGCCAGAGTAGCGGACTGGCCTTGATGGCCGCGGCAGGCGCGTTGGGTGTGAACGAGCCTGCCGTTGCTGCAGACAGCCATGCTCCGATACTTCGGTTTGCAACCTCGGAGATCACCACCGCCGCTGCGTCTACCAATGTCTCGGCGCCGAGCGTTCGTTTCAATCTCGACCACAGCCTGGGACCCCAGGCCTATCGGATCTCCCAGTCGGCTGACGGCGCCTTTACGATTACGGCCGGGGACCTCACGGGGGCCATGTACGGGGGCCTGGACGTGGCCGAGGCGATAAGGCTCGGCGCGGAGGCCTTGGCCCGGCTGGCCGGCCCTCGCCTGCATCGGCCTTTCGTTGCGGAGCGCGGCGTCAAGTTCAACATCCCGCTGGACCTACGCACGCCAAGCTACTCTGACGGAAGCACATCAGCCCGGGCGAACATACCGGAGGTTTGGAGCCGCGACTTCTGGCGTGGCTACTTCGATCAGCTTGCCCGCGACCGCTACAACATCGTCTCCTTATGGAGCCTTCACCCCTTCCCATCGATGGTGAAAGTCCCCGAATTTCCGGATGTCGCCCTCAACGATGTCTGGCGGAGCAAACAGCCCCTGGGCCCGGGCGTGTTTCCCATCACCGGGGTCAACGCTGTCCCCGCCGAATTTCTCGACAACCACGAAGTGGTGAAATGGCTCAGCATCGATCAGAAGATCACCTTCTGGCGGGAGGTCATGCAGATGGCGGCCGACCGCGGGATCGACGTCTACATCTTCATCTGGAACGTCTACACCTATGGCGCCGCCGGCAAGTATGGGATCGACAACAGTCTGTCGAACCCCACGACGGTCGCCTATTTCCGCGCCAGCGTTCGCGAGTTGCTGAAGACCTATCCGTTGCTCAAGGGCCTTGGCCTGACGGCTGGCGAGAACATGCCCAAGACACCCGGGGTCACCGCCAGCGCCTGGCTGTGGAGCACCTATGGGGAAGGTATTCGGGACGCTCTGAAGGCGCAGCCGGATCGTGACTTCCGGCTGATCCATCGCTTTTGGCTAACCTCGGCCGACGAGATTCGGCGCAATTGGGGTCAGCTGCCGGGCTGGCCCAAGACCTTCTCGTTCAGCTACAAATACTCTCAAGCCCATATGTACTCGTCGGTGAATCCGCCCTTCATCGAGCAGATCGTCCCCCTGTTGCAGGACGGTTTGAAAACCTGGCTCACGGTGCGCAACGACGACAATTACTCGATGCGTTGGGGCGATCCCGACTTCGTGCGCCAATACATCCTCAACATGCCCCCGATGGAGAAGCTGGCGGGATTCTATATGGGAGCGGACGGGTTCACGTGGGGCCGGGATTTCCTCGACCGCGAATCCGAGGGGCTTGACCACGCGAGCAAGCGGCCTCTCACGATTGAGAAGCACTGGTACGCCTTCATGCTGTGGGGCCGGCTTGCCTACGATCCAACCCTGCCGGATTCGCTGTTCGAGCAGACGATCGCCTCGCGTTTCCCTGGCGCCGACTCGCGCAAGCTCTACGCCGCGGCCGCCGCTGCTTCGAAGATCATTCCGCAAACCTCGCGCTTCTTCTGGCAGTCCAATGACTTTCAGTGGCTTCCGGAGGCCTGTGCTCGCTGCGACTATCGGCTGATACCTGAGTTGACCCCGGTCATGCGCCAGGCCTTGGCCCTGGGCCCAGAGCAAGACTGGCCAGCAATCCCCGGCCCGGCGCACCTCTATACCGTGGTCGAATTCATGTACGGCGTCAGCATGCCTGGCGCCGACATCCTCAACATCCGCCAGTGGCGTCACAGCCAGATGAATGGGCTGAAGATGGACCGTATGACGCCGATCGATGTGGCGGACGCCTTGTCCGGGTCCGCCGAGGCGACGCTGGGTCTGGTCGCGGAACTCCGCGGCGATCCCAAAACCGTCGCCAGCAAGGAACTGCGCCAGACCCTCGGTGATTACGCGGCGATGGCCCACCTGGGCGCCTATTATGCCGAAAAGATACGCGCGGCCTGCGACCTGGCCCTCTTCGATGGGACCAGCGACGAGAGTCATCGCGAGGCCGCGATCGCCCATCTGCAGACCGCCGTGGCGGCCTGGAAGGCCTACGCACTGGTCAGGGACGGGCAGTACCTGCCAGGCTTCTATTGCCGCATCGGCTGGATCGATATCACCGCCCAGACCGCCGCGACGGCCGCCGATATTGACCTCGCCCGCGCCTGGCGGCCCAATTCAATGAAATTCGATCCGAACACCGCCGCCGACCGGGCCATCGGAATGGCGTACCACGAGCCCGTCGCCGTCCGTGGACCGTCCCAGCCAGGGGCCCACTGACCTGTCGGAGACGGGCGACACGCGCCAGCTGATCGGTGACCACAAAGGCGGGCTTCAAAATCCAAACGGCGCTAGAAGCCCGCCGGCAGCTCCATCAGCAGCAGTCCGCGGCCGACGCCCGGCGCGTCGTCGCCGAAGCCCGCTTGGAAGGCGATCAAACGCCCGTCAGGGCTGACGGTCGGATCGGCGAACTTGTAGATTCCATAATCCAATGCATGGGTCAGGCGGGTGTATCGGGGATTGTTGGGCGTCAGCTCCAGCAGGCAAAGATCGTTGCCGGATTTGCTGTCATTCCCGCACTCCACCAAGGACCGCTTCCCGTCCGGGAACATGCCCTCGATCTCACCGTAAAGATCCGGCGGCGTCGGGTAGGTGGTGATCTGGCCATCGGCGAGCGCTATCGACAAGACTTTCGTCGATTTTGGACCGTAGCAGGGCACGGTCACGCCCACATCCCCAGGGAGAAAGTCCTGGGCCTCAAACAGGCAGCCGATGGAGGGCGGGGCCTTGATGGTGCGTATGTTCACCAGCTTCCCGACGCCGTTGACGACCACAATATCACCGACGTTGAGCGCCGTGCTCCTATCGGTGAAGAGATTGGTGACAGGGCCTTTGCGCGGCGAGAGGGCCGCCCAGGCAATTCGGTTAGCTTCCCGGCTGGAAGCGATTCCCTCGAATACGAACTGATTTAGCGGCACCGCCGGGCGCTTGGCCCCGGCGTCCATCCAGAAGAGTTCGATGTCCGACATGCGGGTTTCCAGCGGCGTCGCACCGGGGTTGCGAGGACCGGCCAGTATGTAGCTGCCGTCCTTCAGGTAGTGGATCCGCATCCAGCCCTTATGCGGCATGTGGCTGGTCAGGTTGCGCGTTTCGCCCGTCGCGATGTCGTATTCGAAGGCGTCACCCAGAGTCTGGCCGATAAAGGCGATCTTCTTGCCATTTGGCGAGATGACCGGCCGCTCGCCGAACGCTGAAATGACGCGCATATTGGGCGGCAGGTGGTCCAGGGGGCTCCCATCCTTGCCCCCGATCTGGAATTTCGCGGGCACGGGCTCGCCCGGCATGTTCGGCGCGGCGGTCGCGGCGGTGCAAAGCAGCGCAACAACCGCGGACAACAGGAGACCGGCGACCTTCGACATCTGTTTCACTCCTAGAGGCCGTCAGCGCACCCGCCGGGGCCAAAACCACGCAGCAGATCGTCGGCTGAGCAGGTAGGGCGACGCACTCGACCGCAGCCTTACGTTTAAAACAGATATTGCTATTTAGATCGCGTGTCTAGCGATGAGGGTCGCGCCAATCGAGGCGAACCGGCCATACTGGGCGGGAATTCATCGCCCTCGCCCCGCTGGAAGTTGCTGGGTAGCGACCCCCTCCGATATGATTCAATCGTGTTTACAACATGTTAAGGCATCTTATCGCCACTCGCGACACCGGCGCCCCGCCAAGCGGCGGAGTCGGACCGCCACATGTTGTTGGATGGTCAAACCGCCGAGCTCGGTACGTTCAATTCAATAGAGATTACCGAATTGACTTTTTTTCGGTCCAGCTTGCCATAGACGCTGGCGTAGACTGGCGCGATTATCACCGGGAGCCTGCCGCCACCCGGGGCCATCAATGGCGTGAGGTGGCGCCCACCGGAAAGGTTGGCCAACGCACCCGTACGCTGCTGGCCCGCAGAGATCATCATGCCCAGACCTTTCGATGCCTCCTCCACCGCCGACGAAGTACTTGCGGGTGTGGATCTTACCGGTAAGCGCGTTTTGGTGACCGGCGTATCGGCGGGATTGGGCGTGGAAACGGCCCGGTCACTCGTCGCCCACGGCGCACATGTGGTCGGAGCGGCGCGTGACTTGAATAAGGCCGCGCGTGCTGCAGCCCAGGCGCACGCCGCGGCCAGGAAGGGGGGCGGGTTTGAGCTCATCGCACTTGATCTCGCCTCGCTTGCCAGTGTGCGGCGTTGCGCTGACGCATTGTTGGCAAAGGCAGACCCCCTTGACCTGATCATCGGCAACGCCGGGGTCATGGCGAGCCCGTTTGGCCGAACCACGGACGGGTTTGAGACGCAGTTCGGCACCAACCATCTTGGCCACTTCCTGCTGGTCAACCGGATCGCCTCCCTGCTGGGGCCGGGCGCGCGGGTGGTGATGGTGTCGTCCTCCGGCCACCGTCATGCTGATGTAGACTTGGACGATCCGAATTTTGATCAGACTCCATATCAGCCGTTTGTGGCCTATGGACGCTCAAAGACAGCGAACATCCTTTTCGCCGTTGAGTTCGATCGACGCCACAGGGCCGAAGGTATTCGTGCGACGGCAATACACCCGGGCGGCATCGCCACCGAACTAGGCCGCCACGCCTTCGGTGACGCCGAAACTATGCAGAAACGGATCGAGGAGCTCATCGCTGAACAAGAGACGGCTGGCAAACCCACCTTCCCTCTGAAGAGCTTGGCGCAAGGGGCGGCGACTTCCGTTTGGGCAGGTTTAGTGGCGCCGGCCGAAACCATTGGCGGTCGCTACTGCGAGAACTGCCACGTCGCCTTACTGCTCCAGGACGAAATCGCCAACGCCATTGGCGAGGGCGTTCGCCCCTACGCTCTCGATCCAAAGCGCGCGAAAGCTCTTTGGGCCAGGAGCGAGGCGCTGGTGGCGGAGCGCTTCTGACGCGCGCCCTTTATCCTGCGCTTTTCCAAATGCTCGATGGCCGTCGCCCCAGAAACGACCCGAAACGCCTAGTCGGCCACCCAAGCGTCGAACAACAGCAAGGTGTCCTGATACTCCCGGAACAGGGTGATCTTTCCCTCGGCGGTGTGGAAGACGTAGCAATAGAGGTTGTCGTAGCGGCGCCCATTGGCCTCGTTCAGAGCGTCGCCGACAAGTTCGATTGCGATCTTATCCCCGTCCACGATGACCGAGGTCGCCCTCACAGCGAACCGGTTCGTCGCCGCGAAGATGCGTCCGAAGATCGCCAGGGTCTCGGCCTTATCGTAGATCGATTTCGCCCAAGGCAGATTCTTTCCGGCCAACAACTTCGACTGCAGCGGACGCAGCGTGGGATCGTCGTAGGCGGTGACGGCGATGTGCCATTGGAAGTCCGGATGGAAAATCTCCGCGAGCGCCGCCACATCGCGGCCGTTCCAGGCCTGCACGAAGGCCGCGACCAGCCGGTTGGCTTCGGCGCGATCGGTCACGACATGCCGCCCGCCGCACCGCCGCTGGCGGCCAGGACCTGGCCGGTGACGTAGTCCGACAGAGGCGAGCAGAGATAGTAGATGGTGTCGGCGGCCTCCGAAATATGCCCGGCGCGGCCTAGCGGCAGCTGCTTGATCACCCTGGGCTTATAGGTGTCCTCCGCGGTGTAGGTCCGCGTGGGATCGATCTCGATCCCCATGGCGCGCAGGCGCTTTTCAGGAACGCCCATCTGGATGTCCTCGCCGCCCACGCGAATGCGATTCTGTTCGCCTTGGGGCAGGCCGAAGCGGGTCTGGATGACCCCGAAGGCGACCGCGTTCACATTGACCTTGTGCGGTCCCCACTCTTTGGCGAGCGCCTTGGTCAGGCCGATGACCCCGGCCTTGGCGGCGGAATAGTTCGCCGCGCCGACGTTGCCGAAGGACGCGGCCAGGGACGATACATTGACCACCTTTCGCATGCATTCGACCCCGGACTGAGCGTCCTTCTCGGCGGCGGCGAAGAAGTGTGGGGCCGCCGCGCGCAAGATGCGGAAAGGCGCGGTCATGTGAATATCCAGCATGGCCTGCCACTGGGCGTCGGTCATCCGGTACACGGGCGCGTCCCAATGGAAGCCGGCGTTATTGACGACAATGTCGAGAGCGCCGAACCGCGAGACCGCGGCCTCGACCAGGGCGATGGGAACGGCCGGGTCGAGCAGGTCGCCCAAATGGGCCACGGCCGCTGAGCCCAGCTCCGCTTCGACGCCGCGCGCCGCTTTCTCATCGACGTCGGCGAACAGCACCGACGCGCCCTCGCTCACCAGCTTCTTGGTCACGGCGTAGCCGATGCCCTGGGCGCCGCCGGTGACGATGGCGACCTTGCCTTTCAAGGAATCACCCATGGTTCAAACTCCAGTCCAGACGGGATCACGTTTCTCGGCGAAGGCGCGCAGGCCCTCGGCCCTGTCGGCTGAATTGTGGGCCGGGGCGACGATCGGGCGCTGCTTTTCCCAACCTTCGGCGTCGGTCCATTGCTCGGCGTGGGAGCGCGCCGCGATCTCCTTGGCGGCTCTTACCGCCAGGGGGCCGTTGCGCGCGACCAGGGCGGCGAGGCGGAGCGCTTCGTCCAGCGCGCCACCCGGTTCGACCAGGCTGTTCACGTAGCCCAGGCGATGCATCTCCTCCGCCGGCTTGGGTTCGGCAGTGAGGATCATCTCCATGGCGATGTGATAGGGCACGCGGCGGGGCAGGCGGAAACAACCGCCGCCCACGGCCACCAGGGCGCGCTTGGTCTCAGCCAGGCCGAAGACCGCGGCCTTCGACGCCACGATCATGTCGCAGCACAGGCTGAGTTCCATGCCGCCAGCCAGGGCCTGGCCCTCGATCGCCGCGATCAGCGGCTTGGTCGGCGGCTTGCCCATGATCCCGAAGCCGCCACGGGCCTTCGTGGTCGCACCCTCCCCGACCGCCGCTGCCTTCAGATCCTGCCCGGCGGAGAAGGTCGGCCCATTGGCTTGGATTACGGCCGCGCGAAGCTGGGTGTCACCCTCGAAAGCGTCAATGATCGCCTCCATTTCCTTGGCCATGGCCCGGTTGAACGCGTTGCGCGCCTCTGGTCGGTCGAGGGTAATGATGAGGATCGGGCCGCGCGTCTCTGTCTTGATGAAGCTCATGTCTGAAGACTCCTGTCAGAGCGCGAGAGTGAAGCCGCCGTTCACTGGATAGACCTGTCCGGTGATCCAGCTTGAGGCGTCGGAGGCGAGGAATAGGACCATGTTGGCCACGTCGTCCGGCCTGCCGGGGCGGCGGATGATGTACTTTTCCATCTGGCGCTTCAGGCGATCAGGATCGCCTCGGAGCGTGCGCTCGACGGCTGGCGTCGCGGTCAGCGCGATCGCCACCGAGTTGGCGGTGATCTCGTATCGGCCGAGGGTGCGGGCGACCGAGCGCATGAAACCCGCCGCCCCGGCCTTGGCCGCAGCGTAAGGCTCCATGCTGGCGTCGCCCCAGCGTCCGGCATCAGAGATGATCGTTATGATCCGTCCGGGCGCCTGACGCTCGATCATGCCGGGGATCACCGCCGCGGTGCAATTCATCACCCCGTAGAGGTTGACGCCGATGAAGCTGTTCCAGACCTCTGGACCGCTTTCCCAGAACGGCTTGCGTAGTTCCGGCGATGGGTTCGCACCTGCGTTGCCGGCATTGTTGACCAGCACGCCAATGGGGCCGAGCTGTCCTTGCGCCTCGGCGACCATGTCCTTGACGTTGGCAAGATCGGAAACGTCGGCCTGCAGGGCCAGCGCCGTACCGCCGGCGGCGCGGATTTCCTCCGCCACCGCCTCGGCCCGTTCAAGGACATAGTCGTTGACCACCACGCCGCCGGCGTTGTGGGCGGCCAGGTGCAAGGCGATCTGCCGTCCGACACCCTGACCTGCGCCTGTTACGAGGGCAACACGCCCGTTGAGATCGAGAATGTCGGTCATACTTTTCTCTCCCGCCCAATCCAGTAGGGCTCCCGCAGTTCGCGCTTGAGCAGCTTGCCCATGGTGTTGCGCGGTAGTTCCGCCATGATCTGGAGGGTCTTCGGCCGTTTGTAGGAGGCCAGGTGGTCGGCCGTGGCGGCGAGAATTTGCGCTGGCTCCGCCGTCTGGCCAGGCTTCAGCTCGATGAAGGCCTTGACCTGTTCGCCGAAGTCCTCGTCGGGGATGCCGATCACGGCGGCGTCCTGCACCGCCGGATGCTTGAGCAGGGCGGCCTCGATCTCGGCCGGATAGATATTGACCCCGCCGGCGATGATCATGTCCTTGGCGCGGTCGGTAATGAACAGGTAGCCATCCTCGTCCAGGTGACCGACATCGCCGATCCGAAAGAAACCCTCCGCATCGACAGTGTCGTCGCCCAAACGGTCGGCGTTGAGGTAGCGGCCAATGGTGACGGGGGTTTTGATCCAGATTTCGCCGGTCGCGCCAGCCGGCAGGTCGTGCCGATCGTCGTCGCGGATACGAATGTGGACGTGCTTGTGCGGCAGGCCGCTGGAGCCGGGCTTCAGCTTCTGCATCCCAGCACTGAGCGCGCTGATCATGCCGACCTCGGTGGCGCCGTAGCTCTCGCAGAGGCAGTCGCCGAAGTGGGCCGCGATCCAGATCTTCAGATCCGGCGGCACGGGCGCCGCGCCGACCCCGAGCGCCCGGATCGAGGAGACGTCGTGGCGCCTGAACGTCTCCTCCGGCAGGCCGGCGATGCGCTTGTACATGGTCGGCACCGCCGTCCAGAAGCTGACCCGATGGCGGTCGATCAGGTCCAGGGCGACGACCGGATCGAACCGGCGCAGGAAGATCATGGTGTTGCCGGAGTGCAGACTCTGGCGCACCAGGCCGGGGCCCGCGCCATGGTGCATGGGCATGGTCACCAGCACCACATCGCCCGGGACCTGCGGCCGGCTCTCGGCGACGGCGCGCATATACTCCAGCACCTCCGCGGAAGCGCCGCGCGAGCCCGACATAGGCACACCCTTGGGCAGGCCCGTTGTCCCGGAGGTGTAGATGATCAGCGGCGCTTCGCCCTTGGAAAAGCGAGGGGCAGAGGGGGTCTCGAACAGATCGGCGAAGGCGATGAAGCCCTCGGCCTGAGAATCGAGCGACACGGCGAGCTTGATCGGCAGGCCCTCGAACGCCGGCGTCAGGGCGGCGGGGTCCGGATCATCGCAGATCACCACCGTGGCCTTGCTGTTAGCGAGCACATAGTGGGTCTCGGGCGGCGTGAGTCGCCAGTTCAAACCCAGGATCGAGCAGCCAAGCTTGGCGGCGGCGGCGGCGGCGATAGGCCATTCCTTGCGGATCTGAAGCCGGGTGACGATGATGTCGCCGGGGCCGACGCCCCGGCGCGCCAGGCCCTCGGCGACAGCGTCGGCGGCCTGGTTCCAGGCGGCGAAAGTAAGGACTTGGTCGTCCTCGATGATCGCCGGCGCATCAGGGCGGCGGGCGGCCCAATCTTCCAGGCTGAAAGGGGTGGGATCGCTCATGCCGCCAGACTCCGCCGCAGATTGATGATGAAGGCGTCGCGCAAAGCTTCGATGCTCAGGCCGGAGGGGTCGGCCAGCCATTGGGCGATGGCCCCGCGCAAGCCGGCGAGGATCAGCACCGCCTCGCTGGCGACGTCGATGTCGGGACGGATACGGCCCTGCTCCATGCCGTACGCCAGTTGCCGCTCCAGCTCGCTGGCGCCGAGCCGGTTGATCTTGGCGATCTCCACCAGCAGGTCCGGCCGATGCAGCGCCTCACCCAGCAGCACGGCGAGCGCGCGAGCGGTTAGCGGGTCCCTGGCCACGCTGTCGAAATAGAACCCCGCGGTGGCGAGCAACCCGTCTAGGCCGGGCTTGAGCGCCAGACGGCGCTCCAGGCCGTCGCCGAAGTTGCCGATGATCGACCGGGCGACCGCGGCGATCAGAGCGTCCTTCTTGCCAAAATAATGCGCCGGCAGACCACTGGAATAGCCAGCCGCCATGCCGACCTCGGCCAGGGTGAAGCGCTCCAGACCGCGCTCGGCGATCAGGCCGACGGCCGCCTTCAGTAGCGCACGCTCGGCCCGGGCCCGGCGCTCGGCCTGGGTGCGCTGGCCGCGTGTGCCGACAGCGCCATGGTCGCTCTTGTTGGAGTTCATCGATCCTCCCTGCCGGGGAGGTGCCCGACCGATATTGCTTGCGGTCAATAACTCTCATGTTTATTGCTCGGTCAATAAGTTTCTTGCCGGATCGCCCGGCGGCCTCGGGAGGATCAGACATGACCGGACCTGAGCGGCTGAAGCCGCAGCTCTATGATGAGGGTTCACCCCCCATGCTCCAGGGTGGGGTCTGTGACTGCGGCTATGTCTTCTTTCCTCTGCAAGCCTATGGCTGCGAGCGCTGTGGCCGGCACGGCGACAGCCTGAAGCCCAGGGCCTTGGTTGGGCGGGGCAGACTGGTGTCCTCGGCCGTCGTCCATCTGCACGCGGGCGAACGGCCAGCCCCGTTCGTGGTCGGCGCCATCGCCCTCGACGATGGTCCGGTTGTCCGCACCCTGTTGGCCGAGACCGCCACCGCCCTGCCGCCCGGAACGCCGATGGTGGGCGCCCTTGTCCCGGCGCCGCCCGGCGAGGACGGGGCTCCCCGCGTCGACCTTCGTTTCATCGCCGCGTTCTGAGGAGACCGATCATGACCAAGACGCTCAAGGACCTGCGCCCGGTCTATGTGGTCGGCATTGGCTGGCATAGGTACCAGTTCCTCAGCGAGACCACGTATGTGGACCTGGGTTTGACCGCGGTGCGCGCGGCGCTGGCCGACGCCGGAATCGAATGGCCGGCGGTGCAGTCGGCCTATGTGGCCAAGGCCCTGCTGCCCATGGCCCCGGGCCGGCCGATGCTGCGCCACCTGGGCGCTACCGGACTGGAGATCGTCCACATTGAGGATGCCTCCGCCTCGGGCTCGGCCGCCTTCCGCCACGCCTGTCTGGAAGTCGCGTCCGGCGCCAGCGACGTGGTCCTGGCCATGGGGGTCGACAAGCCCGCACGGGTCGCTCTGGCCGAGCGCAGCACCGGCATCCCCGAGCTGGCGGGCGACGCCTTCGCACCCTTCACCCACTTCGCCATGCTGGCCGACCAGTATGCCCACCGTCACGGGGCGAGCATCGAGGACATCGCCCTCGTGGCCGTGAAGAACCACCGCAACGGCTCCAAGAACCGGTTCGCCCAACACCAGAAGGAACGCACCCTGGCGGAGATTCTGGGCGGCAAGGCGATCTCGGGAACCTTCACCAGCCTCCAATGCACGCCCGTTGGCGAAGGCGCCGCCGCGGTGGTCCTGGCCTCGGAGGATGCCATCAAGCGGCTTGGGGTCGATGCAAGCCGCGCCGTCCGCGTGGTCGCCTCTGCCGGGCGCAGCCAGCGGACCTATGACGACCCCACCCGCTATGACGCCTTGCTCACCGCCGAGACCACCGACCTGGCCTTCGCCCAGTCCGGCTTGGCGCGGTCCGACATCGACCTCGTCGAGTTGCACGACGCCTTCACGGTGGAAGAGTTGGAGTACGTCGAGGCCATGGGCCTGTGCGCCGAAGGCGAGGCCGTCCCCATGCTTAAGGCCGGAGCGTTCGACATCGGCGGGCGTTGCGCGATCAATCCCTCCGGCGGGCTTATCGCCATGGGTCATCCGATCGGCCCCACCGGCATAGGCCAGATCGGCGAAATCGCCCTGCAACTACGCGGCGAGGCCGGAGCGCGCCAGCAGCCGGACGCGCGCATCGGCCTGGCTCACATGGTCGGCGTGGGAGCGGTCTGTTACGTCCACATCCTGCAGCGGCCCGCCTGATCCACCCGGGAAGGCGGCGTGCAAACGGCCCACGCCGCCTTCCCGAAGCACGGTGAACCTCGAAATGCGGCGCGCAGCGACCAGATAAGTGTCCCAGGACCTATCCAGGTCTAGGCGGATAGGCTTTCCAGCCCCGGCACGATCTCGACTGTGCGGCTGAGCGCTTGTTGGATCGCCGCGATCAATTCCGCAACCTCGACCGGCTTGGTCACGAAGCCATCCATGCCGACGGCCAGGCACTGATCGACGTCCCGCTCGGATACAGACCCAGTCAGAGCAATCACGGGGGTCCACCGGTTCGGACCATGGGAAGCTCTCAGCTGACGGGTGGCCTCAAGGCCGCTCATGCCCGGCATGTGGATGTCCATCAGCACAAGGTCGAAAGGCTCAATCGCGAGCGCCGCCAGGGCTTGCGCCCCATCCTCCGCGCAGACGACGTGTTCAGCGACGGGCACCAACATGAGCGAGAACGCCTCACGATTGAACCGATGGTCATCAACGATGAGCAGATGGAGCCCATGGCAACCGTCGACCTCGGCCGGGACTTCCTCGGCCGGGGTGTCGGCGGCGCGAAGCGGCAGATCAACCCGAAACGTCGATCCCAGTTTGGGCGCGCTGGAGACGGTCAGATCCCCATCCATCAGTCTGGCCAGTTCTCGGCTGATGTGGAGGCCAAGCCCTGTACCGCCGTGAGCGCGCGCCGTGCTTGCACCGAGCTGCTCGAACGCCGTGAAGAGCTTACCCACCTGGGCTTCGTCCATACCCGGTCCAGTGTCCTCGACGTCGATGGAGTAGCGTGGGTCATTGCCTTCGTCCCGGACCTGCATGCGAAACACCAGGCCGCCAGTGTCAGTGAATTTCACCGAGTTCGAGATCAGATTGTTCAAGATCTGCCGCAGCCGTGTGGGGTCTCCCGACACCCATTGCGGGAGCTGGCGGCAACCCTTCAGTCTCAACCACAGGCGTTTGCGTCGCAACTCGGGCCGCCAGAAACGAACGGTCTCCAGGATCGCCAGGCGAAGATCGAAGGTGATGATCTCGACATCCATCCGCCCCGCTTCGATCTTCGATAGATCAAGAAGATCGTTGAGGAGCGTCCGCATCATCCGCGCCGATTGCAGGACAAGCGCGGCATTGTTCCGGGAGGCGACATCTGGTGCGTTAGCCTGCAAGTCGGCCGCCCCCGCCAGAATGCCGCTGATAGGCGTCCGCAATTCATGGCTTACCATCGCCACAAACGCGGACTTAGCGGCCGTTGACGCCTCGGCGGCCGTTCTCGAGTCCTCGGCGCTGGCCAGCGCGACATTGATGCTGATCGCAAGTCTGCGGTTGACGCCCGCTGTCTTACAGGTGTGGAGCGCCAGGACCATCGTTCCGACCATTAGGATGTATGGCCCTATGGAGTGGGCGCCGAATGCGAAACTGACGAGCGCAAGGACAAACAGATAGAGAACCAAGGGCGCCATGGCCGCATAGAAGGCCACGGCGGAACGAAGTGCAGACGCGGTGACCAAGGAGGTGGCGCAGAAAAGGACGAACTCGCCCGCGATCCAACCCCAGAGCCCGCCGACGATGGCGGCGGCAACGGCGATGGCGCCGATGATGATGCTGACCAAAGCAAGATACGCGGTAGTCCAGATGAGACGTTGTTCATCATTTGGCCAGGCACGGCGTCCCAACCAGGGCCCGATGAGGCTGAATGCGATCACGACTGACATCAGCCAAGCTAGTGAAATTTGCCACCCAACGAGTGGAATAAAAGAGCCGGCAATCACTGCAAAAGGCGTTAGACGCGCTGGCCCTTTGATGCGGTAGCCGGCCGCGGCTTCTTGCAGATAGTCGAGTTCTTGCCGATTTGCCGAGAACATGCGGCCTCGCCGGTTAGGTTTTTCGAAAAAATACCCGGCTAACCTCTACGTCGTGTTAAGTCGTCTCCACCTATGCTGGCCAAGGCGCTTTGAGGGGGCGCCAATGCGGACCGTCCGCTTTAAGATCGCGGCCCCGACGGGTCTCCCCTCCCCGCATCCGGGCGCGCCCGTCGGCAGACGGAGCGTCAGCGCCCGGGAGCGCCGCCGACAAATCCCCACACGGCGACCTGATCAAGTTGGCTTCGGCCAGTACTCGTCGCGGACGAGCCGCTTGTAGATTTTCCCGGTCGGATGCCGCGGCAGCTCGACGGTGAAGTCGAACTGCTTGGGAACTTTGACCCCGCTAAGTTGGGTTCGGCAAAAGGCTCGCAGTTTCTCAGCCAAGACTGGGTTTGGCGCCACGCCCTCGACGGGCTGGACGACCGCGACCACCCGCTCGCCCAGGTCATCGTCGGGCGCCCCGATCACCGCCACGTCGGCAACGTCCGGATGGGTGACAAGCAGGTTTTCGATTTCCTGCGGATAGACGTTTACGCCGCCCGAGATGATCATGAAGCTCTTGCGATCCGTCAGGAACAGATAGCCGTCCTCATCGACTCGGCCCACATCCCCCAGGGTCGACCAGCCGTGGCGATTGCGGCTCTGAGCGGTCTTTTCGGTGTCGTTGTGGTATTCGAAGGTGGCGCCGCCGGCGAAATAGATCTGCCCCTCCGTGTTGGGCGGCAGAGCCTCGCCGTTTTCATCGCACGCAAAGACCTCGCACCCCATCGGTTTGCCGACGGACCCCGGCTTGCGCAACCATTCCTCGGGGCCGATGGCGGTGAAGCCGTTGGCCTCGGTGCCGGCGTAGTATTCGTGGATGATCGGCCCCCACCAGTCCATCATCGCCTGCTTGACGGGGACCGGACAGGGCGCGGCCGCGTGGAACACGGTCTTGAGCGACGACAGGTCGTACTTGGAACGGATCTCGGCGGGCAGTTTCAGGAGCCGGACGAAATGCGTCGGCACGAATTGAGCGATCGACACCTTGTAGGTCTCGATCGCCTTCAGCACCGCTTCCGCGTCGAACTTCTCCATTACCACCACGGTGCAGCCCAGCCGCTGAGCCATCATCGTGAAGGCGATCGGCGCGGCGTGATAAAGCGGAGCGGGACAGAGGTAGACCGACTGTTCCGTCGCGCCATAGATCTGGGTCATTAGCGGCGAGACGGACGGCTGGCCGAGGATGCCTCCGGCGGGGCGCGGGCGCTTTACGCCCTTGGGTCGCCCGGTCGTCCCGGACGAATACAGCATCATCGCGCCAGGGGCCTCATCGTCGATCGGCGTTGGGGGAAAGGCGAGCGTGGCCTGGCGCCAGTCTTGGAAGGGCGCGTGCGCGCCTCCGTGCATGAACAGCGGAACATCCCCAAGACCGTCGCCCAGGGGGTCAACAATCTCGCTGAGGCTCGAGGATGTGAAGAAGGCCTTCGCCCCTGAATCTTCAAGGATATATTCCGCTTCAGGCGGCGTGAGGCGAGTCGACATTGCGGTGAGGTACAGACCCGCGCGATCGGCCGCCCAGGCGATCTCGAAAATGGGCAGGCCGTTCTCCAACATCGCTGCGACGCAATCGTCGGTCTGCAGGCCTTGGGCGCGTAAGAGGTGCGCGCAGCGGTTCGCGCGTTCTTCCATATCCCGGTAGCAGAGGGTTTCTCCGGTCTCGGCCATGATGACCGCCGGCTTATTTGGCTGGGCGCGGGCGAAGATGAACGGATGCATCAGGCGGGTCCTGTCGTCACGGCGGTTGTTGTCACTTCAGACTCTGGCAGGGGCCTTCTTGACGAAGGTGGTCTGGGCGTTGGTGTATTCGAGTAAGCCATCCAGGCCGCCTTCGACGCCGAGGCCCGACTGTTTGTGGCCGCCGAACGCCGCCAAGGGCGAGAGGTACCCACTCTCGTTGATCCACACGGTGCCGGCCTGAAGGCGGGCGCCCACGGCGAGAGCGGCGTCGGTATCCGCTGACCAGACCGACGCGCCCAAACCGTAGTCGCTGGCGTTGGCGCGCGCGACGGCCTCGTCCACATGGTCGAACTTCAAGAGCGGCAGCACCGGGCCGAATTGCTCTTCCTGCACGATGCGGGCGTCATCCGGCGGGTTGTCGATAAGGCTGACGGGCACGAAATAGCCCGGCGCGGCCGAGTGTTCGCCGCCGATCAGGAACTTGTAGCCCTTGGCCTTGGCGTCCGCGATCAGATCGAGCACCCGCGCGTATTGCTGGTGGTTTTGGATCGGTCCCAACCGTGTTCCCTGCTGGGCGCCGTCACCGACCTGGACGGTCGCGGCGTAGGCCACCAGCGCTGCCTTCAGCGGCTCGTAGACATCCCTGTGGACGTACATCCGCTTGGTGGCGATACAGATCTGGCCGCTGTTGCGGAAGGCCGCCCAGAAGAGCTGTTCGGCCACCGCCGCAACGTCGACATCGGGCAGGACGATGGCCGCATCATTGCCGCCAAGCTCAAGGGTGACGCGTTTCAGCGTGTCGGCGGCGCTGGCCATCACCTTGCGGCCTGTCTGTGTGGACCCGGTGAAGCTGATCTTGTCGATGCCGGGATGACTGGTCATCCAGGGTCCCAGCGCGTCACCCCCGCTGATCACATTGAGGACGCCCGGCGGCAACACCTCCCGCAGCAGTTCGCCGATCTTTAGCGTGGTCAGCGGGGTGAAGGGCGACGGCTTGAGGATCAGGGTGTTGCCGGCCAGGAGGGCAGGCGCGACCTTGAAAAAGGCCAGCAGCACCGGGAAATTCCAGGGCGCGATGGCCCCGACCACGCCGATCGGCAGATGCCGCGTTTCACCGCGCCGGTCGGGCGTATCCTCGACCACGGTGACGGGCAGTTGGAGGCTGGAGGTGGCTTGGCACCAATAGCCGGCGCCCAGCACATCGCTCATGGCGTCGCTGTGCGGCTTGCCCTGCTCGCGCGTCAGCAGGCGTTTGAGGCCGTCGATATTGGCGTGCAGAACGCCGGCGATAGACGCGACGAGCCTTTGGCGTTCGGCATAGGACGTGGCCGCCCAGCCAGGAAAGGCGGCCTGCGCCGCGGCGACCGCCTGATCCAGCTCAGTGCGCGAGCAGTCCGGCGCCCGAGCAAATTCTTGTTCGTTGGCGGGGTTGACGACGGCGAAGGACGAGGTTCCGGCGGCGGCCACGCCGCCGATGGTCATGGTGAAGTCGGTCTCAAAGCTGGTCATGGCGGGCTCCTCAGGCGGACGGCAGGGTCAGCACCACCTTGACGCAATCGCCGTGGTGCTGAGCCTCGATGGCTTGGTTGATTTGGTCGAAGGCGAAGGCCTGGATCAGCTTCTCCAGCGGCAGCCGACCGGCGCGCCAGTGGTCGATCAGCACCGGCACGAAGGTGTCCGGATCGCTGTCGCCCTCAATGATCCCCCGCAAGGTCTGGCCGAAGGTGAGCAGCGCCGAGAGGCTGCCTGGCATGGGCGTACCGGAGGGGGGAATTCCGACGATGCCGAAGACGCCCTTAGGCGCCAGGGCGGACATGGCGGCGGCGAAGATCTCTGGACGGCCCGTGGTGTCAAAAGCGTAGTCCACCCCGTTCGGCAAGATCGCCCGCACGGCGGCGGCGAGGTTCAGATCGCCTGAAGGATCGATCACATGGGTGGCGCCCAGTTGCTGCGCCAGCGTTCGCCGCGAGGCGTGCGGTTCGACCACAATGATCGTGCCGCATCCCTGGATCGCGGCTCCCATCACCGCCGAAAGACCGACCGCCCCGCCGCCGGTGATCAGGATCGAAGAGCCTTTGGGACAGGCGAGCGCCAACATGACCCCACCCGCGCCGGTCTGGACGCCACACCCCAGGGGGGCGGCGATCTCGAAGGGAACATCGTCGGGTAGCTTCAGAACATTGCGTTCATAGGCCAGCGCGTAGGTGGCGAACGACGACTGGCCGAAAAAGTTGGATGAGACGGCCACATCCTCCTGACGGATCGCCTTCGAACCATCGGGCCTCATGCCCATGTAGTTGAGGTGGGGCATGGTGTAGCAATAGGCGGGATCGCCGCTCTTGCAGCGCGCGCACTCCCCGCAGGACCTAAAGGTGATGGCCACCCGATCGCCTGGGACGACCTTGGTCACCGCGGACCCCACCTTTTCGACCGTTCCGGCCCCCTCATGGCCCAGCACAGCCGGCATCGAGAAGGGCATCAGGCCATCCCGCGCCACCAAGTCGGTATGGCAGACGCCGACCGCGGCGACCCGGATCAGGATTTCGTCAGCGCGAGGCTCATCCAGTTCGACGACTTCAAGGGTGAATTCGGCGCCCGGCGCGCGTGTCACGGCGGCTGTAATCTGCATGCGTCTGATCCTTCTATGCCGTCCAGATATCGAAGCCCGGGGGATCGAGCGCCTGGTCGGAGACCCGCCACCTAACCCTTGAGGGACCACCCTCGCCAAGGACCGCTTCACGATACGTCGGCGCGTCGTTGGGGCCTAACGTAGCGGGCATTGTCAGCGGTTCTCGATAGGGGGAGGCGTCCGACATTGGCGATGGGGCCATCTAGGCCGCGGTTACCCGTTCACTGGCCGCCTGGGCCAGCCGCTCACGCGCGCGCAGGTGAAGGGAGTCGGGGCCCATCTGCATGAATTCGATCCGATTGCCGTCAGGATCCGAAATCCACGCCTGCTCATTATTGTCCAGGCCGACGGATTTGGGCCGGATCAGCTCGCCACCGCGGGCATTGAACTCGTTGATCGCCGCCGCGATATCATCGACTTCCAGGCAGATATGGTGGGCGCCCGCACGGTTATGCGTCGGCGCGGGCGAGCCCGCGGGGGCGACAAAGAGCTCCAGGTGTTGAGTGTCGCTGATCCGCAAATTGATGAGCAGCCATCCCTTGGTTTCTAGGCGAAACATCTCCTCGAAACCAAGTTTCCCGACATAGAAACCCAGCGACGCCTCGATGTCACTTACGTCTAGCGCGACGTGAGACAGGCATTTGACGTTTCTCATGACCACCTTCCCTTTTGTCGTCATCGACTCTTGCGACAGGTCAGCTTCAGCCTCGTCCCGAGGCGCTATAGACCGCGTCGATCACCGCCATATTGGCGATGGCGTCACGCCCTCCCGTCAGGGGCGCCGCGCCGTCCTGCATCACCGCGCGCAGGTGCTCCAGCTGCGCCTCGTAGGTGGCTGGCCCTTCCACCGGCTCCACAGTGGTCGCTCCGTCGATTGTGGTCGTGAAGCGGCAACCACGTTGGGGCGCGAGGAAGTTCATGATGCTCATGCTGCCCGCCTCTCCAGTCAGGCTCAGGCTGACGGAATTCAGGGACACCTCCTTGGCCACCATCGAGCAGTGGATCTTGGTCTCTATGTCACCCGGGAAACGCAGGCTGGCAGCCATCTCGGCGTCCACGCCATCGATAAACTGCCCTTCAGCCGAGGTGACCTGCGGCTCGGCCCCGATGAGCGTGCGCAGCGCATGGATCGTATAGGTCCCCATGTCCATCAGCGAGCCGCCGCCGAGGCTCGCGGTCCAGCGCAGCTCGCCGGGCGTCTTGGGAAAGGGGATGTCGAATCTGGCTTCACCGCCGGTCAGTCGCCCGAGGGCTCCTGAGGCGACGATGGCCACCGCCCGATGCATCACCGCGTGGAAGCGATAATGGAAGGCTTCGAGCAGCGGATTACCGGTCCGCTCGGCTGCGGCGACCATCTGGGCCGCTTCGCCGGCGTTGAGGGCGAAGGGCTTTTCGCACAGCACCGCCTTACCGGCCTCCAGGGCGGCAATGGTCCATTCCGCATGGCCGCTCGGAGGCAAGCCGTTATAGATCACGTCGACATCGTCGCGCCGCATGAGGGCTGCGTAGTCGTCGGCGACAGCGGCGATGCCGTGTTTCTCCGCGTAGGCCCGCGCGCGGCTGGTGTCGCGGGCGGCGACAGCGGTGACGACGAAGGCGTCCGACTTGCCCACCGGAGCGATCACAGCCGTCTCGGCAATCTTCGACGCGCCCACCAAACCAATCCTGATCATACTTCCTCCCGGTGCGGCTCACTGTGGCCTCAACTGAGCGCGCAGCCAAAGCCAATCCAGCACTATTGAGATAGTTGAATATGCCAAACGAAGATCGTAGGCCAGCCGCCTTTGCGACCTTTTATGCCTTTTTAGGCTGGGCCAGTCGCTTGAAAGCCATGACACAATAGAGATATCTGTTATCTGCTGCTTTGGCGCGAAGGGGTAGGCCGAAAGCGGCGCAGAATTCCGCGATTGGCTTGCAACCTCGGCCCCTAAAGGGTTTCAGCTACGAAGGGTCGTCCGTCGGCTTGGCGGCGCAAACCGCATAAGCTTGGTCGCCCGTTGAGCCTGGCCGCCGAGCCATAACGGCGAGACGCACAGCAACCGTCGCACCGATCAATTCAAGGAGTAATGGATGAGCGCCTTTAAGGATGACCTGTTGGCCGGCAAGGTGGCCTTTGTCGCCGGTGGCACAAGCGGCATCAATCTCGGCATCGCCAAACGTTACGCCGAACTCGGAGCCAAAGTTGCCGTCGCCGGCCGGGACCCCGACAAGGCGGCTAAGGCCGCCGCAGAGATCGGGCCGAACGCCATGGCCTTATCGTGCGATGTTCGTGACTTCGCATCCGTCCGCGCTGCGCTGGAAAAGGTGGTCGCCTCGTTTGGTGCGCTGGACATCGTCGTATCGGGCGCGGCGGGGAATTTCGTGGCCCCGGCGCTGGGCATGTCTGCGAACGGCTTCCGAACCGTGGTGGATATCGATCTCAACGGCACCTTCAACGTCTTTCGGGCCAGCTATGATCTGCTGCGCAAGCCCGGCGCATCGCTGATTGCGATCACCGCGGGACAGGCGGTCAATCCAACGATGATGCAGGCCCATGTGTGCGCGGCGAAGGCGGGCATTAATCAGCTCGTGCGGGTCCTAGCCATGGAGTGGGGTCCGTCCGGCGTGCGCGTGAACGGCATCTCGCCGGGTCCCATCGCCGGCACGGAGGGCATGGCGCGGCTTAGTCCGACAAAGGAGAGTGATCGGGCCTTGTCGCTCCGGATCCCGCTGCGGCGCTTCGGCGAAGTCAGCGAGGTCGCCGAGAGCGCCGTTTTCCTGGTGAGTGACTCGGCACGCTACGTGACCGGAACAATCCTGGACTGCGACGGCGGCTCGCAGCTTGGCGACGCCCGCGACCGAAGCGATCCGTCGGCTATCGGCTAAGCTTGGATCACATTTGAGCCCGCCGCGGAGACCAACGGACACGATCGCCCAGCTGCTTCGGTCCTAACGCGGGCGGGCGGGGTTGCTCCGAAGCCGCCACGCTACCCCAATCATTTGCTCGCCGAGCGTTCACCTGGAGCGGTGAGGTCGGCGCCGCGCCCGGCGTTTCTCAGACGGGATCGTAAGGGAAAACCGTGGCGGAGGCTCCGAGATCGGTGAACCTAGGCGACAGGGCCGGCAGACCGTCGCTGAGGAGCTTGGCCGGCGACCAACCGTCCCCACGCGCGACAGAAGCGACCGGCCGGGGCTGGCTAAAGAGCACCACCTCGTTGCCACGCACCGCGAATATCTGGCCGCTGACCGTGGAGGGGGCGGCCAAGGCCACCGCCAGCTGTGCGACCTGGTCGGCGCGCATACCGGTGCGGAAGCGCTCGATGCGCTGGACCGCGGCCTCGTCAGTCGCCGGGATCGTCGCAATCATCCGTGTCCAGGCGAAGGGCGCGATGACGTTGGAGCGGACGTTCTTTGAAGCGCCTTCCATGGCCAGGACGCGCGAGAGGCCAACCACGCCCATCTTGGCGGCGGCGTAGTTGGTTTGGCCGATATTGCCGATCAGGCCGGAGGTGGAGGTGAAATGCACAAATGAGCCGCCGTTCTCACGGAAGCGTTCGACCACGGCTCTCGAGACGTTGAAGGCGCCGCGCAGATGCACTTCGATAACCGCATCCCAGTCGGCTTCCGCCATCTTGTGGAACATGCCGTCGCGGAGGATGCCCGCAGGATTGATGACGGCGTCCAGGCCCCCAAAGGTGTCGAGGGCCTGCTCGACCATGCCCTTCACCGCGGCCAGGCTTGCTACGCTCTCGGAGTTGGAGGCGGCGATCCCGCCCGCCGCGCGTATCTCCTGGGCGACCGTCTCGGCCGGTCCTGCTGAGCCCTCGTCCCGGCCGCCGACGCCGGCGCCGAGGTCGTTGACCAGGACCTTGGCCCCCTCCCGGGCAGCGAGCAGAGCGCATTCACGCCCGATGCCATTTCCGCCGCCAGTGACCAGCACGACCTTACCGTTCAACACGCCCATATTGTTCTTCTCCTTCAAAATCGGCTGCGGGTGAGCCGCCTCGTAAGCCACGTGATATTGCGGCCCAGCGGCTCATCCGCCGAAGGGCATCGAGCCTAAGTTACGTCATCTCGCGCACGCTCGAAGGGCGCCAGTCGTCGCCCACTGCTCCGTGGACGCAACGCCCAGCCTCAAGTTTTCAGCCGTCGAGCATGCCAGCAAGCCGTTCGCGGATCAGCGAATTCGCCTGCTCCATGATCCCATCTATCAAAATCTGGCAGGTCGGCGCGTCGTGGATCAACCCAGCCACCATGCCGCACGACCAGGCGCCGGAGTCCATGTCGCCCTTGACCATGATCCGCGGATAGACCCCAGCCAAATCCGAGGCGACGTCCGCGAAGGTCATGGCTGCGCCCAGTTCCTGCTCCTTGGCGATCACCCGTTCGGTCGCGGCGTTGACGAGCACCCGTTCGGTGTTTCG
>FSXN01000147.1_pt1 | contig 25708 bp, 19 predicted proteins | sample 1638221 | NCBI WGS metagenome assembly FSXN01 (sample SAMEA3914788, study PRJEB12502) | metagenome | biome: forest; material: soil | place: Canada | collected 2011-07-03 | depth 0.1 m | reverse complement strand
GCAGGCGCAGCAGGGGAAGGAAATACACCCCAAAGTTTTTTCCCGCCACAACCTCAGCATTCCCGGCTGGGAGGAGATCCAGGATCGTGTGGATATCGATCCCGGCAAGGTCGCTCCGAAGCACAAGCATTCGGGCGAGGAAATCATCTACATTATCGAAGGAACGCTGGAGTACCGCCTGGAAGGCAAACCACCGGTCACTCTCAAAACGGGCGATGTCCTGTTCGTCCCGGCGGGCGTCGTTCATAGCGCCAAGAACGTCGGCCAAACCAATGCGGCGGAGCTGGGGACCTACATCGCCCCGATCGGCAAGCCGCTCGTCGAATGGATAAAGTGAAGAAATTCGCCGCTTAGCGAGCCGAACCTTAGGATTCGGCTACGCCGCGAATTTTCTTCGTCGCACCAACTCCATGGTCGAACCACGGACCCAGCCCGGCGCCTGGCGGCTCGACCATGGGACCAAAGCGGTCGGTCTCGCGCCGCAGCGGTGAACGCTCCGCAGCAAGGCATATCCCCATGACTTATCTGCTTCGGTCCGGGGCGGCGGACATCGCCGCGCCTGGTGGGCGCCCCGCCGCGCTCGACGGTGTCGAGAAACTACTCGTGCTGCTGAGCGTGTCGATCCCGTCCTTCATGATCAATCTCGACTCCAACATCGTGGCGGTATCGCTGCCATCGATCGCCGCCTCACTGCACGCGGACTTCGCGGCGAGCGAGTGGGTGATCAACGCCTATACGCTGACGTTCGCCTCGCTCGTCATGCCAGCCGGCGCGCTGGCGGACCGTTATGGCCGCAAGCGTACACTGCTGGCGGGACTGGCCCTGTTCACCTTCGCCTCGCTGATCTGCGGCGTGGCGCCCAGCGTGTCGATCCTGAACGCGGCGCGCGCGGCGCAGGGCGTCGGCGCTGCCTTCCAGCTGAGCGCCGCCCTGGCGATTCTGTCGCATAGCTTTCGCGGGGCCGAGCGCGCTCGGGCCTTCGCTTTCTGGGGCTCGGTGATCGGCTTCGCGATCACGCTCGGCCCGGTCGCAGGCGGCCTGATCACCCAGACGGTCGGTTGGAAATGGGCCTTCTATCTCAACGTGCCGGTAGGGGTCGCGATCATGGCGATCGTCCTCGGGTCCGCACGAGAATCGCGCGACCCGGAGGCCGCCCGGCTCGATGCACCGGGGCTTCTGAGCTTCAGCGCCAGCCTCTTTCTGCTCACGCTCGGGCTGATTTCGGGCGGCCATCGCGGGTGGACGTCCGCGCCGGTGCTGGGCGAGTTGGTCGGCGCGGCCGGCCTGTTTGCGGCCTTCCTCATCCTCGAAGCCCGTCAAAGTCGCCCGATGCTCGACCTGCGCATCTTTCGGCATCGCACCTATGTGGGTGCGAACATCACCTCGCTGACCTTCGCCGCCTGCTTTCTAACCATGCTCACCTTCCTGCCGCTCTATTTTCAGGGCGGGCTGAGGGCGAGCCCGATCAGGGCCGGATTGCTGATGCTTCCCATGGCGATCCCGTTGTTCGCCATGCCGCGCCTCGTCTCCGCTCACATTGCGCACCGGTTGTCCGGCCGTGCGCTGCTGACCATCGGGCTCTCGCTCGTTTCCATCGGTCTGCTCTGGATGGCGCTGGCGGCGCCGAGCTTGCGCTATGACTCGATGCTGGCTGGCATGCTGGTCGCCGGTTGCGGCGCGGGCATCCTGAATGGCGAGACGCCCAAGGTCAGCATGACCGTGATCCCCCCGGAGCGCGCGGGCATGGCCTCGGGCGTCGGCGGCACGATCCGCTTCAGCGGCATCGTCATCGGTTTCGCAGCCCTAGGCGCGGTGCTGTACCAGCATGTCGCCAGCGTGATCGGCGCGGGCCTCGGGCCTGAGCATTCCGCGGCGGCGAGCGCGCTGGCCCGGGCCGTGGCGTCGGGAAAGCTGGCGGCTGGCGGCGACGTCGCCCTCGCCACCCGGGCCTTCGGCTCCGGCTATGAAGCCATGCTGCTCGCGGCGGCAAGCGTCACAACCCTCGCGACCGCCATTTCCTGGCTGTGTGTGCGCACGGAAGACACCCGGCCCGTCGCCAGCGGCACGCCCGGCCGGCCGTTGGCCATGCCCGTCGATTGATGCGACCGCTGCGGAAGCCGAAGCCGCTCTCCTCAAAAACCCCTCACCCAACCAGCCATCAAGGAAGGACTGTCCCATGCCCATGATCGACGCCGTTATCCCCGAGGGCGCATTCACGCCCGAGGTGGAGGCCCGACTGCTGAATGAAATCACCGACATCCTGATCCGAGCCGAGGGTTTCGACCCGACCAATCCCATCGCCCGAAGACTGAGCTTCCTGTTCCTGCACCGGCCAGTGGCTATCTTCGTCGGCGGTGTTCCAGCGACGGCGCCGCGCTATCGCATCACCACCAGCGTGCCGGAAGGCAAGTATTCCGACGAGGCCGTCAAGGCGCTCGTGCGGGCGATCACCGAGGCCTTCGCCCAGGCGGAGGGTGAGCCGTTCGAGCACGTCGCCCCGCGGGTTTGGATCTTCCCGACCGAAATCCCGGAAGGGCGCTGGGGCGGCAATGGCGTGATCAACACCATCGGCGGCATCCAGGCGCTCATCAATGGCGAAGCCGAGCGCGACGTCGGGGAAGCGCAGCTTGCCCGCCGCCGCCGCGCCAAGGCCGTGGAACTGATCGAAGGTCTGGCCGACGCCGCGCGACGCGGAGCCGCCTGAGGTCGTGGGGCGGTCGCTCGTTTCTTCCTCAAGCGCCCCCTTTCTCGATACCTAGCCCGCAAAATCGACAATTGGCAGAAGCCAGAGCCGTCTTGGAGCATAGCCCAGCCACTGCAGAGACCATCGCTTAACGCCCACAGCCGCCGTCTCTATCGTTCCGGATACGGGATATTCGCTGCGTCTCCCCCGAACGTCAGCATTCGGGGGTGACGCCGACAGCAAGCAACGATGGCGAGCTGTAGGTGCAATGCGACCCTTGGAAGTCCTTCAACGGTCCAGCTTGTCCGGCTATGCTCGCTTTAGGCGAGAGGCAGTCATGGGCAGCAGAACGCTTGCGATTATTTTGATTGTACTCGGCGCATTCGCGTTCGCCGGGCAACACTAAGGTCTAAGCTCTAGCCATCGCACCTATCTGGGGATTGCGCTTCCCGCGCCGAAGCTCCGGATGGAGTGGACGGCAAATTACCGGCCGCCCCCCTCCGCAGCCGCCCGATATCGAACTGAGAGTTAGGTCGCCAGGTGCTTCCGGCCAATGTAGTGGCTCATCAGGAAGGCTAGGCCTCCGCTCGCGAACAACGCGATCTCTCTTTGAATTCTCCGCATCGGCCGACCTCGTTTAAAGGTGGTGGCGTAGCGACCAAACTCCTGGAAAACGTTCTGGATGTTGGGCGGCCACTCCTTGCGGAACGCCTCGGTGTCGTCGGCAAACTCGTCGCTCTTGAACAACTGCCTGAGGATTTTGTCGGAGAGTGGCTTGGCGTTCAGCCACTGCACTGCGCCTGAGGTCGGGATCAAGCGTCCGGTACGGGTCGCCACCACTTGATGAGCGAGGGCGCCTCGTGGGAGAGGCGGTCAAAAGCGAAGCGCACCTTCTGCGCCGCCGCCCCGGTTTCCATGCCGAAGCCCTGGAGCACCATCTGCGCCATCGACCGGATATAGTCTCCCCGCCCCCCGCCCTGCAGGATGCGGCGGATGGCTTCGACCTTCGCGCCCATCAAAAGATCGGTGGCCACCTCGATCGATGGGACTTGGTAGACGCCCTGGCTGACGCCCAGCTCGATGTCGGTCTGGATGTGGTGGGTGAACAGATTGTCGCCGGTCAAAAGGCCGATGCGGGAAATGAAACCGCCCCACTCCGGCTCCGCCAACGCACGGCATAGAAACATCTGGAACCCCGTCGCGGTCCTCAGCGCCGGATCGTCGAGCACGTCGTAGACCGAGTAGATGCCGGCGGTCATCTCGTCGGCAAGCTGCAGCCCGAGCTCCGCCACCGCCTGCTCCAACGAGGTGAAGTAGTGGTAGAACGTGCCCCGCGCGACCCCCGCATGGCGCACCACGTCGTCGATCACCGCCGGCCCCTTGGCGGACTCGCTGGAATAGACGCTGAGCACCGATTGCAGGAGGGTGGCGCGCATCCGGCTTCGCCGCTCGCGGGCGACGCGCACGCGATGGTCCTCGGCGGCCTCGGGCTCGGGCTGGATCGAAGACGGGTCGGCGATGAGGATCGCTCCATGACTATGGCGTGTGCGCTGCGGTCCCCTTGATGCCGTTCCGCTGCAAGGAGATCAATGCCTTGCGTTACAATTGGACTGTCGATCAGACCGCCCGGCCCACGAACGGCGAGGCCGCAGCTTCGTAGTTGTATACGAAGTCGGGCGGCGTCGGAGGGCCCCAGTTGTCCAGGCTATCCGACAGCTCGTAGTTTGTCGGCGACCACGCGCTATATTCGTCTATGTAATCCATATCGGAATAGTATTCAAACCAACTTCCCCATGGATCTTGGATATAGTGGAAGAAGTTCGATCCGATAGTGTGCCGCCCGAAACCCCAATCGCCTCTCCCCGCCTTGGCGAGGAGCGCCCGGCCGCCGCGCCCGACGTCGTCAGGGTCCCTCACCTGGAAGCTGGCGTGATGAAAGCCGACGCCAGGGGATTTGGCGAAAGCCACGACGTGATGCTCGCTGTGTTTCGTCGCGCAACAGAAGGCGATCACGTCCTGCGCCTGGTCGGCCAGCCCCATCCCCAGCACCTCGGTCATGAAGGCGACACTGGCCAGGACATCGGGCGTGAACACCAGGACGTGACCCAGGCGCAATGGCCGGACCAGGTCATAGCTGGCGGTGGGCAGCATGGCGGACCGCCCCGCCCTGACGATCCGACCTGGAGCATTGATCTCAAAGCTTGGCCCGGCCTGGAGCGGGGCGTCGGCTGGGCGGTCCACCAGCTCGATCAGCATGCCATGGGGGTCGGCCACCCAAAGCGCGGCGGTTGACGCCGCAGGCAGGGCGACGATCCGCCCGCCGCCCGCCTCGACCCGGGCGGCGATCCCGCCCAAATCGTCAGCCCGCAGCGTGATGTGGTGCAGACGTTTCGCCTTGGCGCCGCCCACCAGCACCAAGCTGTCGCGGTCTTGCCCGGCGCATCGAAAATGCGCCTTTCCGGAGGCTTGGCGGGCGATAAGGCCCGCAGCTTCGTAGAAGCAGATCCCTGCCGCCAGGTCAGGGACTTCCAGGGTGACGGATAGGACGCCAAGGACGGCCATAGCATTCCTCCTGCGCTCGTTGGCCGAACGCCGATTATTCTGCTGAGCTTGCGTGCAGCTGGTCAGGACACGCGATTTTCGATGGTTCCGACGCCATCGATCTCGCACCGCACCACGTCTCCCGATTTGAGGAAGACGGGCGGGTCCATGCCCACGCCCACGCCTTCGGGCGTTCCCGAAGCGATGAGATCGCCCGGCTCGAGCGTGAAGGCTGTCGAAAGGTAGGCGATCTGCTCCGCCACCGGGTGGATCATCTGCGAGGTGTTGGACGACTGTCGCAGCTCGCCGTTGACGAAGCAGCGCAGTTCCAAGGCCTGCGGATCGGGGATTTCGTCGGCGGTGACGATCCACGGGCCGATCGGTCCATGGGTGTCGAACGACTTGCCCATGGTGAAGGTCGGGCTGTGGAACTGCCAGTCGCGGGCCGAAACGTCGTTGGCGACCAGATAGCCGAAAACGTGCTCCAGCGCGGTCCCGGCGGTCACCCCCTTGGCGGCCCGGCCGATCACCACGCCAAGCTCGACCTCGTAGTCCAGCTTCTCGGTCACGCCAGGATCGATCGGATCGAATGGGCCGGCGATACAGGTCGTCTGCTTGTTGAACCAGAATTGGCGCTTCGGCTCCTCCACCCCGAGCCTGGCCGCCTCCGCGACGTGCTTGCGGAAGTTCATGCCGATGGCGAGATATTTTCCGGGACGCGGCAACGGGGCGAGCAGGCGCGCCTCTTCGAGCCGTAGTTGCGGCGGCGTGTGCGAAACCCGGTCGGCGAGGTCGGCGAGCGCGGCTGGCCCGGCGGCCACGACCTGCGCCATGGTGTCGAACATCGCTCCAGCCACGACCAGATCGACCAGCCCTCCGTCGCAGACGGCCGCGATCCGCGGTCCGGCTTGGGTTGCGTAACGGGCGAGTTTCATGCGGCCACCTCCACGTGCGGCGATACAGAGTCAGTTGGACGGGTCTGGGCGGCCGCCAGATCGGCGAGGAAGTCTTTCGCCAGGTCGACGAGCCCGCCCACGGGGGCGCCGCCGTAGACGTAGAAATCGGGCCGAACGAGCATGCAGCCCCAACCGTGCGCCTCCAGGAATGACGCCAGGCGTCCGTCCAGGTCTTGGACGGCGCCAGCCGCCGCGCCCAAAGGCGCATGTCGGACGCCCAGCCGATCCAGGGCCACGCGGGTGTCGGGGTCCAGCACCAGACCTGGGTCCTGGTCCGTCGTCACCAGCACGAAGCCCAGGCCAACCAGATCGTCGAGCCGGCCCACGGCGCCGTTGCGCGCCACCCGCACATGAGGCGCATATTCGCCGGCCCCAGGCGCTGGAACCCTGCCTTCCCGCCGTAGCAGTCCGCCGCTGAGCTGGGGGAATGGCGGCGGCGGCGGGGCCGCGCCGCTGATGAACGCCTGGTCGCGCGCCGCCGCCTCGGCCGGATCGGTGATGCAGATGATCTTGCCGAGATAGATCGAGGCGTCGATCAACTGGCTGACATGCGGATGGCGCTCCGCTTGGTAGGTGTCGAGCAGCGCCTCATGCGCCGCGCCATCGAGCACCAGCGCCAGCTTCCACGCCAAATTCCACGCATCGCGCAAACCGGAGCACATGCCCTGTCCCATGAAGGGCGGCATGACATGTGCCGCATCGCCAGCGAGCAGCAACCGGCTGTCGCGCCAGCGCTCGGCGATCAATGAGCGGAAATTGTAGAGCTTGAACCGGACCAGCTCGACTTGCTCCGCTGAAACCCACGGCGCCAGCAGCTCCCACACCCGCGCTTCGGCCTCGAGGCTTTCGGCGGACTCGCCAGGCAGGCGCATGAACTCCCAGCGACGGAAGACGCGCCCGTCGCGGACGCCGGCGGGTACGATCGTGGTGGGACGAACGGAATTGCAGTATTGGCCCGCCGGCGGAATGCCGAGCGCCTCGATGGTGACGCCGTCGCGCAGCGCCACGTCGATCACCAACCAGTCGGCCTCGAAACCGCGGTCCTCGCGCTCACCGCCGATGCAGGCTCGGATCAGTGAATTGGCGCCGTCGCAGCCCACGATGTAGCGCCCCTTCAGCCGCTTGCGCTCGCCCGTTTCAAGGTCTCGAAGTTCGACGCAGCCATGATCTGCATGCTGGGAAACTGCGACCACCTCCCACCCCAGATGCAGGCTGACCGAAGGCTGCGCCGCAACCGCCTTGTCGAGCGCCTCTTCGAGCGTCGGCTGGTGGATGAAGTTCACCAACGGTCCGCCGGACAGGGAATCCGCGGACCAATCGATGTCCAGCAATCTCTCCCAGTCAGCATTGAACCACTCGTAGTGGGTCCCAGGAACGACGATCGCGCCAAGCGTCTCACCCATGCCGTTGGCGGTGAGCACCCGGTTCAACTCGTGATCAAGGCAGACCGCACGCGGTAGCGGATACCGGCTCCGCCACCGCTCGATCACAGCCACGTCGCGCCCCTGCCGCCCCAACATCAGGGCCAGCGCCTGACTGACGGGCCCATAGCCCACCTGGATCACGTCATGGATCGAGTCAGACATCCTAATCTCCCGCGTCGAGCGTCTACGCGCTTCGATCTCGGCTCATATAATACGAGCACGTCATCTTGACACAAGTGTCATTACGTATCTAATTCGATCATGTCCGACGCCGCGAACGGCTGAGGAAAGAGAACGTCCGCCCGCGATCGCGCAGATCCGCAGGTTCAAGACGTCGGCAAGCAGAGACGGCGCGAAAGCGCCGCCGGGAGGAAAGCATTGGTCGATCAGTCGAAACGGAATCTGCTCGGCGCCGTCCCTATATTGGCGTCACTGGCTACGGTGCGGGCGGAAGCTCAGACGGCGACGCCGGCGGGCAATTCACATTCGCCCAAAGGACGACTGCGCAGGATCGCGCTCGAAGAGCACTGCATGTTTCCTGAATTCGTCGATTACTTCAGCGCGAACAAACAGACGGTCTCACCAGAGCTTTACGCGAAGGCGATCCCGGCGCTGAGCGACTTCGACGACCGCCGGCTCAACCTGATGGATCAGAACGGCGTCGATTTCGTCGTGCTGTCGCTTTCGGGTCCTGGCGTTCAGGCCGAACCCGACGCCGCGACGGCGATCCGGTTGGCGCGCCTGGCCAATGACAAGCTGGCCGAACAGGTTCGCCGCCGGCCCCAGCGCTACGGCGGCTTCGCCCACTTGGCCATGCAGGATCCCAAGGCCGCCGCGGACGAACTCGAGCGCTGTTTGCGCGACTACAAGTTCCAGGGCGCGATGATCAACGGCCAGACCAATGGCGTCTATCTGGACGACCGCCGTTACGACGTGTTCTGGGAGCGGGTGTCCGACCTGGGCGCGCCTATCTATCTCCACCCGGCCAATCCAGTGGACCGTCCAGCCATGTACGCTGGCCACCCCGAAATCTGGGGCCCGACTTGGAGCTGGGCGGTGGAGACCTGCAACCACGCCTTGAGACTGATCTTCAGCGGAACCTTCGATCGTTATCCCAAGGTGCAGATCATCCTGGGCCACATGGGCGAGACCCTGCCCATCCAGCTCTGGCGCCTCGACAGCCGTTACGCCGTCAGCAACAAGACTTTCACCATCCAGAAGAAGCCGTCCGAATACGCTCGGCAGAATATGAAGATCACGACATCGGGCGTCTGTTCAGACGAGGCGCTTCGATGCGCCCTCGACGCTATTGGGCCGGACAATGTGATGTTCTCGATCGACTATCCATTCGAGAGCACCTCGATCGCCAGCAATTGGATCTCGACCGCCAAGATCTCCGAGCAGGAGCGCGCCGCGGTCAGCCATTTGAACGCCGAGCGTATCTTGCGGCTGTCCTAGTCGCCCGCCCGCCGATCAACATCGTCACAAAATAAAGCTGCGGCGCCATGCGCCGAACCCGTCTCGATGCGCCGGACCCGCAGCACCAGCTTGGGGGATATCGACTTGCGATTCACATCCCAGACCGACAGGCGACACCACGCCACAACAACCACCCCGCCGATCAGGCCGGCTGCTTTCCATAACCGACGGCTTCCGCTCGTCGCCGGCTTGATCGGTGCATCGCTCGCTAGCGCCGCCGGCCCCGCCGCCGCGTCGGAAAACGGCCAGATCGAATATCCGATCGGCGTGAACACCGTCCTGTCCGCGGTGCGACCGCCTCCCGGCGAGACGCGGTACTACAACTACCTCCAGGGCTACCAGGCCGGGGAAACCGACAACGCGGCGGGCAAGTCGACGGTCCCCAACTTCGACCTTCGCGCGGTCGTCAACGCCGCGCGCACCATGCACACCTGGGGGTGGACCGAGCACGGCTTTTCGTTCACCAGCGTGGTGGTGGTTCCATTTGTCGAGGAAAGGGTCATCGCCGGGCCTCGTAACAAGCAGATTTTCGGGATCGGCGACGTCAACGTCCAGCAATATATTAATTGGAACGACAGCAAGCGAACGCTCTATCTGTCTGCTGGACTGACCTCGTGGTTCCCAACTGGGAGATACAGGTCAACTCGGTTAGCCAATACGGGATTGAATCGCTACACCCTGGCGCCCGAACTGGACGCGACGTGGATACCCTCGCCCCACTGGGAAGCGACCGCCACGACCGTTTTCGAGCAGAATTTCACCAACCCGGCCACCCATTACCTGTCCGGCCATGACATCACCACAGACTTCAGCCTCATGTACGCCGCGTCGAAATTTCAACGCCTGCATTTCGGCTTGGATGGATACGTCTACAAGCAGATCGACGACGACCGCCAAAACGGCCGAGCGCTCGCCGCGACCGACCGGGCTCAGGTGGCTGCGCTGGGTCCGCAAGCACGTTTGGACTTCGGACGCGCGGGTGTCGTGTTCAAGATCCAGCATGAGTTCGCCGCCCAGCTAAGGCCGCAGGGCAATCGCTTCTGGGTCCAATTCACCGTTCCGCTCAGCCCTCAGACCCAATCGACGCCGCCGCACACGCCTCCGCCGGAGACGTAACGGCGACTCCACGTCGTCGTCGGTCATGTGCCCAGGTTCGCGGACCGAGATGCTCGTCCCCTACGCAAGGGTCCAGAAACAGCGTCAGCCCGAAATCCGACCGTCCCGCTCCAGGCCTGCAAAGTCGCCAGCTTCCCGCCATCGTTTCAACAGGTCGATAAACGCGATCGGGCCGGCCCCGAACGGTGCGTTACGCGCCTCGACATCGGACAGCCGTCCTTCGTTGTTGTAATAGCCCGGCGTGCAGCCTTCGATGAATTTACGCCGGCTTGCCCCTAGCTTGAGGATCAGGTCCACCCAGGTCTGTTCAGCCTCAGCACTCGGTTCGAGGGTGCGAATATTCTCCGCCAGGCAGTGCTGCACGATATGAGCGATGTGAGACGATTGCTCGCTCAGCATATGCGGGAAGTTGGGGGACATGCCGGCCTGGGCCTGGCTGACCACGAAACAGTTCGGAAACCCGCGCGTGTGCAGTCCGTGCAGGGTCGCCATGCCGTCCGACCACTTGTCGGACAAGGACACGCCGTCAACGCCGTGGACCTCCATGCCCGAGCGACGGGTGTAGCTCGTCGCCACCTCAAATCCGGTGGCGAAGATCAGGCAGTCTAGCTCGTAACTCACGCCGTTGACGACCACGCCCCGCGAGGTGATGCGCTCGACCCCGCCCGGTGCGGTGTCGATCAGGGAGACGTTGGGTCGGTTAAACGCCTGGAGGTACTCATCACTGAAGCAGGGCCGCTTGCAGAACAGGCTGAACCAAGGCTTTAGGGCGTCCGCGGTCACGGGGTCGACGACGATCTGATCTATCCTCTGGCGGATACGCACCATCGTCTCGAGATCGGCCTGCTCCAGTAAGGCGCCTGGATCAACGGCGAGCGCCGGCTGCGATGCAAACGCGTCGCGAACGGCGCGGGCGAGCACGGTCCAGCCATCCCCCACCTCGTCGCCGGACGGTAGCTGATTTGTGAATTGCGCCGTAAAATTTTCCAGACGCGCCTGCTGCCACCCCGGCGCCAGGCTCGCCCACCAGGCGGGATCGGTGCGGCTGTTGTTTCGGGCGTCCACCGAAGAGGGTGTGCGCTGAAACACGAACAGGCGCTCAGCGGCCCCGGCGAGCGGCGGCACGCACTGGATCGCGGTTGCGCCGGTGCCGATGACCCCGACACGTTTATCGTACAGCCAGTCCAACGGTTCGGTTTCACCGCCGCCGGTATAGCCGTAGTCCCACCGGCTGGTGTGGAAGCTGCGGCCTTCAAAGGTCTCGATCCCCGGGATCGCCGGCAATTTCGGCCGGTTCAGCGGCCCGGTGGTGAGGATCACGAAGCGGGCCCGGATGCGATCCTGCCGATCGGTCCGCACGCTCCAGCGCGCCGATCCCTCATCCCAGCGCAGGGATTTCACCTGGGTGGAGAAGCTGGCTTTGTCGTACAATCGATATTTCTGCGCGATGCGCCGGCAATGCGCACGAATCTCCGGAGCCTTGGAATAGCGCTCGACCGGCATGTAGCCGGTCTCCTCGAGCAGAGGCAGGTAGATATAGGATTCGATATCGCAGGCGGCGCCGGGATAGCGGTTCCAATACCAGACCCCGCCAAAATCGCCGGCGCTCTCAACGATGCGCACGTCCTCAATCCCGGCGCCCTGCAATCGCGCGGCGCAGAGCAATCCGCCGAAACCGCCGCCCACGATCAGCACATCGACGTCATCGTCCAGCGGCGCACGCTCGGGCGCAACACCGTAGGGGTCTGCGAGCAGGTGAGAGAAGCCCTGCTCGATATCGTGGAAACGGCGGTCCTGCGGCCCGCTGGGCGCACGGCGATCGCGTTCCTGACGATAGCGCGCCCGCAGCGCTTCGAAATCGGGCGCCCCGAGATCCGCATCCCTGTTCGTCATAAGGGTTCCCCCGGGTTCGCGCCTTGGCGCAGCTTATACCTGCAGTGGGCGATCAATATTTGGCCCGCAGCGTCATGCCGAAGGTTCGAGGCGCCCCGAGGAAGGCATCCACCAGCCCGGTGGCGTCGCTCGGCGCATTTTGGCCCGGCGCGTTGAACGTGGCCTGCACATAATGGGTATCGAACAGATTTTCGGCCCACAGCTCGACATCGAAGCGGCCACTCTCCGGTCCGAACACGATCCGGCCATCCGTAATGGTATAGGCCTTCTGGAGCTTGCGCGGATCTTCGTCCGAGCCACTGCTGTAGTCTGAATTATACTTTGCCCCAAGATTGATCCGCGTGAACGTCTCGTGCGGGAGATGGTAGGTGTAAGTCGCCTCGACCGCTCCGGAATATTGCGGAGCGAACGGCAGCCGGGCGCCAGGCGAGCCGAGATAATTCGACTGGAGCAGCTGAACCGTATCGCTATGCGAGAAGCGCGTGCTGGCGATGGTCAGGCCGCCCTGCAAGCTGAAGTCCCGTATCGGGCGCCATAGGAAATCGGTATCCAGGCCCTTGCTGTAGACATACGGCAAGGAGTCCACGACGAACACCAGACCATTGTAGGTGTTGTCTTGGAAGTTGGAAAACTTCTCGTAGAACAGGGTCGTGTTCAGCAACAAGGTGCGATCAAGCAGCGTCGTCTTGACCCCGATCTCGGCGGAGTCCGAATACTCCGGCTTGAAGTAGGTGTTGGAAATGGCGTTGGTCGCCACCACCAGGGGCGCGGCGCCGGGGATGGGGCCGGGGACGGCCGGGCAAGGGCCGCCGACCGCAGGACCGCCCGCGTTCGGACAGGCGATGCGATCCAGGTTGAACCCGCCAGCCTTGAAGCCCTTGGCGTAGGAGACGTAGGCCAGGACCTCGGGCGACCAGCGGTAAGCGGCCTTCACCGTTCCCGATGTGTTGGACGCCGATTCACTTTGGTGATTGGCGAAATTATTGAACGCCGACTCCGCGATCGGCAGGCACACCGTGTTCAGAAGATTTTGGCCCAGACTGCGCCCAAGGGCCGTATTGATGATGCTGTCGCAACCGGCGCCGGTGGCGGCGTTGGCGTTCTGATTCAGGCTGTCATCGACCTTATTGTCGATCGTATAGCGAACACCGACGTTGACATCGAATTTCGACGTGAAGTGGTAGGTCTCATTGGTGAAAATCGAATAGCTGTCGTCGCGTTGGCGATACTGATCGATATCCCCTGCCCCAGCCGGGAATTTCGCGTTCGGCCCGAAGAACAATTGCAGGGCGTTAGGCAGGGCGACCCCGAGAGCCGAGGCGCTGATCAGCTCGTTGATATCGGGATTATAGGCGGACCCGAATAGCAAGGTCTGGTTATCACGAAGATATTCGTTCGCATAGAAACCGCCAATGAGGAAGTCGAGTTTGTCGATAGCGCCCGCGAAGCGGATTTCCTGACTGAAGTCCTGAAACTGCTCGCTGTTGCCATCCCCAGCCGGCCGGCTCAGCAGGTCCGCGTTGGTGAAATCAGGATCCTGGGAGCCGTAATCTTTCCAGTTGCGGTAGGCGGTGATGGACGTGAGCGCGCCACGCAGGCTAGGAACCTTGTAGTCGACCTGAACCGAGACGCCCTCGTCGACCACATCCTGCGGGTCGTTCTGGTCGGCGTAGGCGACCCGATTATAGGGGTTCGGCGTCTGGGGCTCGCCGCCGCCGCCATTCGCCAGGCTCGCGATGATCTGTTGCGCGTTCAGGGAGCCAGTCGCCGCGCTGAGCGGCTGGCTCTGCCGATAAACCACGGCGGTGCAGCAATATTCGTCGCGATGCGTGTAGTCGCCGATAACCCGCACCGAGAGATTTTCATTCGGCTTGTAGAGTAGCTGGGGCCTCAGCGTGAAGAAATTCTCGTCGTCATCGTCGTCTTTCGTGCGCGGCCCCTGACCGGTGACGACCGAGTAGAAACCATCGCGCTGACGGTCGGCGAAGTAGAGACTGCCGGCGAGCTGGTCGCCCCACAGTGCGCCCGTGACCAGCGCCGCTCCGCCGATAGCGTTGTAGTTTCCTGCGGTGAACTCTGCGCTCGCGCCATTCTCGAACGAGGGCGGCGCGGTTGCGATGCTGATCACGCCAGCCGAAGTCGACTTGCCGAACAAGGTGCCCTGGGGGCCCTTCAGCACCTCGATCTGATCCACATCGCCGAGATCGCCGAATCCAACCCCGTTGCGGGGGCGGTAGACGCCGTCGATGACGATGCCGACGGACGGCTCCAGGCCCGGATTGTCCCCAACCGTGCCGACCCCACGGATGCGCGCCGTCGTCGTGGCGGCGGAGGTGTCGGAGGTTACGGTCAAGCCCGGCACCACCCGGCTCAGGTCCTTGATGTCTCGCACGCCGCTGTCCTGCAGCAGTTGCTTGTTCACCACGGTGACGACGATCGGGACGTCTTGCAGGTTTTCTTTTCGCTTTTGGGCCGTCACCACGATCGTATCCACCGCAAAGGGCGCCGCCTGCCCGCTTGACGGAGCAGCGGCAGCCGACGCCGCATTGGGCGAAGGCGCGCTGGCGCCCGGCGCGGCAGGCGTGGGTTGGGCCTCCTGGGCGCCAGCATGGCCGCCCCCGGCGGCGACGATGGCGATGGCGAGTGAAGATGCGGCCGCAAGCAGCCGGGCGCGTCTGGCCATGAAGTCCTCCCCGGACCCGGGCGAACGTTCAATCGCCGCCCTGTTTATGCGAGGACGCTAACTCACTTCTGCATCGCGCCGCAAGCTTGAAGACAATTGAAATTGTCTGCACGAGGCGGCGTTCCGGTGACTTCGGACCGGCTGCGCCGTTGCGCGCTCTTGCAGACCGCCCCCCGCCGGGTCACTGAAGGTCATGCAGCAAGGCGCGCTTACCAGCCGAAAGCTCGGCGGCAAGACCCCGGAAGAGCGTCGCGCCGAACGATGGGGCCAACTCATCCAGGCGGCCGTCCGCGTCTATGGCGAGCGTGGATATCGCAACGCCACCATTAAGGCCGTGTGCGCCGCCGCCGGCCTGACCGAGCGTTATTTCTACGAGTCCTTCTCCAGCAGCGAGGATCTCCTCTGCGCCTGCTTCCAGGAGGCGGCGGACGAACTCCTGGCCAAGGTGCGCAGAGCGGGACTGCAGACGGGCGGCGCGCCCCTGGAACGCGTGCGGGCCGGGGTCCTGGTCTATCTCAAGCAACTCCAGCACGACCCCGCCGCCGCCCGCGTCTTTCTGATCGAGATGTCGAGCGTAAGCGCTCGGGCCGACGCCCTGGTGTCCGCCAGCCTCGACCGCTTCGGCGCCTTGCTGGTCCATTTCCTGACCAGCGGGCTGACCAACTACACCGAGCCGCCCGCGCTGCTGCTGAGGGGCGCGATCGGTGGGGGGCTACAGGTCGCGCAGGCCTGGACCGCCAGCGGCTATGCCGAGCCGATCGAGTCGGTCGCCGACACGATCTTGGAACTCTACGGCTTGGTCGCGGCCCGCGTATCGGCGGGCGATCCGGATAATCTGGCGCGGCCGCCCGAGCGCCGTCGACGAAAGCGCATGGCGGATTAGCAGACCAAATGCTAGGGTCGAGACAATTAAAATTGTCTCAAACAGACAAAGCGAGCGCTGCGGCCGCCCAGGAGCTGCAGTTCAAGGGAGAGCCGCCATGTCGATCCTAGAAGCCGCGCACGCCCCGGCCGCCGCGCAGGACGACGCCTTGGCGATCACCGAGCTGCGCGCCGCATTCGCAGCGCAGCGCACGGCCTTCGCCGCAGACCGCAACCCGGCCCTGGAGATACGGCGGGAGCGGGTCGCCCGCATCATCCCCATGATGCTGGGTGCGCGCGAACGCATCAGCGCGGCCCTCGCGTCCGACTTCGGCGCCCACCCTGCGCCGGTGTCCGACCTGATCGAAGTCCTGGGCGTCGTCGGGCGGGCCCAGTACGTGCTTGAGAACCTGGAAGCCTGGATGCGGCCGCAGCCTCGCCCCATGGATCCTGGCCTGTTCGGGACGGCGCGAGCCTATGTCGAAAGCCAGCCGAAAGGCGTGATCGGCAACATCGTGCCGTGGAATTTCCCCTTCGACATCGGGATCGGCCCGATGATCGAAATGCTGGCCGCCGGCAACCGCGTCATCCTGAAACCGTCCGAGTACGCCCCGGCCTGCGCGGCCCTCCTGCGCGAGATGGTGGCGGCGCACTTCGAGCCTGAGCTGGTCTACGTGGCCGTCGGCGGGGTCGAACTCGCCCGCGCCTTTTCAGACTCGCCCTGGGATCACCTGCTCTACACCGGCAGTCCCGACGTGGGCCGTCAGGTCATGGCCGCGGCTGCGAAGACCTTGACGCCGGTCACGCTGGAGCTTGGCGGAAAATGCCCGGCCGTGATCCTGCCCGGCGCCGTGGACGCCGAAACGGTCAAGACCGTCATCGGGACCAAGATCGTCAAGAATGGCCAGATGTGCGTCTCGGTCGATTATGTTTTGGCGCCCCGAGCGCAGATGCAGCGCTTCGCCGAGCTTTCGCAGGCCTTCATGGCCGAGGCGGCGCCGGACTACGCCAACGGCCCGGACTGCACCGGCGTCATCAGCCCCCGCCATCTCCAGCGGCTCGAGCAGATGCTGCAGGAAGCGCGGAGCCGGCACAGCCAGGTGATCACGCTCGGAGACGATACGCCCGCCGACCCGGCGACGCGCCGCATGCCGATGCGCCTGGTGCTAGACCCTGAATTGGACCTCAGGATCATGCGGGAGGAGATCTTCGGCCCCATCCTGCCCGTCGTGCCCTACGACGAACTGGAGGACGCGATCGCCTTCATCAACGCGGGCGAGCGACCGCTCGGCCTCTATGTCATGGGCCACGATGCGAGCCAGATCGACCACGTGCTGGCCTCGACATCCTCTGGCGGCGCTGCGGTCAACGCCTGCGCCGTGCAGGGCGCCCTGCCCTCGCTGGGCTTTGGCGGCGTCGGAATGAGCGGCATGGGCCGCCATCACGGCGTCGACGGGTTTCGCGAATTTTCCAACCAGCGCGGCGTAGTCGTGCGTGGGCAAGGCGACCAGATCGACGCCTTCTTCGCCCCCTACGCCAAGGCGGCGGCGATCGTGCAGCACGTGCTGACGGACGCCGGCGCGGCGTGAAACGGGTTCGCCCCGGGCGCAGACCCGGGCGCTTCACCGTCAGTCCCGACCGAGCGCGACGAAGTAATCCCGCGCTTGCTCCGGCGCGTTCACCGCCATGACATGCAGCTCCTTTAATTCCTCAGGAACATACCAGTGGACGCGATCCTCGCCGTAGGCGCGCCAGGCGACTTCGGCCACCTCGCGCGGCTGGATCAGCCGCCAGGGCCCCTCGGTCGGAAGGATCGCCTTGTGCTCGGGCGGCAGCATGGCGGTCTCCACGATGCCGGGCAGCACGTCCGCGGCGCGCACCCCATGCTTCTTCAGCTCGATGGACAGGGCCTCGGTCAAGCCCTTCACGGCATGTTTGCTGGCCGAGTAGGCGACGAGATTCGCCGAGCCATAGATCGCCGAGGCTGAACACGTCGAAAAGCAGAGCGAGCCTTCGGTACGCTTCAGCCATTGCATGGCGGCTTGGACGCCAATCATGGCTCCGAAAAGATTGATGCGCAGGATACGCTCGACCGTCTCCCAGGGCATCTGATCCAAGGGCGAGCTTGCGATTATGCCGGCGTTGTTGAACAGCATGTCCATGCGTCCAGAGGTTTGCTCGACGAAGGCCTCCACGGCCGCGCCGTAGTCCCCGACGTCGGTCACGTCGAGGCGCCGGGTGTAGGCGACCTCGCTTTGCCGGCTCAGGGTTTGCAGGCCCGCTTCGTCCACGTCGAACGCCCCGACGAACCAGCCGCGCTCGGCGAACAGTTGCGCGGTCGCCCGGCCGATGCCCGAGGCGGCGCCGGTGATGAAGATGGAGCGCGCGGGTTCGGATGAGCTCATGGGGACAGGTCTCCTGAAGGAACCAGCGGAAGGGTCAGATGCGCGTTGAAACCGGCGGTGAAGACCAGCCTGACCTCTGAGACAGCCCGACCGCCGCAGAGGACAGGCCTGGACCATCCGCCTCGACGTCCCGGCCACCGCCCCGCACGAAGAACAGGCCCGCCAAGCCCAACGCCATCAGTACGGCGAGGGCGGCGAACCCGGCTTGCTGGGTTCGGGTGACATGGGTTGCGACCAGCACCAGGGCCGACCCCATCCAGACCGTCGCGGTGCCGGACAGGGCGTAGAGCCCGAAGAACGCCCCGGTTTCTTCAGGTGGCGTGAGCCGGGTCAGAAGCGTGCGGCTGGAGGCGTAGGACGCCGTGATGAAGATCGACACCGCGGCGGCGATGACCAGATAGATGAGTTCCGGCGCGCTCTTGAACATGGGACCGTTCCAGACGGCGTGCGTCGGGTCCGCGGGCCAGAAAAACAGGATCCGGTCCGGGGCCATGCCCAGCAGGGCGACGAGACCCACCACCGTGACGCCGATCTCGATGCGAACGGCGATCTTGGGTCCGAGTCGATGGTCCATCACGCCGCCCAGCACACCGCCCGCGACCGCCAGCACGCTCAAAAGCACGCCGTAGGCCAGCAGTTGCAACACGCCCCAGTGCATGACGCCGCCGGCATAGACGCCCGCGAACAACAGCACCCCGGTCATGGCGTCGATGTAGAGCATTCGCGACAGCAGGAAGGCGGTGGCGTCGCGGCGCCCCTTCAGACGGCGCAACATGGCCGCGATCGAGCCTGCCCCCTCCGCCAGGGCCCTGCCGAGCGGTAGCCCGGTTGACGGCGCATCGGCGGTGAGGAGGAAAAGCGGCAAGGCGCCGACCGCCAGGATCGTCGCCGAGATCGGCGCCACGATCCGCGACGGCTCGTGCTGACGCGAATCCAGGCCGAACAAAGGGGCGTGGGGAACGAAGCCCGGGATCGCCGCCGGCAGCACGAAGGCCCACAGCACAAACACGAGCACCGAAACCGATATCAGATTACCCAAGGCCAGAGCGAGGCCGGACGCCGCGTGCGCCCGCCGTGCTCCAGCCGCCCGGATCAGCATCGAATTGTGCAGCACCTCGCTGTAGGCGAAGAGAATGTTGATCGCGGCGGCGATGACGATCACCGCGCCTACGGATAGGCCGCGATGGTCCGGCCGTGTCCACCACAAGCTCCAGATCAAGGGGATCATGAGGCCGGTGACCAGTAGCAGCAGCGGCTTTCTGGCCCCGATCCGGTCCACCGTCGCCCCCAGAATCGGCGCGCTCAGCGCGACGATGATCCCCGACCACTGGCCGTAGGTCGCCACCGCCTGTTGTCCGCGGATCGGATCGCCCACCACCACGCTCGAGAAGTAGGGCATGAACACGTAGATCGTGACCAGGACCACGAACGGATTGCGTGCGCCTTCGAACAGGGACCAGGCCAAGGCCCCGGCCGACAAACCACCGCCTGTGCGAGCCTTGCGCATCGGACCTCCCCGCGGTTTCTATTTTCTCCTTTGTGCTGCCAGTCGCTCTGAACGACAAGCGGAATTGTCACGACGGAGATTTAGCGGACCTTCGTCGCGGCAGACGATCCAGAGAACCTGAACAGAGAGCTTCCAGCCAACGGCATATGTGGCGGATCTTGGCGCCTTCCACCGAGGTACGGACCCGAGCAATCCATAGTCGAGCTGGATTGGTCACAACGCCGCCCGCGCCGCACGCCTGGACGCGGGCGGCGCGCCCCCGACCTTTAACGCGCCGCCAGCTGGCGCACCGCCCCGCCCATAGGCGCGGGAACAAGCTGGCTGAGCATCGGCTGTCCGGCCGCCGCCACGCTCCGCTGCACCGTGTCGGCCCGACACCTGGTGAAGACCTGACGGCGGCCCATGTCCATCAAGCTAGGCTCGCCGCCACAAATCTGCGTCGCGGCCCGCATGATCCGGGACAGAGCCGCCCTGGCGCCTTCGGGGCTGCTGAGGTTAAGATCGGACACCTGAACCGGCGTCGAGACAGTGTCTCCATCGGACTGCGCCAGGGCCGGCGCGGCGACCAGAGCGGCCAGCGAAACCACGGCGGCCAGCGCGACGGGGCGGATGGGGCGGATGGGGCGGAGGACTAAACGTTGGGCCATGACAGTCTCCTGGGTGGGTCGGCCCCCGGAAGCGGGTGGCTGTCGACGGCTCCGATGAAGCCGCCTGGAGACGTCGCGTCGCCAGGGTCGGGGACCGATCCCCACGCGATTTCAGCCGATCGTTCGCCGATCAATCGCCGATGAGCCCCCAGCCCGGCCACGATGAGGCGCCCAAGCCCGTCGATCTGGCGCGGGAGGCGGATTTCGTGCTCGGGGGGATGCAGGTGCGGCCCTCCCTGTGCGAGGCGAATGTAGGCGGCGCACAGATCCACCTGCAGCCGCGCGTGATGCAGGTGCTGACGGCCCTGGCGCGCGCCCACGGCGAGGTGATGTCCCGCGACGACCTGATCCTGTGCTGCTGGGGCGGAATGGCGGTAGGCGACGACGCGCTAAACCGCTGCATCCAGCAGCTTCGTCGGCTAAGCGAACAGGTCCCTCAGGCTTTCGTCCTCGAAACGGTGCCGCGGGTCGGTTACCGCCTGCGCGCCGCGCAATCACCCGCGCCCCCCGCCGCAACGCCGATGGCCATCCCAGCTCCGGGGGCGGCCGCAAACGTCACGCCAGCTGTAGACATCCCGCTGGCCTCGTCGCTTCGCCCGAGCCCTTCCACACCGAGGGTGCGTTTCGTCGTAGCCGCCGCCGCGGGCGTCCTGATCCTGGCGGGCCTGACCTGGGACCTTTGGGGCGGCCTTCACCCCGCCCGGGGCGATACGGTGGCCTTGAAGCCGTTCGAGGTGTCCGGCGGCGCGCCAGCGGCCAAGGCCCTGGCGTCAGGCGTTCGCGACGAACTTACCGACACCCTGGACAAGGCCGACGTCAAGGTGCTGGCCAGCGACGGACAAGGCTATCCTCCCACGACCGCCTTCGCGCTCGACGGCCGCGCCGAGCTGCTGGGCTCGGACCTGCAATTCACCGCCGCCCTGGCCGATGCGCGCGACCACGCGGTGCTTTGGTCTGCGCACTTCACCCGACCGCCCCGCGAAAGCGAGGCGATGCGCGAACAGGTGGCGATCAAGCTTGCCGCAGTGCTGCACTGCGCGCTGGACACCTCCAACTATCCCGGCGGGCGGATCGAAGCCGATACGGTGAAGCTGTATCTGCGCGCCTGCGACCTGGCGCAGCTCCCCGATGCGGCCGATCGCGTGCGCGACCTGTACAAGCAGGTGCTCCAGCGCCAACCAAGGTTCGCCCTCGCCTGGGCCCGGCTGGCCTACGCCACGGCCAACGCCGCATTCGCCATGCCGTCGGACCAGGCTGAGGCCCTGCGACGCGAGGCCCGCCAGGACGCCCAGACCGCGCTGCGCCTCGATCCACACATGGGGCTGGCCTATGAGGCCCTGGGCGATATCGGCCTTTTCCGGCTGCGCTTCGATCAGATCGAAGCTCTGTTCGCTAAGGGTCTGGCGGTGGATCCCAACAGCGTGAGCCTGCTTCAGGACAAGGGTCAGCTCATCCTGAGGATGGGCCAGACCAACGACGCGCTGGCGCTGATGCGCCGAGCGGTCGCCCTGTCGCCGCTGTCGCCCGCCCAGCAGGTGGATCTGGCCGATGCGCTGGTCGACAACAACAGGATCGGCGCGGCGCGGGAGATTCTCGAGCAGGCGCGTCGCCTATGGCCCGACGATCGCAGCGTGGCCCAGGACCTGGCCGCGCTCGAAATCCATTATGGAGACCCGGTCGTAGGACGCGCCATGCTCGACGGGCCCAACGCGCTCTTGCCGGACCTGTCCGATAGCCGCCGACACGAACTCGAGGCGCTCCTGGCCGTGCGCCGCTCCAACCGGCCGGAAGCCATCCAGGCGTTGGTGAAGCAACTCTTGGCCGACTATCGGGCGGGTAATGTTCGCCTGGAGCAGGTGATGTCGGATCTTTCCAGCGTCGGCGCCCTGGATGCAGCCTTTCACATTGCGGCTACAGCGCCGGGGCCCGCGCCCGGGATGCAGTCCGACGTGGACCCCGAATTCCTCTGGGCGCCCGCGACCGAGAGGCTAAGGCGAGATCCCCGTTTCGTCACGCTCGCCGCCAAGCTCGGGGTGGCCACGTACTGGCGCGAGACCGGCAAGTGGCCAGACTTCTGCGCTGCGCCCGGCTGGCCATACGATTGTAAGGCCGAGGTGGCCAAGCCGCCCCCCCTGGATCCGCAATCCGGCGGTGAGACCTTTTCGTAGAGCGCAAGCGCCGCTTCGATATCGTGAGGGCTGGCGGCGCCAGTTGAGCGGGCGCGCTCGATCCGAGCCATCATGCGACGTCTCCGGCCGCTCGCGCCTTCTTGCAAAAGGCCATGAACCCGGCCGCCATGAACTCAGCCATTCTCGCCTTGGCCGCCTCGAAATCATCGGAGCGGCACAATCCGCCAGAGAGCCTGTCGATCCGTCCGGTTCGCCCCAAGGTCAGCATCAGACCGCCGGTGACGAACTGATACCCCCAGAAAATGTCCTCTTCCGGCACCCCGGGCATGGCCCTTTTCAGGATCCCGATGAGACGAAGCACAACCTCGTCGAAGTGCTGGTCGAACTGCTCGGCGCCCTCCGGCGTGCTCGCGACCTGGGAGCCGAACGCGGCGTAATTCCTCCAGCCCTCGCCACCATGGATGTAGAGGTCGAAGTCGGTGTCGAGGAAGGCATGCAGCGCCCCGTCAACCGTAACCCTGTCCCCGGCCGCCGCCTCGTATCGATCCAGCGCCTCCATCCGGCGGCGGCTGGTGACGCCGGCCCGGCGGGCGAAGACCGCCTGGAACAACGCCTCCTTGTCGGCGAAGTAGTAGTGGATGAGCGAGGTGTGCACGCCTACCCTCTGCGCCACATCCCGCAGCGTGACGCCGTAAAGCCCCCGGCGCGAGAACAGATACTCCGCCGCATCCACGATCTGTTCGTGCGTCTCGGCGCGCCGCTCCGCCTTGGTGCGGGGCTCCGACTTTGCCCTGGGTGTTCGCGTCATGCTGCAATCTTCATAGAGGCGTTAGCGATCGATTCCGGCCGGTCGATGCGCCAGAGGCGGCGCCGGCGTAGTCCGCGCGAAGTCGCATCTTGTCAATTTTTCCCGTCGCGGCGAGCGGTATGTGGGCGACCACGATAACCTGATCCGGCAGCCACCAATCCGCCACGCGCCCACGCAAAGCGTTGAGCCGCTCCGGCCCACCAGCCCTTGTCGAGGGTGAGGCCATAGCGCTGCATGGAGGACGACATCAGATACGGCCCCGCCTCATCGATCAGAAAGTCTTCGCCAGCCGGATGCCGTATTGGCGTGGCGCGCCGGCGTAACGCAGCCCGGCGTTGATCGCCGAGATGTAGTGTTGGTTGGTCAGGTTGGTCGAATATCCCGTAACGGTCCAATCACCATGCTGGTAAGCGAGTTGAGCAGTTACGAGATTGCGGTCCCCTAGACGGTCGCCGAGTGAAACGTTCTCGAAGATTGTCGTCCACTGCCCGCCGACGTGGCCGAAATTGACCCGTGGCGTGACCGTGTCGCCACTCCCCAGCAGGAAGACGTACTGCGCCCCGGCGTTGAGTGTGAAGGTCGGCGCATAGACCTGCTGCTTACCGGTCAGGTTCTGACAGGTCGCGCTTCCCGGTCCGCTGGACGTCGAGCAGGCCGCCAGGCCAGGAACTCTCGGATCCACAGCGTAAAACGTGCCGAGTTCGCTATGCAGCAGCGATAGGCCAAGGTCGAGCGACAGGGCGCCATACTGAGCCTCGCCCTGGGCCTCAAGACCATAGATGGTCGAGGGCTTGGTGACGTTCAGTTCAAGCGACTGGGTCGGATTGTCCGGGTCGCCGATGGAAACTTGGAAGTTTTTGTAATCGTTATAGTAGCCGCCGATCTGCGTCTTCAAATGACCGCCCATCAGGGTGGATTTCCACCCGAGTTCGTAGTCGGTGACGTCCTCGGGCTTGAAGATCGGCGGCAGAACCGCGCCCGTCGGCGTATTGAGGCCGCCGCCCTTATGGCCGGTCGCGACGAAGGCGTAGAAGAAGTCGTTGGGATCGAAGGTCCAGTTCAGGGCCACCTTGCCGGTCAACTTCGAGTCGCGCTCGGTCTGGTGATCGGGCACAGCGAGGCCAAATTCTGGAATCGCCAGCAGCGCCTTGTTGGTGGTGCGAAACCATGTATAGCGCGCGCCGACCTGTAGCTGGAAGCCGGCGGGCAAGGCGTAGCTCGCCTGGCCGAACACCGCCTCGGTCTCCTTGGGGTTCTTGCCCTGGATGGTGAGATCGTAGACCCCGGACGGCTCGCCCAGGTCATACTTGCCCTGCGGGAAAACCAACGTGTCGTGAGAGTAGTAGACGCCGCCGATCCAGGTCAGGGGGCCACGATCTGGCGATACGATGTTGAGCTCTTCGGAGAAGATTTCTTCGTTGACGGCGTCGGTGAAGGTGAAGGGCAGCAGGCTCGTGCCGTCGGCGTCCAGCTTCAGCGCCGTGCGCCCCTTTTGGTAGCCCGAGACCGAACGCAGGGTGATGTCGTCCGGCAGCCTGTAGCTGACATCCAGCACTGAACGGACGAACTGGTCGATGGCCAGCGATCGCGCATTGCTGGTGATGTCGAATGGATCGTTCGGCGCATTATAGGGATCGGCCGGATAGCCGCCACTGTCGATATAGTTCCAATCGGTCTTGAACAGAATCTTCAAGTCTGTAGTCGGCTTCCACAACAGGCTGAAGCGCTCGCTCGAAGACCGCAGGCGGCCGGGATCGCCGGAATAAGGACCGGTGACCTTGTAGAAACTATCCCGGTACTCGTCGTCGAAGGCGAAGCGCGCAGCCAGGGTGTCGGTGATCGGGATATTTATCGCGCCCTGGGCCGCGGAGTCATTGTAGTTGCCGTACTGGCCCTGGATGTAGCCATGCAGGCCGTTGAAGTTCGGGTTGGCCTCGGTGATGAACACCGCGCCGCCGGTGGCGTTCTGTCCGGCGAACGTCCCTTGCGGGCCGCGCAGGACTTCAAGGCTGGCGATGTCGTAGAATGGCTCGTCCTGGAAGTAACCTGGGAAGGTCGCCACGCCGTCGCGATAGGTCACCACCCCAACCAGGGTGCCGCTGTTCTGCGCGCCCTTCCCGATGCCACGGATGTTGAAGTCATTTCCCTGCCCGAAGTTCTGGATTGTCACCGACGGCATCACCGTCTGTAGCTGATCAACCGAGGTCACCCCCTTGTTCGCCAGGTCCGAACCACTCAGGACACTGGCGGCGACGACCGAAGTCTGCAGATTGACTGTTCGACGCTCGGCGGTGACCACCACCTCGTGCACCTGCACGTCCTCGCCCGCTGAGGGTGGGGTAGCGGGCGCGGATTGCGCCCGCGCCGACGCCGCGGTTGCGCAAAGCAGCGCCAAGACAGACGCCGATCGCCAGAGCGCCTTGGACATTTCGCTTCCTCCTCCCGCCACATTCGGACGGGTCCCCCATGCTCTTCGGCATGTGAGTCAAAAGCTGGCAGAGAGCCCCCGGCGCGTCAAACATAATTCACACGAGATTTAATGACATAATCGTCGAAACCATTACACAACCCAATGT
>FSXN01000270.1_pt1 | contig 27458 bp, 22 predicted proteins | sample 1638221 | NCBI WGS metagenome assembly FSXN01 (sample SAMEA3914788, study PRJEB12502) | metagenome | biome: forest; material: soil | place: Canada | collected 2011-07-03 | depth 0.1 m | reverse complement strand
TGAAGGCCAAGGTCATGTATGCGGCGGTCCGCTGGGGCGGTCCGCACTGGGACGACCAGGCCATTCACAACCATAAGATCCCGCCGCCGATCCTGCCCGAACACGACACCACCAAGATCGGCGTCGCCTTCACAGTTACCGGTTCCGCCTCGCCCAAGGGCGGGAACGGGACGAGCGCGACGGCGCTGGAGGCGATCGCCTATAACGCCGGCGTGGATCGCACGACCGCCTCCGTCAAGGCGATGGTGGCCGGCATTCGGCGGCGAGACCCTTCGCTGGGTGAGATCGATCGGATCGTGGACAAGGAGCTGGCGGCCGAGAAGCCGCGTTTCCTGGACGCCTATGTGGCGTCGCTACGTGAACACGGTGTGGGGCCCGGCGCGAAGAGCTTTGATTTCGCGACAAGAACCGGCGACCCCGTTCAGGCTGCTGCGTCAAACAAGATGGTCATGGTCGAGCCGACCAAGCCGCAACCCCAGGACCGTCGCGGTCCGATGTAAGCCTATGCCGGCGCGCTGATGCGTGCACCCGCCGGTCGATTGCGCGCCATCGCCTGGCCCACGAAATGATCTGAGATCAGGGGCATATCCCGGTCGCGATATGCCCCTGAGCGCCGATTACGCCAGCAGCGCCGCGACCGCGTCCCGCTCCTCGGTCAGTTCGGCGACGGTCTTGTCGAGCATGGTCTGTGCGAACCCGTCGATTTCCAGGCCGGCGATCCGCTCGGCCCGCCCGCCCTGGCAGATCGCCGGGACGCCGCAGACCAAGCCCTCGGGGATGCCGTATTCGCCTTGCGAGACCAGGCCCATGGAAACCCAGCGGCCGCTCGATCCGGAGATCCAGTCGCGCATATGGTCGATCGCCGCATTGGCCGCCGACGCCGCCGACGAGGCTCCGCGCGCCTCGATGATCGCCGTGCCGCGCCGCGCGACGGTCGGGATCAGGGTGTCGCGATACCAGGTGTCGTCGTTGATCAGCGGGGGCAGGGACTTCCCGCCGGCCTTGGCGAAGCGCCAGTCGGCGAACATGGTCGGAGAGTGGTTGCCCCAGACCACCAACTGCTCGATCGCGTCGACGGCGACGCCAGCCTTGACCGCGAGCTGCGTCTGGGCGCGGTTGTGGTCGAGGCGGATCATCGAGGTGATCGCGTCCTTGGGCAGGTCCGGTGCAAACCGCGTGGCGATCATCGCATTGGTGTTGGCGGGGTTGCCGACCACCAGCACCTTGACGTCGCGCTTGGCGTTCTCGTTGAGGGCGCGGCCCTGGACCTTGAAGATTTCGGCGTTGGCCGACAGCAGGTCGCGGCGTTCCATGCCCTTGGAGCGCGGGCGCGAGCCGACCAGCATGGCGGCGTCGATATCGCGGAACGCCGTGGCCGGATCGTCCGTGACGGCGACATCGGCTAGAAGCGGAAAGGCGCAGTCCTCAAGTTCCATCACCACGCCGCCGACGGCCGGCAGCGCTTGGGTGAGGTCAAGGAGCTGGAGCCGGACAGGCTGGTCCTTACCGAACACGTCGCCGTTGGCGATGCGGAAGAGCAGGGCGTAGCAGATCTGACCGGCTGCACCTGAGACCGCGACGCGAATTGGCGGCTTTGACATGATGGTTGCTCCTCAACGACGTTAACGTCCCGCCGTCATGACGCTGATGGCCGGCGGCCCTGTTTGGGTTCGCGGCGCAGATCGTAGGCGTTTGAGCCGGCTAGTCCAACGGAATGGCTGGGGCGGAACGATCGAATTGAACGAACGATATCCGGCGCTATCCGCCTATTTCGCTATTCCAATTCGCCGTCGATGATGATCCACCTAGCGGGGCAGCCGTCATCCAGCGCAACCGGACACCGCCATGGCGCCGAAACTCTACGGACACCCGTTCTCGTCATACACCTGGAAGGCCTTGATCGCGTTCTACGAGGCTGGAGCACCTTTCGAGTTGGTGACCCTCTCACCCGACGCCCCCGAGGCCGGTCTGGCGCTCCATAGGCTCTGTCCCCTCGATCGTTTCCCGGTGCTGGAGACCGACCAGGGCGCCTTCTGGGAGTCCAGCGTGATCGCCGAATGGGCGCAGGCCCATGGATCGCCGTCGGCCGCCCTGATCCCGGCCGATCCCGTGGCGGCCTTGCGCGTGCGCGAGCGGGATCGGATCTTCGACAGCTATGTGATGACGCCGATGCAGATGGTGGTCGGCGACGCCCTACGGCCCGCCGATGGCCGCGATCCCTTCGGCGTCGCCCGCGCGCAAGCGGCGCTGGAAAGGGCCTATGCTTGGCTGGATGGCGAGATGGCGACACGCACCTGGGCGGTGGGGGACGCGTTTACGCTCGCCGATTGCTCGGCGGCGCCGGCGCTGTTCTATGCCGATTGGGTGCGGCCACTGGGCGCCCATCCGCATCTGGCGGCCTATCTCAGGCGTCTTCGCGATCGCCCCTCGGTCAAGACCGTGGTGGATGCCGCCCGGCCTTACCGGCCGTTCTTTCCGCTTGGCGTTCCCGCGCACGCGGATTAGAGGCGCTGCACGCTAGTTGGCTGAGAAGCGAAGCAGCTTGCCGACGTCGATCACAAGTTGCGCGCCGAGGACCACGGCGTTCTTCAGGTTGGCTGCCGGATAGGCCAAGGCGCCGAGCCCGTCCGGGTTCCAGATATACTGCAGGTTTGGCGTGACATTGGCCCAAGGCGTCAGCTTCACCGTGTAATTCAGCTCCGCCATCGTCATGCGGCTGGAGGGGAGTTCGGCGCCGCCTTCCGCCAGTCGATCCTGGTAAAGCGTGTCGAGCAGGTCCTTGGTGTAGTGAAGGCCCGTGATCTGGAAGCCGACGTTATCGTCGGGACGCCCGGGTATGGCCCCGAAGTAGAGCGCCGCGGCCTGCCATTCGTACCCGACCTTTTGTGAGTCGCCGGCCGTGCCGAAGTAGAGCCCGCCGAACATGTACAACCCTTGCGGCGCTCCTTTTACCGGTTGGAACATGGTCTTGTTCGCCTGGAAATAGATCAGGCCGCGACCGTATTGACGCTCGGGTGAGTAAAACGGGGCGGAGTAGTGGCCCAGGTCGTAGATGGTTCCCAAGGCGTACTTGTCCGGCAGGACCGCACCGGGCTGGGTCGTCTGGTAACCGATCTCGCCGCCGATCTGCACGCCGTTGCCGTGGCTGCCGCTCCAATCGAAGCCGTGATTGACGTGGGGGTTCAGCGTCGGCTGGTCTTCATAGACGCCGAGCTTGGCGTACAGCCAAGGCGTCGGGTTCGCCTTGACCAGACCGCCCCACACCGCTTCTGGCCAATAGGAACTCCCGTCGTTGACGTCCTGAAGCGTGACGCTCGGATTGTTGCAGATCGCGAAGCTCTGGAAATAGAGACAGGCGCCGGGCTGGAACGCGAAGTGGAAGGTGATGTCGTCGCGTCCGATCCGGGTTTCGACCAAGCCGCCGAATAGGGTCTGGTTGTAGGTCAGGAAGGTCAACTGAGAGGTCTGGCCGTCGCCGTATTTCTCTTGCACCGAGATACTGTTGTTGATCTTGGCGGCGGCGAGGCTACTGCCGTCGCGGTTGGTGAACATGACTTCCAGCGAACCACCCTTGAGGTTAATCAGCTTGCCGAGGTCAGCCGTCGCGCCGAAGCTTATTTCATCGTTGTAGGCAGCCCCTTGCCGCTCGCCGCCTGTAGGATTGGCTGCGAACTCCCCAACATAGGCGCTGTTCAACGCCACGCCGCCGTCCGCCAACTGCTGCGCGAATGGAGCCAGGGACGGCGCGTCCGCAGCGCTGGCCGATTGAGCGAAAACCAGCGCGGGGAGCATGAAAGCGGCCGCCTGGACGGCGCAGGCGCATATCAGGCCAAGGTGGGCGGAAGAGGACGGTCGCCACTGCATGTCCCCCTCCGCCGCATGTCGCTTACCGAGGCGATCAGGCCGCGGCGCTTGGCCTCTGCTGCAGGCGTGCCAGCAGGTGCTTCGCCCCCGGGCCGGAGGAGGCCGGGTTCTGGCCGGTGATGAGCTGACCATCCTCGACCACATAGGGCTGCCAGTCGGCGACCTTGGAAAAGATCCCGCCCTTGGCCTTCAGCTCGTCCTCGACCAGGAAAGGCACCACCTTGGTCAGCCCAACCGCCTCTTCCTCGGTGTTGGTGAAGCCGGTCACCTTCTTGCCCCTAACCAGCGGGGCGCCGTCGAGACCCTTGACGTGACGCAAGGCGCCTGGCGCATGGCAGACCAGCGCGAATGGTTTGCCGGCGGCGTTGAACGCCTCGATCAGCCGGATCGAGACCGGGTCTTCGGCGATGTCCCACATCGGGCCGTGGCCGCCCGGATAGAACACCGTGTCGAAATCCGCTTCGGATACGCTGTCCAGCCGCACGGTTTTAGAAAGTTGCGCCTCGGCATCCTTATCGGCCTCGAAGCGGAGCGTCAGTTCAGTACGGAAGTTCGGCTCGTTGCTCTTGGGATCGAGTGGCGGCTGCCCGCCCTTAGGTGAGGCGAGCACGATCTCGGCGCCGGCGTCCCTGAATACATAGTAGGGCGCCGCCAGCTCTTCCAGCCAGAAGCCGGTCTTGCGGCCGGTATCGCCAAGCTTGTCATGCGAGGTCAGGACCATCAGAATTTTCATCGCGAGCTCCTCTGAAAATTACTCTGTCTGTATTTTTGCATGGCAAGAGGCGTCGATCCCTCCCTGGCTGCGATGCCCGGGCGGGGAGGGGCGGCGGCTAGATTTTCGTGACAATGAACCACCACCAAAGTGGAGGCAATCAGAAGAATAGTTTTATATATGTCGAACTATCTGTATGATTCTATATGTATGTAATTATATTTTGATCCTGAAAATTTGAATACCTGAAGCGTTCATGTTGACTGAGAGGTCTAGCGCCACGATCCTTCTGTGCGGCCAGAGGCCGGTTTCGTCTCTGGCGACCAGCTCAGGAGATGGTGATGACGGCTGTGCGCGGTGACGAACTGGCCAACTCACAGGTAAAAGTTGAGCGCATCACGCCAGCCTATTGGCGTGCAAGCCTCGACAACCCGCCCCTCAACATCACCACCCCGGAGATGGTGTCCGAACTGGCGGCGCTGATCGACGCCATCGAGACGGACAAGGCGTTGAAGGTGATCGTGTTCGACAGCGCGGTTCCCGATTGCTTCATGGCCCACTACGATGTGCTGCGGGATATCAAGGACTCGCTCGAGATGCCGGCGGGCCCGACCGGCATGCATCCATTTCCCGACTTCCTGATCCGGCTCAGTCGCGCGCCGGTGGCCTCGATCTGCTTGATCCGGGGGCGGGCGACCGGTTCCGGCAGCGAACTGGCCCTGGCCTGCGACATGCGCTTCGCCAGCCGTGAAAAGGCGATCCTGTCCCACTGGGAGGTCGGCGTCGGCTTCGCGCCGGGTGGCGGCCCGATGGCGCGGCTGCCGCGGCTGATGGGGCGTGGACGGGCGCTGGAGGTGCTGCTGGGCGCGGACGACATCGACGGAGCGACGGCGGAGCTCTACGGCTATGTGAACCGCTCGCTGCCGGACGCCGAGCTGGATGCGTTCGTCGATGCGCTCGCCCGGCGCATCGCCTCGTTCGATCGTCACGCGATCGGTCTGACCAAGAGCTTCGTGGACGGCCCCAGCCTGCCGTCTGACGCCGAGCTCAAGCCGTCCTGGGACGCCTTCACCGGCTCCGTGGTGCTGCCCGAGGCGCGCAGGCGGTTGGAGGCGCTGGTTCCGCTCGGCCTGCAGAAGTCGAGCGATGTCGAAAAGCGGCTCGGCTACTACGTTGGCCCAGGCCGCGCCTGAGCAGGGGAGAGCGATCATGTCGACGATGACGTCAGGCGCCACCCGGCGAAGCCTGCTTGCCATTTCGGTTTCGGCGGGGGCCTTCGGCCTCGCCGCCTCGGCCGCTGCTGCTGACGTCCCGACGCTGGCCGATGAACCGGCGAGCCAAGGCGGTGGCGGCGCGGCGATCCGGCCATTTTCCTTCCGAGCGCCTGACGCCGCCCTGGCGGACCTGCGCCGCCGCATCATCGCGACCCGCTGGCCCGACCGGGAAACCGTCAGCGACGCCTCGCAAGGCGTACAGCTCGCCACGATGCGCCAGCTCGCGGACTATTGGGCGAGCGGTCACGACTGGCGCAGGTTCGAGGCGAGGCTGAGCAGTCTGCCGCAATTCATCACCGAGATCGACGGCGTCGACATCCACTTCATTCACGTGCGTTCCAGACACGCGCACGCCTTGCCGCTGATCGTGACTCACGGCTGGCCAGGCTCGATCATCGAGCAGATGAAGATCATCGGACCGCTGACCGATCCGACCGCGCATGGCGGCGGCGCACCGGACGCGTTCGACCTCGTGATCCCATCGCTGCCTGGCTACGGGTTTTCCGGCAAGCCAACGGCGACGGGCTGGGACCCCATCCGCATCGCCAGCGCCTGGATCGTGCTGATGCAGCGGCTGGGCTACACCCGATATGTGGCGCAGGGCGGCGATTGGGGAAACGCCGTCACCGAGCAGATGGCTCTGCAAAGGCCGCCCGGCCTGATCGGCATCCACACCAACATGCCGGCTACCGTGCCCGACGATGTCGCCAAGGCGCTGCAGTACAGCGACCCACCGCCGGCCGGACTATCCGCGGACGAGCGGCGCGCATGGGATCAGCTCGCCTTTTTCTATAAACACGGCCTTGGCTACGCGCAGGAGATGGCGAACCGGCCCCAGACGCTCTACGCGCTCACCGACTCCCCGATCGGCCTCGCCGCCTGGATGCTCGACCACGACGCCGCCAGCCAGGCGCTGATCGCGCGGGTTTTTGCCGGCCAGACCGAGGGGCTTACGCGCGATGACATCCTCGATAACGTCACGCTCTACTGGCTGACCAATACGGCGGTTTCTTCGGCGCGCCTTTATTGGGAAAGCAAGCTCGCCTTCTTCGCGCCGAAGGGCGTTCCGATTCCGACGGCGGTGAGCGCCTATCCGGACGAGATCTATACCGCCCCGCGGAGCTGGACGCAGAAGGCTTATCCCAAGCTGATCTATTACAACCAGCTGCCCAAGGGCGGCCACTTCGCCGCCTGGGAACAACCCGTGCTGTTCACCGCCGAGTTGCGCGCTGCGTTCCGGCCCCTGCGCTGACCGACAATGTGCGCATAGAGGTCAGGGATTGGCCGCCGCGGCCGCAACGGGGATGAAGCCGTACGGCGTCATCATCGCCTGGGCCTCGGGGCTCATCAGGTAGAGCGCCAGCTGGTCGGCCGCCTCGCGCCGGGACGGATCGCGCGAGCCCGTCAGCACCGTCATGCCGTAGTCGACCGGTATGGCGAGGTCAGGGGGAAGCTGCACATGGGCGACGCTAGGATCGGGCGTGGCCGAGTGGGAGCTGCAATAGCCGATCATCACGTCGACCTGGTAGTGGTTCAGGGAATCCAGGGCGGTTTGCGGCGCGCCGCCCGCGTGCGCCGGCTCCATCTTGCCGCCGACGACCTGGAGCGCCTTGGCCTTGAGGCGCTCGGCCGCGCCGGACCGCACCGTGCCGGCCTTGTCGAACAGGGCCCAGGCATAGTCCCCACCCGGATCGGCCTTGGGCGTGGAGGTGCCGATGCGAGTTTTCGGATCGAGCAGCTTGTCGAGCAGGTTGGCGCTTGTCAGGCCCAGCTCGGGCCGCGCCGCCACGCAGATCCGGTTGCGGGCGAACACCACCGTTGCGGTGGCTTTATGCTCGGCCGTCAGCCGCTGTGGATGGGCCATGTTGGCCGAGACGAACACGTCCGCCGCTTCGCCGGCCTCGATCTTGTCGAGCAGCAATCCGGCGGGCCCGGTCTGCAGCTCGACCTTTTCGCCGGTCTCGGCGGTGTAGCGCTTGAGCATCGCGCCCAACGCGCCGGTCATGCTGCCCGCCGAATAGACCACGAGCGGCGGCGGGACCGTCTGCGCCTGCGCCGGTGCGGCGAAGGAGCTGGTAAGCAGGAGGGCGGCGGCCAGGCCGAGCGCGCGGATCGACATCAGAACCCCACTTCGATCGAAAACCGGAAGGTGCGCGGCGCACCCAGGGTGCCGGTGCCGCTATCGGTCCCGGTGTAGCCGTTCTGGCCCACGGGAGCGATGTTGGCCCAGTAACGCTCATCGCCCACATTGTCGGCGGCCAGGCGCAGCGCCACCGGCCGCCCGGCGACATGCATCTGGTAGCGGGCGTTCAGGTCCACCACGGTGTAGCCGTCGACATAATCGGTGTTGGTGTAGTTGCCGGCGCGACGGCTGGCGTACTGCACATTGGTGCTGAGGGTCAGTTCGGGCAGCGCCGGCACGCGGTATTCCAGCAGCACGTCCAGCGTCACCTTCGACAGGCCCAGGATGTCCTTGTCCGAGGTGGCGGCGGAGCCGGTGTCGAGCAGCTTCGGGTCGATCAGGGACAGGCCGGCGAACACGTTCAGGTCCGGCGTCACGCGCCCGTTGGCGGTCAGCTCCAGGCCGCGGTTGCGCTGCTCGCCGCCCAGCGCAAACGTCTTGTCCGGCTGGGTGAAGGCGTAGGGCCGTTCGATCTGGTAGAGCGCCAGGGTCAGGTTCACCTTCTGGACGTCGACCTTGTAGCCGAGCTCCCATTCCTTGCTGCGATAGGGCGCGAGCGCATCGCCGGCGTTGGTCGTGCCCGCCGGCGCCGTGTCGCCCTGCTGCAGGCTGTCGGCATAGGTCAGATAGGCCGTCATGTTGGCGAGCGGCTTGTAGATCAGGCTGGCGGTGGGGCTCAGGCCGTCGGCGGCGTATTGCGAGGTGATCGCGCCGGTCTTGCTGATGTTGGTCGCGCTGATCCAGCTTTGGCTGGCCGCCGCCATCACCGAGATCTGGCGGCCGATCTCCAGGGTGTCGCCGAAGTTGAAGGACTGCTGGTCGGTGGCCTGGGCGCGGTAGCGGTTCTGGAAGTTCGGCAGCACGGGCTCGCCGAACACCACCGGGTCGGCCAGGTTCGCCTTGCCCAAGGTGATGGCGCCGGTCTGGTACGGGGTGTAGCGCTGCCAGGTGAAGCCGGTCGTGCCCAGGAATAGATCGTTGGTGAGGCCGGCGACCGTGACCTTGCCGTTCAGCGCCGCGTTGTTGCTCAGCACCCGATCCAGGGCGAAGGTGGTGTTCACGGTTGTGGCGGTATAGGCGCCGCTCGCATTGGTGATGGTGTCGGTCGGCGCGGTCGAGGCCCGGTCGTTGGTCATGTAGAGCAGGCCGCCGCTCAGTTTCCAGTCCTGGGCCAGGTCCTGGAAGATGCGGCCGGCGAAGATGTGGGTCTCGTTGTTGTCGCCAGCCCAGGGCAGGCCGTAGCCCCGCTTGGTCACATCCGGCACGGACGAAGGGAAGGGCACGCCCTGGGCCAGGGAAAAGGTGCCCGGGAAGCCGGTGTCGATATAGCGATAGGTGCTGAAGTCGAACTCCAGCAGCGTACCCGGCCGCACCCGCGCATCCGCCGCCAGGCTGACCAGCCGCCGCTTCAGCCCGCTGTCGTCGACATAGTTCTCCCCGGCCTGGTTCAGCAGGTTCACCCGTACGCCAAACATGTCGTCCGGCCCGAACCGCCGGCTCAGGTCGGCGTGCTCGATCAGCGAGTCCTGCGAGGCGTAGGCCAGGGTGACGGCGTTCAAGGGATCGGCGGTCGGCCGCTTGAACACATAGTTGAAGGTGCCCGCGGGGCTGGCGGGGCCGTAGAGCGCGCCGGCCAGGCCGTTCAACACCTCGACCCGGTCGAACTGTTCGATGGCGTAGTCCGTGGTTGCGGCGATGTTCAGCCCGTCGATACGGGTGTTCTGCACCACCCCGGCCTGCAGGCCGCGCGACTGGGGCCGGATGTTCTCGCCCTGGACCGAAGGGATATAGCGGAACAGCTCGCGCACGCTCTCGAGCTGCTGGTTTTCGGCCAGTTGCACCGGGACCACGCTGATCGAATAGGGGGTGTCGAGCAGCGGCGCGTCGCCCAAGGGGCCGACGTCGATGTTGGTCACGCGATAGGTGTTGTCGACGGACGGCAGGACGCCGTTGACCACCACCTCCTTGACCTCGTTCGCGTCCTGCGAACGCGCAACTAGGGGGAAGCCGGCGACGACCGCCAGCGAGAGCATGGCCGAGGTATGACCCAAAGCTTTTTTCACGACGGCCCCCCCGAGCTCGGCAACGTTATGTAGGACGACTCATAGCGGTTCAACCGGCAAGTTCGACGAGATCATCCAGGGGGCGCTTGGCTGAGCCATGCACGTTTCCAACGGCGGCATAACTCGCCCTTATGGGGCTGGCGGATTTATCGATGGCTGTGGGCCGTTTTCGACCCCCTATAGTTCCGCGCAGAAAAAGCGAGAGCTGGTGAGGCGGCGAGGCGGGAACCGCCAGGCCCCTCAGGCTGGCCCGAGGAAACGACGTACAGGGCGTAGCTGCTACGGCTCCCGTTTTGGACGCTGCAGGCCTCGACTCGCGTAATCTGGCCTAAGGAGCCTCGCCGTCGCATGAGCCTGATCATCGATTGCCATGGGCATTACACGACGGCGCCGGGCGCCCACACGCAATGGCGTGAAGTCCAGGAAACCGCGTTCAAGGTTGGCGATCCCGTCGCCGCCTATCCTGAAATCTCCGATGACGAGATCCGCGCCTCCATCGCGCTCAATCAGCTCAAGCTGATCGAGGCGCGTGGGATCGACGTGACGATCTTCTCGCCGCGCGCGTCGGCCATGGCGCACCATGTGGGCGACCAAGCGGTCAGCGCGGCCTGGTCGCGAGTGAACAATGACCTGATCGCTCGCGTGGTGGGGCTGTTCCCGGAAAGCTTCGTCGGCGTCTGCATGTTGCCTCAATCTCCGGGGGCTGATCTCGAAGCTTCGGTCGCCGAGTTGGAGCGCTGCGTGAACGAGCTTGGGTTCGTCGGCTGCAACCTCAATCCCGATCCCGGCGGCGGCCATTTCACCTCGCCGCCCTTGACCGACCGCTTCTGGTATCCGCTCTACGAGAAGATGGTCGAGCTCGACACGCCGGGGATGATCCACGTTTCCGGCAGTTGCAATCCCGCCATGCACGCGACCGGGGGCTATTACATCGCCGCCGATACGGTCGCCTTCATGCAGTTGCTGCAGGGCGATCTGTTTCACGACTTCCCGACCTTGAAGCTGATCATTCCGCATGGCGGTGGGGCCGTGCCCTATCATTGGGGCCGGTATCGCGGCCTAGCGGACATGCTCAAGCAGCCGCCGGTCGAGCAACTGCTGATGAACAACGTCTTCTTCGACACCTGCGTCTATCACCAGCCGGGGATCAACCTGCTGGCGGACGTGATCGACAACAAGAACATCCTGTTCGGCTCCGAGATGATCGGCGCGGTTCGCGGCATCGACCCGCAGACCGGGCATCACTTCGACGACACCAAGCGCTACATCGATGCGCTGGAGATCAGCGATCACGAACGTGCTTCGATCTTCGAGTTCAATGCGCGGCGGGTGTTTCCAAGACTAAACGCGCGCCTGAAATCTCAGGGCCGCTGATCCCTATAGAGCGCGTCATCGGGGGAAATACGGGTCATGATCATGATGTCGGCGCTCCGCGCGCGCGTGACGCTCGCAGCCCTGTCGCTCACATGTCTCGGCGCGTTCTGCGCACTCCCGAGCCAGGCTTCGGCGGCTGAAGGATCAGCGAACCTCCCCATCGTGCGGCCGACCGGGGCGTGCGGCGATCTCGCCAAGACCGATCTCGCTGCGATCGGCGGGGCGGGCAGCCACGTCGCCAGCGCGACGGAGAAAACCGGCGTGCAGGGGCAGTTGGTCTGCTCGGTCGAGGGCGTGCTGGCGCCCAGCATCAGCTTCCGCGTCGAACTGCCGGTCCAGACCTGGACCCAGCGCTATCTCCAGACCGGGTGCGGCGGCCTGTGTGGAAACCTGAGCCTCCAGATCGGCGCCGCCGACGGATGTCCCACGGTGCAGGCCGCGGGCTTCGTCGTCGCCTCGACCGACATGGGCCACCAGGGGATGGGCGGCGAGTTCGGAGGCGATCCTCAGAAGCGCGCCGACTTCGCCTATCGTGGCGTGCACCTGACCGCTGTCGCCGCCAAGGTGTTGATCCGGGCCTATTACGGCCAGACGCAGCGCTACGCCTATTTCTCCGGCTGTTCGGACGGCGGACGCGAGGCGCTGGTGGAGGCGCAGCGGTTTCCACAGGACTTTGACGGCATCGTCGCGGGCGCCCCAGCGATGAATTTCCAAGTTCAGAACAGCCTGTTCCATGGCTGGCAGGCGGTTTCAAACACCGGGTCCGACGGCAAGGCGATCTTGCTCGCCCCGCGCTTGCCGATCCTGCACAGGGCGGTGATGAAGGCCTGCGATGGGCTGGATGGCCAGGTCGACGGCCTGATCTCAACACCGGCGGCCTGTCACTTCGATCCCATGACGCTGGTCTGCAAGCCGGGCCAGGACGCTGCAACTTGCCTGACGATGGCCGAGGCGACTGTCGTGCGCAGATTCTACGAAGGGCCGCGCGATCCCGTGACGGGTGAGCGGCTAACCCAGGGCGGTCCGCAATATGGCTCGGAACTGGCCTGGGCGGGGGTCTATGTACCCTTCGCGGGGCAGCCGATCTTCAGCGAGCGGATCGCGCTGGACGCCATGCCCAACCTCATTTTCGAGCGCGACGGCCCGACCCGACTGGCGGACCTGCATTTCGATCGCGCCACCTTCGAGCGTCTGCGCGCGCGCCACGCTTTGTTCGATGCGACCAATCCGGACCTGTCGGGGTTCCAGGGGCGTGGCGGCAAGCTGGTCCTGTTCCACGGCTGGGCGGATCCGCACATCTCTCCGATCAACACCATCGCCTATCACGACGCGGTTCGCCGCCAGATGGGGGCGGCGACGGCCCAAGGCTTTGAGCGGCTATACCTGATGCCCGGCATGTACCACTGCTCCGGCGGTGAAGGGCCGAGCCGCTTCGATCTGCTAACGCCGCTGATGGCCTGGGTGGAACACGGGGAAGCGCCCGAGGCGATCGTGACCCACCAAGCCGCGCCCCGCGCTCACAGCGACTTCGGTCAGCCGGGCGCTGGGCCACGTGCAGCGGGAGCCGGAGCGGGCGTTCCGCCTTCCGGAGCAGCGCCGCCCCAGGAGATGGACCTGCAGGGAAACGCGTCCGCGCGTAGCCGCCCGGTCTATCCCTACCCCTACATCGCGGCCTACAGCGGCAAGGGCGATCCAAACCAGGCGACCAGCTACGTGCGCGGACCGGCCAAGCCGGCGCCTACGCCGACCTGGCTCGGAAGCGATTTCTACCAGCCTTATGACAACCTGACGCTCTGAAGCGTCAGGCGGCCCGTTCGGCGTCGATCTCGGCCTTACTGCGCGATCCGACGCCCCAATGCTCGGGTTCGACCTCGGTCAGGATGATACGGATCGCCTGTTCGGGGACCTCGAGCGTGCGGATGGCCGCTTCGGACAGTTCCTTGATTAGGGCGCGTTTTTGCGCCGGTGTGCGGCCGCGGATCATTTGAACATTGATCATGGGCATGGTGAGGGAGCCTTTCGAAGATCGGTTCAGGTTGAGCGAGCGCCCCCGGGTTGGATGTTCTTTCGCGGGCGGCTTCACCGGGGGATCATCTCGAGGACGCAATGTCCAATTGCACCGTAGCCCTGTCGGCCACGATGGGAGATGACCGAGCGGCTCATGGCGTTGATCGCGCGGATCAGGTGTGGCGAGCAGCTGCAGGAGTAGGCTACATTCAGATCAGTTCGCGATCAGTCGCGGCTTGTGAGTCTCAGTTGTTTTGATCGTTCAAATAAATTATTGTAAATTGGAGCATTGTTGATGTCGGGGAAAAGCTGGGATCGGGTGCCGATCAACGCTCAGAGCATCGATGCACCGCTGTCCCGTGCAGCTGTATTTCTCGTGGTCGCCGTAGCGCCCGATCAAGGCGCTCTCATCAAGATCGCCTCAGTCCTTGATGGAATCGACGACCTGATCAAGACGGTCGGATTTCGCGATCTTGGGGGCCGGCTGTCATGTGTCGTCGGCATCGGCCGGGCGCTTTGGGATCGCCTGCATCCGAACGGCAGACCGCAGGAACTGCGGGCGTTTTCCCCAATCAAGGGACCCGTTCACACGGCGCCGTCGACACCGGGCGATCTGCTTTTCCACATCCGGGCTGAACGTGAAGACATGTGCTTTGAGTTCGAGCGCATCCTACTCGACGGCCTCGGCGAGGCTGTGACCGTCATCGACGAGGTGTCGGGCTTCCGCTATTTCGACGCCCGCGACCTGCTGGGCTTTGTCGATGGCACAGCTAACCCGAACGGTTCCGACCTGCCGGACTCGGCGCTCGTGGGCGACGAGGACGCGAGCTTCTGCGGCGGAAGCTATGTCGTGGTTCAGAAATACCTGCATGACCTCAGCGCCTGGACGCAAACCCCGACGCCCCTCCAGGAGGCGATCATCGGCCGCACGAAGATCGACAACATCGAACTCGATGACGACGATGCACCGCGCAAGTCGCACAAGTCATTGGCCACTATCGTCGACGCCAATGGTGACGAACATGACATCCTGCGAGACAACATGCCGTTCGGGCGGCCCGGGCAGAAGGAGTTCGGCACCTACTTTATCGGCTATTCGCGCTATCTCTGGGTGATCGAGAAGATGCTGCAGCGAATGTATGTCGGCGATCCGCCCGGGGCTTACGACCGCTTGCTCGATTTCTCGACCCCGCAGACTGGCGCGACGTTCTTCGCGCCGTCGCGCTCCACGCTGCAAACGCTGCTACAGACCGCCCAGAACAGTGCGGCGGCCCGCGGGAGCAGCTAAGGTCTAGAGGCGATTATCCCGGGAGAACGGGAAGGGTTCTCGTTTGCGGTCGTATTCCACCGGCCCGGCGACGATATGGTCGTCGAACGCATCGTGGAGCATCGCCGCGGCCTGTTCCAAGCTTGTGGCGAGCACGGTCACGCCCGATCGGCCGTGGGGCGTCTTGATCGTTGCGGCGAAGGTGCGTTCTTCTTCCATGCCAAGCCTCATCCATGCTGAACATGGTTTACGCGACGAGGTTCCATCTCGATTTTTAGCCCTGCAGTCTGTAAGGCGTGACATGGCGAGCTTTCTTGATCTTACGGCGAGGATCAAGACGCGGGATTTTCCTTTATATCAGCGAGATAAGATGGCTTGGCTTATCCGCCACGCCATCACCCAGCCGGCCGTCGGACTTGAGGGGGCCGCTTGGGAATCGCCAGGGGCGTCACCTTAACCTTGGAGACGCCGTCGGATTTCATGCCCAGCTTGGTGGCGGCCTTGGATGACACGTCCAGGATGCGGTTCTTCACGAAGGGACCGCGATCGGTGATGGTGACATCGGCCGACTTGCCGTTCTCCTTGTTGACCACCTTGGCCTTGGTGCCCAGCGGTAGGGTCTTGCTGGCGGCGGTCAGCTTGTTCGGGCTCATCGGCGCGCCGCTCGCCGTCGTCTTGCCGGCCACGCGCGGACCATAGAAGGAGGCCATGCCGGACTGTGGCTTGCCGGAAGGGTCGATATGCACTTGCCGACTCGGCGGCGCCGCAGGAGCCGAATGCCCCTTGATCGGCGCCGTGGCGAGGGCAGGCGACGCAAGCAAGATCAGTCCTAACGGGGCGCTGAGGCGAAGTGCGCTTGAGATGAAACCTGGCATGGAGCGTTTTCCTCCATCGCCTTCAACCGACATTCGGAAATTCGGTTCCTGGGGGTGCTGTATTACTTCGAGGTAGATCTGATCCCAAATAATCAAATATATTTATATTCTGTGAGGCGTTACATTGGTGAATTCGTGAGAATTCAAGTCTGGGAATTTTCCTGGCGTTCTTGCGCCGCTCGGCATCGGAATTGGACGCGCGAAATAGGTCAGTAGCAACGACAGCGGTGCGAAGGGGCCTTCAACAGGGGCGGCGGCCAGGGCGGTATGGTCAAGCGGCACGTGGTGATGGTTCGCCTCGTCGCTCAGTGCAAACGGGGCGCAGTGATCGATCCATTTGGCGTCCGCGCCGCGAAGGACTTGGCACGGGGCGGCGCAGATCTCGTCCAGCCACCTTGTTTGGACGATCAGCATTTCGGGCTCCAGCCCCATTAGCTTCATCGCTGGAGCCAGCCAGGCTGGGGCGGTTGCGTCCGGCGCCAGCAGCGGCGCGTCGATCAGGGTGCAGGTCAGAAGCGGGCAGGTGAAGCCATTGCCGGCGGCGCGATGCAGCGCCGCGATCACGGCGGGGGCGCCAAGGCAATGCAGCACCAGATGTACGCGCGCGTAGCCCGACAAGCTTCGCATCAGGACGCCGGCCAGGGGCGTCGCGATGGCGGGTATGGTGTGAGCGGCCTCGGCGGTGAACTTGGCCAGGGCGGCGGGCCAGCTGAGCGTGAACACCTCGGCGCTCGGAATTTCGGGGGCGAGCCGCGCGGGAAATGCTCCCCACGTAGCCACGGCGTCGCCATCGAGCCCGTGGGCGAAAACCACCGCGGCATCTGCGCCGGGGCGCTGCGCGATACATTCAAGCGAGATGGCGGCGGTCATCTAGACAGGCTCGGAGCGTGCGCTCGAGAACGGCGGCGTCATAGCCGAAACGTTCCGGGCCGCCGCGATCTGGGCCGCCTGGGCGCAGGGATTGCACCGCGCACCAATGGAGCAGCCCCGCCTCGGCCGCGCTGAGCGAAGCCGCGCGCGGCGCCAGCCTGGCGATAACGGCCCGGCAGTCAGCTGGCGCAAACCGATAGGCGGCACGATCGCCGAACAGATGCAGGAACAGCGCGGCTCCGGGATCGCCAGGCGGGAGTTGCAGGCCGGCGACGTAGCCGATGCGTCCGGACGCTTGCTGTTCGCCGATCACGGCGGCCAGGGCCTCCTGATCACCGATACCGTTCCACGCCTCGCCGGGCGGCGTCGCGACGGCGCGCGCGAAGGCGCGGCGCAGCAGGTCCGCGCCGGTGCGACGGACGGCGAAAACGCCGGTGTTGACGGGCTGTAGCGCCAAGCCGCGGCGCGGATTGAGGCGGGTGCGCGCGAACCACGGCGCGGGATCCTGCGCCAGCAGATCGCCCTCGCGCGCCAGCAAGGCAACAAGGCTTCGCGATGGGTCGCAGACCAGCGCGTCGCTATCCACCCAGACGGCGCAATCATGATGCTCGAGCGCCTGCAGAAGCGCGGTGAATTTTCCCCAGCAGGGCGCGACGCCGTGCAATGTCGGCGGTCGGTCCAGAAGCGCATAGCCATGGGCGGCGGCATAGGCGTGCAGGTGGGCCGCGCAAGCGGGGGCGAGGTGGGTGTATTTGAGCGTGCGCGGCTGCGATGGCGGTAGGTTGAAGGTCACCAGCGCGATCGCAGCCATGGGCTTCAGCGTGGCGCCGGATGTTGGGCGAGGCTGCCGACGCGGGTCCGCAGCGAGGTGCTGACGCCTGGCGTGAAGGTCATGCCGTCAACCGTGGACAGACCGCCGAGGGGCGAGAAGGCCGGGCCGATCGCCTCGACCCCCGCAACGAGGGTGGCGTGATCGTCGGCCTCGAGCGTCACGGTCGCTCGACCCGGCTGGTCGCGATCGACCGTGAAATGGTAGGCGGTGGCGGCGGCCTCTGCGTTTGCGAGCGCTTTTTGCAGGGCCGGCGCGTCATCGCTGGCGACCGAGATGGTGGCCTGGATGCGTTCGCTCATGGCTGCACCGCAGGCGCTGGGGATCTTGGGAAGATCATTTCTGCAGCTCCATTTGTCTTGGCGTCTGTGAGGACGCGGCGGCGGATGTGTCGGCGTAGGCGCCGGTCAGCTGGAGGGAGTCGCTCAGTCCCGCCTGCGACAGCACAAACCCGCTGCTCAGGGGCCATTTGATTGCGGAGGTGGCGTCGAGCACCGCCGCGGTGATGGCTGGAGCCTTGTCCTCTCCGGCATTTTCGATGGCGGTCGTAGTGACCATCAGCACCCCGGCGGCGAAGCCGATGGCCAGCGCCACCGTTCCGATAGCGGCACCGTCCGTCAGGACGGTCGCGACCACGCTGGCGACGAGGGCGGCGATGGCGAGAATCTTCTCCGCGATGTCGATGCCCGGATCATGGTCGGTCCAGTGGGTGATGTCGGCCGGGACCGCGTCGGTGAAGGTGATGCACTGTCCGCCGTCGGCGGCCTTACCCAGACCGAGATTGAGGCGGTTGATGGTCCGGCACCAAGCGCGGATGCCGGGCGAGAGATCGGTCTTGGTGGTGACGTCGTAGATCAGGATCTGACCTTCGATGGTGACGCTGAGGCTTTCGATCGAGGCGCTGTAATCGCTGCCGTCGCTGGTGACGGTGAAGCTGACGCTGTTGGGGCCGATGGTGATGGATTGGCCTGTCGTCGACAGGATGAAATCCCCCGCGGTGCTGTTCTTGTAGCTGAACGGAATGGTCGGCAGCAGCAGTTGGTCGATCACCCGCGCCCGGGAAATCAGCAGGCTGGCCTTGTGGCCGGCGGGAACGCAGGCGTTTGAAACCTGCTGGATAAGGCCCTCTGAGGAGCGCCCTCCGGTCATGCTCAGGATCGCCAGGGCCCCGTCGGTGGCCGAGCCGAGATCGGTGTAGGCGTAGGCGACGTCGGTAGGCTGCATCCATTGGAAGGCGCCGCTGGCGGCGCGGCGGTCGAGATCGACGGTGGAGAAGACATGATCGAAATCGGCCAGATTGGCGTTGAGCCAGTCCTGCATCAGCATCCGCAAGGCGGTTTCGGCGATGAACGGTGGGGCCACGCCGGTGAACGAGGTGCCGACGACGGTGGCGACCGGGATGTCCGGGGCGACAGGTTGCGTCCGGACCTTGAGATGGCGTCGGTTGGCCACCTCGACGTCATGCAGCAGGTCCAGGCGCACGGTGGCGCGGATGGTGCCCGAGACATTCCATTTGTCATTGGGGCCGGTGACCAGGGTGTCCTTGACCGGCAGGCCGAGGCAGATCAGGTCGCCATCTCCGCCAGGCACGATGGCCCAGTCGCCGAACTTGCCGGCGATGGAATAGCCTTCTTCGGTGTCGTTCTCGGCGAAGCTGGCGGGCGAAGATTTCTGCGCCACGATCGCGGCGTTGACGTCGTCGATATGCATCGCGAAAACGGTGTCCCAGCCATAGGTCTGGGCGGTGTCGGTGACATTGCCTGAGGGCATTTGACGGCCTCCTTGCAAGCGCGGGACTATTTGGACTTGGCGAGCCCGAACTGCAGCGCGCCGTTCAGCTGGGCGGAGGCCAGCGTGTAGTCGCTGACCGAGGCCGGCCAGATCACGGTCTGGCCGATCGCGGCGTGGGTGAGCTCGGTGATTTCCGGCATGGAGTCGTATTTGCCGTCCGCAACGGCTTTGATGACCTCGGTGATCATCGGCATCAGCCCGCTGAGGAAGCCGACTGCGAGCGCAATCTTCGTCGTCAGCAGCCATGCGGAGGAGAACCGGCTGATCGGGGCGGCGACGTTGGAGATAATGACGCCGGCTTCGGCCTGCATGCCCAGCCCCACCATTTCGATATCCTGCCCCATGTTTATGCCGCGGGTCAGGGTGACGGTCGTGCCTTCGGCGATCGCCGTGGCCGGCGCCGAATAGATGCCGCCGATACCGCCCAGCAAGGCGGTGAGCAGGGCCAGGCCGCCCGTGATGTATTCGGCGATCTGCAGGCCCTTGCTGACCTCGATCCAGCCATGGCCGGACTGCGAGTCGACCACCAGCGACAGGCCCTTCTGTGCGCCGGTGGCGTTGGCGCCGCCATAGGTGAGCTTGGCGCGGCAGGTATAGGTGAGGTGAACGCTGACACCGGCCGAAAGCTCGAACGACATGTCCGAAATGGACATCACCAGTTCTTGGCCATCGAGCTGCACGGTGAACTTGAGCGGGTCGACGTTGGGGCTGACGATCTTACCATTATCCAGCTGCACCTTGTTGAGCTGCAGCGGCTTGGAGTTGGTGATCTGCGATCCGTCGTTGGTGATGTCGAAATAGGCGGCCGATTGACCGGCCGGCACGCCATCGAACATCGCCGGCAGGGCGGCGAACATCATGTGCTCAAGGAATTTTTCGCCATTGATGAGGAAGGCGGCGTTTGCGCCCGCCGGAATGGCGTAGGGCGAGACCGCGTAGGAGATGTTGGTCGGGGCGAGCGCTCCATCGACAAGGCAGAGCACGGCGAAGACGCAGTTATCCATGGTCTGGGCAGTCGGGGGCTCGCTCACCGCGTAGCCCCGGAAGGAGGGGGCGAGCCAGTTGAGACCCTCGCTCTTGTAGCTCGCATCCAGGTCAACCGAGGCGAAGACCATGTTGAACTCATTGATATTCTCGATCAGCCATTGCTGCAGCAGGCCGCGCAATGCCGCGTTCGCGAGCGAGTTGGTCGTGGGGGCGGCGCCGGAATAGGCTCCGACGCTGACCGGCTGGCGATGGTCGAGCACCAGGTTGAGCACCGTACTGTCGTCCACGTGCGGCACATAGTTGGCCTTCACCAGGATGGGGAAGGTCGTGGCGCTGATCGGCAGGCTGGCCCGGTCGCCGCCCACGCCGAAGGGTCCGGTGATGGAGCCTCCGGTGACGCCGATCTGCATGCTGATGTCGGCGCCCGAACCGCCGAACGCGAGCGACCAGACGCCGAAGGTGACGTTGTTCGCACTGGTCGAGCTGTCCGGCGCGGTGGCGGAGAAGGAGGCTGGGACCTTGCCGCTGGCGGCGATGGCCTTGTTGACGTCGGCGTAGGTGATCGCCGCCACGGTATGCCAGCCGTATGTGTCCACGGTGCTCATGACGTCTTCTCCCTTTTTCTGTGTTTCACTGCGCCAAAGGCGTGAGTGTTATTGGCCGGCCTTGACCAGGCCGAACTGCAGCGAGCCGTTGAGCTGGGCCGAGTCGAGCTGGAAGCTGCCGACCGCCTTGGGCCAGATCACGGTCTTGCCGATCGCGGCGCTGGTCAGGTCGGTGATCTTGGGCATGGACTGGTAATCGCTCTCAGCCACCGCCTTCATGATGGTGGCGATGCCGGGCATGAGGCCGCTGACGAAGCCCGCGATCATGCCGATCCGCGCAACCGCCATCGCCCGCGCCGCGATCTGGGACACTTCGGCCGGTGTGCCGCTGATCAGGCCACGCAGCGCCGTAACGGTGGCCTGGCCGGCGAGCGCCTCGTCCTCGCCGAGTTGCTCGGCGACACTGATGGTCGCGGAGGCGCCTTCGACGGCGGCGGTGGCCGATTTGGCGACGATGCCGCCGATCCCGGAAACGACGGCGGCGACAATGGCGATGCCCCCCATCACATATTCGGCGATCTGCAGCCCCTCGCTCACCTCCACGCTGCCGCTGCCGGACTGGACGACCACGGACAGATCGAGGATCTGATGCGGTTTGTCGTACTGGAGGATCGCGCGGCCCTCGTAGTTGAGGTGGACGGTGATGCCGGCGGAAAATTCGAACTTCATGTCGATCAGCGAGAAGATGATCTGCGCGCCATCCAGCTGGATCGAGAAATTGCTCGTGTCTATGTTCGGATTGACGACGTGACCGTTGTCGAGCTTCACGTCCTTGAGTTGCAGACTGGTCTTGTTGGTGATCTGGGTGCCGTCATTACCGATACTGAAATAATCCTGTGCCGATCCCGGAGAGATGTTGTTGAACATCACCGGCAGGGCGGCGAACATCATGTGTTCGAGAAATTTCTCGTTGCTGATGAGAAAGGCCGCCTTGGCGCCCGTGGGGATGGCGAACGGCGAAACGGCGTAGGCGAGGCCGGCCGGCGGCGTGGCTCCGTCCACCAGGCACAGTACGGCGAAAACGCTGTTGTCCAGACTCGGGCTGGTGGCGGGCTCGCTGACGGCGTAGCCGCGATATGACGGCTTGAGCCAGGTCAGGCCGTCGCTTTCATATTCGGCGTCGAGATCGACGCTGGCGAAGACAACGTTGAACTCCTCGATATTGGTGGTCAGCCACTGTTGCAGCAACTCCTGCAACGCGGCGTTGGCGAGAAAGCTCGAGGTCGGCTGCGTTCCGATATAGCTGCCGACCTGCACCGGCGCGGCGCCGTCAAGCACCAGGTTCAGGACTTTGTCGGTGTGCGGGATGTAGTTGGCCCGGACAATAATGGGGAAGGTGCAGCTGGCGATTGGCAGGGTGGCCTGGGCCCCGGCATGACCGAATGGCCCGGTGATGCTGCCGCCCGTCAGCTGGATCTGCATGTTGATGTCCGGCCCGGAGCCGCCGATGGCCAGGCCCCAGGCGCCGAACTTGGCGTCCGCCGAGGCGGACTCGTCGGAAGCCACGACCTTGAAGCCGTCCGGCTTTTTACCGCTTGCCGCGATGGCGGCGTTGACGTCGCTGTAGGTGATGGCCGCGACCGTGTGCCAGCCATTCGTGTCGACGAGATTGCTCATCGGCGTTTCCCCTTTGCTTAGTTGTGTTTGCCGTGCAGCCACAGCACGCCGGCGAGGCCGGCCTGATCGACCATGAAGCCGCCCTTGCCGAACCAGCCGACGACGTTCGGCGCTTGAGAGAGCAGGGCGGTGGCGCCCGCAACGTCCCTGATGCCGCCGGACAGCTCCGATGAGATGGCGGCGACGGTGACCTGCAGAATGATTTCGGCCACGCCGGCGACGATATCGAGCAAGTGGTCGTACCAGGGGATGTGTACGTCCTTGTCGAACGACGAGGGTCCGATGGACGAAAACGCCAGTGTCCCGGGTTGCGACATGCTCAGCGCTACCGAGGAGCTTCCATTGAAGTCCATCGAGATATCCATGCCCATGTCGCAGTGCCCGGCGAAGGTGATCGTGACGCGATCGTCGATGAGCGCGGCGGAAAGCGAAGTGAGTTTCGGGGTGTAGGATTCGCCGGCGGCCGATACGCTTCTGAGATCGGCCTCTCCATTGAAGGAGAAGTTGCCATTCGCTGTTTCCGAAACCGGAAGATTTCCCGGCAGGCCGAGGGCGACGATCAGCGCCGGCCGAAAGACGTTATCCATGAACAGGCGCGACGAGATCGCCAGGCCGAAGCCGTTAGGCCCGACCACGCCGGGGTCGAGTTTTAGCGCTGGTGTCGGACCCACGTTGGGATTGGCGAAAATGGCGATGGAGGCCTGGCCGCCCTGGGGCTCAAGATAGGCGAAATCGGGTGCGTTGGCGGCCAACCAGGCGGGCGCGCCCTTGGCCAGCGGTGAAATCTGCGCCAGGACGAAGGTTACCTGGTCCGCGTGCCTGGCGAGATCCTTGGCGATGATGTCGCCCAGTTCGGCGCCGGTGATTTCGCCCAAGCCGGAGGGTAGATTCCGCACGCCTTGAAGCGTCACGGTGGAAAGATCGAACGTGATCTGTTGTCCGCCACCAGGCGCAGGTAAAAGGTCGAGCCGAATTTGCAGGGTGATGATTGTTCCCGCAAGGGACGCCGATCCGGATTTCGTCTCGATATCGCCGTCAGAGACGCCGATTTCCATCACCAGAATCTTGCCGGAACCACCTGGCACGACGCGCCAGTCGGTGTAATGACCACTCGCGACTATGGGGGTCTTGATCGAGAACGACTGAATAAGTGCGTCACGCTGAGCGACCAGCGCAGCGTTAACCTGGGAGACCTCAATGGCGCTGACGAAATTCCACCCGCCCAGATCCATTCTCTCTCTCCACAAAATGCACCAAATGGTTGCATTGAAATTCGCGCGTCTGTCAACCCTCGGGGTGTTCAATGTTCGATCGGGCGGCGAATGTGAGCTGCCTAGTTATCGCGTCGCGCAAATAGACGTGCTATCAAGCACATTCGATTTCACCGAATGATGGAAACGCAAACGGGAATTGTCGCAGCGATATAACCGCTATATAGACTCATAATATTCAAAGAATCTCATCGTATATTGCGATTCAGCGGGACCTAAAAAGTTTAAAAGGAATTTGTTGGGAAATCGATTTTCCGTCAACCTGGTTTTTAGGTTAATCTGAAAGTATTTCCCTGCAGCGGTTGTGTGTCCAATGGGCTGCGCGCTGTCGGAAATCCATTGCGCTGACCATCCCTGAGGAGCGCGCGCATTGGATCTATATGCACCGATACGCAATGCGCACGCGGTTGGCGCCGCGCTGTAGCTCACGATGCGTTGCGATATATTATGGAATAGTTTGTTCAGTGTGGAGTGCAGACCTTAAGCGCGCCGCACCCACGCAACCCGATTGGCTCGAACCTATTTCACCAATCCAGAAAATGCAATCTTAAACTGTATTATCCATTTTGATATGCTTGCTCCTGGCGCGGAGCATCTGGCGCTGTCTTCGATTTCCGCAAATTTGTCCGGTGGCGGACGGGCGGGCCGATGTGAAGGCGCGCACCGTTCGGCGATGCGCCTTATCAGCCTGCCACGTTGCGAAGCGCGCTTAAGCCAGATTGATGGCGTTCGCCTGTCCGCCGAGTTCGTCGATCAGCACCCGAGTGTTCTCGCGATAGTCGATCGGCGCGATCACCAGGTGCACGCCACCGCTGGCGAAGGCGGCTTCCAAGGTTGGCGCGAATTCCGCCGCAGATGAGACGCGATGGCCTTGGGCGCCGTAGGACTGGGCGTGGAGCACGAAGTCCGGATTGCCGAAGCTCATGCCGAAATCCGGGAAATGATCCACCGCCTGCTTCCAGCGGATCATGCCGTAGGCGAAGTCCTCGATGATCAGCACCACCAGGTCGAGTTTCAGCCGGATCGCGGTCTCGAGTTCCTGGCTGTTCATCATGAAGCCGCCGTCGCCGCATACCGCCAGCACGCGGCGCTCTGGGTTCAGCAGCTTGGCGGCGATGGCCGAGGGCAGTCCCGCCCCCATGGTCGCCAGGGCGTTGTCGAGCAGCAGGGTATTGGCGACGTGGGTGCGATAGTTTCGCGCAAACCAGATCTTGTACATGCCGTTGTCGAGGCAGGCGATCGCGTCCTCCGGCAGCACGGCGCGCACGTCGCGTACGATGCGCTGGGGCGTCATCGGGAACTGGGCGTCGTCGGCTCGCTCGTTGATATGGCCTAGGAGTTCCTGGCGCAGCGCCAGCATTTCCGGTTCGGCCTGGAGCTTGCCCTCCAGCCGATCGGCAAGCGCGGTCACCGAGGCGCCGATGTCGCCGACCACCTCGGCGTCGGGGTGGAACACCTCCTCGACCGCGGCGGAGGCGTAGCCGATGTGGATGACCTTGGGGCCGCCGGCGGCGCCCATCAGGAACGGCGGCTTTTCCACGGTGTCGTGGCCGATGGTGATGATCAGGTCCGCCCGTTCGATCGCGCCGTGGATGTAGTCGCGCTCCGACAGGGCGGCGGTGCCGAGGTAAAGGTTCGAGCCGCCGGTGACCGCGCCCTTGCCCATCTGGGTGTTGAAGAACGGGATGCGGATGCGGCGCACGAAGGCCGACAGGGGCTCGACCAGCCTGGGCCGGTTGCCGGCGGCGCCGATCATGATGATCGGATGCCGGGCGGCGCGGATCATCGCGGCGGCGCGCTCGAGGGCGGCAGGGGAGGCGACCGGCAGATCGATCGGATGCGGCGGGATCAGCGGGGCCTCGCCCTGTTCCGCCGCGATGTCTTCCGGCAGTTCCAGGTGCACGGGTCCGGGACGCTCTTCCATCGCCACCCGGAACGCGTCGCGCACCAGGCTCGGGATCGAGGATGCAGAGACGATCTGCCGGGTCATCTTGGTCAGGGGGCGCATGGTGGCGACGATATCGACGACCTGGAAACGCGCCTGCCGCGCGCTCTTGATCGGCTTCTGGCCCGTGATCATGATCATGGGCATGGCCCCAAGGTGGGCGTAGGCGGCGGCGGTCGTCAGGTTCAGCGCGCCCGGCCCCAAGGTCGTGAGGCACACGCCCGGCCGCCCTGTCAGCCGTCCCTGCGTCGCGGCCATGAAGGCCGCCGCCTGCTCATGGCGGGTCAGGATCAGTTCGATCTTGGAACTGCGTAGGGATTCGACGAAGTCGAGGTTTTCCTCGCCCGGAATGCCGAAGATCCGGTCCACGCCCTCATTCTCGAGCGCCGCCACGAGAAGATCCGAGCCCTTGGTCATGCCGTCGCTCCTGGCGCCAACGCGACGGTCGCGATCGCGGCCGGATTTGGCCGCGCGCGCCGGCATACGCTCCCCAACCCGCTGCAACGTTCAGCATGTTTAGACGGTTCCAGCCCCTGTGCGCCGGTGGAGCGAACATCGCTTGCATAGCCATGCAATGGTGACTATACGGCCTGCCATCTCGCAGGTGCGAAGGGCGAACGGGTCCTTTCTGCGGGGTTGAAGCGCGCGCCTTAAGCCGGGCTCCGCACGGGAATCGTCGCAAGATGTTACAATTAGTTCGCATCGCGCTTCAGCGTCCGCTGACCTTCATCGTCATGGCGGTGCTGATCATACTGGTCGGGCCGATCGTCGCCATGCAGACGCCGACCGACATCCTGCCCGACATCAAGATTCCCGTGATCGCAGTGGTCTGGAATTACACCGGCCTGCCGCCCGAAGACATGAGCGGCCGGATCATTTCCTATTACGAGCGCTCGCTCAGCTCGACGGTGAACAATATCGAGCACATGGAGAGCCAGTCGCTGACCGGCGTGGGTGTGGTGAAGATCTACTTCCAGCCCGGCACCAATATTTCGGTGGCGACGGCCCAGGTGACCTCGATCTCGCAGACGGTGCTGAAGCAGATGCCCCCCGGCATCACCCCGCCGCAGATCCTGAACTACAACGCCTCCACCGTGCCGATCCTGCAACTGGCCCTGTCCAGCCCCAAGATCGGCGAGAGCCAGACTTTCGATATCGCCAACAATTTCATCAAGCCGGCCCTGGTGACGGTGCCGGGGCTGTCGATCCCCACGCCCTATGGCGGCAAGGTGCGCCAGGTGCAGATCGACCTGGATCCAGTGGCGCTGCAGGCCAAGGGCCTGTCGGCCCAGGACGTCGGCGCCGCCATCACCGCGCAGAACCTGATCATCCCGGCCGGCACCGCCAAGATCGGCCAGTTCGAATACACCATGCGGCTGAACGACAGCCCTACCGCGATCGCGGCCCTGAATGACCTGCCGATCAAGACGGTCAATGGCGCGACCATCTATGTGCGCGACGTGGCGCAGGTGCGCGACGGGGCGCCGCCGCAGCAGAACGTGGTGCGGGTCGACGGCCGCCGCTCGGTGCTGATGACCATCCTCAAGAGCGGCTCGGCCTCGACCCTGTCGATCGTGCAGGGGGTCAAGGACGCCTTGCCCAAGATCGAAGAGACCTTGCCGCCGTCGCTGAAGGTGCTGCCGCTTTCAGACCAGTCGGTGTTCGTGAAGGCGGCGGTGTCCGGCGTGATCCGCGAGGGGGTGATCGCGGCGGCCCTGACCTCGCTGATGATCCTGCTGTTCCTGGGCTCGTGGCGTTCGTCGCTGATCATCGCGGTGTCGATCCCGCTGGCGGTGCTGTGCTCGATCACCGCCCTGTCGGCGCTAGGCCAGACCCTCAACATCATGACCCTGGGCGGGCTGTCGCTGGCCGTCGGCATCCTGGTCGACGACGCCACCGTCACCATCGAGAACATCAACTGGCAC